>SXGT01046846.1_pt1 | contig 20131 bp, 18 predicted proteins | sample 3176221 | NCBI WGS metagenome assembly SXGT01 (sample SAMN11356862, study PRJNA531348) | freshwater metagenome | isolation source: freshwater sample F1-120 | place: China: Fuxian Lake, Yuxi | collected 2017-12-25
GAGGTGGTGGCCAAGCTGCGGTCCACCGGCCGCGACGCCATGGCCGACAAGCTCGAACGCGTGGGCCGCGACGTGCGCGTGAGCTTCGCCTACCAGGACGTCGCACTCGGGCTGGGGCACGCCGTCGGCTGCGCCCGCGAGTTGGTGGGCGACGAACCCTTCGCGGTGCTGCTGCCCGACGAACTGATGGGCGACAGCGAGTTGCTGACGCAGATGATCGACGTGTGCGAGCACACCGGCGGCAGCGTGGTGGGCCTGATGGAGGTGCCGCACGAGCAGGTGAGCGCGTACGGCGTGGTGGCTCCCGCCGGCCCGCTCGACGAGCACGGCGTGGTGTCCATCGCCACGATGGTGGAGAAGCCGCCCGCCGACGAGGCCCCGAGCGACCTCATCATCATCGGCCGCTACGTGCTCACCCCCGACGTGTTCGACCGCATTGCCGAGGTGCAGCCCGGCGCCGGTGGCGAGATCCAACTCACCGACGCGTTGCGCATGCAGGCCCACGGCGGCCCGTTCCACGGCGTGCTGCGCCCGATCCGCCGCCACGACACCGGCAACCCGCTCGGCTGGCTCACCGCGGTGGTCGACATCGCGCTCGACGACCCGAACCTCGGGGACGCGTTCCGTGAGTGGCTCCAGCAACGACGCTGACCTCGACCCGGTTCGTGTCGCTCACCACCTCCACGTGCAGGTGGCCGAGTTCGGCACCCCGCAGCGGGCCGCCGCCGAACGTGCCTACCTGAAGAGCACGCTGCGCCACCTCGGCGCGCCGGTGCCGGCCGTGCGACGGGTGGTGCGCAACTGGGTGCGGCACCACCCGGCGGTGGTGCACGACGACCTGTTCGCCATCGCCGATGCCCTGTGGGCCGAGCCCGTGCACGAACGCCGGCTCGCCGCAATCGAACTGCTGCAGGCGATGCCGCGCCGCATCACCGCCGACGACCTGCCGTGGCTCGACCAGCACCTGCGCGACTGTCACACCTGGGCACTCGTCGATCCGCTGGCCGGCCTGGTGGTGGCCGACCTCGCCGCCCGCGAACCCGACCCGGTGATGCCGATGCTCGACGAATGGGTGACCGACCCCGACTTCTGGATCCGCCGATCGGCCCTGCTGGCGCTGCGGTCGGCCGTGCGACGCGGCGACCAACTCGACCGGCTGTTCGACTACGCCGAGACACTGCTGCCCGACCAGGAGTTCTTCGTGCGCAAGGCGGTGGGATGGGTGCTGCGCGAGGTGGCGCCGCGTCACCCGCGAGAGGTGTCGCTGTGGCTGCGCGAGCACATCGACGAGATCAGCCTCATCACCCTGCGCGAACCGTTGCGCAAGCTGGCCGACGGCGACGAGATCCGTGCGCTCTACGACGCTCGGCGGAACCCGGCGGGGTAGTCGAGCGGCAGGCCGTGCTCGTCGACGTCGACCTCGACGACGTCGGTGGACTCGTCGACCTCGATGCGCCAGCGATGCGTGCCGAGCCGGGTGTAGCGGTAAGTGACGGCACGTACCTCCAACGTCTCGGTGTCGACCGTGACCACCGGTACCTCGGCGGCGTGGCCCTCGTGCAGCGGCAAGCGGTGGATGGGCAACGCCACGGTGAACGCGGCACAGGCGAGGTGCAGGTCGTAGCAGCCGTCGAGCTCGGGGAGATGCGCGCCGTTCATCTCGCCCCAGCGGCCCGAGCCGTCGGTGGCCAGCCACAGGTCGGGTTCCTCGAGATCGCGGAACAGGATGAACTGGCGCACCTGCCAGGCGGGGGAGAGGCGCAGCACGTACTCCACCCGTTCGCGGGTGAGCACACCGTTGACGGTGAAGCCCTCGTTCTCCCAGCGGATGGTGGTGGTGTCGTGGTGCTCGCCGTCGGGCGTGGTCCAGCGCACCACGTGGCCGTCGGTGTCGTGGGCGGCGGTGAGCGGCGCGTACGAGGTCATCGGGGCCACGGTACCGTGGCGCCCGTGATCGACATCGCCGATGCCCGTGCCCTGGTGTTGCAGCACTGCGGGGTGTTGCCACCCGTCTCGATGCCCTTCCGGGCCGCCATCGGCACGGTGCTCGCGGCCGAGGTGGTGGCCGGCGAGGACGTGCCGCCGTTCGCCAACAGTGCCGTCGACGGCTACGCCGTGCGCGCCGAGTCGGTGCAGGCCGCGCCCGTGGAACTGCCGGTGGTGGCCGAGGTCGCGGCGGGTGCGTTCACCGACCACGTGCTGCAACCCGGCGAAGCCATCCGCATCATGACCGGCGCACCGGTGCCCGACGGCACCGACGCCGTGGTGATGGTGGAGGACACCGAACGACTCGACGGGGGCACCCGAGTGCGTGTGCTCAAGCCGGTCGACGCCGGTTCGGCCGTGCGGGCCGCCGGCGACGACGTGCGCACCGGCACCGCGCTGTATCCCGCCGGCACGCTCATCACCCCGGCCGTGGCCGCCGTGCTCGCCAGCGTGAACGCCGCCGTCGTGTCGGTGGTGCCGCGGGTGCGAGTGGCGGTGCTGAGCACCGGCGACGAACTCGTCGACGACGGTGGCCCGCTGGCCCCGGGCCAGATCCGCGAGAGCAACCGCACCATGCTGCACGGTCTGGTGCACGACGCCGGCTGCGAGGCCGTCGACCTGGGCATCGTCCGCGACGACGAAGCGGTGCTCGAGACCGTGCTGCGCGAGGCCGCGCGCACCTGCGACGCCATCGTCACCAGCGGCGGGGTGAGCATGGGCGACTACGACGTGGTGAAGGCCGTGCTGTCGCGCATCGCCGAGATGCACTGGATGCAGATCGCCATCAAGCCGGCCAAGCCGTTCGCGTTCGGTCTGCTCGACGACGGCGCCGGTCGTCGCGTGCCGGTGTTCGGCCTGCCGGGCAACCCGGTGAGCTCGCTGGTCAGCTTCGAACTGCTCGCCCGCCCGGCCCTGCGCCAGATGGCCGGCATGCCGCAGCCGGCCCGCCCCTGGGTGTCGGCCGTCGCCGACCACGGCCTCGGCCGTCGGCCGGACGGCAAGGTGCACTACCAGCGAGTGGTGGCGGCGTTCGGCGACGACGGCCGTGTGCACGTGCAGTCGGTGGGGGCGCAGGGCAGCCATCAGCTGGCCGCCACCTCGATGGCCAACGCCATCGCCGAACTGCCCGACGGCGACGGCGTGGCAGCCGGCGGCACTGTACGCACGATGCTGCTCTGGGTAGTTTGACGAGATGGATCTGATCGACCCGTTCGGCCGCACGATTCGCGACCTGCGCATCTCGGTCACCGATCGCTGCAACTTCGGCTGCTCCTACTGCATGCCGGAAGAGGGCATGAAGTGGCTGCCGCGCAGTGAAGTGCTCACCTTCGAGGAGATCGAACGGCTGGCGCGCATCTTCGTGGAGCACTTCGAGGTCGACGGGCTGCGGCTCACCGGTGGCGAGCCCACCATCCGCGCCCACATGCCGGTGCTGGTGCGCAAGCTCGCCGCGCTGCGGGTGCCCGCCACGTCGGCCTCGGCGTACGCCGGTCGCAAGCCCGATCTGTCCATCACCACCAACGGTGCCACGTTCCGGTTGCTCGCCCACGAACTGCGCGACGCCGGCCTCGACCGGGTGAACATCAGCCTCGACACGCTCGACCGCGCGAAGTTCGAACAGATGACCCGCCGCGACGAACTGGTGCGGGTGCTCGACGGCATCGAGGCCGCCAAGGAGGCCGGGTTCTCGCCGGTGAAGATCAACGCCGTCATCGAGCGCGGGGTGAACGACGACGAGATCGTCGACCTGGCGCGCTTCGGTCGCGAGAACGACGTGGAAGTGCGGTTCATCGAGTTCATGCCGCTCGACGCCACCGGTCACTGGCTGCACGACAAGGTGGTCGGCCAGGACGAGATCGTGGCCGCCATCCACGCCGAGTTCCCGCTCGAAGCGCTGCCCTCGCAGGGCGCCGCGCCGGCCAGCCAGTGGCGCTATCTCGACGGCGCCGGCACCGTCGGTGTGATTCCCACCGTCACGAAACCGTTCTGCGACGATTGCGACCGTGTGCGTCTCACGGCTGACGGCCAGTTCCGCACCTGTCTGTTCGCCACCACGGAGTTCGACCTGCTCCGACTGATCCGCGACGGCGCCACCGACGACGACCTCGCGGCCGAGATCCAGCGGGCGGTCGGTACGAAATGGGCCGGTCACCAGATCAACCAGGTCACGTTCGTGCGGCCACGCCGCACGATGAGCCAGATCGGCGGCTGACCACCGCAGCTCGCGCTGCACCGACCGTGGTCGCAGCAGCGGGATTTCTCAGGAATCTCTCAAGAACTGAACTGGATTGACCGAAGATCCCATCGGGTGTACACCGAAGGGAGGTCACCATGAGCAGGGACGAGTACGGCGTGTCGACCGCAGCGGTGCGGCGCGGTCGCAGCAAGCCCTACGGCACCGACGGGTCGACGTCGGTGTCCACGCCGACGCGGCCGGCAGGCCAGCAGCGGCTCGGCGATCTGCTGGCCGACCGCGGTCTCATCAGCCACGAGCAACTGCGCGAGGCCTTGCTGTCGCAGGGTGCCAAGGGGCAACGGCTCGGCACCACGTTGGTGGCGCTGGGATTGCTGACCGAGAACGAACTGGCGGAAGCGTTGGCCGAGCAGTCGGGCCTGCTGCTGGTCGACCTGTCGACCGAAGTGGTCGACCGAGAGGTCGCCGCGATGCTGCCCGAGGGGGAGGCCAAGCGTCTGGTCGCAGTACCGTTCCGCCGCGAGGGCGAGCGCGTCGACGTCGCCGTTGCCGACCCGTACGCCGACGGGCTGCTCGAGAACCTGATCGAGTTGCTGTCGGCCCCCGTACGCCTCCGGGTGGCCGCCGGCATCGACATCCTCGAGGCCATCTCCGACGCCCATGTACGGGTCGGTGACATGGACGACGTGGTGCGCGTGTTCGAGGAGCGGGCACAGGAACGCAAGCGCCTCGGCGACGCCGCCAACGTCGTGGCCACGGTCGACGAGAACGCGCCCGTGGTGCGCGTGCTCCACCTCATCCTCGAACAGGCCGTCCGTGAGCGTGCCAGCGACGTGCACATCGAACCCGTCGACGGCAGCGTGCGCATCCGCGTGCGGACCGACGGCGCACTGCACGAGGCGATGACGCTCCCCGAGGCCATGGCCTCGCCGGTGCTCTCGCGCATCAAGGTGATGGCCAACCTCAACATCGTCGAACGCCGACGCCCGCAGGATGGCAACTTCACCACTGAGATCCTGGGTCGCAACCTCGACGTCCGCGTGGCCACCTCGCCCACCGTGTTCGGTGAGATGGCCGTGCTCCGCCTGCTCGACAAGAGCCGCAGCATGTACGAGCTGTCGCGACTGGGCATGCCCGCCGACACCGAGGCCGCCTACCGCGAACTCATCCGCAAGCCGTACGGCATGGTCATCTGCGCCGGCCCCACGGGCTCGGGCAAGACCACCACGTTGTACGCCACGCTCGAAGCGGTGCGCAACGACGCCATCAAGGTGGCCACCATCGAGGACCCCGTGGAGTACGTGATCCCACGCATCAGCCAGATCCAGATCCACGAGGCCGCAGGCCTCACCTTCGCCAGCGGGCTGCGTGCCCTGCTGCGCCAGGACCCCGACACCATCCTGGTCGGCGAGATCCGCGACGTGGAGACCGCACGCATCGCCGTGCAGGCCGCGCTCACCGGGCACTTCGTGATGTCGTCGCTGCACGCCACCGACGCCAGCGCCGCACTGCACCGATTCCTCGACATGGGCATCGAACCGTTCCTGCTGGCCTCGTCGCTCACCGGGGTGGTGGGGCAGCGGCTCGTCCGGCGCAACTGCCCCCGCTGCACCGAGCCGTACCGGCCCCCTGTCGAGGAGACGATGTTCGTCGAGAAGGTGCTCGGCGAGGTGCCGGCCGCGGCGAAGTTCATGCGTGGCAAGGGCTGCAGCTTCTGCCGCGACACCGGCTTCTTCGAACGCGTCGGCGTGTACGAGGTGCTCACCGTCACCGATGCGATCCGGCGGTTGATGGTGGAGCACGCCGGACAGTCCGAAGTGCGATCGATGGCGGTGGCGGAAGGCATGCGCCCGTTGTCCTGGCAGGCCGTCGAGCTCGCAATGGCGGGCACGACGACCGTGTCCGAGATCTTCCGAACCGTGGCGGTGGTGTGATGGCGAAGTACCAGTACGTGGCTGTCGACATGCACGGCGCGACGGTGAAGGATCGCATCGAGGCCGACAGTGAGGCCGCGGCTCGGCGAGCGCTCCTGCTCGCCAATCTCGACGTGAAGACGATCGACCAACGGCAGGGGCTGCTGCACCGCGACGTCGCGAGCAGGCGGCGCATCAAGCCGATGGAGATCCTGCACTTCACGCGGCAGATGGCGGCGTTCATCCGCGCCGGACTGAGCATCGTCGACGGCCTCGACGTGATCGCCCGATCCACCCAGAACGAAGCCTTGGTGCAGCTGTTACAGCAGGTGCGCGACGAGGTGCGCGAAGGCGTGCCGTTCGAGGACGCCCTCGCGCAGCACCAGCGCCTGCTGCCGCGCTACTACGTGGGTGTGGTGCGCAGCGCCAGCCTCACCGGCCGCCTCGACGACGCGCTCGAGCAGTTGGCCGGGTACATGGAACGCGAGTTGGAGGCGAAGGCGCGCATCAAGTCGGCGCTCACCTACCCGGCGGTCATCATCGGCATGTCCGTGGTGTCGGTGATCGTGCTCACCGTCTGGGTGCTGCCGCGCTTCGTCGACCTGTTCAACGACCTGGGCAGCACGTTGCCGCTCTCCACACGAGCCATCATGGGCATCGCTCGTTTCTCGCAGCAGTACTGGTGGCTGTACATCCTGTTCTTCGCCGCAATGGGTTCGTTCGGCTGGTGGACCCGCCGCACCCCTGCCGGGCGCGACTGGAGCGACCGTGTGGTGTTGCGCTTGCCGGTGATCGGCGAGATCGCCCAGTTCGCCGCGGTCGAGCGCGTGTGCCGCATCCTCGGCACGCTCTGGCAGGCCGGCGTGCCGGTGGCCGACGCGATGACCGCGGCCATCGCCAGCGCCGACAACGCAGTGTTCGCCGAGGGACTGCTGCCGGTGCAGGAGGCCGTGATGGCGGGCGAGGGCCTGGCCGAACCACTCGCGATGAGCGGCCTGTTCCCCGATGCCGCCGTGCAGATGATCTCGGTCGGCGAGGCCTCCGGCACCATGGCCGAGCAGCTCGAGAATGCCGCCGACTTCTTCGGTCGTGAGCTCGAGTACAAGCTGCGCCGCCTCACCAACCTGTTCGAGCCAGCCGTCATCGTGGTGGTCGGTGTCGTGGTGGGCTTCGTCGCCCTCGCCCTGGTGCAGGCGATGTACGGATCGCTGGGAGGAGTGGGTCGACCGTGAACGCAGCCCGGCGCGACGATCGAGGCTTCACCCTCATCGAGCTCATCATCGCCATCACCTTGATGGGGTTGGCCGTGGGAGCTGTGTTCGGCGGGTTGGGCCTGTTCTTCAAGATCCAGGACACCCAGCAGTCGAACGCGCGCATCGACGCCGAGATCCGCAACTACGCCGAACGCATCCTCGCCCAGCCCTACGCCGACTGCGCCACGGCCACCAGCTACCAGGCTGCCTCGGCACCCACCGACCTGGCAGCCTCCGTCGCCGTGCAGTACTGGGACGGCAACCTGCCGGCCGCGTTCGGTACGACGTGCAGTGCCGACAAGGGGTTGCAGCAGATCACCATCGTGCTCACCGACGACAACGGCACCAACGCCACCCTCGTGATCGGGAAGTCGCGATGAACGCCCGCCGTTCCAAGCCCGACGAGGGCTTCACGCTGATCGAGATGATCGTCACCGTGAGCCTGCTGGCCGTGGTGGGCCTCGCCGTGTTCGGCGCCCTGTTCGTGGGCATCCGCGCGACGAGTGACAGTCATCGCCGCATCGAGCAGAGCCTCACCGAGATGGAGGTCACCCGGTTCCTGTCGGGCGACATCTACGCCGCCGAGGGGCCGGTGGTCGTGAACAGCACCACCGATGCCACGTGCGGCGGTGTGGCGCCACTGAAGCTGCTGTCGCGTTCCACGGCCACGGCCGCCACCATCGACACCACGGTGGTGTGGGTGCTCAGCGGCACCGATCTGGTGCGCCGCACCTGTGTGAACGGCGCGACGACCGACGAGTTCGTGGTGGCCGACGGCATCGCAGCGTTCGTGCCCGCCGCGTGCGCCGCGCCGTGCACGTCGCGCACCATCTCGGTCACGTTCAGCGCAGCCGCCGATGGCCGCATCGACGAGCAGTCGTGGACCCTGGCCGTCGCCCGTCGAGGAGTCACGTCATGATCCGACACCGTTCCTGCCCTACCCGTGGTGATGATCGGGGTGTGTCGCTCGTTGAGATGTTGATCGTCATCGCCGTGATGGGCATCCTCGCTGCCGCGGCCACGCTCACCGTGCGCGGGTTCAGCGACAGCAGCAGCGAGAACGCGTGCGTCACCGAGGTCGCCGAGGTGAACACGGCGATCCGGGCCTACTACTCCGAGCACAAGGTCTGGGTGACCACCGAAACCATGGATCTGTTGGTGCCCGAGTTGCTCGACGAGGTGCCGTCGAAGGACACGCCGTCCGGCGGTGGCACCATCGGCACCGACCACCAGTTCGAGGCGACCCAGTGTTGAGGCAGCACGACGCCACCGACGACCGCGGTTCCGCGCTCGTCATGGCCATCATCTTCGTCACGGTCGTCGGGCTGGCGGTGACGATGGGTCTCGGCTACTCCGCGGTCAGCCTGCGTGCTGCGACGCGCCACTACGAACCGGCGCGCGACCGGTTGTACGCGGCTGACGCCGCCATGAAGGCCGCCGTGCAGTCGGTGATCGCGAACCCGGTGAACGGGCGGTCGAACACCGACGGCAGCTGCGAGCCCACGATGTCGTACGGCACCGTCGACGGCGAGCCCGTCACGGTGGTGGTCTGCCCGCAGGGCGCCACGTCGCTGACCCCCAAGGGAGGGGGGTCGGCGTGGGGTCTGCTCACCATGGCCACCGGCACCGAGAAGGGGCTGGTCGTCTCGGGCAAGGGTGGTCTGCAGATCTACGGCAACGTGGCTGCGAACTCGGCCATCGACGTGTCGAACGAGTCGAACCTGGTGGTCGACGGCGGCACGGTGAAGGCCCTCGGTGGGTGCTCCGGATCGATCACCGTCGACGGCGTCGCTGTCGGCAACTGCACGGTGGCCACCGCACCGGCGGTCGACCCCGCCTATCTGCCCGGCATCACCGCGCCACCCGCCGCCGGGTCGGGCAGCTGCAACAGCACCACCAACATCGCCACTCTCGCTGCCGGCACGTGGACACAGGCCACCTTCGATGCGGCGATCGACGACTGCGACGTGGTGTGGCTGCAGTCGGGCATCCACTACCTCGAGCACATCGACTGGCAGATCAAGTACCGCGTCATCGCCGGCGACCTCGCCGTCGCCTCGTCGGCCATCGCCACCACGGCCGTCGGCGCAGCGTGCAAGCAGGGGGTGAACGGCGCAACGCTCGTCCTCGGCGGCACCACCCAGCTCACGCTCACCGGCGCCACCGCCACCCTCGAGGTGTGCGGCAAGTCGATCGCCCAGGCGTCGGGCAAGGCCGTCGAACTGCCGCTGTACGGGCCCACCGCCGACATCGTCACCGCCGGTTCGAGCGGCGTGCTCGCCACCACCGTCAGTCCCGCCACGAGCGGATCCGGCACCAACTGGAGCAACACGTCGAGGGCCAGGACCGTGGACGGAAGCCTCGCGACGTTGTCCATCAGCGCCGGTGCGACCTCGCGCAACCTCGACATCACGGGGCTGTCGGGCACCGCAGCGATCCCGGCCTCGATCCGGCAGCTCTCGGTCGTCGCGCGGGCCTCGTCGAACCGTGCTGCGACATTGTCGCTGACGGTGCTCGACGCGGGCGGCGCGGTCCAGTGCGCAACGGTGAGTGGGCTCGCGCTGCCGACATCGCTGGGCGATGTGACGGCGACGATGAACTGCTCCGGCCCCATCACCACGCCCTTGACCGTGCGGGCGGTGGTCACCGCGCTCTCGTCGCCGGGCAGCACCCGGGCGGTGACGTTCGACGGCGTCACCGTCAGCTACGGCACGCCGGCGACGAAGATCCTCGCCCAGTCCGGGTGCGTGGTCACACCGGGCGGCTGCTCGGTGCTGGAGACGAAGGGCAACAGCAACGCGATCTTCCTCGACGGCGAGGTGTACCTGCCGAAGGCGAAGATCAAGGCCCAGATCCCGAACCTGTCGACCACGTTCTCCACCCTCGGCGTGGTGGTGCGGGTGCTCGACGTGCAGGTACCCGCCTCGGTGGCGGTGCAACCCGTGCTCGCCGCTGAGAACGGCAACCTCGACGACGGCGACGTCACGGTGCAGACGCTCGTGGGCAGCGACGTGTGGATGACGTGCCGGGTGACGTTCACGGCGAGTGGACAGAAGGTCACCGGGTCGGCCGTGCGCGGCTGCACGGTGCCGCGCTGACCTCGTGATGCAGGAAGGCTCGAGTGTCGGCGCGCCGACACTCGACGCCCGACGTACTACAGTTCCGTGACGGATGAGTGACCTGACTTTCACGCACCTCGACCCGATGGGTCGGGCCCGCATGGTCGACGTGACCCCCAAGGAGGCCACCCACCGCCGGGCGGTCGCACGGGGCAAGGTGTTCATGCAGCCCGAGACCACGGCCGCCATCGCGAACCGCGAGGTGAAGAAGGGCGACGTGCTGGCCGTGGCACGCGTGGCCGCCATCCAGGCCGCGAAGCGCACCAGCGACATGATCCCGCTCTGCCATCCATTGCTGGTCGGGTCGGTGTCGGTGAACTTCGAGATCGGTGACGACCACATCGAGATCGAAGTACAGGTCGACACGGTCGACCGCACGGGTGTGGAGATGGAGGCGCTGCACGCCTGTGCCGTGGCTGCCCTCACCATCTACGACATGTGCAAGTCGGCCGACAAGGCGATGGTGATCGGTGAACTGGCCCTCTGGGAGAAAACCGGCGGGCGCAGTGGCACCTATCGACGACCCGCTAACATTGCATCGGCCGTTACGAACGTAGTAGAACCGTAATGAATCGGCCACCGGTCGGACACCCGAATTTCGTCCGCCCCGTTCCGGAGATCCACATGTCCCACAGTTTGTTCGCAGAGGAGACGAAGTAAGCCATGGAGGCCATCGTTCTTCTCGCCGTCGCCGCCGTCTGGGGTGCCGTCATCGTTCCGCCGCTGCTGCGGTCGCGCAGCGAGAACCGTCCCAACTCGTCGGTCACCGACTTCCGCCGTCAGCTCTCCACCCTGCAGCGCGCCGTGCCCACCCGCACGATGGTGCCGATGCGGGGCATGGCTCGTCCGCTCACCCAGGCGCCGCAGGCGCACCGCACCCACGGCCACCCCGGCCAGGTGCGTCGTGCTGCCGCCACCGCCGGTCGTGAGCACCTGCACCAGGCCACGCTCGAGCGGCACACGACCGCTGGCCAGCACCACCGTCAGGCCCACCTGCACCGCGTCAGCCAGCGCGAGATGGTGCGTCGCCGTCGGGCCAACGTGCTGTTCATGCTCGTGGTCACCGTCGGGGTCACCGGCTTCCTCGCCGCCACCACCAATGCCAGCGCAATGGTGTGGGCGTTCGGGCTCTCCTTCGTTGCCCTGTGTGGCTACTGCTACAAGCTGGTCCAGATCAAGGCCATGGAGCAGGACCGGCAGTGGAGCGAGCAGAGCTGGTTCCACGCCGCCTGAGTTGCTCGGCGGTCTCACCGCTACACTCGGGCCTCGCAACTTGGGGCTGTAGCTCAGTTGGCAGAGCGCTTCGTTCGCAATGAAGAGGTCAGGGGTTCAATTCCCCTCAGCTCCACCAGGTCGTCATCAGGCCTCGTCCGGTCCTACGGACGAGGCCTGTTGCGTTCCCGGCCTCACTCGCTGGTGGGTCCGTCGAACACCGGCGGCCGCTTCTCGCGGTGGCCGGCCAGGCCCTCGGCCGCGTCGGGGCCGCCGAACCCGTAGAACTCGTACGCGAGGCTGGCGTCGAAGATCGGCCCGGCCTGGCGGTACCAGTGGTTGAGGGTGTGCTTGGTCCAGCGGATGGCCGACTGCGACATCCCGGCCAACTGCACCGCCACCTCCAGCGCCCGGGTCTGCACCTCGGCATCCTCGACGCACAGCGACACCAGGCCGATGCGTTCGGCCTCCTCGCCGGTGAGCGTGTCGCAGGTGAGCAGGTAGAACTTCGCCTTCGCCATGCCGCACAGCAGCGGCCAGCAGATCGCGGCGTGGTCGCCGGCCGCCACCCCGAGCTTGGTGTGCCCGTCGATGATGCGGGCCGTGCGCCCGGCCACCGACACGTCGGCGAGCAGCGCACACACCAGACCGGCGCCCACCGCCGGGCCGTGGATGGCCGACACGATGGGCTTCGAGCAGTTGATGACGTTGTTGACGATGTCGCGGGCCTCGCGCAGCGCACGGGTGCGCGCCGCATAGTCGGTGGTGAGCTCGTCGAGCAGCTCGAAGCTGCCCCCGGCGCTGAACGCCTTGCCGGCCCCCTGGATGACCGCCACCCGCACCTCGGGGTCGCGATCCACGGCCAGCCACACGTCGGCGAGGTGGGCGTGGCACTCGGGTGAGACGGCGTTCAAGCCCGGTGCGTCGAGCGTGATGCGAAGGACGCCGGGCGCAGGAACGTCGAACGACAGGCTGGGAAACTGTTCGGCATAGTTGGCCATGACGCGACTGTAGGGGGATAGCTTGGCCGGACCCTCAAAGGAGGTCCGCCATGGATCGCATCCTCATCGACGACCTGCGCGTGCTCACCATCATCGGTGCACTCCCTCACGAGCGCGAGATCGCGCAGCCGCTGCGCATCGATCTCTCCATCGGCCTCGACCTGCGCAACCCTGGCCGCAGCGACGAACTCAACGACACCGTGCACTACGGCCTGGTGTGCGAGCGCATCATCGAGATGGCCAACGATTCCAAGGACATCCTGCTCGAGCGTCTGGCCGCGAAGGTGGCCGACGTGGTGCTGGAGTTCGATCTCGTCGAGACGGTCGACGTGCGCGTCACCAAGCTGCGCCCGCCGATCCCCTCGCCGGTCGAGAGCACGTCGGTGGCCATCACCCGCACTCGGGCCGAGGCCGCCGCGCCGCCGCTGGAAGACCACGAGGTCATCGTGGCGCTCGGCTCGAACCTCGGCGACCGCCAGGGCTACCTGCGTTTCGCCGTGCAGGAGCTGGGCAACGTGGTGGCGATGAGCCAGGTGTTCGAGACCGAGCCGGTGGGCGGACCCGACGACCAGGGTGCCTATCTCAACATGGTCGTGAAGGTGCAGACCTCGCTCGACCCCTACGCGTTCATCCGCCGCTGCCAGCGCATCGAGGCCAACGCCCTGCGGCAGCGCATCGTGCACTGGGGGCCGCGCACGCTCGACGTCGACATGCTGTTCTACGACGACGTGCACATCGACAGCGAGCGGCTCACCGTGCCGCACCCACGCATCAACGAGCGTCGCTTCGTGCTCACCCCGCTCAGCGAGGTGGCACCCGAGCGTTGCCCCGAGGGCTGGCAGGACACACTGCCCCCCAGCGAGATCCACGCTCGCGGCCCGCTGGTGGTGTGAACGTGCCGACGAGGTCAGTCGCCGAGCAGGCGACGCTCGAACGAGCGAACCTTCGCCGGGTAGTGCGCCCGGCCGAACTCGGGGCGACCACGCACCACGATCTCGAGCAGCTCGTCGTGCTGCACGGTCTCCTTCCAGGGCAGCGCGATGTACAGCGGCAGCCCGAACACGCGCATCGCGTCGAGGTTGCTGTACACCCGCTTCTGGTACAGGTAGCGCTCTTCCCACGGCCAGTTCGGCGGTGCGAACCCGGTGCCCGGGTCGAGCACGCAGCGGTGACGCAGCCCGTAACGGTCGGCGTCGCGCAGGCGGGCGTCGAAGAACTCCACGATCGCGTCCACCGGGTCGCGGTCCACCATCGCCATCGCGCGCGGGTTCGGGCCGCTGAGGAACGGCACCACGATGGGCACGTCGAACTCGGTGGCCACCTGCCACATCTCGTCGCTCTGCATGCCGTCGGCGGCGTTGATGACGGTGGCACCGGCCTGCAGCGCACGGCGCAGCACCTCCGGTCGCCACGTGTCGACGCTCATCGGACGGCCCAGGGCCGCCATGGCGGGCACGATGTCGGCCAGCCGCGCCCACTCGGTCTCCCACGGCACGACGTCGGCCACGTCGGTGCTGCCCTGGCCGCCGAGGTCGAAGCCGTCGGCGCCGTCGGCCAACAGCTGCCGAGCCCGCGCCACCGCCTGCTCGGGCGTGGTGGCGATGGAATCGGCGTTGAGCGAGTCGGGGCTGGCGTTCACGACGCCGTAGATGAACATGGTGGGCGAGCCTACTGGCGGCGTCCGGAGGAGGTCCGGTGATGGGCGTGCGTCTGTTCGAGATCGACGACTGCGCGGCCGACGCCGTGGTGGAGGCGAAGGCCGGGCGCACCGTGTCGGTGTGCATCCCGTGCCGCGACGAAGCGGCCACCGTGGGCCCGCTGGTGAGCAGCATCCGCGCCGAGCTGGTGCGCAAGCTGCCGTTGGTCGACGAGCTCATCGTGCTCGACGACCGCAGCACCGACGACACCGCCGCCGTGGCGGCGAGCGCCGGCGCGCGAGTGGTCGACATCCGCGAGGTGCACGCCCAGCACGGCGAGGGCCACGGCAAGGGCAACGCGCTGTGGGCCAGCCTGGTGGCCAGCGAGGGTGATTTCGTGGTGTGGGTCGACGGCGACATCACCAGCTTCACGCCCGATTGGATCGTGCGCCTGGTGGCACCGATGCTCGACGACGACACCGTGGCGCTGGTGAAGGCGTTGTCGCACCGGCCCACCCGTCTCGGCGGCGGCGGCCGCACCACCGAGCTGGTGGCCCGACCGCTGATGTCGCTGTACTACCCCGAGCTCACCGGGCTGCACCAGCCGCTGTCGGGCGAGTACGCCGGGCGGCGCACCGTGCTGGAGCAGTTGCCGTTCGTGCAGGGCTGGGGCGTGGAGATCGCGATGCTCATCGACATCGCCCGCATCCACGGGCCCGAGGCCATCGCGCAGATCGACCTGGGCACCCGTGAGCACCGTCACCGCTCGCTGCACGCCCTGTCGGTGCAGGCGGCGGAGGTGATGGCCACGATGCTCGGTCGAGTGCCCGAGGGCAGCCTGTTGGGCGACGACGAGCCGTTGCTGCGCCGCGCCGACGGCTCCACGGTGCCGCTCAACCTCAGCGAGCGGCCACCGCTGGCCTGGCTGCGCGGCTGACGCGTCGCGTCACACCGTCATCGTCAATTCCACCGTGAAGCCGGTGGTGGCGTCACCGGTGACGGTGGCGAGCTGCTGGTCCACACCGTCGGCGAACACCATGTCGCGCTCGAGCGACGTGCGGCTGAGGTTGTCGATGCTGGTCTCGTACCCGGCAGCGGCGTAGGCAACCTCGCACTGGTCCTTCGGGAGCGCGAGCTGCGAGGTGACGATGCGGTTCGACGCGGACAACGCATCGGCCAGGCTGGGGTACACCTCGAAGTGCATGTGCGGCCAGCGACCGTCGTAGCAGCCGGGGAAGATCGACTGGAACGTGACGGTGCCCGTGTCGTCGAGTTCGCCCACGCCACGCAGGTAGTTGGCCTCGGGTGCGGTGTACATCGAGTACTGACCGTCCTTGTCGGCGTGCCACAGGTAGATCGCGCCGCCCTCCAACGCGGCACAGCCGCGTGCACTGTCGAGCACCGTGAGGTGCAGCGTGATGGGCACACCGGCGGCCGTGCCCGAGTAGTCGCCGAAGCTGGTGGTGAGGTCGTCGCGCACCACGGCCGGGTCGCTGAGCACGTCGGGTCCGTTGGAACCGTCGCCCGGGTAGGGGCCGGCGGTCTCCTCGGGGATGGGGGTGGTGCACGTCGTCGCGTCGGGGGTCGCGTCGGTGACCGGGGTGGTGTCGCCGGCGGTGGTGTTGCCCGTGGTGGTCGCGGTGGATGCGGTGGTGTCGCCGGTGGTGGTCGAGGTGCTGCTGCTGTTGGCGCAGGCGGCGAGCACGGTGGCACCGGCCGCTCCGGCGAGCAGGGCGATGGCCTGGCGTCGGGGGAACTGATCATCGGGGGTCATGACCGCAAGTGTTCACCATGAAGGTTGGAAACGGGTGAAGACCGGCCGCGAAACCTGTGTGGATCGATCGGTGCCACAATCGTCGGTGATGGCACGACGATCGGCGCCCGACATCACGATCATCGAGGTGCTCGACCCCGATGATCCGTCGCTGCTGTGGTCCGACGCGCCGATGGCCACGGTGTCGGCGCCGCCGCAGCCGCCGGTGCCGCGCCGGGCCGGTGCCTGGCCGTGGTTGGCGGGCACTGCCGCATTGTTCGTGGCTGGATGGTTCGTCGCCACGTTGTTCGACGGCGAGCCCGAACCGCCCACGCCGCCGGCGGTGCTGGCCGACGGCCGGTATCTGCTCGACGACCCGGGGCTGGAGGCGTACTCGGCCGACATCGTGGCCGCGACACCGGTCCGCACGGCGTTCCGCATGTGGACCGATGACGGTCAGCCGGGCGCGCGGTCGGTGACGGTGGAAGCCCAGCAGGGTGCTGCATTGCCGTTCGTGGCCACCGAGGCGTCGGTTCGCATGGTGGACGGGGTGACGCTGATGGTGTCGATCGACGACCCGTCGGTGGTGGTGACCGAGCGCGACCTCACCGACGGATGGCACGCCGTGATCACCACCCGCGGGCTCGACCTCGACGAAGCCGCCACCGTGGCGCAGCAGGTGCAGGTGGTCACGCTGGCGGCCGAGTACTCGATCGAACCGCTGCGGTCGCAGGTCGGCACCATCGAGCTGCGGTCGGTGGCCAGCGGCACGTCGATCACCGATCGCCTGTACGGCGAGGTGACCAGCGAACTGCGCTACCTCGACCCGGCAGGTGCCGAGTACACCCTGCGGGTCGCCGACGGCTCGGTCGACGACGCGGCACGCATGCTCCAGTTCGTGTCCGACAGCCTGCCGACGAACATCGGCGGCCGTGTCGTCGGTCGTCTCACTGCCACCGGCGAGGGCGTGGTGCTGTGGGAGGACCAGGGGCACCTGCTGTCGCTCACTGCACCGGTGGACCCGTCGGTACTGGCGTCGTCGGCCGATCGTGTGCGGCCCGCCACCCGCGACGAGTGGCAGGGACTGCTGCGTGGCCTGCAGCCCGACTATCGCCTGGGTGAGGCCACCGTGGTGGCCGAGAGCGACCTGCCGGGAGAGGTGTGGATCGCCGGTGCCCAGCGGGCTCGACGGGGCGACGACGACCTGCTGCTGTGGTGGTTCAGCGAGCCGGGTGACCGGTCGTCGGTGGTGTCGCGGCCCGCCTCGCCGATGGTCGACGGCGTCGGCGTCGACCGGTTCGTGATCGACGGTTTCACGTTCGTGTTCGTCAGGGTCGAGCCGCAGATGGGGGAGGCGGTCTCGGTGTCGTGGGGCCCCGATCTGTCGATGATCGTGCCCCTGCAACCGGGCTACCTCGACGAGACGACACTGATGGCGGTGACTCGCCTCGACGTGTCGGGCGAGGTGACCGTGAAGGTCATCCCCCGAGGGTTTGCAGGGCCTTGACGATGCGGGTGGCACTCGTGCCGCGAGCGGCGCCCAACGACTGGGCGAACACGCTGACGCGCAGCTCCTCGAGCATCCACCCCACCTCCACCATCTCGGCGGTGATCGCCCCACGAGGCGTGCGGCGCAGCAGGTCGGTGTAGCGGCGCTCGAGCGCCAGCACGTCGCGCAGATGCGCCTGGTCCTTGTGCGGGGCCTCGGGCAGCTTGCCCAGTCGGAACTCGATGGCCTTCACGTAGCGCAACACGTCGGGCAGGTGCATCGGACCCGTCGACGCCACGAACCCCGGCCGCACCAGGCGCGCCAGTTGCGCCGCAGCGTCGTCGGCCGAGGCGGCCACGGCGGGTGCCACCAGTTGGTCGAGCCGGGATTGCACGGCGCTCGCGGCGGCCAGGATGTCGGTGGCAACCTTCAACAGTCGTGCCGCGTGGTCGGGCATCTCGTCACGTGCCGCGGCCACCAGCGCGGCGAAGCCGGCCTCGGTGAACGTCGCGCCACCGTGGTCGGCCAGCACGCGATCGGCGGCCGCGACCAGGCAGTCGGCCTCCAGTTCCTCCAACGACATCAGCGCCGCCTTCGCCACTGCGAGCTTCCCCTGGTTGGTGAGGTCGCGTTCGATGGCGCGCTTGCCCACCGGCACGGCGAGCAGCAGCAGCCGGCGCACACCGGTGCGCATCACCTTCGCCTGCAGGTCGGGGTTGGTGAGCACGCGGATGCTCACACTGTCGCCGTCGTCGAGCAACGCGGGGAAGCCCAACACCGTGACACCGGCGCGCGTGCTCTCGACCGACTCGGGCAGGTCGCCGAAGTCCCACGCGGTGATGCCCTTGCGTTCTTCGATGGGTGCGCTGCGCGCGATGGCGGCGCGCACGCGGGTGGCCAGCTGTGCCCGCAGCAGATCGATGTCCTTGCCCGAGGCGATGGTGTCGCCGTGCTCGTCGTCGACGGCGAACGTGACCCGCAGGTGCGGCGCCACCTTGGTCGCGTCGAACGCGGTCGGTGGCACCGACACGCCGGTCACGTCGTGCAGGGTGCGGGCCAGTGAGTACGCGAGCGGTTCCTCGCGCACGTCGAGGGCTGCCGCCACCTTGGTGACCACCTCGCTCATCGGCACCAACTCGCGGCGGTGCTCCTTCGGTAGCCCGCGCAGCAGTGCGTCCACCAGATCGTCGCGGAAGCCGGGCACCTGCCAGTCGAAACCGTCGGCTGCCACCTGGTTGAGGGCCTCGAGCGGGACGTGCACCGTGACGCCGTCGTCGGGTGCCCCCGGGTCGAAGCGATACGTGAGCGACAGCGTGAGGTCGTCCTGCTGCCAGGTGCCCGGGAAGTCGTCGATGCTCAGCACGCCGTTGCCGCGCACGAAGTGCTCCATCCGCATCGTCAGCAGTTGCGGGTCGGCAGCGCGAGCCTCCTTCCACCACCGGTCGAAGTGGCGGGTGGTGACCACGTCGGCACCGACGCGCTGGTCGTAGAACGTGAACACGGTCTCGTGGTCGACCAGGTCGATGCGGCGGACGCGTTCGCCCATGCCCGCCAGGTCGGTGAGGAAGCGCTGGTTCTTCTCCCAGAACCGGTGGTGCGTCGTCCAGTCGCCCTCCACGAGTGCGCAGCGGATGAACATCTCGCGTGCCGCCACCGCATCGACGCGGTCGAATCCGATGGTGCGGTTCACGATGGGCAGCCCGTACAGCGTGACCAGCTCGCGGCACACGGCGCCGCCGCGGCGCGGCTCCCAGTACGGCTCGCCGTACGACCGCTTCACCAGGTGCCCGCCCAGGCGTTCGGCCCACTCGGGGCGGATGTCGGCCACCACGTGTCCCCACAGCCGGTTGGTCTCCACCAGTTCGGCGGCCACCACCCACTTCGGTGACGCCTTGGCCACGGCCGACTCGCGACCGATGGCGAACCGTGACCCGTGCGCCCCGCGGTACTCGCGCGGGCCACGCGCCGGGTTGCCGCCGGTGTCGTCGCGCATGCCGAGGTGGCTGAGCAACCCGGCGAGCAGCGCCTGGTGCACCCGGTCGGGATGGCCCTGCTCGCTGCCCTGACGGATGCCCAGCTGACCGGCCACCTGTCGCAACTGGCTGAACAGGTCCTGCCACTCGCGCACGCGCAGGTCGTTGAGGTACTCGGCGCGGCACAGCTTGCGGAACTGGCTGCTGCCCAGCGCCTGCTGCTGCTCGCGCAGGTGGTCCCACAGCTTCACCAACGTGAGGAAGTCGCTGCCCGGCACGCGGAAGCGGGCGTGCAACTCGTCGGCCTCGCCGCGGTGTTCGGCCGGGCGTTCGCGCGGGTCCTGGATGCTGAGCGCAGCGGCGATCACCAGCACCTCGCGCACGCAGCCGTGGCGTTCGGCCTCCAGCACCATTCGGCCGAGCCGAGGGTCGAGCGGCAGGCGGGCGAGACGATGGCCCAACCGGGTGAGACGCTGCCCGTCGATGGCGCCGAGTTCCTCGAGCAGCGCATAGCCGTCGCGCACCGCACGTTGATCGGGCGGGTCGAGGAACGGGAAGGCATCCACGTCGCCGAGCCCCAACGCGGTCATCTGCCGGATGA
>SXGT01209453.1_pt1 | contig 20130 bp, 13 predicted proteins | sample 3176221 | NCBI WGS metagenome assembly SXGT01 (sample SAMN11356862, study PRJNA531348) | freshwater metagenome | isolation source: freshwater sample F1-120 | place: China: Fuxian Lake, Yuxi | collected 2017-12-25
CCACATCGCCAGCGCGTTGGCGTTGCCCAGGGGGGTGTAGCCCGGCGTGGTGGGCAGCGTCCGTGTGTACAGCGAGGCCGGGATCTGGCCGGTGATCACGCCCATGCTGGTGTGCTCGTGGCCGGCCACCACCGACTCCACGCCGATGAACAGCGGCTCGTTGCGGTACGCGGCGAGGTACTCCATCAGCGGGTACTGGTACTCCTGGATCGCCTGCCAGCGCCACATCTGCTGGTTGGGGCTCGTACCGTTGACGTTGCCCTTGGGCTGCACGGGCGGCAGCGAGTTCTGCCACGTGGTGCTGGGGCCCAGGATGCTGCCGGCCGCGTTGGTGACCAGGGGGTAGGCCGGGGTCGCGAAGGTCGCGTCTTCGGCCAGCGTGCAATTGCGGTTGCCGGTGCCACCGTGGCCTGCCTGGACGAACCAGTCCAGCCCCCAGGGCGTGGCGGCGTTGCGGTTCATCGACTTGGCCACCTGCTTCTGCAGGGACACGGCGCCGTCGGAGCAGGTGCTGTGGTTGTGGAAGTCACCGGCTGCATAGGTGCCGGACACCTTGGCGGCGCCCGCCAGATGCGGCACGCTCACCGCAGCCAGCGCGCCCAGCGCGGCCATGGCCGCCACCGCCGCTTGGGCCACGGGCTGCTTCACGAATGGGTTCCTCATCTCGTTCTCTCCTCGTTGATCTCGGGTCTGACACCGGCGCCGGAAGATGCCGTCGCCGCATGGAAAAGCAGGTTCAGCGAAAGCGCATCGCCGTGAAGTCGACGCTCAGCTGCGCCAGCACCGTGCCAGAGCGTTCGAACTCCAGCGTCAGCGGGTACGAGCGGCCCGCGTGCAGCGCGTGCCGCAGACCGGTGAGGCGCAGGTGCACACCGTCCTCGTGCAGCTCGGTCACGCTGCCCTCGGGCACCGCGACATCGACGGCGCGACCGCGCTCTTCGCCGCCCATCTCCGCACCGCTGGCCACCGGGCTGCTCGCGCCGATCAGGCGATCCGATGCGATGACCTCGTCGAACTTCATGCACAGCACAGCGGTCGTCGCATCGGCGGCCGTGGCACGTGTCCACGGGTGGACCACGCGCAGCATTTCGGCCTGGAACTCGCAGGCCTGCGCCGGCCGCAGCACCGTTGCCGCGCCCACGGCAAGGCCAGCGCGCAGCAGATGACGACGGGACAGCGGGTGGTGCATGGTGGTGTCGCAGAAGGATCGCGTTGGGCCTGACCCTAGGCGCGGGGTGTGAAGGGCCGGTGACATGGGGCCCGCCGTAAAGCCCACGCGACCGGCGTCCCGGGGGGAGTGAGTCACTTGCCGGACCCACGAGTCACGGCGCTGTCGCAATCGGCTTCCTACACTCGATCAAAGATTGATTCGCACCACTGTGTTGTGTGTCGTCTCCCGGCCCGGGTGGACGACATCGGGTCCTCATCGTTTGGAGAAGCCATGAAACTGGTCCTTGCCCTCACCCGCCTTGCCCTGCCGCTGCTGGCCGCCGCACCTGCCGCAGCGCAACAGGTGGTCGTCAACTTCGAGACCCCCACCAGCTTCGAGTCGATCGCCACCCACTACAGCGGCGGCACCGATTCGGCGGGCGTCGCAGGCGTCGACCTGGGCGTGAGCTTCGGCGCCGATGCGCTGGCGCTGCGCAACGACGAACTGGGCCCCTACTTCTCGAACGCCCCTTCGCCGCTGGGCGTGATGACCGTCGTGGGGCCTGACGCCGCCATGAACCTGCCCGTGGGCTTCACGGACCTGAGCTTCTCGTACTCCTCCAGCGCGGCCGTGGCCGATGGCGTCAAGGTCTGGAGCGGTATCGACGGTACCGGCACGCTGCTGGCGTCGCTGTCCCTGCATGCCAATGCGCAAGCCGGTTGCTCGGACAGCCCGTTGTGCCACTTCGATCACGTGAGCGCCACCTGGCACGGTGTCGGCCAGTCGATCACGTTCAGCGGCTCGGAGTTCGTGGCGGTGTTCGACGATGTGACCGTCAGCGCCGTGCCGGAGCCCGCCTCGCTGCTGTTGATGGCGCTGGGCCTGTCGGGCGTGGCGCTCGCACGCCGCCGCTGATCGTGCTGGCGGGGCCTGCCACCTGCGAGGCCTCGCCACCTCGGCATGGATGAGCTGATAGGGCTTTTCCCGACACCCTTCCTGCGGGTGCCGAAGCTGCTGGGGGCTCCCCTGGTGGAAGGTCTGGCCACCCACTTCGCTGCGCGTGCCGATCGCGACAACAGCTCGTCGCCGAGCCTCTCGCACACCGCACTGCTGACACCGGCCGACAGCCCGCTGCTGAGCGTGGTGGCGGGCGCGGTAACGCCCAAGTTGGTCGACTTTGGCTCACACCTGTTCGGCGAGCGCCTGGGGTGGTCGATCAAGGAAATGTGGGTCAGCGTGCTGGACGCAGAGGGCCGCCAGGCCATGCACAACCACGCCAACAGCTTCATTTCGGGCGTGGTCTACCTGACCCCCACGCACCCGGATGCACGCACCGTGTTCATGAAGTCGCCCGGCGGCACCGACTTCGCCTTCAAGAACGACCATGCGGGTGTCGCCACCGGCCCCTACAACGCCGACAAGTGGATCAGCCCGCAACCCGAGCCCGGTGACATGGTGCTGTTTCCAAGCTGGCTGATGCACGCGGTGCCACCGAATCCCGGGCCGCGGCGCATCACGCTGGCCTTCAACGCCATCCCCACGCGACTGGACTCCTGGGGCTACGCCATCAACTTCAGTGGCTGAAACCCGGCTGCTCGGCGCACTGGCGCTGATGGCGGCGTCGGGCTTCTCGGCGCTGGGCCTGCAGATCGTGTGGACGCAGCAGAGCGCGGCCTGGCTGGGCCACGAGTCGGCCGCGATCCTGGGTGTGGTGACGGCCTTCTTCGGCGGGCTTGCGCTGGGTGCGCTGGTGCTGGGGCCGGCCATTCAGCGCAGCGTACAGCCCTTGCGCTGGTACCTGGGTTGCGAAGTGGCCATTGCGGCGTGGGCCGCGCTGCTGCTGGGGCTGATCGCGCCGGCCAGCAGCGCTCTGCTGGCGTGGACGGGTGCGCAGCCTTCACCACCATGGCAATGGGCCGTGGCCTTTGGCGGCACGCTGCTGTTGCTGCTGCCCGCCACCGCAGCCATGGGTGCAACGCTGCCTGCCATGGAGCGGGTGCTGGCGCTGTCGTCGCGCACGCGCAACGCCGTGGCGGCGCTGTATGCGGCCAACACCGCGGGCGCCGTGGTGGGGGTCCTGGCCGCGGCCTTCTGGCTCGTACCGGGCTGGGGCTTGAGTGCCACAGCCTCCCTCTGTGCCGCGCTGAACCTGGCGTGTGCCGCTCTGGCGTGGTGGGCGCTGGGTGACGCGCGCCGCGGTGAGCCCGCACCCGTTCCGACCCACCCCTTCGCAGCGGCCACCGCGCGCCGCCTGGCGCTGCTGCTGTCCGCGACCGGCTGCCTGGGCATCGGCTACGAAGTGCTGGTGGTGCGCGCGCTCAGCCAGGCGGCGGAGAACACGGTCTACACCTTCGCGTTGCTGCTGGCGGTGTACCTGGTGGGCACGGCCCTGGGCGCGGCCGCGCTGCACGCCGCGTTGCGCGGGCGTGAGCCGAGTGGGCGGCTGCGCGATGGCCTGTTGCTGGCGCTGACGCTGAGCGGCCTGCTCGGCGCCGCCAGCCTGTGGGCGCTGCTGCCGGTGCAGGCGGCCCTGCGCGCAACCCTGGGCGACAGCCTGCCCGCGGCACTGGCCGCAGAAGCCGCCCTGGCGCTGCTGGCCTTCGGCCTGCCCACGCTGGTGATGGGCGCGCTGTTCAGCGTGCTGGCGCGGCAAGCAGCGGCGGCCGGGCTGGGCCTGGGCCGCGCGCTGGGCTTCAACACACTGGGCGCGGCACTGGCGCCGCCGCTGCTGGGCCTGGTGCTGCTCACGACGGCCGGCGCCAAGCTGGCTCTGCTGGTGGTGGCGCTGGGCTACCTGCTGCTGTTGTCCCGTGCCGCCCTGCGCGCACCGCCGGCCTGGGCCCTGGCGGGTGCGGGTGCCGCGCTGGCGCTGTGGGCGCCACCGCTCGTGACGGTGGACATGCCCGAGGGCGGGCAGCTGGTGCACTTCGAGGAAGGCGCGCTGGCTGCCGTCAGCGTCGTGCAGGACGCCGAGGGGGTGATGCGCCTGCACATCGACAACCGTCAGCAGGAAGGCAGCAGTCACAGCGCCGTCGCCGATGGCCGCCAGGCGCTGCTGCCGCTGCTGCTGCACCCGGCGCCGCGACGCGCGCTGTTCCTGGGGCTGGGTACCGGTGTCACGGCCGCCGCCGCGGCGGATGACCAGGCGCTGCACGTCGAGGTGGTGGAATTGCTCCCCGAAGTCGTGCGTGCGGCAGCACTGTTCACGCCGGCGCTGGCCGAAGCTGCGGGCCACCCCCGGCTGCACGTGCAGGTGGCCGATGCCAGGCGCTTCGTTCGTGCCGGCACAGCCCTGTACGACCTGGTGGTGTCCGACAACTTCCACCCCGCGCGCAGTGGTTCGGCGTCGCTGTACACGGTGGAGCACTTTGCAGCCGTGAAGGCGCGGCTGGCACCCCGGGGCCTGTTCTGCCAGTGGCTGCCGCTGCACCAGATGGACCTGGCGACGCTGCGCAGCATCGTGCGCGCCCACACCGCCGTCTACCCGGGCGCCTTTGCGATCCTGGCCACGAACAGCCTCGATACCCCGGTGCTGGGCCTGGTGGCACGCGCTGACGGCGGCCGTGTCTCCCTGGCCGACCTGCGGCAGCGCCTGAGCAGCGCGCGGTTCGGGCGCAGCGCGGCGGAGTCGGGGCTGGCCGACGAATGGGCCGTGCTGGGCGGCGTGGTTGCAGGGCCTGCCGCCCTGGCTGGTTGGTCCGCCGGCGCGCCGCTGAACACCGACGATCACCCGGTGGTGGCCTACCTCGCGCCGCGCATCACCTACGCGCCCGACTCGCTGCCGCGAGACCGCCTGTTCCAGCTGCTCGCAGCGCTGCGGGCGCAGCCCTCGGATGTGGTGGCGGATGCCGACCCTGCCGACACCCGTCGACTGGCCGCGTACTGGGCCGCACGCGACCGCTTCCTGCAGGCAGGCAGGGGCGTGCGGTTGAGCGCCGACCCGCGCCGCATGCTCGCGCAGGTGCAGGAGCCGCTCCTGGAGGTGCTCAGCCTGAGCCCCGACTTCCGCCCCGCCTACGAGCCGCTGCTGCGCATGGCGCAGGCCCTGGGCGAAGGGGCACCCGAGCAGGCGCTGCTCCTGCAACGCCTGCGCGAACGCGTGCCGCGCGCTTTCAGCGCTCGCGCCGAGCCCTGAGCACCAGACCCGCCGCGCCCAGCGCCATCAGCAGCCAGGTGGCCGGCTCGGGCACCGGCGCCGGCACGAAGGCCATGCTCATCAGGACCGGGTCGTGGTCGCTCACCTGGTCGGTGAACTCGCTGTTGGCATGCACCACGTCGTAAACCAGCCCGCTCGCGTTCAGCAGGTTGGGCGACACGTACATGTGGTCCAGCGCCTGCAGGTTGCCCTGGAAGGCATAGGTGTAGCGCTCGTTCTCGGGCAGCGAGTTCGTCAGGTTGGTCAGGCCCGCGGCCTCCAGCGGCGACAGCGAGCTGGCGAACTGGAAGTCGTTCAGGTCGCCGGTGACCACGATGTTGGCGAAGGGGTTGATCGCCAGCAGCCCGGCCACGAAGCTGGCCACCGCCTGCGCCTGCTGCAGGCGCTGCACCTCGGTGCCGTTCTGCGGTGGCTGCGTCGGCCCGAACAGGGGCTGGTCGCCGCCCTTGCTGTTGAAGTGGTTGGCGATGACGATGATCTGCTGCCCGTCGACCGTGAACTCCGTGACCAGCGGCTTGCGGCTGTTGGCGAAGGCGGGGTTCGTGGGGTCGATGCGGCCGGCACCCAGGCTCAGCATGATCTGGCCGGTGGCCGTGGCGCTGGCGCTCACGGCGTCGAGCGAGCCGCCCACCACGCCCGCGAAGCTGACGCGGCTGGTGTCGTACATGAAGGCCTGGCGGATGTTGCCGCCGGGCTGGCCGCCGTCGGCGTTGTTCACCGGGTTCACCGTGACCCAGGCGTAGTTGCGCCCGGTGGCCGCGTTCAGCGAGGTGGCCAGGTTGCCCAGCGTCAGGTCGGCGGCCACGGTGCCGTTGTTGGTGGCGCCGTTGTTGTCCTGCACCTCCTGCAGGCTGATCAGGTGCGGCGCGCCCAGGTTGCCGGCGATCTGGCCGGCGATGGCGTTGAAGCGCGCCGGGTCGGCGTTGCCGCCGAGGTTCTCCACGTTGTAGCTGGCCAGGCCGAAATGCCCGCTCGGGATCACCGCGCTCTCGCGCAGCAGCGGGTTGTTCACCACCGTGGCGCTCTGCGTCAGGACCAGGCGGTAGTTGTTGAAGCTGTAGTCGATGACGCCGGTCACGCCCGAGAGGGTGGCGCCGCTGTTCACGGTGGGCGTGGCGACGATGCGGTTGTCGATGAACATCCGGTCGCCGTTGAAGTTGCCGGCACCCACCACGAGTCCGCCGCGCGACGACGCCCAGGGGCTGCTGCCGGCGTAGACCGCGGTCTCGCCGGCATAGGTGCCGCTCAGCGCCGTGGGGCCGCTGCTGGTCGCCGTGGGCAGGGTCACGCGCATGCCCTCGAGGCTCTCGTAGAAGTCCATCGCGTAGGTGGCGGGCTGCAGCGTGTAGCCGGGCGCGGTCTCGATGTTGCCGATCACCGGCGCGATGGCGCGCGGCGGCAGGAAGCTGCCGCCGATGGTGATGGCGCCGGGCAGTGCGTTGCCGCTGCTCACCGTGCTCCAGCTGCCCGCGAAGGCGCTGGTGGCGTTGATCTCGGTGAGCGTGAGGTTGGTGGCGTCGTTGCCCGGGCGGAACTCCTGGATGCGGCCACCCACCAGCACGCTGTCGCCCACCGTGGGCTTGGCGCCGGTGCTGCCGACGAAGACGTACAGCGCGTCGCTGGTGAGCGGGTTGCCGTCACCGGCGTCCTGGAACCAGAAGCCGTTGTTGTCGCGCGCGGTCACGATGCCGGCGATGTTGCCGACCTGCTGGTTGTTGAAGGGCGAGAGGTGGCTCTGGCCCTGCAGCGTGCCGATGTTCTGTGCCAGCGCGGCCAGCGGCAGCGCGAGCGCGATCAGCACGGCCTGGCGCAGGCGGCTCGTCTTGAAGCGGGTGTTCATGGGGATGGGTCCTTCGGCTTCAGGCGTTGCGGCGGCGGGCGATGAAACCCACGGCGGCCAGCCCGGCCAGCATCAGAGTCAGCGCGCCGGGCTCGGGCACGGCGGTGACGCTGAAGCTGAGGTCGTCGATCGCCAGGCCATGGTCGTTGCCGCTGTCGTTGCGCTCGATCCAGCGCAGCCACAGCGTGTCGCCGGGCGCCCAGGCCAGCTGCGTGAAGCTGGCCGACAGGCCGCTCACCAGCCCCGCGGTGTTGCCGTCGACCGCGGCGCCCGTCGCGCCGACCACCGGCGAGGCCCAGGTCAGGCCCGCCGGCGCGGTCCAGGTGCCCACCGTGCCGAAGCTCGCACCGACACCGAACTCGAGCACCATGTTCTGCGCCGCGGTGTTGCCGCCGTTGCGCCACTGCTCGCCGTTGAAGCCGAGCGTGAAGCCGTCGAGCACGCCGCCGCTGTTGTTGGTGAAGGCCACTGCGATGTAGCCGGCGACGGCGTTGCTGGCTGGCGAGCCGAAGTAGGCGCCGCCCGAAGCCGTGCCGCCGAGCGCACGGTCGGCGCTGCCCGTGCTGCCGAAGCTGTAGAAGCTGCCGGCGTTGCCGCCGCCGTTGCCGGCGACGATCGTCGGCGCGTCGGCCAGCGTGCTGATGAAGAGGCTCCAGCCCGGCAGCGTGCTGTCGTTGGCCCAGGGCGTGGCCGTGGTGCTGGTGGTGAGGCTGTCGAAGTCCTGGCTGTAGGTGAAGCCGACACTGTCGACGCTGATCGCGGCCTGGGCGTTGGCGGCGGCGGCCAGCAGGATGGCGGTGGAAAGCAGGGTCTTGTTCATCGCGGTGCTCCTCGGGGTTTCAGGGGGTTGAAAAAGGAAGTCAGGCAAGCACGAATCATGCTTGCCGCCAGTGACAGCCCGATGCCAGACCCCCGCCCGGGTGGTGGAGTCGGCCAGAATCGGCCCCTTCCGCATCCCGCCCGCCGAAGCCATGAAGCTGCACACGCGCCTGTCCCCCCTGTTCCTGGCCGCCGCGCTGGCCTTCGCCCCGATGAGTGCGCTGCACGCGCAGCCACTGCCTGCCGGCATGACCCAGGTGACCAGCGTCGAAGGCATCACCGAGGTCCGCCTGGCCAACGGCCTGCAGGTGCTGCTGGTGCCCGACGAGAGCAAGCCCACCACCACGGTGAGCGTCACCTACCGCGTCGGCTCGCGCCACGAGAGCTACGGCGAGACCGGCATGGCACACCTGCTCGAACACCTGGTGTTCAAGGGCACGCCGACGACGAAGAACGTGTGGGCGGAGTTCACGCGCCGCGGCCTGCGCGCCAACGGCACCACCTGGACCGACCGCACCAACTACTTCGCCAGCTTCGCCGCCAACGACGACAACCTGAAGTGGTACCTGAGCTGGCAGGCCGACATCATGGTCAACAGCTTCATCGCCAAGGCCGATCTCGACACCGAGATGACCGTGGTGCGCAACGAGTTCGAGAGCGGCGAGAACAATCCCTCGCGCGTGCTCTTCGAGAAGATGCTCGCCGGCATGTACGACTGGCACAACTACGGCAAGAGCACGATCGGCGCACGCACCGACATCGAGAACGTCGACATCACGCGGCTGCAGGCCTTCTACCGCCGCCACTACCAGCCCGACAACGCCACGCTGGTGGTCTCGGGCAAGTACGACCCGGCACGCGTCGTGGCCTGGATCGCGGAGTCGTTCGGCAGGATCCCGAAGCCGCAGCGGGCCCTGGAGCCCACCTACACGCTCGACCCGGCGCAGGACGGCGAGCGCATCGTCAACGTGCGGCGTGTCGGCGGCGCGCCGCTGATCTACATCGGCTACCACATGGTGCCGGGCTCGCACCCCGACTCGGCCTCGGTCGAACTGCTGGCGCGAGTGCTCGGCGACACGCCCGGCGGCCGCCTGCACAAGCGCGTGGTCGAGCAGCAGAAGCTGGCGGCGCAGGCCTTCGCCTACACGCCGGGCTGGGCCGAGCCTTCGCCGCTGCTCGTGGGCGCGGGCCTGGCGCCGGGGCAGGATCTGGACAAGGCGCGCGCCGCGATGGTGGCGGTGCTCGACGGCCTGGCCGGCGAGCCGGTGACGGCCGAGGAGCTCGAGCGCGCCCGCGTGGGCTGGCTCAACGCCTGGGACCTCGGCTTCACCGACCCGGAGCAGGTGGGCGTGGCGATGAGCGAGGCCATCGCGCAGGGCGACTGGCGCTTGTACTTCCTCCTGCGCGACCGCGTGCGCACGGTCACGCTGGCCGACATCAACCGCGTGGCCCGGACCTGGCTCAAGCCCGACAACCGCACGGTGGCGCTGTACACGCCGGTGGCCGCGCCCGACCGCGCGCCCACGCCGGCCAAGGTGGACGTGGCCGCGCAGGTGCAGGGCTACAAGGGCGACCCGAGCGCCGCGGTGGCCGAGGCCTTCGACCCGAGCCCGGCCAACCTGGACAAGCGCAGCCAGCACTTCACGGTGGGCGGCATCAAGGCCACCGTGCTGCCCAAGGGCACCCGCGGGCGCGTGGTGAACGCGCGCCTGGCGCTTCACATGGGCACCGAGAAGACGCTGTTCGGCCAGAGCACCGCGGCGCAGGCGCTGGGCCGGCTGCTCGACAAGGGTGGCGCCGGCCTCACGCGCCAGCAGATCGCCGACCGCTTCGACCAGCTGCAGGCGCAGGTGGCCTTCTCCGCCAGCGGCGAGACGGTGTTCGTCGACATCACCACCAAGCGCGACCGGCTGCCGGCGGTGATCGAACTCGCGGGCAAGCTGCTGCGCGAGCCGGCGCTGGAGACCGGCCCGCTGGAAGAGACGCGGCAGCAGGCGCTGGCGCAGATCGAGAGCCAGCGCAAGGAACCCGACGCGCTGGTGAGCAACCGCCTGGCGCGGCATGGCAACCCGTATCCGCTGGGCGACCCGCGCTACGTGGCCACCTTCGACGAGGCCGAGGCGGCCTGGAAGGCCGTGACGCTGGATCAGGTCAAGGCCTTCCACCGCCGCTTCTTCAGCGCGCAGAAGGGCGAGTTCGCCGCCGTGGGCGACATGGACGCCGCCGCGGTGAAGAAGGCGCTCGAGGCGGCACTGGCGGGCTGGCGCCAGCCCGCGGCCGGCCCCGAGCCGCAGGCGCGTGTGGCGCGGCCGCTCTACCAGGGCGCGGCGCAGCGTTTCGTCGAGACCACGCCCGACAAGGCCAACGCCAACCTCGAAGCCCGGCTGATGCTGCCCATCAGCGAGCGCCACGCCGACCACCCGGCGCTGCTGCTGGCCAACTACATGTTCGGCCTGGGCGGCAACTCGCGGCTGTGGAAGCGCATCCGCGAGACCGACGGCCTGAGCTACGACGTGTACTCCTACTTCAACTGGAGCACGCTCGACGAGGCCACGCGCTGGGAGGTGGGTGCGATCTTCGCGCCGCAGAACCAGCCCAAGGTCGAAGCCGCGTTCAAGGAAGAGTTCATGCGTTCGCTGAAGGACGGTTTCACCCAGGCCGAGCTCGACGAGGCCAGGAACGGCCTGGCCAACCGCCGGCGCCTATCGCGCGCGCAGGACCGCGTGGTCACCGAGCAGATCTCGGGCAACCTCTACTTCGACCGCCGCTTTGCCTTCGCGCAGCAGGTGGACGAGGCGATGGCCCGCGCCACGCTGGCGCAGGTCAACGCCGCCTGGCGCAAGTACATGGACCCGGCCAAGGTCGTCTACGCCTGGGGGGGTGACTTCAAGCAGCCCTGAGCGGACACTGAGGCCCCATCACCGCCCATGAACGAAGCGAACCGCAGCGACGGCGCCCGAGAACGCGCCGAGCAGAAGACCATGCTCATGCCCCGGCGCGAGCAGGGCTCGGAGCTGCCGCGGGGCACGCAGCTGGAAGAGTTCGTGATCGACCGGCCGCTGGGCGTGGGCGGCTACAGCATCGTCTACCTGGCGCGCGACATCAAGCTCGACCGCAAGGTGGCGCTCAAGGAGTACCTGCCCGGCACCATCGCCGCGCGTGTGCCCGGCGGCATGGTGATGCCGCGCCTGCCGCGGTTCGAGGAGGCCTACAACAAGGGGCTGCAGAGCTTCATCAACGAGGCGCGGCTGCTGGGCAGCTTCGACCACCCGGCGCTCGTCAAGGTCTACCGTTTCTGGGCCGCCCGGGGCACCGCCTACATGGCCATGCCCTACTACGAGGGCATGACGCTCAAGAAGTGGATGAGCGACCTCGGCGCGCCGCCCAGCGAACGCTGGCTGCGGGCGCTGGCCACGCCGCTGGCGCATGCGATCGCGGTGCTGCACGAGCACAGCACGCTGCACCGCGATGTCAGCCCCGACAACGTGCTGATGCTCTACGACCGGGCCACCGGCAACTACCTGGAGCAGGCGCCACGGCCGGTGCTGCTGGATTTCGGCGCGGCGCGCCGCGTGGCGGCCGAGGCGACGCAGCAGCTCACGGCCATCCTCAAGAGCGGCTACTCGCCGGTGGAGCAGTACGACAACGATGCCAAGGAACGGCAGGGGCCGTGGACCGACGTCTACGCGCTCAGCGCCGTGATGTACCACGCCACCACCGGCAAGGCGCCACCGGCGTCGATCGCACGCGCGGTGCGCGACGACATGGTGCCGGCGCGCGTGGCCGGGGGCGGGCGCTACTCGCAGGCCTTCCTGCAGGCCATCGACCGGGGGCTGGCGGTGCGGGCCGAGCAGCGGCCGCAGAGCATGGCGGAGCTGCTGGCCTGGATGGATGTGCCGGAGCCCGTGGCGCCTGCTACCGGCGCCGATCTGGGGCTGCCGGCCGGGCCCTCAGCGCCAGCAGCGACAGCAGCGCCGGCGGCGGGGCTGAGCGGCCTGCGCGGCAAGCGGCTGGCCATGGCCGGCCTGGCGGTGACCGGCCTGCTGGCACTGCTGGCTGCCTGGGCCCTGCTGCGCTGAACTGGCGCCCCGCGCGGCACTTTCTCGCCCGATCGAGGGGCGTGTGGCCGGCGCACCATCCAGCCATGCCTGCCTCCCCTCCCATGGCGCTGCGCCTGGTGCCGGGGCAGCTGCTGGTGCTGTTCATGGTGCAGCTGGACCATGCCGCGCCCGCCTGCCTGACGGTGCAGCCCGGTGCCTTTCTCGACGGTCTGCGTGCCGCCGTGGCCTTGCTCGGCTTCCACGGCCTGCAGCGGGCCGAGCCGGCGCTGGACGAACTGCTGCCCTGGGCCGGCAACGTCTGAGTCTTCGCTGCTACCCGGCCCCGCAATCAGGGCGGCGGGAGCGACTGCACCCAGTCCACCAGCAGCCGGGCCAGCCGCTCGGGCTGCTCCATCGTCAGCATGTGGCCGGCCCCGGGCACGATCTCCAGGCGCGCGTGCGGGATCAGCGCCACCATCTCGCGCGACACCTCGGCCGGCGTGAGCTGGTCGGCCTCGCCGCAGGCCACGAGCACGGGGCACTGCACCCGCGGCAGCAGCGGGCGGCTGTCCACCCGCGCCATCACGGCACGGTTCTGCGCGATGAGCTGCTCGGCACCAGCGCGGCGGATCATGCCCAGGTACTCGTCCACCAGCCCGGGCCGGCGTGCGGCGTTGGGGTGGAAGGCGAACAGCACGTTGGCGCGCAGCACCTCGTCCATGCGACCGGCGGCGAAGAGCTCGCAGGCCTGCGTGCGCAGTGCGATCAGCTCCGGCGTGTCGGGCCGCGCCGTGGTGCCCAGCAGCGCGAGCGCGTCGATGCGCTCGGGCGCCTGGCGCTGCATCTCCATCGCCAGCATGCCGCCCATCGAGGCGCCCACCAGCACATGGCGCCCGGGTTGTTCGCGCAGCAGCCGCGCCGCCATCGCCGGCAGCGTGGCCTCGAGCGTGTGCACGTGGCTGATGTGCACGCGGCCGAGTGCGGCCAGCGGCGCGGCCTGGTGGTGGAAAAGCGCCTGGTCGCAGGCCAGGCCGGGGAGCAGGAGGAGGGAACGCATGGATTGAGAGTCCGGCATCGGCAAGTCGACAGAGTTGATTCCCTCATGACCCTGCTTGGTTTAGGTGCCGCTCAATTGACGAGTACCCCAGCACCGCTAGAAAGCCAACGCTTCGCATCTGCCCCAATGTAGTCAGTGCCGTGGCGATCAAGCTTTCGACGGATAGTCAAGAGGACAGATCGGGCCCAGACCCGAAAGGCCTCTGGCTTCTGGACCAGTTGCATTCCCTCCCCATAGTACTGCTCAACGAAGTAGGCACGACCGCGCCGAAGCTTGCCATCGCCACAGAAACATCCATGAAACTCGATCACGGGGGAGCGAAGCACATCGATTGACCAGTAGCCCTGTGCAGGAACAGATTGCGTCACCACGAAGTCGATGTCGTCAGGTCGAACTAGGAAGACATACAACCAGTTCTCACCGCCCCACTGGGCAGTACCCAGTCCTTCCAGCCTGCACACTTGCTTCGACTTTGATCGGCTATGCAGCACAACAAACGGGCCAATGCGGGTGAGTTCTTCTTCCAGGCGCCGTAGATCACGAGGAAGGAGAATGAAGGACACCTGTTTTCCCATTCGCGCCTCAGTTGTACGGATGGAACTCGGGCCGCGTGCGGGCGGCGTCCTGGATGTCGTCCAGCGCCCTAACTTCGCGCGCCACGGGATTTCCTGACTTGGTCCTTCTACCCACCTGATGCATCTCCACGACCTCGCCTTCGGCGTTCTTACCCACCACATCAACGAAACGGCAACTCTTGCACCCACCCGGCGTTGGCACACGATGCTCCGTCGAGGCCTCCATGCCCCGTGCTCTGACGCCCGCAGCGACTTCTTCGACCTTTGACTGATGCGCTGGGCCCCCGGCCTTGCCGAACGGATTCGGCACCTTCTTCGCGACTGACTGAACTTCGCTCGACGATACCGGAGAGACGATGTTGAAGACTGCGATCCCTTTGTCCAGTGCGGAGGCGTCGGGATCCAACAGCGTCGCGCCGGCTTCGGCAAGCTCCTGTACCGCGTCGACGAGGGTCTTCTTCGCGTCCCCCCTGTTGAGGATCGACTTGACGATTGGTCGGATCAGCTTGGCCGCGCGGCCGTCGGGATCAACGTAGCGGAAGGGATTGCTGTTCGCATAGACATAGCGATTGAAGCTCCCGCCGCTGCTCGCATCCGTCGTCACCGGATCAACGCTCAGAAACCTCCCCGCCAGCGGCTCGTAGTACCGCTGCTCCATGTACACCAGCCCCGTATCCGCATCGTTCACATGCCCCGTGAACCCGATGCGCTGCGGCACTTCGCTGCTGGCCACTGTCGCCCCGTACGGCTCGTAGCGGGTGCGCTGCCCCACGGGCTGTCCTGTGGCGTTGGTCCTGGCCACCGGGCTGCCCAACGCGTCGGTGTGGCTGTAGGTCGTCTGCTGGCTCTGGTCGGTCTCGGCGATCAGCCGGTCGCCGAGGTAGATGAAGCGGCGCCCCTGCTCGCTCATCCGCCAGGAAAAGCGCAGCCGCCCATCCTTCGTGTAGGCGTGGTGCGCGTAGTCGCCGCCTGGGTACTGGATGAGGTTGCGCCGGCCATGCCCGTCGTACACGTAGGAGGCCCGGCCGGGCACGGCGCGCAGGCGGTTGCCCAGGTCGAACTGGTAGGCCTGCCCGCCGCGGGACGACACGTTGCCGTTGAGGTCATAGCCGAAGCCCACGCTCAGCGAGCCTTCGAGGCGCTCGAGGCGGTTGGCCGCGTCGTACCGGTGGATCAGGCTGCGCGAGCCGACCGTGCTCGCCACCAGGTTGTCGATCGCGTCGTAGTCGTAGCGGGCAGCGCCCCAGGGGCCGTTGGCTTGCCGCAGCCGGTCGAGCCCGTCGTACAGGGGCATCGTGCGCTGGATGCCCTGCTGTTCGTCGCTGATCGACGTCACGTTGCCGTTGGCGTCGTAGGTGTAGCGGTCGCGCACCACGCCGGCGTGTTGCCAGACCTCGGGCAGGCCGCGGATGTTCTGCCACATGCCGAAGGCCACGCCGTTGCGCAACACGTAGGAGGCCAGCTGACCGTTGGGGTGGAAGGTGATGCCGGAGGCATGGATGCCCACGGTGCGCGGCGCGCCCCAGGCATCGGGCGTGTAGTTCAGCGGCCCACCCCAGGGGTCGGTGAGGCTGCTGACATGGCCATGCGCGTCGATGCCCCATGCGAAGTCCCAGCCGTGCGTGTCGCCCCAGGTGTAGCGCTCGCTCGTCAGCAGCCGCCGGTTGTTGTAGCCGTAGGTCCAGCCGATCGTGTTCGCCTGGCCACCCGAGGTCACGATCTGCTGCAGCAGCCCGTCGGCCGAGTAGGTCCGCGTGATCGCCTGGCCGCCGTCGCCGTAGGTCGTTGTCCGGAGCCGGTCGCGCAGGTCGTAGCGGTAGTCGATGCGGCGGCCCTGCGGCACCGAGCCGGGGTCGCAGCTCGCGCCGGGCAGGGCCAGTCCGGGCGCGAGCCACTCGAGGTTCCCGGCCTGGTCGTAGCCCTGCAGGGTTGCGCCCGCCTCGGGTTCGATGGTCTTGCAACGCCGGCGGTGCAGGTCGTAGAAGTAGCTGCGGGTCACCGGCTGCACGCCGCTGCCCCCGCGCACGATGCGGTCGGGCTGGCCGTCGATGTCGCGGTCGATGACGGTCCACGCCGACTCGGGCGCATCGATGCGCGTGATGCGGCTGTCCTCCGGGTCGTCGAAGGCCTGGAAGCCGTAGAGGGTGCTGAACCCGCGCGGGTTGCGGACCCGGCGCAGGAAGCCGGGTTCGTAGGCGGTGGTCGTCGTCAGCAGGCCCAGCTCGCTGGCCTGGCTGCGTTGAACCTCGCGGCCCAGCCCGTCGTAGGCCCACTCGGTGCCGTAGGTGTGCCCGGCCGCGATCTGCCCGAAGTTGCTGCGCTGGATCGGTCTGTCGATGGGAACGTTCGAACGCTGCGCCGTGGTTTCGAAGGTCTTGCGGCCGGCGTGGTCGTAGCGGAACTCGACCATGCGGCTGCTGTTGCCGCCGCCAGCGCCATCGTCAGCGGCCCAGCGCTGCTCGAGCCGCACGCGCCAGAGCGCGTCGAACCAGCGGTAGAGGTAACCATTGCCGGTCTGGATGCGCTGCCGCCAGTGGCCCGCCGGCATGCCGTGCTCGGGGGCCTGCTGCTGTTCGTAGGTGACGAGGGTCGGGTGGTAGGCGAGGTCGGGCTCGGGCGGATAGTCCACGCGCCGCAGGCGCCCCATGTTGTCGTACTGGTAGTGATGGGTCGACCCCACCTCGTTGGTGTGCCGTGTGACCTTGCCGAAGAGGTTGACATCGGCGCTCTCCTCGGTGCCATCGGGATGGCGCACCTGCCGGGGAATGCCGCGGTGGTAGTTCCAGAGCGTCGTCACGCGCCCGGCCGGATCGATCCGGCGGTGCAACGTGCCGTCGCCGTGGTACTCCAGCCGTTCCTTTTCCAGGCCGTAGCGGCTCACCCTGGCCGGCAGCGCGTGGCCCGGGTGGTGTTCGGTGGCCTCGATGACGCGGTTGCGGTCGTCCGTGACGCTCGCCGCCTGGCCGATGACCCACTTCGCGAGGTTGTCGTGGTACAGCGTGGTGAGGGTGCGTGTGTGCCCCAGCGGGTCGCTCGACTCGGTCACCTTGCCGGGCTTCGGGTGGGGGGTGAACCCTTCGTCACCGGCCGCGGCGGCCCAGATGAACGCCACCCCTTGCTGGCTGACGGTCTTGCGATCCACCGGGCGGTGGCGGGCGGAAAGCCAGTCCGTCGTCTGCGACACGCTGACGCCCGCGGGTTCAGGCCAGCGGCCGCTGCTGCGGTAGCGAAGTTCGGTCGTGCGCAGTGCGGCCGTGCCGTCCCAGGCTTCTTCGGTGCGCAGCAGCTGCCCCTCGTTGACGCGGAAGCGCACGCCGAAGGTGTGCCGTGTCCGGGTTCCTCCCGGGTCCGTGACGGTGACGGTCTTGGTGTCCGAACAGTTGGCGCAGGGCGCCCAGCCGTACACGCCGATGCCGTAGTCGTATCGCCACACGTAATCGGGGATCGCAGGCCCGTTGATCTGCTTGCGCACCAGGCTCTGCTGCACGATCTGCTTGGGCCACATCGGGAACGTGGGGTCCATGCGCAGGCCGGTCTTGTTGACGCAGTGCCTCGTGACGTTGGACCGGCCGTGCACGATGTACTTGGTGAAGAACGTCCCGGTCGCGCCCGATGGATGGCGCAGCCAGCCCGACAGCTCGCCTTCCGGCCAGCCACCGTGGAACTCGCAGTTGGCGTTTTCGCCCAGCTCCCACGGCGCCTGATGAGTGAGGCCTCGCAGACCGAACTGCCACTGGGACTGGTCCGGCAAGGTCACGGTCGACAGCTCGCCGGTGGCTGCGTAGCCGTAGTCCCACGTGCGCGAGCCGTCGTGGACCCGCCGCACACGCCCTTCGCCGTCGTACTCGAGCCAGAGCGTGCGCCCGTCGCTGGACTCGATGCGCTGAAGTCGCGACGCACCGTCGTAGACATACCGCACTTCGTTGCCGAAGCGGTCGGTCACGAGGGTGACCTTGAGCACCACCCGCACGCGCCCGAGCAGGATGGCGTTGGCCATGCCCGGGATGCCTTCGGCCTGCAGGTGCCGCTCGCGCAGCGTCTCCATCCAGTTCAGGTGGTAGCGCACGCCATCGGGCGATACCGCGACAAAGCCTTCACCCGCGCCGTTGTGCACGCTGGGCAGGCAATGCAGCTGCCAGCGGTCGCGCGTGACGAGTGGGTATGAGCGCCCGTCCTGTGGCGCGAAGGTGTCGGCAGGATTGCGCTTGAGCACCTCCTGCGCCCCGGCGCCGGGAACATGCAGGAAGGTGCCCTGCCAGAACTCGTTGGGCGCCCAGTAGACGCGCTTGATGACCACCGACGGACCACCCTCGGCAGCCTGCCTTTGCCCGGGCACTGGAGCCGCCTGGGCGCCCCACTGCTCGATGTCGCCGGGAAAGGCCACCGTCGTGTCGGTCAGCGGCGGCGCCGAGAAGCCGGAGCAACGTGCGAGTGTTCCCGACGACGTCTTCCAGCCGTCACGGAGCGCGAAGACGCCCTCGATCCTGGGCAGCTCGAGGTGCCAGTCGCCGAACTCCCGCTTGACGAAGGGGTTGCGCTCGATGCTCAGCTTGCGGTGCACGGCGACCGGCAGGGCGTTGTTGCCTGGCAGGCTGGCGTCGGTGTGCGCAAACTCCAGGGCGCCGTTGAAGAGGCTGATCCGGTCGCCCATCAACTCGGAGTCGAGGGTGGCCAGCGGCGACATGGCATCCGGCACGTGCCCGTGCAGGTAGCGCGTGCGCACGCTGTCCTGAGCCAGTACGCCGGTCTGTGCCAGCGTGAAGAGCAGCGCACACCCGAGGCGGACGAAGTGGGTTCTGAGGAGCATCGTTACCCTCTCACAGGCAGCCGAACGATGGCTCGATCCTGTTCGCGGCCCGTGGCAGGGTCAACGCCAACCTAACGGGGTAACGTGGGTGCACGCCTTGTGGGGAGCGGCGAGGCCCCCATCAGCGGGATGGCGCCGATGTCGGTCCTGCCCAACGGCACCTGCGGCACCTGCGGCGTGGACTTCTTCTGCGCCGAACGCCGACAATGTCGGTTTTGCACGCAGCGCCCGCCATGCCCGCCATCGCTCCTTTTCACCTCGCCTTCCCGGTCGACGACCTGCCTGCCGCGCGCCGGTTCTACGGCGGCCTGCTCGGCTGCCCCGAGGGCCGCAGCAGCAGCGAGTGGATCGACTTCGACTTCTTCGGCCACCAGATCGTGGCCCACCTGAGCCCGCCCAAGCCCGGCAGCGATCACCACAACCCGGTCGACGGCCACGAGGTGCCGGTGCCGCACTTCGGCGTCGTGCTGCCCTGGGACGACTTCCACGCGCTGGCCGATCGCCTGCGCGCGGGCGGCATGAGCTTCGTGATCGAGCCCTACATCCGCTTCGCCGGCCAGGTGGGCGAGCAGGCGACGATGTTCTTCCGTGACCCGGCGGGCAATGCGCTGGAGTTCAAGAGCTTCCGCGACCTCGGCCAGCTGTTCGCCAAGTGACCGGCGAACGATGACCGAGCTGCTCTTCATCCGCCACGGCGAGACCGACTGGAACCGCCGCGCCTGCTTCCAGGGCCAGATCGACGTGCCGCTCAATGGCAACGGGCTGCTGCAGGCCCAGCGCCTGGGCGCGCGCCTGGCCGCCGAGCCGCACGACCTGCTCTTCAGCAGCGACCTGCAGCGTGCGCAGCAGACGGCCGCGCCGCTGGCCGCCGCATGGCAGCAGCAGCCGGTGCTGGTGCCGGGCTTGCGCGAACAGGGGTTCGGCGAGTGGGAGGGGCTCGACTTCCCCACCATCCAGGCGCGCTATCCGCAGCTGTGGCCGCAGTGGCTCGAACACGCGCCGGGCTTCGCATCGCCCGGAGGCGAGAGCGCGCTGCAGTTCCACACCCGCGTGCTGGCTGCGGTGAAGGGGCTCGCCGAGCAGGCTCCGGGCCGCCGCGTGGCCGTGGTCACGCATGGCGGCGTGCTCGACATGTTGTGGCGCACCGCGCAGGGCCTGCCGCTGGTGGGCCAGCGCGCCTGCGCGATCCCCAACACCGGCATCAACCGGCTGCGCTACGTCACCGGCCCGGCCGGCGGCACGCTGGTCGTCGACCGTTGGGCCGACGACGAACACGTGCGCGACCTGCTACTGCCAACTTAAGGCAGCGAGGTCGTTCACGAACAGGGGCATGTCCTTCCACAGCCCCTTCAGGCGCGCGTGGGCCACCGTGATCCAGGTCGGCTGGTAGAGATAGGCAGCCACCGCGTCGCGCGCCACCAGCTCCTGCGCCTGCGCCATCAGCTTGTTGCGCTCGGCCGGGTCGAGCGTGGCCTGCACCTTGGCCCACAGGGTGTTGAACTCGGCTGACTCGTAGCCCCAGTAGTAGTTGGGCCGCGCGAAGTTGCCGAAGTCCAGCGGCTCCACATGCGCGATCACGGTCAGGTCGTAGGCCTTCTGGCCGTACACGCCGCTGAGCCACTGCGCCCACTCGATGTTCTCGATCTTCGCGTTGATGCCCACCTTGGCCAGCTGCGCCGCCGAGGC
>SXGT01587708.1_pt1 | contig 20130 bp, 12 predicted proteins | sample 3176221 | NCBI WGS metagenome assembly SXGT01 (sample SAMN11356862, study PRJNA531348) | freshwater metagenome | isolation source: freshwater sample F1-120 | place: China: Fuxian Lake, Yuxi | collected 2017-12-25
GATACCTCCGTTCGAGCAACCGTAGTGGGACTTTGCCGGGGATGTCATGAACCGATTCGTCGCGATGATCTGGGCGTTCTTCATCTTCGCATGCGCGTCATCCGCGCAGGTTGCCAAGGCCGTGCGCCCGGACCGCTGGGACACTGCGACGCTGGATCTCCTTGCGACCTTGCCAATCCAGGAGAACGGACGCATCAAGCCGCTGTCTGCCTATGCGGCGCAGATGCTCTACAAGATCCACGGCCGTCGCGACATGAAGCTCGACACGGACGGGGACGGCAAGGCGGATGCGACTCTGGATCCCACCGAATGGCTGCTGGATGTGTTGTTCCAGCCATCCGTGGCGGCGGACTTCCCGTTGTTCCGCATCGAAAACGTCGAAGTGCTCGACGCGATCGGGATCGAACACACGAGCGGCCAGCGCTTCGATTTCGAATACATCTCCTACCGCCAACTCGTGGCAACAGGCACCGGCAAGCAGCCCGCGGAGAGCCTGTGGCAGATGGCTTCCAGCTACAGCCGAAAGCCGCAGGAGTCCCTGGTGCCGGTCGAGGCGCACATTCTGCGCACGAACCAGTGCGTCAGTGCCTACTCCGATCTCTACGGCCTGCTCGCTCCGCTTTATGAGCCGGTGCCGCTGCGGGGCGAACCGATGCGCGCAATGTTTCCGGGGCGCGAGGAGATCACCTTCGCCGAGCTTGTGCGCAAGGGCTCTGAGCTTGCGGATCTCGTGCGCAAGGCGAAGGAAAACCCCAGCGACCCTGCGCTCGGCAACGCGATGGAGGTCGCCAGCGTGTTGACCGAGGTCGCGCAGCGCGGCTCGCGCCTTGCGATCTTCCCGCCGGCTGGCAACGCCGACACCGCGCCCGAGTGGGCGCACATGGCGTCACTCGCAGAGTCGTCGCTGCGGCAAGGCGAGAAGGAGGATCAGTTCCTCATGCTCGATGCGCTGCAGGGCGCTGTCTCTGGGCCCGACGAAGAATCGCGAATGGCCTCCTTGAGGAAGTTCCGCAACACGGCGGTCGCGCGGGCGCAAATGCGCGGGGAGTACGACAAGGTCGCGCTCGAGAACTACTACCTCGCTGCCAGCTGGCACTATCAGGCACTGCATTGGTTCTTGCTGGCGATCCTCGTCGTCGGGGCGAGCTGGCTCGCGCCGCGGTCGAAGTGGCTCTGGGTGGCCAGCGTTGGCGCCACCGTGATTCCTCTCTGCATGCTCGTCGGCGATGTCGTGCTGCGAAGTGTCGTGCGGGGTCGGCCACCGATCCTCAACCTCTACGACACGTTCCTGTTCATCGCGGCGATCGGAGTGCTCGCGGCTGTCGCGGCCGAGATCGTCACCAGGCGTCGCGTCGCGATCTTCCTTGCGCCGGTGTTCGGCGCGATGCTCGTCGCGCTCGCACGGGCGTTCGAGGTCGAGAGCGGCGAGGACCAGATGGGGCCGCTGCAAGCAGTGCTCGACACGAACTACTACCTCGCGACGCATGTGACCTCGATCAACATGGGCTACGCGGCGGGCATGTTCGCGTCCTTCCTCGGCCTCTCATGGTTGCTGCTCAACGCGATCGGGTTCCGTCGTGGTGACGAGGCTTTTCACAAGTCGATCGTGCGCGCGACCTACGGCGTCACGGCATTCGGGCTGGTGTTCGCGGTGTTCGGCACGATCTACGGCGGCGTATGGGCCAATGACAGTTGGGGCAGGTTCTGGGGCTGGGATCCAAAGGAGAACGGCGCGCTGATGATCTGCATTGCGCAGGTCGCCCTCTTGCACGCGAGGATGTCCGGGATGGTCCGGGACTTCGGCTTCTGCGTCGCGGCCTCACTGATCGGCATCATCGTCGCGTTCTCGTGGTTCCATGTGAACCTGCTCGGCATCGGGTTGCACGCTTACGGCTTCTCCAGTGCGACCAAGGTTGCGCTGTTCCGGTACTACGCGATTCAAGGCATCCTGACGGTGCTCGGCGCCGCGGGCACGGCCCTTCAATTGGCGCGCAGGTCCGCGGTTGTCGGCGTCGCCGCACCAGCCACGCGCTGAGTCAAGGCATCGCGATCGGCTGGCGGTCCTTGCGGGTGGGCAGCATCGCGTTCGATGCCGTGAGCATCTCGCGCAAGCTTTGGCGCAGGCGTGCCACGTCATCCGGCCGCGATGCGGCGAGATCGCGCGTTTCGCCGACATCGACCGCAAGGTCGTAGAGTTCGCAGGTTCCGGTTGCCCAAAACCAAACGAGTTTCAGGTCGCCGCTGCGCACCGTGCTCGTCATGTCGATGCCGGGTCCGTGTCCGCCCCAAGCGTGCGGGTAGTGCCAGAAGAGTTCGCGCGAGTCCCGTTCGCCGCGCAGCAGTGGCGCGAGGTCTCTTCCGTAGCCGCATGAGGAGTCGGCGCCCGCCGCGGCACAAAAGGTCGCGAAGAGGTCTTCCGTCGCGCATGGCGTGTCGATGACAGTGCCGCGCATGCCGACGCCGGGCCAGCGCACCGCTAGTGGAACCCGGATGCCGCCTTCGTAGGCGCTGCCCTTGCCGCTGCGCAGCGGCGCATTGTGCAGATGCGGAACGCCGCCGCGCGCGTGCGCCGACAGTCCGCCATTATCCGAGGCGAACACGACGACCGTGTCCTCGAGCAAGCCGCGCGCCGTCAGCATGTCGAGCAGCGCGCCGAGCGAGTCGTCGACGCCCTCGACCATCGCGGCGTATGCCGCTTCGCGCGGATCGAGCCCAGCGGACTCGTAGCGCGCGATGCGTTTCTCGTCGGCTTGGATCGGGGTGTGAACGGCGTAGTGCGCGAAGCAAAGAAAGAACGGCTTGTCGCGCGCCAAGGCGCGGTCCACCGCGGCAATGGCTTCATGCGTCAAGGTGTCCGTCAGGAACACGTCTTGGCCGTGCCAGGCGTCGAGCGAAGGCACGTTCCAGATCGGGTCGTCGCCCTTCCGTCGGAATCCCTCTCTTGCGAGATGGCTTCCGGGTGCTCCTGCAGCATGGCCGGCGATGTTCTCGTGGAAGCCGAGTCGCAGTGGGTCTGCTCCAGGTGTCTCCGCGGCGCCGAAGTGCGCCTTGCCAACATGAATGGTCGTGTAGCCCGCCGTGGCGAGTCGTTGCGGGAGCGTAGGCGCTACGAACGAACGCTCGAGGCCAAGTTCAGGCTGCAGCCCATTGACGTTCCATTGCGGCGGCAACAGCGAGGGATGACTTGCGTCCGTCGGCGTGTTCTTTCGCAGTGTCCAGTTCGTGACTCCGGTTCGCGCCGGGTGCTCGCCAGTCATGATGCCGATGCGTGTCGGGGTGCAGACGCAGTGGGCGTAGGCCTGGGAGAAGCGCGCGCCTTCGCGGCAGAGTCGTTCGAGGTTCGGCGTGCAGAACTTGGAGTTCTGTGGCGTGCGCTCGCGCCAGAACGGTTGGCTCGCATCCTGCCAGCCCAGGTCGTCGACCAGGAACAGGACGAGGTTTGGTCGCGGTGCAGGTGTTGGAGCGCGAGTCGCGCACGCGGCGAGCGCAATGCCTATCGCAGCAAGGCGGAGGTTCAGACCTGCGCTCCGGCTGCGCGCAGCGTGTTGCGCAGCAGCATCGCGACCGTCACTGGGCCGACGCCGCCTGGCACTGGAGTCAGGTAGCCTGCGATAGCGGCGACCGAGTCGTGCTCGCAATCGCCGACGATCTGACCGTCGACCAACTGATTGATGCCGATGTCGATCACGACGGCACCTGGCTTGACCATGTCGCCGCGCACGAGTCCTGGCTTGCCGACCGCGACGACCAAGATGTCGGCGCGTCGCGTGTGCAGCATCAGGTTGCGCGTGCCGACGTGGCAGACGGTGACCGTGGACAGCCGATGCAGCAGCAGCAGCCCGATCGGCTTGCCGACGATTTCACTGTGGCCGACGACGACGGTCTCGGCGCCGCGCAGGTCGATGCCCGTCTCCAGGATCAGTTGCTGCGCCGCCGCCGCAGTGCACGGCGGGAACTGAGGTTCGCGATACAGGATCGCGCCCATGTTCGCCGGGTGCATGCCTTCGACGTCGAGCCGCGGGTCGATCGCGGTTTGCACGGCGCGGGCATCGATGGACGGCGGCAAGGGGCGTTGAACGATCACGCCGGCGACGTCGGATCGCGCCGAGTGCTCTGCTATCGCGGCGATGAAGTCTTGCTGCGTGGCGCCGTCTTGCAGGCCGACGACATCCATGTCGATGCCGACCTCGGCTGCGGCCCGGCGCTGGTTGCGAACATAGACCTCCGCGGCGGGGTTGCGCCCGGCCTGCAGCGATACGAGTCGGACAGCGCGAGCTCCGAGAGAACGGCGCGCTTCGGCGAGACGGGCGCGCATGCGCGCGGCGACGACTTTGCCGTCGATGATTTGGGCAGACACCAGGCTTGCGATGGGGGATGGGTTTCGTCGAAAAGATAGCGGCAGGCAGTCCGCTTCAAAGGACCACATGACGTACGGCAGCTACACGCCGAGTTCTCCGTTCCCGTCGTTGACGCCCGCGATCAAGTTGCTCTTGGTCGTCAACGTCGTGGTGTTCGCTCTGAACGCGATCCTGGTCGGTCGCCTCAGCGACAACGGCGCATGGTTCGCATTCTCCTGGTCGGGTTGTCTCGAGGGTTACGGCCTGGGGCTACTGCGCCTCTTGACCTATCAGTTCACGCACTCGTTCCACAGCCCAGGGCACCTGCTGTGGAACATGCTGACTCTCTACTTCTTCGGAACCCTCGTGGAAGGGGCGATCGGCTTCCGCGGCGTGCTGAAGCTCTACGTCGTAGGTGGGCTGGTTGGCGCGTTGCTGCACCTCGTCGTCGCGCTTGCCATGGACTACCAGGATGTGCCGCTCGTCGGCGCGAGTGGCGCGTGCTACGCGTTCTTGGTGCACGCGGCCTGTCAGTGGCCGCGCATGCAGGTGATCGTGATCCTGTTCCCGGTGCCGCTTGGAGTGCTGGCGGGCGGCCTTGTCGCCTTTGGTGTCTACGAGCAGTATGTCGAGATCGTCACGGGGGCGGCTGGAGCGGTCGCCAATAGCGCGCACCTGGGCGGCGCACTGCTCGGTTTCCTGGCTTGGAAGCGTGGGTGGTTTCGTGACTACGCGAGCTTTGTTGGCGGCGAAGGGTTCTTCGCGTCGCTGCGAAAGAAGTTGGCCCGGGCCCGCGCGCACCGTGAGCACGAGCGTGAGGCTGCGACGCAGCGCGAGATGGACCGCATCCTCGAAAAGATCCAGCGCCATGGAATGCCCTCGCTGACGAAGCAAGAGCGCCGCGTGTTGGAGCGAGCGAGCGCGCGAGCGCAGCGCAAGTAGCGGCGGGCATCGCCTCCTTGGAGCAGGTAGCATCCGCGCCGCTGGCTGGGCCTTCGCCCGCCACCGCCACCACGATGCCTCGCAACATCCTGACTTGGATCTGTGCCGCGCTTTGCGCCGCAGCCCTAGCCGCCCAGAGCCCCGCCGAAATCGCAAAGTTTGCGACCGACAGCAAGAAACTCCTCGAGTTGAAGGACGAGAAGGGTCTCGACAAGCTCGTCAAGTCGACCCCGACGATGGCATCGGCCGTCGTTTCGCACTTCACGAACATGCGGCTCGAGATGCGGAACAACAAGCCGGAGCACAAGCCCTACATCGACGCGGTCAACGCGTCCTGGAAGCGCGTCTACGATGGTTCTGACACCCTCGACAAACTCGAGCGATGGGTCGAAGGCCTGGATACGCAGAGTTGGACGCAATACCAGAAGGCCCAGACCAACGTGCAGAAGGCCTACGCGTTCTATCTGGACTCGACGAAGGACAACACGAAGCGCCTCGGGTTCGAGAAGGCCCGTGATGTCTTGTCCGAAGCGGCCCGCATCATGGAGAGCACCGGCAACAAAGCCGACGCTGCCGATGCTTGGTACTACGTTTCGCTGGCGCTGCAGAAGATCCCGGAGCGCACGACTCAGGACCGCGAAGACAACGTCGCCGCGCTGGAACAGTTCGTCGCGCTGCGCGAAGCATGGAACTACAAGGACCTCTACTACGTGCAGATCAAGAACCTCCTGAAGTCGTCGAAGGAGGAACTGGAGATCAAGAAGAAGGACACGACGAAGCGCGCCGCGGAGGGCTTCTCCGAGAATGCGAAGGGAGTTGACGCCCTCGTGCAGCCTGGCGTGCCCGAGAAGGATGCGCCGCTGCAATTCGCAGCCATGACGTCATGGGAAGACGAGCACGACTATTCGCAGCGTGGCGGACCGGTCCCAGCGTTCTGGTGGTATTCGACATTTGGACCAGAGGCAAAGGACGCGAAGCTCGGTTGGTTCCGAAAGCAGGATCTGTGGTTCGTCCGCAACGGCGCCAACAACTTCGGTGTCTCGACCTTGCTGTCCGAGCCTGCCCGCACGCAATCGATCGAACCGAGCACAAAGGCCAAGCCGGTGACCTTCCACCTCGACGCCGACAAGAAGATCCCCTACGCGATGTTCTGCTGGACTGGCAGCGATCGTGAGAAGCTCGGTGAGGCCGAAGTGAACCTCGCGCCGTCGCCGCAGAACACGCCGATCTACTATCGCTCCGCCTCGAGTTGGATCGTCGATCTCGGCGGCGACCAGATCACCGTCTACGACGACAACGCCAGCGGTCGGCCGATGGACGGCAATCCCTTCGACGGGGACTTCAAGATGGGTTCCATCGGGTTTTCGAAGGACGACGCGCGCAGCAAGGCGCCGCTGCTCGATTCGATGCGGATCGGCAAGGGCCCGCGGGTCCCGTTTTCCGAGTTCGTCAAGCTGTCCAGCGTCTGGTATCACCTGCGCCGCGTCGGCGAGGACAAGGCGGGCCTGCGACCCTTGCACGCGGACTACGCGAAGACCGGCAAGGTCCGCCTGGCATGGAACGGCCCGAAGCCGACGGTCCCGGACCAACTCGTCATCGGCGGTCGTGGCGACTTCCGCACCGCCAACTTCGACGTTGCTGGAGGCAAGGAGGTTGAGGTTCCGATCGGTGAGTATTCGGTGATCTACGGGCGCATTTACGAGGGCAAGGGGCCGCGCACGCAAATGGCGACCCTCTACGGTGGGGACTGCAAGCCGTTTTCGGTTGAAGCAGGCAAGACGGTCGAACTGCGCATGGGCGCGCCCTTCTCGCTCGCCTTCGAGGCCAAAGTCGATGGGACCAAAGCGAGCATCGACGGATCGCGAATCACCTTGCGCGAGAGTTCTGGCTGCGTGCTCGCCGAGTTGCACGGGCTGACGGTGATTCCCGAAGTGATGGCCGCCAAGGCAGAGGATGGCAAGGGCGCCAAAGTCGTCGGCAAGTTCGTTCGACTCACGGATTCGGAACAGCTCACGGCGCTCACGTCCAAGCTGCCCGACATCGGGCTCTACATGGGCACCATGCCGGTCCCACAAGGTCGGCGCGACAATCTCACGCTCGAACTGACGTTGCCGTCGGCGGGCATGAAGCTCGGGTTGGAGGTCAAGAAGCACGCATTGTTCGGGCGTCTCGTCTCGCCGTTTCAATGAGCGCGTGCCGCGCGGACCTCAGTCCGTGCGGTTGCCGATGCCAGCAGCGCGCGGGATCACGACGATCCCGGATTGGCTCACGTGGTAGCGCTTCTTGTCCTCGACCGGGTCATGGCCGATGACCGTCCCATCGGGAATGCGATTCCACTTGTCGATGATCACGCGGCGGAGCTTGCAGTTTCTGCCGATGTGCACGCCTCGCATCACGATGCACTCGTCGACCTGGCTCTGTTCGTCGACGTAGACGAGGTTGCTCAGCACGGATCGGCGCACGCTGCCGCCGCTGACGACGACTCCGGGGCACAGCAACGAGTCGTGCACTTCGGCGCGATGCTTGCCGCCTTCGCCGCTGTAGACGGTCTTCGCCGGCGGGTCGTTGTGCCACAACGTGTAGGTGGGCCAGTCCCTGCGGTAGAGATTGAGGCTCGGCGCCACGCTGCACAGGTCCATGTGCGCGTCGAAGTAAGCCTCGATCGTTCCGACGTCCCTCCAGTAGGGGCTCGGGTCCTCGCCAACGCCGCGAAAGTGGCTCGCATAGACCTTCCCGAAAGGGATCATGCGCGGGATCACGTGCATGCCGAAGTCGCCACTTTGGTCCTCGGGCATCGCCGCGTCCTCGTGCAGGCGGCGAACCAGTTCCTTGGTCTCGAACACGTAGATGCCCATCGAGGCGAGGCAGTAGCCAGGATCGCCCGGGATCTCTGGCGGGTTGTGCTTTGGCTTCTCCTGGAAACTCGTCACGCGACCGCTCGAGTCGACCTCGAGGATGCCGAACTGGTCGGCTTGATGCTTGGGGATGCGGACGGCGCCGATCGTCAGTGCCGCTTCGTGCTCGATGTGCTCGCGCAGCATCGTGCGATAGTCCATGTGGTAGATGTGGTCGCCCGACAGCACGAGCACGTTCGGCGGTTGCCAGTCTTCGACCGCGTCGAGGTTGTGGTAAATCGCGTCGGCGGTGCCGCGATACCATCGCCCTTCGTTGCCATGATGTGGCGGCCGGCACGTGATGAACTGCTCGAGGCGTCTTGGCAGGAAGTTCCAGCCGAACCGGATGTGTTCCTCGAGCGAGCGAGCCTGATACTGCGTCAGGATGTGGATGCGCCGCAGGCTCGAGTGGATGCAGTTGCTGAGCGTGAAATCGATGATGCGATAGGCGCCGCCGAATGGCACGGCTGGCTTGGCCCGGTTCACGGTCAGGGGTTTGAGGCGATTGCCAGCGCCACCGGCCAGCAGGAACACGAGGGTGTTTCGGGTGTCGAGGTTCGCCATGGGGAGCGACTGCGTTGCGGATCTTGGGCGCGTCTCTGCGCCCCGTGACACAATGCAGTCGCATGCGCACCTTGCCCAGCGAGAGTCCGGTGAAAGTCGAGTCGCCGCGCGTCATCGGATGGTTGCGACACTGGGTTCCTGGCGTAGTCTCCGTCGCTTGCGCAGCAGCCTGGATGTGACCGCAGCAGAACCAACCGACCGGGGACGCGCCCTGTCCGTCGTGGCGCCTTCGGCTATCGGCGCCGAGTGGCTGCTGTGCGATGGGCTCGGTGGCTACGGGTGCGGCACGACCAGTGAGTTGCCGACGCGTCGTTATCACTCCTGGTTGTCGATCGCGAGCGGAGGCGGCAGGCGCCGCCGGCTCCTGGCTGGGGTCGAGGAGCGACTCGTCGAATCGGGCTGCGAGACAGTCCTGACCCCGGCGCATTGGCGCACGCTGCAGAGCCCGAGTTTTCCGGTCGCCACACGAAGGTTCTCGGCCGATCCGTCGCCGACCTGGGAGATCCGAATCGACGAGCGCCGAGCCTACACGCGCAGCCTCGTCATGGAGCGCGGCCGCGCCGGCACGTTCGTGCGTTGGGCAAACATCGGCACGCAGCCGATCCGTCTCGTTGCGCGCCTGTTGCTCGCATGCGAGGACGCGGACGAGTTGTTGCGTGAGCGAATGGCTGCTCCATCGCGAGTCGTTCACGGCGGCCATGAGTTGCGCATCGACGCGGACATGCCCGGCGTGTTCGTCGCCACAGCCCTTCACGCCGAATACCGCTGCGATCCTTGCTGGTATCGCGATTTCCGCTTCTCCGTCGACGAAGAGCGGGGCTACCACGGCGTGGCGGACCGTCATTCGCCAGGTGCCTTGGTCCTCGAACTGGCGCCGGGCGAGCTAGCCTTCGCTGCATTCACGCCTGACTGTTGCGATCTCGATCCTGCGGCGTCGCATGCGCGCGCAACGGCGGCAGCGGCCGAGCGCGCGGCCTGGGCTCGTCGCGGCACGACAGACCGTGTCGCGCTGCTGCGTCGCGGCGTCAGCGACTTCTTGTATCGCGATGCGCACGGCCGCCCGGGAGTGCTGGCAGGCTTCCCATGGTTTTCCGAATGGGGCCGCGACGCATTCGTGGCGCTGCCGGGGCTTTCGCTGTCCGTCGACCAACCCGAGCGTTGTTTGGATGTGCTGCGCGGCGCGTTGCCGTTCTTGCGCGAGGGCTTGCTGCCAAACGTCTACGGCGACGCTCCGGCGACGAGTCACTACGGCTCGGCAGATGCTGCCCTGTGGTTTGCCCTGTGCGTGCAGCGAGCGCACGACAGCGCGAGTGATCCGTTGCGCATTCGCGCGGAGTTCGAACCGGCGCTCGTTGCCATCGTCGACGCCTACGAAAACGGCGCGCCGCTCGGCTTGAAAACGGATGCCGAGGGTTTGCTCTGTGCAGGCAGCCGGGATCGCAACGCGACCTGGATGGATGCCCAGACCGCAAAGGGACCCGTCACGCCGCGGGCGGGGCAGCCGGTTGAGATCGTCGCGCTTTGGTGTTCGTTGCTGCAATTGCTCGGCGAATGGCAAGGCGGCAGTCGGGCTCGGCATGCAGCGTCCGTCGGCAAAGCCTTCGTGCGCCGCGTCTGGAGCGAGACCACTGGCGGGCTGCTGGATTGTCGCGATGGCGATGGGTGCGATGCTTCGATCCGGCCCAACATGGTCATCGCCGCAGCCTTGCGCAGAAGCCCCCTGACCCGCGCACAGCGTGCTTCCATCGACAGGCTCGCACGGCTCCATCTTGTCACGCCGCGCGGCCTGCGAACGTTGGCGCCAAGCTCGCCGTCCTACCGTGGTCGCTACGACGGCGGTTGCGAGGGCCGCGACCTCGCCTACCACCAAGGGACGGTCTGGCCTTGGCTCGCTGGCTTCTACGTCGAGGCTTGTCTGCGTGCCGCAGAGCCGTCGCAACTCGCTTCGACCGCGAGCGAGATGGCGCACTGGTTGGACGGTTTCTTGGATGTGGTAGCCCGCGACGGCGTGGGCCACGTCAGCGAAGTCTTCGACGGCGATCCGCCGCAGCGGCAAGGCGGCACCTTCGCGCAAGCCTGGAACACGGGCGAGTTGCTGCGCGCAATGCACCTGTGCGGACGTGTCTTGGCCGGTCGGGACGTCGGAGGCGGCACTTGATCGACATCGTCTTCTACTTCCAGGTGCACCAGCCCTATCGGATCTCCAAGTGGAAGCCGGGCGATCGCATCCACAAGCTCGCCTACTTCGACGACCCGCTGAACAAGCTGGTTCTGCAACGCGTGGCGGAGCGTTGCTACTTGCCGATGAATCGCGTCTTGCTGGACGCGATCGATCGCACCGACGGCCAGTTCCGCTGCGCATTCTCGTTGTCGGGGACCGTCATCAAGCAGTTGCGGGACTGGGCGCCCGCGGCGCTCGACAGCTTCGTCGAGTTGGCCGAGTCGGATTGCGTCGAGTTCTTGTGCGAGACGAGTCAACACTCGCTCGCTGCCCTCGAGCATCCTGATGAGTTTCGCGCGCAGGTCGAGTTGCAGCGCGCGACGGTGCAGGACCTGTTCGGCAGCAAGCCGACGACGTTTCGGAACACGGAACTCATCCTCGACAATCGGATCTGCGGCCTCGTCGAAAGCATGGGGTTCTCCACCATGCTCGGCGAGGGCTTTGAGCGTGTGCTCGGGTGGCGCAGCCCGCAGGTTCCCTACACACCGAAGGGGTGCAAGGCGCTCAAGCTGCTGCTTCGGAGCTATTCGTTGTCGGATGACATCGCGTTCCGCTTCTCGAACTCGAAGTGGCCGCAGTATCCGCTGTTTGCAGACACGTTCGCGAGTTGGTTGCACGGCTTGCCGCCCCCAGCCCAGTTCGTCGGCTTGTTCATGGACTACGAGACCTTCGGGGAGCACCAAGGTGCGCAAACCGGCATCTTCGACTTCATGCGACGCCTGCCAGACGAAGTGCTGACGAACCCGGGCTTCCGATTCCGCACGCCCGCGCAGGTCGCGGCGGAGTTGCCGAGTGTCGGAGACCTCGACATCGCGCAACCGCTGTCTTGGGCCGACGTCGAGCGCAACCTGTCGGCCTGGCTGGGCAACCCGATGCAGACACAGGCGCACCGGGAGCTTTATGCGATGCGCCCCATGTTGATGGAGGTTGCGGAGCGCCGGCCCGACCTGCTGGAAGCCTGGCGGCGCATGACTACCTCGGACCACGTGTACTACGTCGCGACAAAGGGACATAGCGACGCGGAGGTCCACGACTACTTCAGTCCGCACGACTCACCCCATGCGGCCTTCGTCAGCTTGATGACCGCGGTCGACGACCTGCGCCTTCAGGTGCAGCGCGCACGCGGCGACGTCCGATCAACGGAACTCGGCCGCTGAGCGGCCGCCTCAGCCACATTCCATGACGCGTCAACCCCACCAGGTATTCGAGATCAGTTGGGAAGTCTGCAACAAGGTCGGCGGCATCCACACGGTGCTATCGAGCAAGGCCAAGACCGCAGTCGACCGCTTTCACGACGACTACATCTGCGTCGGCCCCTTGCTACTGACCGGTGCCGGCCAACAGCCACCCTTCGACGATGAAGCAGGGCACGAGGAGTTCATCCAGTCCTGCCGAGCCGCCGGTCTGCCGGTGCGCGTCGGACGCTGGCGCATCGCCGGTCGCCCGCGCTGCATCCTGGTCGGCTTTTCGTCACTCTTCGAGCAGAAGGACGGAATCCTCGCGGGCCTTTGGGAACGTCACAAGGTCGACTCCATCGCGGGCGACTGGGACTACGTCGAGCCCATCCTGTTCGCGACCGCCGCAGCCATGGTGATCGAGAAGTGGTGGGAGGAGCACCTTGCTCCCTTCCACCGCCGGGCCGTCGTGCACGCGCATGAGTGGATGACTGGCGCTGCGCTGCTCTACCTCAAGGAGCGCATTCCTAGCATCGGCACGGTCTTCACGACCCATGCCACGATGCTGGGCCGAGCGATCGCGTCGCTTGGCATCGACCCGAGCCAAGGTCTCGGTGACAAGACGCCACAGCAACTCGCGGAGGCGCATGGCGTCCGCGCCAAACACAGCAGGGAGGGCGCGTGCGCACGCTCGGCGGATGCTTTCACGACCGTGAGCGCAATCACGGCGGACGAGGCGCGATTGCTGCACGCCCGGACCGCGGACGTCCTGGTGCCCAACGGCATCGATCTCGATGTCGTAGACGAGCTTGCCCGCGGTGATCGCGCCGAAGCCAGAAAGGCAGTGGCGCGGTTGGCAGAAGCGATGCTCGGCGAAAGCGTGACCGACAGCCTCTTCGTCGGCATCGCCGGACGCTACGAGTTCCACAACAAGGGCATTGAGCTGTTGCTGGACGCGCTCGGCAGGATGAAAGACGTCCCGGGCCGCAACGTGATCGCGTTCTTGCTCGTTCCTGCCGGCAACTCCGGCATCAGGAGCGAGTTGCTGGAGCGACTCGAGACCGGCCCCAAGAATGGTCCGGTGGGCATCTGCACCCACAATCTCTTCGACGAGGTGAGGGACCCGGTCTTGGCGCACTGCAAGCGCCTGGCCATCGACAACAGGCGGGGGGCGCGGGTCAAGGTGCTGCAGATCCCGGTCTACCTGCGGCCCGATGACGGTGTGTTTGGGCGCGAATACGAAGCAGTGCTGGCTGCAATGGACCTCGGCGTCTACCCGTCGTTCTACGAGCCGTGGGGCTACACGCCGCAAGAAGCGCTCGCGGTCGGTGTGCCGACGATCACCACGGACCTTGCGGGTTTTGGGCGCTGGGCCCAGCAAGAGGGCCTGGGAGTCGCGGACGGGATCACGGTGATCCGCCGCCAACGGGTTCCCTACGAAGACGTCACCCAGGCGTTGGTCAAGGCGCTCGAGTCATTCGTCCAGCAAGGTGTCGCGACAGCTGGGTTGCGCGATCGCTGCCGCGCTGCTGCGGGCCGTACTGCGTGGAAGGACTTGTTTGCGAACTACGAGGAGGCCTACAGGCTCGCTCTCGACGCGGTGCAGAAGCGAAGCACGACCGGCGTCGTCCAGTTCCGGCTGCCTCGGCGCGCATTGCCGTCACCCGGCGTCGGCCCCAATCCACGCATGACCAGCTTCGAAGTCTCCGCGACGGTGCCGCCGGCGTTGAAGGCGCTGGAGAAGCTCTCGCGCAACTACTGGTGGAGTTGGCAGCCGTCGATGCGCGAGTTGTTCCTCGCGATCGACCCGGCCTTTGGTGCCCATGGCGACAACGCAGTTCAGTGTTTGCACGGAGCCAGCGTGGACGTCCTTGCGTGTCTGTCGAAGGACAAGAACTACCTGCGTCGTCTCCAGGAGGCGGAGCAGCGCTTCGACGACCACATGGCCGGCGCATCTCGCCCCGTGCAGTTGTCGGAGAATGGTCCGGCGATCACCGCGGAGTATCCGATCGCCTACTTCTCCGCGGAGTTCGGCGTCCACCCATCGCTGCCGATCTACAGCGGCGGCCTCGGAATCCTTGCTGGGGATCACCTCAAGTCCGCAAGTGATCTCGCGCTGCCGCTGATCGGCGTCGGCATGTTCTATCGCTTCGGCTACATGCAGCAGAAACTCGCGAGCGATGGTCAACAGATCACGGTCGATCGTGAGAACGATCCAGGGGATCTCGCCCTAGAGCCTGTTCGCGCCGCGGATGGTCGTCCGCTCGAAGTGACCGTGCCGATGCCCGGCCGCGAACTCGCACTCCGCGCATGGAAAGCGCAGGTCGGGCGCGTCTCGCTTTATCTGCTGGATGCCAATGTGCTGTCCAACAGTCCGGAGGACCGCGACATCACGCGCAACCTTTATGGAGGCGACACCGAGACGCGCATCAAGCAGGAGATTGTGCTTGGCCGCGGTGGCGTGCGCCTATTGCGCGCACTCGGGCTGCGACCGTCCGTGTATCACATGAATGAAGGTCACGCGGCCTTCCTGACGTTGGAACGCACGAGCCGGCTCGTTCGCGGCGAGGGCCTGACGTTCGAGGCCGCGCGCGAATACGTCGCGGAAACCACGCTGTTCACGACGCACACGCCGGTTCCAGCAGGCCACGATCGCTTCGGCGAAGACCTGATGCGTCGCTACTTCGGCGATGCCGAGGAGTGGGTGGGCTTGCCGTGGGACCGGTTCTTCGGTCTGGGCACCGGTGGGCAAGGCACGGAGTTCAACGTGACGTGGCTCGCGATGAACTTCGCCGGATTCATCAACGGTGTGAGCAAGTTGCACGGCATCGCTTCGCAAAAGCTGTTGCAAGCGTTCTGGCCCGGCTTGCTCGGCGCCGAGACTCCGATCCACACGATCACGAACGGAATCCACCTCGCGTCTTGGACCGACGAGGGCATCGCCAACCTGCTGCGTCGCGGCAAGCAGGCGGTGCGGCCCATCGACTTCGCTGGCGCCGCAGGGATGGATCGATCGGAACTGTGGCGGGCGCATTCAGCCTGCAAGGCGCGGATGATCGAGCACATTCGTGCTGCACTCGAGCGTTCCTTCCACTCCCGAGGCGACAGCCCGGCCTTGCTGCAGCAGATGATCGAAGGCCTCGATCCGAACGCGCTCTACCTCGGATTCGCGCGGCGGTTTGCGCCCTACAAGCGTGCCCACCTGTTGTTCTCGGATGCGGTCCGGTTGCGCCACATCCTGGACAACCCGCATCGGCCGGTGCGAATCGTCATCGCCGGCAAAGCGCATCCGCGCGACAAGCTGGGTCAGGATGTGATGCGACAGATCGTGCAGATGAGCCGCACCCCTGAGTTCGTCGGAAAGATCCTCTTCGTCGAGGACTACGAGATCACCCTGGCTCGCGCGCTGGTGCAAGGCGTCGACGTCTGGGTCAACACGCCAACCCGCATGGAAGAAGCCAGCGGCACATCGGGAATGAAGGCCGCAGCCAATGGCGTGCTCAACCTGTCGATCGGTGACGGTTGGTGGCCCGAGGCTGCGGACGGCAACAACGGCTGGACGATCGCTGGTGGCCAGATCTACGCCGACACAGAGCTGCAAAACCAAGCCGACGCGACGGCACTCTACGGCCTGTTGGAAGACGACCTCGTGCCGACTTTCTTCAACCGCGATGCGCGCGGCCTGCCAGAAGCGTGGGTCGAGAACATGGCGCACTGTCTTGCGACGGTTCCGCCGCAGTTCAACACCGACCGCATGGTTCAGGAATACGCAGACAAGGCCTACAAGCGGCTCGCCGGCAACTACTTCTTCCAACAGGCAGCCAAGAAGGCGCCGGCGCGGGAGTGCGGCAAGGAGGCGGTGCGCATCAAGAACGCGTTCCCGCAGGTGAAGATCGTCGCGGCGAACACGGTCGAATTGCAGGACTTCAAGGTGGGGCAGCACCTCGACGTGACGCTGGATGTCGATCTCGGCACGTTGTCGCCGCATGACATCCTCGTGGAGCTCGTTCTCGAACAGCTCGACGTCGCGTCAGGAACGACCTTGGCGGTAGTGCCGATGAAAGCCACCAACGAGATTCGAGGCACGGTGCACGGCTACGCCGGTTCGCACCGCGTGGAGAAAACGGGTCGCTATTCCCATGGCATGCGCGTCCGGGCCAAGGCCCCAGGCGTTGAAGGCGCCGTGCGTGGCCTCGTGATCTGGGCCTGATAGGCAGCAGACCGGCCGATGCGGCTGTGCCCAACGCACGCCCGCATCGGCGATTCGTCGCGCCGATCCAGCCGGTGTGCGGATCGCGCCGTCCTCGTGGTGGGGAGGACTCCTCGCCTTCGTTGCAGCGGCGACAACGAAACCACGAGGTGACGACGATGCGATTCCTGTCCACGATGCTGATGCTGTTCTTGTCTGCCGGCCCGATCTGTTCCCAGCAGGGCCAGGATTCGGGCGCGCCGGACCGCACACAGATGCAGCCGGACCGCGCCGATCGACCGGACGGCGGACGGCGCGGTCAGGACCGCGAGCAGCGCGCAAAGTCCAAGCAGCGCGATGATCAGCGGACGTCGGACTCGCAGCGCGAAGACAACCAAAGGGCGGAACGCGATCGGCGGTCCCAGCGGGCAAAGCGGGGCAAGCAGCAAGACCGCAGCCCGCGCGATGGGCAAGGCCAGCGCGGTCAGCAAGGCCAGCGTGGCCAGCGCGGCCAGCAAGGCCAGCGCGGTCAGCGCGGTCAGCAAGGCCCGCGCGGCCAGCGTGGCCAGCGCGGCCAGATAGGCCCGCGCGGCCAGCAAGGCCAACGCGGCCCGCGCAACGGCCGCGGCTCACAAGCGGCCATCCCCGATGCTGGTAAAGACCGCGCCGCGATGATGCTTCGCTTCTTGATGCTGCGCCGCATGCAAGCACTCCAGCGCGGCGAGATGCCATTGGCCAATCGCAGCAAGCGCGCTCCGGCGCAGCAGGGCACAAGCCCGCAGGCCCCGCAAGCTCGCCCCGACCGTCGTCGGCTGCGGGATGCCTGAGTGATGGGTTATGCGCGCGCGCCCTTCGCAGGCCGGCGCGGTGCTTCGTAGACTGTCGCGCCCCCCGACTCGGGGCGTCACGAAGCCATGCAGAACATCCTCCGTCCCTTCGCCTTTCTCCTCCCTTCGCTGCTGTCGGTCTCGTTGTCTGCCCAGGAGCACAAGGAGCTCGGGCGGATGTGGACCTTCGAGAACGCGCCGATCGGCTGGTTCCAGCAAGCCTATGACTGGAAGCCGGATGACAAGTGGCTCGATCACGCGCGACTGTCTTCGCTTCGCTTCGGCAGCAAGGACGACAAGGGCGGCACGCGATTCTTCTGCTCCGCGTCGTTCGTCAGCCCCTTTGGGCTCGTGATGACGAACCATCACTGCGCCCGCGATGCCATCGTGGCGGCGCAAGGGCAAGGCGACTGGCTGAAGGACGGCTTCTACGCCGGATCCTACGAGGCCGAGGTCAAGCTGCCTGGTTTCGTGATGTCGCAGATGGTGCGGCAACAGGACGTGACCAAGCAGGTCAACGAGTCCAGCGTCGAGGCCGTGCAAAAGCAGGCCGAGGAGCAGGACAAGGACCACATGCATCAGGTCATCGCCCTCTACCAAGGCGGCATGTACCAGCTTTACAGCTTCAAGATCTTCGATGACCTTCGCCTCGTTTGTGCGCCCCATGGTCAGGTCGCGCACTTCGGCGGCGACCCTGACAACTTCTGCTTCCCGCGCTGGGGCCTCGATTTCACCTTTGTGCGCGCCTACGAGGGCGGCAAGCCGGTCGACAGCAAGGCCAATCACTTTCGCTGGAAGACCGAGGGCGCGAAGGAAGGCGAACTAGTGTTCGTGACTGGCAACCCCGGAACGACTGGCCGTCTCAAGACCGTTGCGCAGTGTGAATACATGCGCGACCACTCATTCCCCGGTCGGTTGCGCATGGTCCACGCAGAACTCGAGGCGCTCAATGCGAAGGCGAAGGAGAGCCCTGAGGAGGAGCGAAAGCTGCGCGCGACGATCTTGCGCAACGAGAACACGCGCAAGGCGGTGCAGGGTTACCTCGATGGCCTGTTGGATCCGCGGATCATGGCGATCAAGCAGAAGGCCGAAGCCGACCTGCGCGCCGCCGTCGCCAAGGACGCTGGACTGCAGCAGAAGCATGGTGACGCCTGGGACAAGATCGTCGCCATCCAACTGGAGAAGGCGGCGGCGAAGGGCGACCAGAAGTTGCTGCAAGAAATCGTCGCGCGCGAGAACGCGGAGCAGAAGCGCATCGGCGAGGCATGCTTCGCGGTCTACGGCACGTCGATTCCGCCGGACGCGACGATGTCGTTGCGCATCAGCGACGGTGTCGTGAAGGGCTTCCCGATGAATGGCACCGTGGCGCCATTCTTCACCAGTCTCTACGGCTTGTTTGCGCGGCACACCGAGTTCGGCGGGCAACATCCGTTCGATTTGCCGCAGCCTTGGATCGACGCGCTGCCGAAGCTCGACCTGAAGACGCCCTTCAACCTCGTGTCCACGTGCGACATCATCGGTGGCAACTCAGGTTCGCCGATGATCGACAAGGATCAGCGCATCGTCGGCCTGATCTTCGACGGCAACATCGAAAGCCTCGGAAACAACTTCGTGTTCGACGACGAGGTCTCGCGCTCGGTGTCCGTCCACCCGGCGATCATCGTGGAGTCGCTGCGCAAGGTCTATGCGGCTGGCGCGCTCGCTGATGAGTTGGAGAAGCAGAAGCCGCGCCCACGCAGTGCCGATGGCAAGAAGTACGCGCCGGCCGACACGGTGGGTCGCTGAGCATTCGAGCTTGCTGCTGCCGCGACCGCGTCAGTTCGCGGTCGTTGCGCGGGCCGGCGCCGCTTCAGGCTGCTGCAGCGGCGCCTGATGTTCGGAAAGGGGAACCCCGCCCAGGTCCAGCACGCGCTCGACGAGGCGCTCTCGCTCTTGCATCGAGAGCGACTCGACGGGGATGTAGGGCACGTCGAACATCTCGAGCAGGAGCTTGACCATGCCGTCGATGCGGACGACTTCTTCCCACTCCAACCCCGCTCGCACGCCGTCGGCGCGGACCAACTCCTTGTGCGGCCGCAGGAAGAACACGATGCCTTCGCGCACCCAGTCCATGTAGTCCTTCAGGCGCCGGTCGCGGAAGACTTCGCCGAGAATGGTCGAGTGATGCGCTGCATAGGCGAGGTTGCAGAACGCGCGGTCGCTGACGAACGGCCCGCCGACTTTCTGCTCCGCCGTGATCTGCCGTCCGAAAACCTCGGCTTGGTAGCGATTGACCAGTGCGATGTCGGTGCGCAGTGAATCGAGGTGCGCTTCCATTTCGGCGAGCACGCCGCGCGCGACTTCCGCGATCATCGGGATGCCGTAGCGATCGCGGACCCAACGTGCGACGGTCGTCTTGCCAGTCGCGTGCGCACCGACGAGGTAGATGCGCGTGGGCGTAGCGGGGCGATTGTGGTATCGGTTCGTGTGCATCGAGGCCTTCTTGAGGGAGCGCGATGCTAACTGTCCGCGCAATCGATTCACGATGCGCGCGCCCTCTTCGTTGCAGCAGCGATCAGCGCTCTGTGGAAGGCGGTGGAGAATGTGGAAAGCGCTCGTGTGCGGCCAGAGCCATGCGCGCGCGTTCGGCGACAGATTGCTCGGCGAAGATCCCATCGTTCAGTGATTGCGGCAGTTGCAGGAGCTGCAGCAGAACATCGGTCAGGATCGCCGTGGGCGCCCCGGGCGGGAGCTCGAGCTTCTGCTCGGCACGGCTCTGCGCTGCTGCGCGCAGTTGTGACTTAAGCATCTTGCCGACCGCTGGCTCCGGCTGCACCTCAGCGAACGGCAAGCACTGAACCCTGCGATAGAGGCGATGGCTGTCCACTTCCGCGATTCGGACGCGCGCGAGGCCGAGCAACCAGATGTGGAACCGCCCATCCGGTAGCTTCTCGTGGCGGATGATCTCGCCGAGTCCGGCCACCGGCAGCACATGTGGCGGA
>SXGT01765846.1_pt1 | contig 20130 bp, 18 predicted proteins | sample 3176221 | NCBI WGS metagenome assembly SXGT01 (sample SAMN11356862, study PRJNA531348) | freshwater metagenome | isolation source: freshwater sample F1-120 | place: China: Fuxian Lake, Yuxi | collected 2017-12-25
AAGTCAACTATTGCCGATTCACCGTTATAGTCATTGTTGACCAAAATCGTCGGGTATTAAGAGTTCCCAATGATTACCCCAAAAATCAATAAATAAAGGAAACCGCCGTGAAAAAGGCCCCAAAGTTAAACCCTAAAATAAACAACACGCCAAGCCGAGTGGCTCGTCTGCTGAGCTATCTCATGATTTCAACGATTGCCCTGTTTGTGCCATCTGCAGTTCAGGCATCAAGTTCAACTCCGGCAAAGTCTCCTCGTGCGACGATCGTCGAAGCAGCATGGCTTGAGGCCAACCTCAATAATCCCAAGGTACGCATCATTGAGGTAAGCACCGATCCTGGCGTTTACGAAAAAGGACATATTCCAAACTCGGTCAACTTTCGTTGGCATACAGAGTTTGTCGATCCAGTGAATCGTGACATCACAAGCCGTGAACAATTTCAAAAAGCGGTTCGTCTTGCTGGCATCAATAAAGACACCAAAGTTGTTCTTTATGGTGACAAAAATAATTGGTTCGCAGCATGGGGTGTGTGGATTTTTCGTACATACGGCCATTCCGATGTGAGCATTCTCAACGGTGGTCGAGATAAATGGGTCAAAGATGGTCGAGCTTTGAGCCCGATGGTACCCGTTTTGCAAAGTGGCAACTTCACTGCGACTGCCGCCAATACTAACCTTCGTGCTTTTCTCACCGATGTCGTGAAAATTGCCAAGAAAGAAGATCGAGCAACAAAATTAGTCGACATTCGCTCGGCCGATGAATTCAGTGGCAAGATTTTTGCACCAGCCGGCTTTCAAGAACTTGCAATTCGCGCGGGACATATTCCTGGCGCGCAAAATGTCCCATGGGCGTCTGCAGTTTCACCAGACGGCACTTTCCGCCCTGCCGCAGACCTTAAAGCGATTTACGACGCCAAAGGAATAAACAGCAAAAAGAAAGTGATTGTCTATTGCCGAATCGGTGAGCGAGCCGCCCACACTTGGTTCGTGCTCAGCGAGATTCTCGGCTACGAAGTGAAGTTGTACGACGGTTCGTGGACAGAATATGGCAACTCGGTTGGCGTGCCAATCGCGAACCCAACCGGCACAGTTTGGGGCAAAGGCTGAGCCTAAAAATTATTGACCGTCGCGGGTCGCTGCTGTTTGCCTTCGCCACGCTCGCAATTATTCTTGCGGGCGCATTTTGGTTGAACAGCAACGACGCGGCCAACCCGAGTCGACCGGTTTCGTTGTTGCTCGGCGCAGCTCTTGGAGTGGCCTTCGAAAAGGGTCGCTTTTGTTTTTTTTGTTTGTTTCGCGAAGCATTCGAAGAAAAAAAGACCCGTCCACTCATCTCAATCGTCGTTGCGATTGCTGTCGGCGCAATTGGCTATGCGTTGATGTTTGGTCTCTATTTGCCGAATCCAAAAGGTGAAGGATTGCCGCCTGCGGCGCATATTGCGCCCGTGAGTCTCGCGCTCGTTCTCGGTGCTATTGCCTTTGGACTCGGCATGGTTTTGTCGGGGGCATGCATCAGCGGACATTTGTATCGACTTGGTGAAGGTTCGTTGCGTGCAATTCCGGCAATTGTCGGTTCGCTGATTGGGTTCGGTCTTGGTTTCATGACTTGGAACACTCTTTATCTCGAGCAAGTAAGTGAGAGCCCGATACTTTGGTTGCCAAGGTGGCTCGGGTATTCGGGGTCTTTGCTTTTTGTTCTGGTAATTTCAGCAATCGCAATCTTGTGGCTCGTGCGCGTCGACAAATCGACGGTTGAAACTTTGTCAATAGAGCCCGAGAACAAAATAGGTTTGCAGCAACTATTGTTCGGTCGTCGCTGGTCTCCGGCGGTTACGGGTGCCGTCGTTGGAGTGATCGGTATCGCCGCATATTTGCGCACGACACCGCTTGGCGTCACCTCACAATTGAGCACCATCAGCCGAAGCTATCTTGATTCGCGTGGCGCACTTCCGGAGGTGCTTCACGGCATCGACATGATGCGCGGTTGTGTCGCATTGGTATCGAGCACGATTACCAATAATGGTTGGCTCGTGATCGGCATGGTCTTTGCGTCGCTCGCTGTTGCTGGTGGTGGCGGGCGATTTAATTTGCAGGTGCCAACATTTGGTAATTCAATCACCGCCCTGCTCGGCGGTTTGTTGTTGGGCTGGGGTTCACTTACGGCACTTGGGTGCACCGTTGGTGTGTTGCTCTCGGGCACGCAGGCGTTTGCTGTGTCGGGTTTCGTATTTTTGATCTTCACCGTGCTCAGTGTCTGGCTCGGTCTTAAACTGCGGCTGCACCACCTGTTTGGTGGCTAGAAAAATTGAGCGGGTGACGGGAATCGGACCCGCGTATTCAGCTTGGGAAGCTGATGTTCTACCACTGAACTACACCCGCAATGTGTGCTTCCCTAACCTATAGACCATTATTGAGTAGATTCTCTTGTGCTCGGAGGACTTCTCAGAGGCGGCGATTTAATGACCTGCTCGAAAGGCGGAGGTACTAATTTGAAGCCGACACTCTTGCTACAAGGTTGCCAGTACCTTCCTGGCCACATCGAGTGCCCGACCGACGTCTTGTTCGGAATGGGCAGCCGACAGATACCAGAGTCCCTGTGTGTAGATGCCCTTCTCGACTAGGCCAGCGGCAAATCGTCGCTGGAGGTCGGCGTTTGTGGTCTTTCGGTCTTGAATTCTCCGAACATCCGGTGGCTCGCCGAAGGCGCTGAAGCAGATTGGACCAACATTTCGGACGGTGAGTCGTTCATCCAGCGATCGCAACCCATTCGCAAGCTTTAGACCTAATGAATCGAGACGCGCATACGTCTCCAGACGATTGGCAAAGAGATAGTCCATGGTGTACTCGATGGCAGTGCAGCCGAGAGGATTCCCATTGAAGGTGCCGTTGTGTGCGAGCCGACCATCAGCGATGACATCAAGGATCTCGGAGCTACCTGTCACCGCACTGATTGGGAATCCCGAGGCGATCGCTTTTCCGAAGATGACAAGGTCAGCGTTGACCGCAAATCGTTCCTGTGATCCACCGAGAGCAACTCTGAAACCGGTAATCACCTCGTCAAATATGAGAATGGATCCATATTGGTTGGCGATGGCTCGTACGTCGGACAAGAAACCATCCGTTGGGGGGATTACTCCTCCGTTCACGTTTACTGGTTCCACAATGATTGCCGCAATTTCACCACCTAGTCGGCTGAAGAGAAGTTTCAGATGGTCCAAGTCGTTCCATGGGCAGACTACTACGTCATCGCGGGACCCAGGCGCAACTCCAGAAGTCTGAGGAACCGGAACACTTCCTTCGTCGCTTGAGATTGAATTGCCAACACTCGCGAACATCCCATCGAGCCATCCGTGATAGTGGCCCTGAAACTTAAGGATCTTCGATCGATTGGTGTACGCCCGAGCAACACGCAGTGCGACTGATACCGCTTCGCTACCTGTCTGGGAGAAGATCACTTTCTCTGCATTAGGAACGACGCGCGAAACCTTCCTCGCCGCAATCTGCTCTCCTTCGTGCGACGCGCCGAACGTCAATCCTTTGCGGAGCTGTAAGGAGAGAGCGTCGGCAAGACCATCCGGGGCGTGTCCGAGAAAGGATGGACCGTATGCAAGCAAGAAATCGATGTACTCGTTTCCGTCAACATCCCACAGCCGAGATCCCTTGCCTCGCTCAAAGAAAATCGGAATGGGTGTTGCTCCGGCCCGGACGGACGAAGTAACTCCGCCCGGAATTACTGAATGTGCGGAATCTGCAAGTTCAAGAGACCGCCTGAATCTTGTTTCAAGAGAGCGGGTTGTGTCGCTCATGGCGCAGAACGCAGGATTGCATCAAGCACCTTGCGAATCTCCGTCTTCAACTCCTCCGCCACGTTCAGGAGGGGAAGCCGCGGCTCACCAACGTCGTATCCTAGATAGGACAATCCGAATCGGTTTACTTGAACGTATTTCCCTGTGGACTCCGCCAGTTCGAGATACGGATAGATACGAGCGTAAATCCCTTGAGCAGTCTGCAGATCGCCGGACTTCAAGTGACGAAACATCGCTACGCATTGTGCCGGCAGCACATTCGCTACGCCGGCAACCCAGCCAGTCGCGCCGGCCGCAATTTGCTCTAACGCCATGTTGTCGGTTCCGCAGAGGACATCGAGCCGATCAGAGGTCAGCTGACGAAGCTTTGAGACTCTAGACGAGACCCCCGAGCTCTCTTTGATGGCTTTGACGTTCTGGTAACCGGCCATCTCCGAAAGCATCTCAGGAGAAGCATCGATTCCGGTCGTAGATGGATTGTTGTAGACGATTAGCGGTAAACGAACGCTGCGATCAACGGCTTGATAGTGGTTAAGGAGTTCGCGCCTGTCGGGAAGCGAGTAATACGGATGCGTAATCATCGCTGAGGTTGCACCAAGCTCTTGTGCCCGATTGATGTTGTAGATGACTTCAGAGGTTCGGTAGGCACTGCAGCCCACAACCACCTCGCATCGATTCGCAACCTTCTTGACAGCGGTGGAAATCAGCAAGTCACGTTCGCGATCGCTGAGCGCCAGGCCTTCACCGGTGCTGCCAGCGACCACGATTCCATCTACTCTCGATTCGAGTAGCCGGTCGATCAGTTTCTCGTAAACCTGCAGATTCAGTTCGTCCTGTTTGACGAACGGAGTGATTAAGGGGACCAGAATGCCAGTGAGCGCCATTGTCGAATGCAACTTTCGTGTTGGTTAATGAGACTTGAAAAAAAATACTATATTTTCGACGGCGTGTCAACCTGTTAGCGGTGATAGGCGAGCAGCGATTGCGGATTTTCGATGAGGAGCGTGTCGATATCGGTGTTTGTGAAACCTCGACTATGGAAGAGCGGTCGAAGATCAGTTAGAAGAGGTGTGTACCCGGATCCACCGTATGTTTTCCAGAGATGCTTCAAACAAACATCGTGCGAGACCACTACGGAATTCAACAGACCTGCCGACGCCAGATCCGCAATCGCGTCGATTCGTTCCTCGTCTGTCGGCATCATGAATCCCCGACTGTCCGGATAAGCCATGTGTCCGAATGTGTCGTATTCGACCCGTGCCCCTCTAGAAATGACTTCGCGTTGTTGACCGAGATCAATTTGGACGTCCATGTGGCTGATTACGACTCGCGAGAGGTCGTCGACACCCTCGCTTTCAAGAATGTCAAGAATATGAAACACTTCGCGACAGCCCGCGGCCATGTGAATGTTCATCGGACATCCTGTGATGACGTGTGCCCTCGCAGCTGCTCGTAGAATCACCTCTTCTCTGGGCAATAGAGGATCCCCAGTCCCGATTTCACCAATGATTCCGGCCCGAATACCCGACTCAGGGTCCCCAATAATCAAGTCTCTGACGATCATGTCGGTGATCTCAGAATCTGATCGCGAGAGGAGGTGATCGGGATGGGCGGCGAATACATACCAGCCCGAACCCATGATGATATTCACGTTCGTCGCTTCGGATAGTCGCCGGAGCAGATCTGGATTCCGTGAGGTTCCCATGTGCGGAGTAACGTCTACGATCGTCCGTCCTCCGACTGCAGAGAAGTGGTTGAGTTCCAACCTTGCGGTGTCCTCGTCCTGGAGATTCAGATTGTCCAGGAAGCGCATTGGGTGACGCAATATGTCCTCGACATTGATGTTCCTGATCGGAACGTCTACTGCATCTCGGTCGGTACATAGGAATCGGCTGTCAACATTTAGGTGCTCGTGTACGAGCGTTTGTCCAAGCTCGGTCTCATCAATCAATCCCTTGACAGTTACGGCTTTCATGGCATGGCCCTCGCTCCACCTTCTACATTGATGACTTCACCAGTGACGAATTCGTTAAGCATAAGTCCGATTGCCGCCAACGCACAATGCACTGGTTCTCCTGCTCGGCGCAGGGGGCTCTGAGCAGCGAGCTCATCCGAAGGGTCGACACGGCTTACGAAATGATCGATAGTCGTGAGGAGGGGCGTCAAGATGAGGCCAGGCGAAATTGCGTTTACTCGGATCTTGTGCGGTCCGTACTCGAGAGCCAGCGACCGAACGAGTGCATTGACGGCACCGTCGATCGCAGCACCAATCACGAATCCCTTGACGGGGCGCTCAGCGGCAACCCCGCTGTACAACGTGATGGAACCGCCACGAGGCATGTTCCCTTGAGCGTCGATTGCACACCAGAAAGGACCCCAGAACTTGCTGTCGAATGCCGCCCGGGCAACTTCTTCGGTCATGTCCGGGAGAAGCTGGGGAATCACCGTCGATCCGGGAATCAAGAGATGGTCGACCGCTCCAACCTCGTCCAAGAAATCCTTGACTCGCGATCTATCTTCGATATTCACCTGCAGCGCCGTGACTGGATGCTTGGAGAGCTTTTCGATTTCCGTGACGGCTGCAGCAAGTCGCTCAGAGTTTCGTGACGCGATACAAACGTTGGCTCCTAGCCCGGCGGCCAATAAGGCAGTCGAGAAACCGATCCCGGAGGAACCTCCGATGACGACCACTTTCTGATCGGAGAGTGAGAGGGCATCAGTGAACAAGAAGCTACCTCCGCTGGGTGTTGCCAACGCTAGAACTTGGCGGAGGTCGACTTTGAATACGAAGACCGTTCGGAAAAGGATCCTCTGGTTCCAAGTAGAGAGTCGAGTGCCCAGTTATGAATCCTCGTCCGCGGATCTTGGGAACAATGGTGGGGATATCGCGAACGAGTCCGACTTCGCTGACCATCGCGTGAAAGCGGGTACCCATGACGCCCTCGAACGTGTATTCCTGTCCCACAACGATCTCACCGCGCAGAAACAGCGACGCCAAACGCGCGCTGGTTCCAGTCCCGCACGGCGATCTATCGAGAATCCCTGGTGGGGATACCACCACATGCCGAAATCCCAGGCCGACGCGATCGGAGTCCTCGAACAAGACCTCGTAGCACTTGTCAATGGCAACGTCTGTCGGATGTTGGATGGATAGTTGTGCGTTGACCGCCTCCGTAACCAGACGCGCAATTCGCCCGAGTTCCCCCTCGTTGTCGGGACTTATTTCAACTGCAACGTCCTTGGCGTCGACGATGGCGTAGAAGTCACCGCCGAATGCAACGTCGACGCGTAACTCGCGACCGTCGGAGAGGGAGACCAGTTTGTTGCGGTGCAGGACGAAGGACGGGGCGTTCGTGATGGTCACCCAAGTTGCTGAGGCTGGCGATTCGATTGCGACCGCACAGGTGACCAAGCCTGCGAGAGTTTCGAATCGCACAGCTTCGGCAGGCTTCGCGGCACCCAAGAGGCCGAGTCGCGCAACAGCCGTGGCGGCTCCGATGATGCAGTGTCCGCACATTGGCACGTACTCATCCTGTTCCATGATGATGGCCCCGAAATCGGCCTCAAAATCGCTCGTTGACGGTGGGATCAACATCACGGAGCACATCATCGGGTTACCACGTGGCTCGAAGTTCAGGATCCGCCGCAGCTGGTCATCGTTGCTCTTCAGCCATTCGTACGACTCTCGCAGTGTCAGTCCCTGCGGAACGAATTCACCTCCAAGGATGATTCGAGTCGGGTTGCCCTCTGTGTGGGTATCGAGTACCTCGATCGTACGGACGAAGGGAATGTCAAAGTGAAGTTGCATGTGGTTTCAACTGGGGGTTCGGTTCATGTATTGAAGATGCGCATCATGACTCGACTCCTCAAGGTGACAAGCAGCAAGATGTCCCGTTGCTCCACGGGTTACCGGCTTGAGTTGAGGTGTCAAACGATTACACACCTCATCGGATGTAATACGAGCGAGCCAACAACGATCGACGAATGGACAGGCGTCACTCTGATGCTGCTCAATCCGCTGACCATCTAGTAGCACGATTCGTGCGCCGCTTCGATTCCATCCAGGAATTGCACTGATGAGAGCCTGTGTGTAGGGGTGGCGGGGATCTTTCAAGACTGAATCCGGTGTACCGGTCTCGACGATTGCGCCTCGGTACATGACAGCAACGCGATTCGCGAGATTCTTGACGACGGAAAGATCGTGGGAGATGAGAAGATAGGTCATCCGAAACGTATCCTGCAGGTCGAGCAGCAGATTGACGATCTGCGCTTGAACGGATACGTCGAGAGCACTGACCGGCTCGTCGAGTACGAGGATGTCCGGATTTGAAGCTATAGCCCTCGCGATCGCGACTCTTTGTCGTTGTCCGCCCGAAATCTGGTGGGGGAGACGGTCTGCGATTACTCCGTCCAGCCCCACTGTCGTGAGAAGTTCCGCTGCCCGGGTTCGTGCGTCGCTCCTCGCCATGAGACCAAATGCAATCAGAGGCTCTGCAATTGCGCTGATAACGGATTGCCTCGGGTCGAGGCTTCCGGATGGGTCCTGGAAAACGACCTGAACTCGTCTTCGGAGTTTTCGGTCAAAGCGTCGTCCCGGCTCAACCGAGCTTCCAAAGAGTTCGAGATTGCCGACGAAACTTCGGTTGAGTCCTGAGATAACGCGTCCGAGTGTTGTCTTTCCGGAGCCGGACTCACCTACGAGCGCGAGCGTTTCGCCTGTCTTGGCCGAGAGGCTCACATCGTTTACGGCCGTCAACGGTACGCGGGACCCTCGCTGTGCGAACGTGACGGATACCTGTTTCGTCGCGAAGGCTAATTGGTCGGCATCCCGATCGGTGCTCTCCACGAGTCCGCCCTTGCCCGTCACTTGACTCGCTCCCAGCACCGAATCTGATGATCATCGGCAATGTTGAGAAGTTCTGGCTCTGCAACCTTGCAGCCGACAACCGCATGTGTGCAGCGGGCCTCGAAGGCGCATCCCGTGGCGTCGGAGTCGGGACTTTGTGGATGACCCGGGATTGCCCTGAGTCGGGCGCGTGGGGAGGATTCGCGTGGTGCACGGGTGGCTAGGAGGGCTTCGGTGTAGGGATGGCAACGTTTGGGTTGGTTCATGAGAGTTTCCATCTGTACACGTTCGACGGTGCGGCCGGCATACAGGATGGTGGCTTCATCACAGACCTCCGAGACGACACCAATGTCATGGGTGACAAGAAGCATTGACATGCCACTGTCCTTCTGGAGTCGTCGAAGCATGTCAAGGATCTGTGCCTGCACTGTGACATCGAGTGCGGTCGTTGGCTCATCGGCTATTAGGAGCTCCGGGTTGCAGGAGATCGCGATTGCAATCATCACCCGTTGACGCATACCGCCAGACAACTCATGTGGATAGCTCCGCATGCGGTCCTTTGCCCTCGTGATCTCTACCATTTCCAATAGCTCGACGGCTCTTGCTTCGGCACCTCGCTTGTCAAGTTCTAGATGAGTCTGAAGGGTTTCCGCGATCTGCGTTCCGATGCGCAAGACCGGGTTCAGTGAACTGAGCGGATCCTGAAACACCACTCCGATCCGTCGTCCACGAATTGACGCCATGTCTTGATCGGACAAGTGAAGAAGATCTTTGCCCATGAAGGTGATTTTCCCGCCAACCGACGAGCGACGTTGATCGAGTAGTCCGAGTACTGCAAGCGTTGAGACGCTTTTTCCAGACCCTGATTCACCAAGAAGTCCAATGGCCCTGCCGCGTGGCACCTCGAAACTGACGTCACGAACCGCACGAAAGGCTCCGGCTCTGCTGCGAAATGTCACGGCAAGGTGTGAGACGGAGAGCGCTGCACGTACGTTATCGTTCTGCGATTGACCTGCATCCGACTTCACGCGTTGCAGGGTCACATCGGGGGACGGAGTACGAGAGTTATCTGACGTCACTGGCCACCAAGACGTTCGGAGGCTAGGACAGCTCCTTCAAGCAAGCGGTAAAGAACAACTTGACAATGCATTAAATATTAAATATATTCTAACCAAGGTAACGATGTCAAAGCGACTTCAAATTATTCGCTATTGCTCGTTAAATGAGTTAGGTCCCATTCATGCGGTTTTTAAATACAACAAAGGTTGGTATGTATGTTGAAGCATTTGAGAGCAATTTCGTCGAAGTTCCTAGTATCGCTTTGCAAGACTGGTGCCGTAGTTCCTGAGAATTCCAGTTGCAGGAAGTGGCCGTTGGGTGTAACAGCGTTTGCTGTGTTCGTTTCAGTTGCGTTCGTTCCAGGCGTGCAATTGAGTGCAAAGTCTCCCTCGAATAAGAGTGGTTCTGCATGCACGACCGCTGGCGAAGCTGTTGGAACTCTTCTCTGCTTCAAGGAGGGTAAGAAACTAGTTCTACGCCCGTCGGTGCTCGTGGCCGGGACTCCCGCCGAACCAGCCTCACTGGATCCGATCTTTGAGTCGAATCTTGCGAGCATTCTGGTTATGAATCAGCTTTACGATCGCTTGATTCGATTCACCCCAGCACTCGGTTACGAGCCTCAGTTGGCCGCCAGCTATGCGATTGCAGAGGACAGCCTCTCAATCAAGTTCACGATTAGGGACGAAGCCGTGTTCCAATCCGGACGTCCAATACTCGGGAAGGACGTCGTTTACAGCTTCAATCGTCTGCGCTCAGCGGAGAGCATCAACAAGGGCCTCTATTCCGCGGTGACGGACGTCGTCGCAATCGGTAAGAAACAGGTTGAGTTCCGGCTCGCCACTCCAACGCCGAACGCCCTTCTCTCGCAGCTTGCCGTTGGTCCGTCGTACATCATGGACAGCATTGTCGTGACGAAGAACGGCAACCTCAAGCGCGTTTCTGGTGGTTCGGGTGTATTCTCGTTGCAGGAATGGAAGTCCGGTAGTGAGCTGATTCTGGCCAAGAACAACCGCCATTTCAACTCGCTGAAGACTGGTATTGCGCGTCTCGTCTTCCGAGTGATCCCCGACGAGATCTCCGCGGTCTCTGCGCTCCGAGCGGGAAGCATTAACTGGTTCGCGTTCGGTGATCCAACGGCTGCCTCCCTCCTGAAGGGTGTAAGTGGGGTGACGTACTTGAACAACCCGTCACTTGCCTACCTTTACATGTCGTTCAACACGACCAAAGCGCCGTTCAACAGTCTTGATTTCCGCACTGCCGTCAGCTATGCGATGAATCGTTCGGAAATAGTCTCTCTAGCGCTTGAGGGTCGGGGAGCAGTTACTGGTCCGATGGTTCCAGCATTGAAAGATCTGGCTTTGCCATTGACGTCATTCCCTTCGTACTCGTTCAGCGTGGACAAGGCAAGGGAACTATTGACCAAGGCCGGGGCCTCTGGAACATCATTGACCCTTCACGTCAACGGAACGTCAGCCCCGCAGGTGGCAGCTGCACCAATCATCGTGAGCCAACTCGCCAAGGTGGGTATAACGGCGAGGATCGTCACGGTGGACTCGGCGTCATGGTTCGATATTCTCTCGAAGCAGCGTTATGACTTGATTCTCGGACAAAGTGGTGGTGCCCCGAACCCCGATGTTCAGTTCTTCAATTCATACACGTGTACCGGAGCCTGGAACTACTCGAAGATCTGCGACCCCGCATTCGACGATCAAATCGATGTGGCCCGCGCAGCAACCGGTGCAGCTCGTCGGTTGACGTACCAGAAGCTTCAGTCGCGCATCGTCAATCAGATGATGCCGTACTTGTTTATTTCAACCATGGATTCGTTGTGGGGCTGGACTAACAATGTCTCCGGATTCACTCCGCTTCCCCTCGTGAGTGACCGCAGATTTGATGGCGTGACTATCAAGTCACGGTAAGCTCGGAGCTACTTGGGTGGCTCGTCGCGTAATTCGGCGACGAGCCACCCTGGTACACCCAGTGGGGAGACGTAGAACTGTGCGGGGAATCCGGTGGCGGTTGATATTGCCAGGAGTTGTGTTCCTGTGCGTAGCACTGGTCTCGTTCTTTCCTGGCCTCGTCGCAAAGCGCGACCCACTCGAGATTGATGCAGCACGTGTTCTCAGTGCACCTGGAAGCGATGCGTGGCTCGGAACGGACCGTCTCGGACGCGATTTGTTCTCACGGTTACTGCATGGTGGTCAGGTTTCGCTTAGTGTTGCCCTCGCGTCGGTAGTGATTGCTCTGGTCGTCGGTGGGGTAATTGGCATTCTTTGCGGAGCGATTGGTGGGAGAGTTGACCTGCTACTCATGAGGGTCGTCGATTTGTTTCTCTCGTTCCCCGCATTTCTGCTCGCAATCACGCTTGCTGCGGCACTCGGACCCAATGCCAGAAACGCTGCGATTGCGCTGGCAATCGTCTACGCACCGATCTTTGCCAGAGTGATTCGTAGTGCAACCATCGCTGAGGTATCCAAGGGATACTGCGAGGCGCTGGAAACGTTGGGGGTCTCGAGATCTAAGGCCACGTGGCGCCACATTCTTCCGAACATCAGCACCCCAGTGTCGGTGCAGACAACGGCTGCTCTGGCCCAGGCACTGCTGATCGAGTCCGGACTGAGTTTTCTTGGGCTGGGTAGTCAACCGCCGGCAGCGTCGTGGGGGTCGATCATTTCCGAGGGTCGGGTTCTCCTCGAGCTCGCCCCATGGGTTGTTCTAGGACCGTCCGTGATGCTGTCAGTCACCGTCTTGAGTCTCTTCTTACTCGGTGACTCACTTCGGGAAATCCTCGATCCGCGGAGTCGGTAAGTGCTGAACTACCTCACGAAGCGACTCATTGGATCGGTTGGCACTCTTCTCGGCTTGTCCGTGATCGTTTACGTCGCGCTTTCCACGATTCCTGGTTCAGTGATCGGCTCGATACTGGGAGCAGAGGGGTCCAATTCTCCTGAAGTTGTTGAACAGCTGAGGAGCGAATTTGGTCTAGACCGTCCATGGCATGAGCAGTTCCTTAGTTGGCTTTCACGAGTGCTCGTTGGCGATATTGGTACATCGTGGGTTTCGGGTGAATCCGTCGCTGCGATGATCGGAGAGCGTCTGGCGCTGACTGCACAAATCGCGGTGATGGCTCTGCTCGTATCAGTGTCACTCGCCCTTGGATTGGGCGTTCTGGCCGCAGCTTGGCAGAATCGTTGGCCCGACCACCTCGTTCGTGGGTTGGCGCTGATCGGCGCTACCGTCCCAGTTTACGTAACGGCGACCCTCGTGTTGTTGCTGAGTTCCAGTTTCTTCGGGTGGATTCCTCCGTCTGGATATGTTTCTTTCTTTGATGATCCGATCGAGAATCTGAAGCTCGTCGCGACTCCGGCGCTCATTCTGGGGACCACGAGTGCGTCGAATCTGACACGCATCGTACGCGGGTCCGTCGCAGAGGTCCTCGAGCAGGACTACATTCGCACGGGGCGCGCAAAGGGATTGTCTTCCCGGAGAATTCTCTTCCTGCACGCCCTTCGAAACGCCGCTATTCCGATCGTTACTGTGATTGGTGTGGAAGCAGGCGTGCTGTTGAGTGGCGCAGTTGTTACCGAAACGATTCTCGCGTTGCCGGGCGTTGGTCGACTCACCGTTGATGCGATTTTGCAACGCGATTACCCGGTCGTTCAAGGAGCGATTCTCGTGATCGGGGCAATGTTCATCTTTGTGAATCTGGTCGTCGACCTAATGTATGGATTACTCGATCCGAGGACTGCTTCGTCGTACCGGAATAGCGTTGCCTGATGAGCGCTGGTGTCATTGAAACTCCGATCGTCAGAACCGTATCCGGCGATATCTCCCCTGAGGCGTTGGGTGTTACATCGGCGCACGAGCATCTGATCTGTGATATCAACGCCCCGAAGGGGAACAAACAGCTGTCTGGACTCTCAACGCCGCGAGGCGACGTATTTTCGCTCGAGACGCTCTTCTTGGTTCGTGAGAACCATCTCGACTTCGAAGAGAATCTGAGACTCGATGATGAGGATGTGGCGGTAGCTGAACTGAGGCACTTCAAGCAGGCAGGCGGCGACTCAATCATTGATGTCACCTGTGGTGGAATCGGGAGGAATCCTGCGAAGGTTCGAGCGATTTCACAGCGGTCGGGGGTGCAGGTCGTCCTCGGAAGTGGATACTACGTAGACGCGTATCAGCCGTCTTCCGTTCGAGCGGTGAACCCAGAGACAATCGCCGAGGAGATCGTCGCGGACATCCGTGACGGTATCGACGGCACGACGGTGCGGGCTGGCGTCATCGGGGAAATCGGTTGCTCGTGGCCGGTGAGCCCGTCGGAATCTCGGGTGCTTGAGGCCGCTGCGATGGCGAACAACGAAACCGGAGCCGCAATTGTCGTTCACCCCGGTCGCGATTCGCAGGCTCCGTCAAGCCATCTTGGCTTTCTCGTGTCGCTCGGAGTCGAACCAACCCGTGTCACTCTGGCCCATGTCGACCGCCGCCTCGCGAGCATCGACGAGATTCTGAATCTTGCAAGGATGGGTTGCTATCTGTCGTTCGACTGTTTCGGACTCGAACCATGGATAGATGACAGGACAAGACACATGCCGATGCCGAGCGATCTTCAGAGAATCGCCGTCATTGAGCAGCTCTTCTTGAGTGGATTTGGTGGACAGATCCTCGTCGGTAGTGACATCGCCATGAAACACCGTCTTCGCAAGAACGGAGGACATGGGTACGACTATCTCATCCGATGGGTGGTTCCAACAATGCTGGCGCGATCAGAGTTGTCGGAGTCGGAAATTGAGATGATGCTGGTTCGAAATCCCAAGAACGCCTACGCATTCATTCCGAAGAAAAGTGAAAGTTCAACCAAGAAAGGCAGATTGTGAAACCATGATTGACGAAAACTCAGACGTTCTGAGGCCAGCAGGAAACTTCATTGACGGTAACTGGGTGCCGCACGGATCCGGGAAGTGGATCGATGTCATTGACCCGGCCACATCGGAGATTTTCTCGCGGATACCGGAGAGCGATGCTTCCGATATGACCAAAGCAATTGAAACTGCGAGGAGGTCGTTCGAGCGCGGGGATTGGTCTCGCGCCACGCCGAGCGCACGTGGTCGCGTGCTCTGGCGAATGTCGGAACTGATCGAGGCGGAGGCCGAGTTACTTGCATACGTTGAGGCGCGAGATGCCGGAAAGCCGATCAGGGAGGCTGAGGCGGACATAGCGGGCGTTGTGGACACTCTGCAGTACTTCGGTGGGCTGGCATCCAAGATTTCTGGTCAGTCACTCAACCTTCCGGATAACCAATTGGGAATCGTGCTCAAGGAGCCGATTGGTGTTGTAGGCGCCATAACGCCATGGAACTTCCCGCTCTACGTGGCAGTTTGGAAGGTTGCGGCTGCGTTGAGCGCAGGCTGTTCGATCGTGCTCAAGCCATCCGAACTTGCGTCGTTGTCCTGTCTGGCGCTCGGACGAATCGGCAGAGATGCTGGTCTTCCCCCGGGCACTCTGAACGTGGTGTCAGGATTCGGGGATCCAGTCGGGTCGACTCTGGCATCAAGTCGGGACGTAGACATGCTTTCGTTTACGGGTAGCACGAGTACCGGTCGGCTCGTGATGAGGCTGCGGAGTGATCTGCCCGGCCCCATTCAGGTCGAACTCGGGGGCAAGTCTCCACATATCGTCTTTGAGGATGCCAAGCTCGATCAAGCCATCAACGCCGTGGCATTCGGGGCCTTCTATTGTCAGGGGGAGAACTGCAACGCCGGGAGCAGGCTGCTGATAGCCGAACCGATTCACGACGAGTTCGTAGAACGACTTGCAGAAAAGGTGCGCCGAATCCGGCTGGGTCCGACCTTGGATCGCAGTACTCAACTGGGGGCGATTATCTCACGGCGCCAACTTGAGAAGATTGAGGGTCTCGTCAATCGATCAATTGAGGGCGGCGTGACCGTGGTGACAGGCGCGAAACGCGCCTCGGCGAAGGGCTGCGAGCGTGGTCTCTACTACGAGCCCACGCTGCTCACGAATGTGTTGCCGCACCACGAGATCTTCCAGGAAGAGGTGTTTGGACCGGTCTTGACGGTTACGCAGTTCAGGGATGAGAACGAAGCTATATCACTCGCGAACGCAACCGAGTATGGTCTCGCGGCTGGTGTCTGGACGTCTGACGTCGGGCGCGCAACCCGGTTTGCGACTCAGCTAAAATCGGGGTACGTGTGGGTAAATACCTACAACTCGACTCCCGTCGAAGCGCCGTTTGGTGGCGTCAAGCGTTCTGGTTTCGGCAGAGACACCGGAATTCAAGCAATCGACAGCTACATGAGCGTCAAGACTGTTTCAATCGCAACGACGAACTTCTCCGACTGGTATTCCAATGAGTGAGACAACAGTCATTACGACCAAATTCTTCGTTTCGGGTCTGATCTCGGATCGAGTGGCAGGATTCATCCGAAATTCGATTCAGGATGGGGTCCTCAAGAAGAACGACAAGATTGATGTGTTGGCACTAGCTAAACAACTTTCTGTCAGCAAGACTCCCGTTCGCGAGGCGCTTCGGCTACTTGAAGCTCAGGGAGTGGTTGAAATCGTTCCGCGTCGTGGAGCCTTCGTCAGGGAGTTTGACGCTCGCACCTTCGTGGACGTTGCGAATCTACGGAGCGTTCTGGAAGGTCTTGCTGTGCGGCTGGCCATGAAAAACGCCGATCAATCACAGTGGATTGCGCAGCTTCGTCGATCGACGAACGACATGCGCAAGTCGAGGGACGGTGCATCGCTCAACGAACTTCACTCCGAGTTCCACCGAATACTGACCCAAGCCTCCGGAAACAGCCTCCTGAACGAGGCAATCTCTAGACTGCAAGCTCAGGTCACGACGTTCATCAACGTCATCCACGAGCTCTACGACGATCCTGCAGCTATGGCCGACGAGCATGAGGGAGTCATCGACGTGATCGTCGCGGGGGATGTCGCGGCCGCGGGGGCACTGTGCGAACTGCACGTGCAGGAGGGTCTAGCGAGACTTCAGGCCTTTTGGAAAGACAAGGGGTAAGTAGTCATGAATCGACGTGTACCGGTTGTATGTGGACACCGGGGCGACTGTGCATCTAGGCCCGAGCAAACCATCGGAGCGTACATTCGGGCGATCGAGTTGGGCGCATCGGCCATTGAACTTGATGTGAGACTCTCAAAAGACGGCAGATTGATCGCGATTCATGATGCAACAGTTGAACGTACTACGAATGGCACCGGTCAGGTGAAAACGATGTCTGCCGAGACGTTGCAGGGACTTGATGCGGGTAGTTGGTTTGACCCGCGTTTCAGTCACTACAGGATTCCGATGCTGGCTGAAGTCTTGGACCAGGTGTCGGGCGATTTTCGACTCTGTATCGAAATCAAGGACGACGGTATGGCCAAGGACGTTGCCTTGGCGCTCGGTGACTTCCTTGCCAAGAGCAAATCGAATCGGGAGATCGTGATTTCCTCATTCAATTTCGACTGTCTTGCATTCCTGAAAGCGAAGCTTGGGGTGATTCGACTCGTTCCCTGGATGCCGGAGGATCGCCCCGCGGATCTTGATCGCGATCTCTACTCCGTGAAAGGCCTTCAAGCAATCGGGATGTTTCACACGGCGAGTCTCCTCTCTCGGGAATACGTTGAGGCAGTGCGAACCGCAGGGATCGAAACCTGGATCTGGAGCGGTGCATCGAGGGCCGAGATCCACCAGGCAGTAAGTCTCGGCGCCGACGTCATTTCTTGTGGCGATGTCGAGATGGCATGCAGCGTGATCAGGGAAGTCGAATCAACATGAAGGTCGTACGGTTTCGTGACAACGGCAAGTCAGCGGTCGGACTGGTCAGGACGATTGGTGATGGGTATGTGAGCGTGAACGATGTGTCGCAACTCCTAAGTGACGATCAGTGTCAACGCCCAGAGTCAGCGCTGGCGTATCTTCGGTTACTTGACGAGAAGTTGGGTGCGAGTGGTACGGTAGTCAACGTTCCGATGTCCGAGCTGTTACCCCCAGTCGGCAATCCTTCGAAACTGTTGTGTGCGGCAATGAACTATCACGAGCATGTCGCTGAAATCGGCGCAAAGGAGTTCGACAAGTCGGGTATCGTTCCAAAACTCTTTCTGAAGCCGAATAGTTCGCTCTTGCCACCCATCGGATGCTTGAGGCTTCCGACGGTGTCAAATGCAGTAGATTGGGAACTTGAGCTGGCGGTGATAATTGGCGAGGGAGGACGCAACATAAGCGTTGACAACGCCCTGAATCACGTTGGTGGGTACACCGTATTCAATGACATCTCAGCGCGGCGAATGCACTGGGGGTTGGAGGGAAGGACCGAGTCCCACTGGGCCGAGTTCTTCGACTGGTTGATGGGGAAATGGCCGGACGGCTTTGCGCCCTGCGGACCGTGGATCGTCTCGGCCGACGAAATACCCGACCCGCAAGATCTGCGAATGAGGTTGACTTTGAATGGGGATGTGAAGCAGGACAGCAGTACCGCTGCGATGATTTTTTCGGTCGCTGAGCTTATCTCGTTCGCTTCGAAGTTTATGACACTCGAAAGTGGTGATCTAATCGGAACTGGCACTCCATCAGGAGTCGGAGTTGTGACGAATACATTCCTCTCGGCCGGTGATGTCGTTGTGGGTGAGATCCAAGGAGTTGGTGCGATTAAGACGAGTGTAAATGAGTAACTTCCGGCAATTGCGGCGCGAGACTTTGCCAGGATCGGGCGTCCAACCTGATTTGATTTAGCAGGACCGCGTAAGTGTGGCGCTGAAGTCTTTGCAATGACCGTTGAGTTCCGTTCATTCAAGTTTGGTCGCACTGGGTTTCTCATAACCGACAGACTCTCTTCAACACTCCCGGAACCAGGGAAGTAGTGTTCTATTCCGAGGTCTTCTCCAGAAATGTTAGAGGTCTATCTCCCAGCAGTGAGACGCGAAAACCCCAGCTATGGAGGGGTTATCGTTAAACCGCACTAATGTCGGGCGTGTTCCGAGATAGCTTGGAAGTTATAGGCGCCAGCACAACACTTTGGTCGCGTTGAGTGCCTCATAACCTACCGATTTTCTCCCAACGATTTTCTCCCACGCTCCCAATACTTCTCCCAACATCACCCTCAAAGTGGCACCACTCCCACCATTTCTCCTAGGTTTTCGGATCCTGGCGATACGCACTCAAAGGCGAAATGCTCAATGTTTACGTGGTTTTCGTTACTTCACGCCAAAACGGGGCAGGTACATAGCCAGCTTGGGAAGCTGATGTTCTACCACTGAACTACACCCGCAACTAGATAGTTGAGCGTACCAAGCCTTGTTTATGCCCAAAATTTCAGACTCACCATTAATTTACTAGGGTTTGTTAGTTGTGATTTTGTCTGACCGAACTATTCGAGAGGCTTTGGCCCAAAAACGGATCGTAATCGACCCGCTCGATGATTCGTGTATCCAGCCTTCGTCGATTGATGTCAAAGTCTCAAACCTGTTTCGCGTGTTTCGCAACCACACGGCAAGCACGATTGATGTCAAGCGTGACCTTTCTGATCTCACGGAGTTAGTTGAGATTGATCAAAACGGTGTGTTCATGTTGCACCCGGGCGAGTTTGTATTGGGTTCAACTCTTGAGCGAATCGGACTCGCCAACGATCTTGTTGGCCGCGTTGAGGGCAAGAGTTCACTCGGTCGGCTGGGTCTTTTGATTCACTCAACCGCTGGTTTCATCGATGCAGGTTTTGACGGTCACATCACTCTTGAACTCTCAAATGTTGCGAACCTGCCGATAACTATTTACCCAGCAATGAAAATTGGCCAAGTAAGTTTTATGACAATGACGACACCAGCTGACAAGCCGTACGGCTCTGGTGCAAGTGGCTCAAAATACCAGGGCCAACGCGGTCCAACACCGAGTCGTTACTTTGAAAACTTTAAATAGTTAACTGAAACTCGTGGTGCTGGCCGCCACATTTGCAGCAGCAAGCGGTGCGGTCTGATTAGCAACCGAACGCTCGCCATTTTCTAGGGCCTCAAGCAAGTGAATTGCAATGTCACCAACTTTGATTTCAGATTCGTCTTTGCCTGCGCCTTTGACGCCATCGTCAAGCATGATGTAGCAAAACGGACAGGCAGTTGCGACACGGGTCGCACCAGTAGCGATCGCCTCGCGCGCACGCTCATCGTTGACTTTGGTGCCGATGTCTTCTTCCATCCACATTCTTGCGCCGCCCGCACCGCAGCACATGCCCTTGGTGCCGTTGCGTGGCATCTCGACAATCTCGATGCCCTTGATTGAGCCGACAACTTTGCGTGGCGCAATATAAACATCATTGTGACGACCCAAGTAACACGAATCATGATAGGTGATGCGCTCTTCGAGCGTGGCGTTAGAAACATCCAACTTTCCCGACTCAATCAAATC
>SXGT01871278.1_pt1 | contig 20130 bp, 22 predicted proteins | sample 3176221 | NCBI WGS metagenome assembly SXGT01 (sample SAMN11356862, study PRJNA531348) | freshwater metagenome | isolation source: freshwater sample F1-120 | place: China: Fuxian Lake, Yuxi | collected 2017-12-25
GCCGCGGCGCGGTGGTCGGCGATGCGCTCGCCAATCTGCTCGCCTTCGCCGGCCACCAGGTGATCCGCGAATATTATGTCAATGACGCGGGCGGGCAGGTGGACGTTCTCGCCCGCTCCGCTCACCTGCGCTATCGCGAGGCGTTGGGAGCCGCAGTCACGATCCCCAAAGGACTTTATCCCGGCGAGTATCTTATCTCGGTTGGTCAGGACCTTGCGGCCGAATTTGCCGACCGGTTCGAAAGCGCGCCGGAAAGTGAATGGCTCGAAACCTTCCGCACACGTGCGGTCGCGGCCATGATGGCGATGATCCGTGACGATCTCGCGCTGCTCGGCATTCATCACGACGTGTTCGCGTCGGAAGCCGAACTTCAGGCCGCCGGCAAGCCGGAGGCTGCCGAGGCCGAGTTGCGCGCGCGCGGACTGGTGTACGACGGGGTGCTCGAAGCGCCCAAGGGTGAGACGCCTGAAGACTGGGAACCGGTCGAGCTGCCGCTGTTCCGCTCGACGGCGTTCGGCGACGATCAGGATCGTCCGATCAAGAAGTCCAACGGTCAATGGACCTATTTCGGCGCCGACCTGGCCTACCATTATCAGAAAGCGCAATCGGCCGACGCGCTGATCGACATCTGGGGAGCGGACCACGCAGGCACGGTCAAGCGGATCGTCGCGGCGGTTGCGGCGCTGACGGGGGGCGAGACCCGCTTCGACGTCAAGCTGGTCCAGATGGTGCGGCTCCTACGGGCGGGCGAGCCCGTCAAAATGTCCAAGCGTTCCGGCAACTTCGTGACGCTTGCTGAGGTAGTGCAGGAGGTCGGCAAGGATGTCGTCCGCTTCACCATGCTGACGCGGCGCGCCGACGCGCAGATGGATTTCGACTTCGCCAAGGTGGTCGAGGCGTCAAAGGACAATCCCGTCTTCTATGTCCAATACGCCCATGCGCGCATAGCCTCGCTGCACCGGCGCGCGGCGGAGGCAGGAATCGGCGGCGGATCGGCCGATCTGTCCCGGCTCGGGACGGAGGATCTTGCGCTGGTCAAGCTGGCCGCGCAGTTCCCGCGGGTGGTCGAGACCGCCGCGACCGCGCGTGAGCCGCATCGTATCGCGTTCTACCTCTATGACTTGGCGGCTGCTTTTCACGCGTTGTGGAATGTCGGCAACGATGCACCCGATCGCCGGTTCCTGGTGATCGACGATCCGGAAGCGACACGCGCGCGTCTTTTCTTGGCGTCGGCGATCGGGCAGATTATCCGGAACGGCCTCTCCATCATGGGCGTCGAGGCGGTGTCGGAGATGCATTGATGGCCGATCAGATGGACCTGCGTGAGGAGGATCGGCTTCCTTGGCTGGAAACGGTCGAGCCGGACGAGAAGGAGAGCGTCGGCGCAGGCCGCGTGATCGCGCTGGTTCTGCTGGGCCTCGCGGTGCTCGCGGCTCTGATCTACGCCATCTATCGTTTGCAGAACGCCGGACCCGCCGGCGACGGGCAACTGATCGCGGCGCAGGAAGGCGACTACAAGGTTCGGCCGAACGATCCCGGCGGACTCAAGGTGGAAGGTGAGGGCGAGGCCGCGATCGCGACCAGCGCAGGCAAGGCGAACAACGGCGCCATCGACTTGAAGGCCGTGCCCGAGCGTCCGATCGCTGCGCCGCGGGTGGTCGCCACGCCGACGCCGCGCGGCCAGGGCGGACGCAACGCGGTGGCGCAGGTCCCGCCGTCGGGCGGCAAGCTCGTCGCAGCGTCCCCGGTCAGCGTCAAGCGTGCAGCCGCCGGACCGCAGGGCGGCAGCGGTTCGCTTGTTCAACTGGGCGCCTTTCCGAGCGAGGCGGCGGCAAACACCGCCTGGGACGGCTTCGCCAAGCGCTTCGCCTATCTCGCGCCCTTGGGCAAGTCGGTCCAGCCGGTCGCGAAAAGCGGGCAGACGCTCTATCGCCTTCGAGTCAACGCCGGGTCGGCGAACGCTGCGGCCGATATCTGCGGACGGTTGCGCGTGGCGGGCGAGGCGTGCTTCGTAGCCAGCTGAGCTCGCCTGTATATGCGCGGCTCCTCTCCGGGGTGACGAAGGATCGCCGTCGCGCTAATCCACGGCGATGAAGCCCGTCATTTTCGGCCTGTCCGGGCCCGTCCTCACCCTTGAAGAACGCGCCTTCTTTGCGGATGCAGAGCCCGCAGGCTACATTCTGTTCAGGCGCAACGTCGTCGACCGTATGCAGCTGAGCGCGCTGACAGCCTCTCTTCGCGATCTTGCCGGCCGAGACGCCCTTCCGATCCTGATCGACCAGGAGGGCGGCCGCGTCGCGCGCATGAGCCCGCCCGAATGGCCAGCCTTTCCCGCGGGCCCGGCGTTCGATGCGCTCTATGACGTCGCTCCGATCTCCGCGATCGAGGCGGCGCGCGCTAACGGGCACGCTCTGGGGCTCATGCTGAACGAGGTCGGCATCAGCGTGAATTGCGCCCCGATCATGGACGTCGCGCAAGCGGACGCGACCGACGCGATCGCCTCTCGCGCCTACGGCCGCGAGCCGATGCGTGTCGCGGCGATGGGACGCGCGACGCTGGAGGGGCTCGCTGCAGGAGGCGTGGTCGGCGTCGTGAAGCATATGCCCGGCCATGGCCGAGCATTAGTCGACAGTCACCATCTGCTTCCGACTGTCGACGCGGATGAGGCCGAACTGCAGGTCGACCTCGAACCGTTTCGCGCACTCGCTTCCGCGCCGATGGGCATGACCTCGCACATCGTGTTCAAGGCATGGGACGCCGAACGTCCCGCCACGCTGTCGCCGACGATCATCGGGGAGGTGATCCGCGGCCGGATCGGCTTTGACGGGCTTCTGATGACCGACGATATCGACATGAAGGCGCTGTCCGGTTCGGCCGACGACAAGGCTGCAGGAGCGATCGCCGCGGGTTGCGACCTCGTTCTCGATTGCTGGGCGCGGATGAACGAGATGGTGGCTATCGCCGATCGGCTCGGGCCCATGGCCGAGCGATCGCGCGAACGCCTCGACGCGGCCATGGCGAGCGTCGGCGCGCCGGAGGGCGACCTTGCGGAGTTGGTCGCCAAGCGCGACGCGCTGCTCGCGCTGGCGTAGGTGGACGAGGCGCTCGCCCTCGAGCTGGACGGATGGGAAGGGCCGCTCGACCTCCTTCTCTCGCTCGCCCGGTCGCAGAAGGTCGATCTGCGCCGAATCTCCATACTCCAGCTCGTCGAGCAGTACCTGGCGGTGATCGATCGAGCGCGGGCGTTGAAGCTGGAGGTCGCGGCCGATTGGCTCGTCATGGCGGCTTGGCTCGCCTTTCTGAAGTCGGCCTTGCTTCTGCCGCGCGAGCCGCATGCGGAACCTGACCCCGAGCAGATGGCGCTTCGCCTGCAGCTCAGGCTGGAGCGCCTCGCTGCGATGCGCGACGCGGGAGCGCGGTTGATGGCGCGGGACCGGATCGGCCGCGACGTCTTCCCCCGCGCCGATCCGGAGGGTCTGCACACGGTTCGCAAGGCGCTTTGGCAGGTAAGCTATTTCGAACTGATCGAAGCGTACGGGCGGATCACCGCGCGTACACGGCCCGTGCTCCATGTCGTGGCCGATCGTCGCGTGATGACGTTGGAAGATGCGATGGCGCGTCTCTCCGCGGTGATCGGCAGGGCGGTCGCCTGGTCCCAGATCGAGGCCTTTCTGCCGAAGGCCGACGAGGAGCTTCGCCGCTCGGCGCTCGCCTCGACCTTCCTTGCGGCGCTCGAACTGGCTCGGCAGGGCAGGGTGGAACTGCGCCAGGAGGAGGCGTTCGCCCCGCTATACCTGCGCGTCGCTCCCGCCGAGCGAAGCGCGTGACCCCGCCCGACGACCTCGTCCGTGCGGTCGAAGCGGTGCTGTTTGCCGCGGCCGAGCCGCTCACCGCGGATGCGATCGCCGCGCACGTCGGCGCGGGCGACGTGCGCGCCGCGCTCTCCCGGTTGGCGCAGGATTATGCGGGACGCGGCGTCTCGGTGGTGCGCCGCGGCGAGCGCTGGCACATGCAGACCGCCGCGGATCTCGCCCACCTGCTCCGCCGCGACCGCGAGGAGCCTCGCCGCCTCAGCCGCGCCGGTGTCGAGACGCTCGCGATCATCGCCTATCACGAGCCGGTCAGCCGCGCCGAGATCGAGGCGGTGCGCGGTGTTCAGATCTCCAAGGGTACGCTGGACGTGCTGATGGAGGCGGGATGGGTGCGCCCCGCTGGCCGTCGCGAAGCGCCTGGACGGCCGCTCACCTACGCCACGACTCCAGCTTTCCTGGCGCATTTCGGCCTTGCGTCGCGTCGCGATCTGCCGGGAATCGATGACCTCCGCGCCGCCGGGCTCCTCGATCCGGTTGATAGCGCGCTGCCCGATACAGGTGTGGAAAAGGACAGCGAGGACGCCTAGATAGGTGCCAGTATCCGGGAGAAGAATCATGGGCGGTTTCAGCCCCATCCACCTGCTCGTCCTTGCGGTCGTCGCGATCCTCCTGCTCGGCGGCGGTCGTTTCTCCAGCCTGATGGGGGACGTCGCCAAGGGCGTGAAAAATTTCAAGAAGGGCATGGCCGAGGACGATGGCGCTTCATCGGCGCGGATCGAGGCCAAGAAGGCGGCTGAGCCGGCGTTTGATCGTGAGGGCGAGCGGCTCCGCGACGCCGAGCGCACGCGCGACGATCGCTGACCTTTCCTCGATCCGGCGTTTTTGAATGTTCGACATCGCGCTGCCCGAGCTGCTGTTGGTCGCCTTCGTCGCGCTGGTGGTGATCGGGCCGAAGGACTTGCCCAAGGCGATGCGTGTCGTCGGTTATTGGGTCGGGCGCGCGCGTGGCGTGGCGCGCCAGTTCCGGTCGGGGTTCGACTCCATGGTGCGCGAGGCGGAGCTCGAGGAGATGGAGAAGCGCTGGGCGGAGGAGAATGCGCGGATCATGCGTGAGCACCCCGCCGTCACCGATGTCGCAGAGGAACCCGGGGAGGCGGTGTCGGAGCCCGTCATGGTCGAAAAGCCCGAAGTGCTGCCTGCGCCGCAGGATCGTCCGGTGGCCCGCACCGGCGAGGCGGCGTCGTGAGCGTCGCGGACACGGGCGACGAGATCGACGCCAGCCGCGCGCCCCTGCTCGATCACCTGATCGAGCTGCGTCGACGCTTGCTTTACTGCATCGCCGCGATCGTGGTCGCGTTCGGCGTCAGCTATTACTTCGCCGAGGATATCTTCGCGGTGCTTGTTCAGCCCTTGCTGTCGGCAGGGCAGAAGACCGTGATCTACACCCAGATCTTCGAGGCGTTCTTCGTTCAGGTGAAGGTCGCCTTTTTCGCCGCGATGATGGTCTCGTTTCCGGTGATCGCCAACCAGCTGTGGCAGTTCGTCGCACCCGGTCTCTATCGCAAGGAGCGCCGCGCGCTGCTGCCTTTCCTGTTCGCGACGCCGGTGCTGTTCGCGATGGGGGCGTCGATGGCCTATTTCATCGCGATCCCCATGGCGCTCCATTTCCTGCTCGGCTTTCAGGGGAACGTCGGCGGCGTGCAGCAGGAGGCGCTCCCCGCGATCGGGAACTACCTCTCGTTCATCATGCAGTTCCTGTTCGGCTTCGGCATTTCGTTCCTGCTGCCGGTGCTGCTGATGTTGCTGGAGCGCGCGGGGATCATCACGCGAAAGGGGCTGATCGGCGCACGTCGCTACGCGATCGTCGGTGCGACCGCGATTGCGGCGGTGCTGACGCCGCCTGACCTGATGAGCCAGGTGCTGCTCGCGGTGCCGCTGTGCCTGCTCTACGAGGTCGCGATCATCGGCATCTGGTTCACGGAACGTCGCCGAGCGCGCGAGCCGGACGGCGAAGAGGTCACGTCCGCCTGACGGAAGGAGCAGGCGCCGCGCAAGACGCACACCGCCTGCTCCATCGATGCAATCGGGTTCGGCTTACTTCGCGTCGTCCGCGGTCTTCGCCACCGTATTGCCTGCGGAACTGACGTCCCGTCCGACGCCCTCGACCGTATTGCAGGCGCTGACCAACAGCGCGCCTGCGACGACCGCGATACCGAACAACTTGCGCATGAAATCCTCCTCGGCGGCTGGAATGCCGTTTGCGCAATGCGCAGGGCGTCCGGTTCGTTCCGGCGCGAACACGATGGGGAGGACTGGAAAACGATTAAGGCCCGAAGACGTCACCGGGGGGGGGAGGGGTGAGCGCCTTCGGGCCTATGTCAGGGATAGCGAGAGCGGGGGGGCATAAGGTCGCTATCCGAAGATCAAAACGACGCATGACGAACGGGGTTCCGCGACATGCAAAACTTTTTTCGCGATTGTCGCCTCAGTCGCGTCCGATCACCGCGATAGCGATCTCATATGCCCCGACCAGGGGATCATGATGGAGCGGCGAGCGCAGCTGACGGGCGAGACCCTCCATCACCCGGCCGTAGCGCGAACGGGACAGCGCCTGCAGCCGCTCAGAGTCGATCAGCGCGCGGGACACGACGCGGAGCGCCGCCCGGTCCTGACGATCGATCGCCTTCAACGATACCCGCAGCTGCGCGGCGGGATCGCAGCCGGTGGCGAGTTCGATCGTCTCCGTGATCAGAAACGCGACCGCAACCGCGACGTCCTGCGTCACCAGGAGAGGGTCGATGTCGAGGGTGATGCCCATCCCGTGCGACTCGGGGGCGGCGGTCGCGCGGATGTTGGCGGCGAGTTCGCCCAGCACGGGCTTGAGGTTCAGTCCGCGATTGTCCTCCATCTCCGCGAAATGGTTGCGGTGAACGACTGCGAGCGCGTCGACTCGCCGCTGGATCGAGGCATAAGCGGCGGCCGCATCCGGGCTCGGCGCACCGCGCGCGTGAAAGTTTATGAGGCTGGAGATCACCTGGAGGTTGTTCTTGACCCGGTGGTGGACCTCGCGGGTAAGCTTGGTCTGTCGCACCAACCCCTCGGCCAGCCCCGCCTCGTGGAGCGCGACGGTTCGACTGATCGCGCGGAACGTCTCGCCAAGCTCGCGGATCTCCTGCGCGGGGAGCGTGCCGAGCGCGCTGGGTTCGATCAGTTCGCCCGGCATGAACGACGCCACGCTGGACCGCAGGCGGCGCAGCGGGCGGATCAGCAGACGATCCACCACGAACCAGCCGATCCCCGCCGCCGCGGCCCACATCAGCAGCGGCAGCAGCAGCGCGATCACCAGCGACGAGGTGATCGGAGCCGCGGGCATTGTCGCGGCGAGCTGAAGGCCGGCGATCCCCAGGTCGATCCGCATCGTCTCGATCCGGTAGGACGAGTCGTCGTCGTCGATCGTCGCGAGCTTCAGCTGGTCTTCGCCGCGGAGCAGGGTGCTGCTCAGCGCGGCGTTGCGTGCGCTAGGCGCCCCGACCAGCGCAAGGAAGCTCCGCGGAAAATAGGCGCGCGCGGTGATATTCCGACGCGGCTCGGTCACCGAAAGCACCAGCGCACGGTCCGGAATGACGACGGCGTCGATCGGCATCCCGGACCGTGGCGCGGGCAGGCTGAGCGGCAGCAGGTCGCCGCAGAGCAGGCGGCCGCTGCTGTCGGTAATCGCGAAGCGAGTGCCGGCGCTTGCGGCGCCGTTGGCCGCCTGTTGCGCGAACACGCCCTCCGCCCGCGCGCAGCCCGGCGCGTTGGCGGGGTCCGCCGCCAGCGCGGAAGCAGCGGTGCGCAAGGCTGTCATGTCGCCGATCAGTTCGATCGCGATCGCGCGTGCGCTTTCGCTGGCCGACAACCGCAGTCGGGCGCGCGTCTCCACGTCGGCGACCCGCGTCGTGTTCAGCGTCGCGACGATCGCGATCAGCGCAAGCGGCAGCAGCGCGGCGCTCAGGATCAGGAACAGCTTGGCGCCGGTGGTCAGCCGCGCAAGCCCGCTTCCCGCTCCGATCGCGGCGACCGATTTATCGAGAGGGTGGGCGGCGAGGGACTCGGAAGGCGACGTGGTGGCCATCCGGCCGCCCCTATCCGAGCTTCCCGAGCAGGTCGAGGAGGTCGTCAGGCACAGGCTCCTCGACGGTGCGCTGGTAGACGGACCGCAGCGCCGTTCCCATGTCGCGGTCCTTGCCCTGCACCCTGGCAGGGCGCGGCGCGTCGCCTCGGTTCGCAGATTTGGATCGCTCGTCTGCCGCCTTACCGGTGGTGGCGGTCTTCGTATCCTGAGCCAACCTGAACTAATCCCCCTGCACCGCCCCCAAATCGCGGGCTTCACGCCTACACGGTCGCATGGCCGCGTCCGAGCGCGCACATACGTCGATCGCGTTGGAAACAAAACTGCCGCTCGATGGTTCCCGTCTGGCAACGGAATTTTGTTGCATCGTTTGGGGGGTGGGCATTCCACCGATCGACGGTCTAATGACCTGCTTCGTTCATGCAGAACGGGCAGAGGAAAACAGGGAGCTACGCATACCCATGTCGCTTGGACAGCAACTCGCACCGCATCTTCCCTTTCTGCGGCGCTATGGCCGGGCGCTGACCGGCAGCCAGAGCCATGGCGACAAGTATGTCCGTGCGACGCTGGAGGCGATCGTCGCGGCGCCGGAGGAGTTCCCGTCGAACGTCGATCCGCGGCTCGGACTGTACCGCATGTTCCAGGGCATCTGGAATTCGACCAATTACGATGAGCAGCCCGGCGACGGCGCCGACAACGGCGGCGACATCGACGATGAAGCGGTGGCGCGTGCGCGATTGTCGCGGATGACTCCCCTGTCGCGTCAGGCCTTGCTGCTCACCGCGATGGAGGGCTTCACGCCCGAGGACGCGGCCTATCTGATCGAGGTCGATACGGGAGAGGTCGAGAGCCTGGTCGCCGAGGCGCTCGCCGAGATCGAGAAGCAGACCCGCGCCCGCGTGCTCATCATCGAAGACGAGCCGATCATCGCGATGGACATCGAGACGATCGTTCGCGACCTCGGGCACGACGTCACCGGCGTCGCGGTGACCCGCGACGAAGCGGTCGGGCTTGCGATGGAGGACCGTCCCGGCCTCGTCCTCGCCGACATCCAGCTCGCAGACGACAGTTCGGGGATCGACGCGGTCAAGGATATCCTCGCCAAATTCGAGGTGCCGGTCATCTTCATCACTGCGTTCCCCGAGCGGTTGCTCACCGGCGAGCGCCCGGAACCGACCTTCCTGATCACCAAGCCATTTCAGCGATCGACGGTGAAGGCTGCGATCAGCCAGGCGCTGTTCTTCAACCAGGCGACCGTGCCGAACTGACGGAAAACAGTTACGGACCCAAAACGGTTTTCGAAGGTTTAGAGCGGCATGGCAGACGAACAGATCGATATCGAGGCGACCGACGCACGAGCGGGCAAGCCGCTGGGCGTGATGCGCTATGTCATGGGGATCTCCATGGCTTTGGTCATCATCATCTTCGCGGTGATGGTTTTTCGCTGATCCGACCGCACGGGCGCGCGCTGGTAATCCCCGGCGCGCCCCTTATGTTGCTCGTTCGCGAAGCGTTCGCGGGGGACCGAACGGAATTGCATGACTGATCTTGCCACGCGTTACGACAGCGACGACGAGGAGGAGGGCGCAACGCCCGAACCCGTCGAGCACGTCCCCCTCTCCGACGCCGACTTCAAGGCGCAGCTCGCCCAGGTCATTCCGCACCTTCGCGCGTTCGGACGATCACTGTCCGGCAGCCGCGATCTCGCGGATGATCTGGTGCAGGAGACGCTGCTCAAGGCTTGGGGCGCTCGTCTGCGCTTCCAGGCGGGCACCAACATGCGCGCATGGACCTTCATCATCCTGCGCAACCTCTATCTTTCCCAGATGCGTCGCGCACGGTTCAAGGGCGAGTGGGACGATCTGGTCGCAGACCGTATCCTCGCCGCACCCGCGAGCCAGGATCGCCATGTCGAACTCGGCGACATGCAGCGCGCATTGCTCCACCTGCCGCAGCCGCAGCGCGAGGCGCTGATCCTGGTCGGCGCGGGTGGCTTCGCCTATGAGGAAGCGGCTGAAATATGCCAGGTCGCTGTCGGAACGATCAAAAGCCGCGTCGCGCGGGGTCGCGTCGCGCTGGAGCAGATCCTGAACAATGGTGCGCTACCCTCGCGGCGCGAGCACGACACCGATGTGTCGAAGACCGCCTTGGAAACGATCATGGACGAGGTCGAGGGGCTCAGCCGCGGGCACTGAAGTCTGAGCGGAAGAGCATCAGTGACCGCGCAACGGCCTGTCAAGCGTGCGCAACAGGCGCAGCATGTCGTCGGGCAGATGCGGCTGCTCGCCGTAGAGTCCACGGAGCGCAGCGCCGAGCGCATCACCCGGCGCCGGTCGGCGAACGACACCATGCTCGTCGGTGCGCGTGATCGAGGTTTGGAACCCTATCATGCGTCAAGAACGGCCATGTGACGGTTTCGTTTCGTCGTATTCGCAATATGTTGCATGATGACAGCCATGTCAGGTGTTCCCGCCGCTGTTGCCGCGTCAGACCCGCGCATCGCCGCCGCGGTGGCGCGCGCCCGGACCAATGCGCCGTTCCTGGCGATGCTCCTCGAACGGGAGACTGCGATCGCCGCGAGGCTGGAGGCCGGGTTCCTCGATGCATCGCCTCCCTTGGACGCCGGAGTGCCGGTCGGGCGGCGCTTGCGTCTGGAGCGGCGCGCGCTTGCCCTGAATATCGCGATAGGCGACCTCGCGGGGGTGCTGGATCTGACCGCGGTCACCGGGGCGCTCACCGACTTTGCGGACCGCGCACTCGACACCGCCATCGCAGCGGCGATCGAGGAGCGCACCCCCGGTGAACGCCCTCGCGGCTTCGCCGCGATCGCGCTAGGCAAGCAGGGGAGCAGCGAACTCAATTACTCCTCCGATATCGACCCGATCTTCCTGTTCGACCCCGCGACGCTGCCCCGGCGCGCGCGCGAGGAGCCGGAGGAGGCGGCGGTCCGTGTCGGACGTCGCGTGGTCGATCTGCTCCAGTCGCGCGACGGCGACGGCTATGTCCTTCGCGTCGACCTGCGGCTGCGGCCTTCGCCGGAGATCACGCCGATCGCCCTGCCCGTGGATGCGGCGATCAGCTATTACGAGAGCCAGGCGCTTCCTTGGGAGCGTGCCGCCTTTATCCGTGCGCGCGCCGCAGCCGGGGATCGCATGCTCGGCCAAGCGTTCCTCGATACGATTCGGCCGTTCGTCTGGCGCCGCACGCTTGATTTCGGAACGATCCGCGAGATCCGAGAAATCTCCCGACGTATTCGCGACCATCATGCGCAGGGCCAAGCCTTCGGTCCGGGCTACGACTTGAAACGAGGTCGGGGCGGCATCCGCGAGGTCGAGTTCTTCGCGCAGATTCACCAGCTGATCCACGGCGGTCGTGATCCCGCGCTGCGCGCGCCCGCGACCCGCGACGCTTTGGCCGCTCTCGCGGGGGCCGGTCGGATCGACGGCGAGGCGGCGGAGCGGCTCAGCGCGGCGTACGCGTGGCTGCGCACGATCGAGCACCGTGTCCAGATGATCGACGATCGCCAGACACACGCCCTTCCGAACGCTGAGGCGCTGGACCGGGTCGCTCGGCTGCACGGTCTTGATGACGGCCGCGGCCTTCTCGCGCTGCTTCGCCCGCACGTCGATCATGTCGCACGGACCTACGACGCCCTTGACGATGGCGCGGGGCCTGCGCCCTCCCACGACGCGGCGACGTTTAAGTCGTTCGGCGACGTCGCCTTCGCGGCCGAAAGGATCGCCGCATGGCGCGGAGGCGGCTATCCGGCGCTGCGCAGCACGGTGGCGCGTGATGCGCTGGAGGCGGTGCTGCCGATCCTGATTCCTGCGCTCGCCGCGTCGGCGGACCCGCGCGCGGCGCTGATCCGCCTCGACGCGCTGCTCGAACGGCTGCCGAGCGCGCTCAACGTCCTGCGCCTGCTTGAAGCAAGGCCCGCGCTCGCCACCCTGCTGGCCCAAATCCTCAGCCACGCGGCCCCTCTCGCCGACGCGCTCTCTCGCCGCGCCGACTTGCTCGACGGCCTGATCGACGCCACCGCCTTCGAACCGGTCGGCGACGTCGCGGCGTTGGCGGCCCGCATGGGTAACGGCGAGGTCGGGCAGGACCACCAGGCGCGGCTCGAACATGTCCGCCGGGTCGTCGGCGATCTTCGCTTCGCGCTGGGCACGCAGATCGTGGCGGGCGCGAGCGATCCGCTTGACGTCGCCGGCGGCTATGCCCGCGTTGCGGAGGCCGCGATCGAGGTGCTCGCGGACGCGGCGATCGCCGACTTCGCGCGTGTTCACGGCCGGGTGCCGAATAGCGAATTCGTCGTGCTCGCGCTCGGCCGAATGGGGGGCGGGCTGATGACGCACGCCTCGGACCTGGACCTCGTCTACCTGTTCACGGGTGATTTCCGTGCGGAATCGGACCGAGCCAAGCCGCTCGGCGCGACGCTCTACTACAATCGGCTGGCGCAGCGGGTCACCGCGGCGTTGACGGTGCCGACCGCCGCGGGGGCGCTATACCAGGTCGACACGAGGCTTCGCCCGCAGGGTGCGCAAGGGCCGCTGGTCGTCAGCCTCGATTCGTTCGCCCGCTACCAGCGCGAGGACGCCTGGACGTGGGAAGCGATGGCGCTGACCCGCGCCCGCCCGGTGTTCGGCTCTCCCGCAGCCCGCGCCGCGCTGGCGGAGGCGGTCGACGAGGCGCTCCGCGCCGAGCGCCCCGGTCGCGACGTCCTTGCCGATGCGAGCGCGATGCGCGCGGAGATGGCCGCGCACAAGCCTCCGCGCGGGGCGCTGGACGCCAAGCTGCTGCCGGGCGGCCTCGTCGATCTGGAGTTCGCGGTACATGCGCGTCAGTTGCAGCATCGCACCGCGTTCGATCCGGATCTTCGCCGCGCAATCGCTCTTCTTGCGAAGGAGGGGCTCGCACCCGCATCGCTCGGTGAAGCGCATGACTTTCTCACCCGGCTGCTCGTCACCCTACGCCTTGTTTCTCCGGAGGTCGACGAGCCTGGCGAAGCCACCCGCGAGTTGATCGCCCGCGCGCTCGGCCTTCCCGATTGGCCGCGCGTCGTTGCGGTATTCGAAACGACGCGGCAGGAGGTCGCGCAGGTTTGGCGGGAGATATCGGGTGAACGAAGGTGATGCGCTTCCCGATGTGACGGTGGACACCGCGGACGGGCCGCTGCGGCTGCGCGATCTTCACGGACCTGCGGTGATCTATTTCTACCCAAAGGACGATACTCCGGGCTGCACTCGCGAGGCGAAGGACTTCTCCGATCTCGCCGACGCATTCGCCGCGGTCGGCGCGACCGTGATCGGCATATCCAAGGACTCGCCGACCAAGCACGCGGCATTCAGCGCCAAACACGCGCTCACCGTTCGTCTCGCCAGCGACACGGAGGAGGCGGCGTGCAAGGCGTTTGGAACGTGGGGCGAAAAGCAGCTGTACGGCAGGACCTATCTGGGGATCGAGCGCGCGACCTTCTTGTTCGGGATCGACGGGCGGCTCGCGCGCGCGTGGCGCAAGGTCAAGGTGCCTGGCCACGCCCAGGAGGTCCTCGCCGCCGTTCGCGCGCTGTGACCGACCTCGCCCAGGCCTGCCGCTCGGTGCTGGAAACCACCGAGCCGCGCGCCAAGGTTCGGCGCGCCCGTGCGGTTGCCCGCGGCTGGCAGCGGGGCGACATCGCCTGGACATTCAACATGGTCATGCCCGATGCTCCGACGCGACCCGCGGAGCCGGACCTCCTCCCGCCGAACCGCATGCCCAAGCGCGGCAAGGGCGGCTCCGAACGCGGCCGGATCGCATTGCTTCACGCCCTGGCGCATATCGAATGGAGCGCGATCGACCTCGCGTTCGACGCCGCCGGACGGTTCGGGTCGCTCTTCCCGCGCGCCTTTGTCGACGATTGGCTGTCGGTCGGGGCCGACGAGGCGATGCACTTCGCGGTTCTCGACCGTCGGCTGCGCGCTCTCGGCTCACGCTACGGCGCGCTGCCCGCGCACGCCGGATTGTGGGAATCCGCCTCCGCCACCGCGCACGATGCGCTTGCCCGGCTCGCGGTCGTTCCGATGGTGCTGGAGGCGCGGGGACTCGACGTCACGCCTGCGACTGTCGCTCGTTTCGAGGCTGCGGATGACGCGAGAAGCGCGCGCATCCTCCAGCGCATCTACCGAGACTAGATCCGCCATGTGGGCGTCGGCACGCGATGGTTCCTTCACGGCTGCGCGGCAGCGGGATTCGCGCCCGTCGCGCACTGGCAGGCGCTTGTCGCTCGGCACTTTCGTGGAGGATTGAAGCCGCCGTTCAACGACTCGGCGCGGGAGAGCGCCGGTCTGACGCGCGATTACTACGCCGCTCTTGCACATAGCTGACGCGCTGGGTCACACGTTAACCGTCCAGGGAGCGGTGGGGCTGCAACCCGGAAGACGTATCAACAGGCGCGCGGGCACTGGGCTCGTGCGGCGCATCGCTTGGGGTTGCATGACCAAGTTGCCGGTTCTCGCGATCATCTTCGGGCTCGCTTTGTCTGGCGCGGCCCACGCCGCCGACGAAGTTCCCGCGAGCGGCGGTCCGTTCATCGCCGCAGCAGCCGACGCCGCCACGGCCGAGCTCCGCACCGATCAGCAGTTCCGCACCTTGTTCCAGACCTGGAAGCGCCTGGACGGCCCGCAGACCGGGGTCGGCGCGATCGCCATCCCGTCGGTTCAGCCGGTCCAGAAACTGAGCTTCACCAGCAATTTCGGGATTCGCTCCGACCCGTTCCGCGGCACCGCTGCGATGCATGCGGGTGTCGATATCCCAGGGCCGACCGGCACGCCGATCTACGCCACCGCCGACGGGATCATCAGCCACGCCGGGCGTCAGGGCGGCTACGGCAACCTGGTGGAAATCAATCACGGCAAGGGCATCGCGACCCGCTATGGCCATCTCTCGCGCATTCTGGTCGCCGACAACGCCCGCGTCACCCGCGGTCAGATGATCGGCATGATGGGTTCAACGGGCCGGTCGACCGGTCCGCACCTTCATTATGAGGTCCGCATTGACGGTCACGCGGTCAATCCGCTGCCGTTCCTGACCACCGCCGACTACCTCCTTGCATCGCAGGACGCGGCGGTCCGCGCCATTCCCGTGTCCACCGACGGACCCGCGCCGCTCGATTGAGCGAACGTCATCCCGGTCATCATGTCGAATGACGGCGGACGGTCCGGCTTGTGGCGCCTGGTTCCGAGGCCTATCTGACCAGCATGGCCATTCTCGCGACCGACATTGCTCTGACCCCGTCAGCCGCGGCTCGTGTGGCCGCCATCGCGGCGCGACAGGGCAAGCCCGCGATCCTGCGCCTGTCGGTCGATGGCGGCGGCTGCTCCGGCTTCCAGTACAAATTCGGTCTGGCCGACGCGCCTGAACCCGCCGACACGATCGCCGAGACCGACGGTGTGCGTCTCGTCGTCGACGACGTCAGCCTTGATCTCGTGCGCGGCTGCCAGGTCGATTTCGTCGAGTCGCTTGGTGGTGCGGCCTTCCGGGTCGAAAATCCGAACGCGGCGAGCGGCTGCGGCTGCGGGTCAAGCTTCGCGGTCTGACCTTTTTTCGTTCGTTTCGAAGCTGGTCAGGAAGCGACGACGCGTTCCTCCCGAAAGGCTGCTCGACTTCGCTTAGCGTCAACGGCAGGAAGGGGCCGGGGAACGGGGAGCGCGCGTGAAGATCGTCACCTACAACGTCAACGGCATCAAGGCGCGGCTGCCGCGCTTGCTCGAATACCTCGCCGAGGAGCAGCCCGACATCGTCTGCCTTCAGGAGCTGAAATCGAGCGACGAGACCGTTCCCGTCGCCGATATCGACGCGGCGGGTTATGGCGCGGTGTGGCATGGTCAGAAGGGCTTCAACGGCGTCGCGGTCCTCGCCCGCGGGCGGCAGCCGGTCGAGCGCCGACGCGGCCTGGCGGGTGAGCCTGACGACGAGCAAAGCCGCTATCTCGAATGCGAGATCGACGGCCTCGTGGTCGCCTCCATCTACCTCCCCAACGGCAATCCGCAGCCCGGTCCCAAGTTCGACTACAAGCTCCGCTGGTTCGAACGCCTGCGCGCCCGCGCGGCTGAGCTGCTCGCAGCGGAGATCCCCGCGGTGCTGGCGGGCGATTACAACGTCATCCCCAACGACGACGACACCTTTTCGACCCGTGCGATGGCGGAGGACGCGCTGATGCAGCCGGAGAGCCGCGAGGCGTATCGCCGCCTCGTCGCGCAGGGCTGGACCGACGCGCTGCGCACCCGGCACCCCAAGGGCGGCGTCTGGACCTTCTGGGACTATCAGGCGGGAGCGTGGCAGCGTGACGCCGGCTTCCGGATCGACCATCTGCTGCTCAGTCCTGCCGTTGCGGACCGGTTGCGTGAGGCGGGCGTCGACAAGGCTTATCGCGGCCGCGAGAAGGCCAGCGACCACGCGCCGACCTGGGTCCGGCTACGGTGAGGTGCGCGGCGGCGCTCCTCGCGCTTCTGTTCGCGCCCGTCGCGGCCCACGCTCAGGAAGTGGCTCCGCCGCCAAAGGCGGAGCCGCGCTTCTGCCCCAATCGGCCCGACCTCGGTTCCGGCGCGTGCACGACGGATCCGGGGCGCGTGCTGCTGGAGTTCTCGGCGCTCGATTGGCAGCGGCAGCGTGGCGGCGGTTCGAAGGTCGACGACATCCGCATCGGAGACCTGCTCGCGCGGACCGGCATCGACAACCGTACCGAGTTACAGCTCAGCGCCGCCGTGGTGGGCATCGTCCGCGAGCGCGGCGACACTCGGCGGAGCGCGACGAGCGTTGGCGATCTGCGCGTGGCGGTGCGTCGCAACGTGCGCAATCCCGATGGCGACGGTCTGGCGATCGCCATCGAACCTTTCGCGGTCCTGCCGACGGGCAAGCAGCCGATCGGTGCGGGCGATTGGGCTGCAGGAGTCGCGCTGCCGATCGGTTACGACCTCGGCGGACGATGGAGCCTGGGCTTCACCGGCGAGCTCGCGGCGGCGGTCGACGGCGACGGCGAGGGCCGCCACGCATCTGTGCTCGGCATCCTCGGGCTCGGCTATGCGATCACGAGCACGGTCGGCGTCGTCGGCGAAGTTGCGCTCCGTCGCGATTCTGATCCAGCCGGTGCGACGACCGAGGCGGCCACCGCGCTGTCGCTCGCTTGGGAACCCCGGCCGGGCTTGCAGTGGGACGTGCTCGCGGTCGCCGGGCTCAACCGCTCCAGTCCCGACTTTCGCTTTGCGATCGGCGGAGCCATTCTGTTCTGATCACGGCGCGGTGCGCCACCAATTGGCGATATTGACCGATATCGAGCAGTTTCTTTGGCACAACCCGTATGGGTAAGTGTCTGAGATTATTAAGCGCCAGTGTTTGGCATGAGTAATGCACTGCTACACCTGTCGGCATGGTGCCGCTGGGAGAAGCAAGATGATCGCAGTTCAACTTATCGCAACCGCCGCAGCGCTGGGGATGTCGATCACCGACGAGCCGCGCGGCGCGCCTGCGGTGGCGTCCGCCTCGGCGTCGATCGCCGCTTCGCAGTCCGTCGCCGAGCGTGCGCCGACCCGCTATTGCGTGATCGACACGATCACCGGCTCGCGGATCAAGCGGAAGACCTGCCAGACCCGCGCCGAATGGATGCGGGAGGGCTTCGACCCGATCGCGAGCAAGTAAGTCACGCCGCCCCGCCCGGCCGCGCGCCGGGCGGGACGCGCGCCCTCACAGGTCGCGCGCGTAAATCTGATAAACTTTGTTGACCCGACTTTGGATGGTCTCCGCGATCGACCGCATCCCTTGGTTGTCGTCGAGGATCCAGCCGATCTCGCCCCGGCTCGCGCCATAGCGGTCGACCGAAGCCTTGCGGATGTATTCGATCATCATGAAGGCGAGCTGGCTCGCCAAGCGCGATGATTGCAGTTCCTTCACCACCCCCATCAACGGCACGCGCATTGTGCGGACCTTGGGCGCGCGCAGCCACAGCAGCAGTTTGGCCCAGCCGAACGGCAGCAGCGAACCATTGAGCGGCGCGATAGCCTCATTGAGGTCGGGCAAAGTGATCATGAAGGCGACGGGCTTGCCGTCCAGTTCGGCGATGCGGATCAGGTCGTTGAACACGATCGGCTTCAGCTTAACGCCCACGTCCTTGATCTCGGGCGGGGTGAGGGGGACGAAGCCCCAATTATCGGACCATGCGTCGTTGAGGATGCCGAGGATGATCGCGGCCTCCTCCTCGAACCGGCGCTTGTCCACTTCGCGGATGCGGATGCGCGGGTTCTGCTCGCCCGAGCGGATGATCCGCTTGACGATGGGCGGGAACTCCTGGGTGATGTCGAGGTCGTAGGTCAGCAGACGCTTGACCGGCTCGTACCCCGCGGCCTCGATCCATGCGCGATGCTCTGGCGGCGCGTGCCCCATCATGATCGTCGGCGGGTGATCGAACCCCTCGATCAGCAATCCCGGCTGCTCCCAGATCGATTGCGAGATTGGGCCCAGCGCGCGCGTGATGCCCTCAGCGCGGAGCCAATCCTCGGCACGCGCGAGAAGCGCTTGGAACACGTCTTCACGTTCGGCCTCCATCAGCCCCCATTGACCCGTGTCCGGACCGAAGCCCTGCTCGGCAGGCATAGTCAGCGCGAGTGTGTCGATATGCGCAGACATGCGCCCAACCACGCGGCCGTCCTGCTCGGCTAGGAATAGCTGAGCCTTTGCATGGGAGTACCAGCCGTTTCTCGCGGGCGTTATCGTCGCCAGCGCTTCCTGCTTCAGCGGCGCGACCCAGTTCGGATCGTCGGCGTAGAGCCGGAAGGGCAAATCGACGAAGGCCTTGCGGTCGCGCTTCGTCTCGACTGGTCGGATGGTCAGATCGGCCACAAGCGAACTCCGTTTTCCGCGCTCTAACCGCCGCACGGAGGGAAGGCGAGGGGCCTCGAAATGCCACGCTGCCGCCACTATCTTCGGGCAATGGCGACCTCCATGCACACTCTGACGCTCGACCGCAGCGCCGACGACGCGCCCATGTCTCGGACGGCGAAGCACCTGATCGCGGACGATCGCGCGATGCTGCGCACCGCCGCCGAGCTGACCCGTGACATCGCCCAGCCTCGGCCCGCGATCTATTGGGCGGATCTGCTTGCCTCGGTCGCTCTGGGCTATCCGGCTCTCGTGCTGGCGGCTACGACTGGGTCGACGGCGCTCGCGATCGCCGCTGGCGTGGTGGCGATGCTGGCGCTGTATCGCGCGATCAGCTTCATTCACGAAGTCAGCCACATGAAGCATTCCGCGCTGCCGGGCTTTCGGCTCGGTTGGAACGCGCTCGTCGGCGTGCCGCTCCTCACCCCGTCGTTCATGTACGAGGGCGTCCACAATCTGCACCACGCCCGCACCCGCTACGGCACGTCGGAAGACCCTGAGTATCTGCCGCTTGCGCTAATGAAGCCATGGACGTTGCCGCTGTTCATTTTGGTCGCCGCGCTGGCGCCGGTAGCGCTGTTGGTCCGCTACGCGGTCCTTTCGCCGCTGTCCGTAGTTGTCCCTGGGCTGCGGACGATCGTCGTCGAGCGATATTCGGCGCTGGCGATCAATCCTCAGTTCCGCCGTCGCGTGCCCGAAGGGGAGGCGCGTGCGCAATGGAACCGGATCGAGGCTGCGGCGAGCGTCTGGGCGATCACGATCGTCGCGCTGGTCGCCACCGGATTGGTGCCGCTGCGCTCGCTGCTGATCGCGTTCGGCATCGTCTCGGCGGTCGCGGTGGTCAATCAGGTTCGCACGCTGGTCGCGCACCTGTGGGAGAATGAGGGCGAGGCGATGACCGTTACCGCCCAGTATCTAGACTCGGTCAACGTGCCGCCGCCGGCGCTGCTCCCTGCGCTCTGGGCCCCGGTGGGCTTGCGTTACCATGCGCTTCATCATCTGCTGCCGAGTCTGCCGTACCATTCGCTCGGCGAGGCGCACCGCCGGATCACCGCCGCGCTGGACGCTGATTCGCCGTACCACAAGGCGAGCTACGCGGGTCTGCCCGGCTTGGTCGCGCAGATCGCGCGAAGCACGATGAAGATCGGGCGGTAAGCTTTATTCTTCCGTGCGGATGAGCACGGCTTCGCCGATCAGGAAGAAGAGCAGGAACGGCGCCCAGGCCGCCAGGAACGGCGGGTAGGCGCCGAGATTGCCCATCGCCAGCGCGAAATTGTCTGCGACAAAATAGGCGAAGCC
>SXGT01874363.1_pt1 | contig 20130 bp, 13 predicted proteins | sample 3176221 | NCBI WGS metagenome assembly SXGT01 (sample SAMN11356862, study PRJNA531348) | freshwater metagenome | isolation source: freshwater sample F1-120 | place: China: Fuxian Lake, Yuxi | collected 2017-12-25
CGTCGATCACGACGAGGTCGTAGTTGCCCTAGTTGACGTGCGCGAGATTGATGTCGCCGGACAACCCGCCGTCCCGCGAGAGGTCGGTGTGATTCAGCACATCGTAGTTGAAGCGGTCGGGCGCCAGGAAGTTGCGGCGGTCGTTGGCCTTGTAGAGCGTCCAGTTGTCGCGCAGGCGTTTGGGCGCCAGCACGAGCACGCGATCGTTCCGTAATTCGTGGTATTTGATGATCGCGAGTGCCTCGAACGTCTTGCCGAGACCCACACTGTCGGCGATGATGCAACCGCCAAAACGCTCCAACTTGTCGATCGCGCCCACCACGCCGTCGCGCTGAAACTTGTAGAGTTTCTTCCAGACTACGGTGTTGCGGATGCCGGTCGCCGACTTGATGATGCGCTCTTCGTCGAGGTCGTCCCCACGGTCACGGAAGAGGTGGTGCAGGATGAGCGTGTAGACGAGAAATGGGTCGCGGTGAGCTGCGAGAGATTGCATCCCCCCGATCAGGGCGGCCTTGGCACCGGCGGCCACGAGACTGGACCACTGGACGTCGAACCACTGACTAAGCAATTGGGCTTCTTCAGGCGTCTCGGACGTCTGAATCAGGTTCAATGGATTGCCGGGCGTCAGCCCAAGCCCATCGGTGCTCAACGCCAGCGAGCCGAGAAGCACTTGCACGGGGCGTGCTTCACCATCGCGCAAGACGAAGGCGCCCTGCGGAACCGCGCCGACGGCCCGCCGTACCTCGGTCTTGTTTTCGAGCCACTGCGTGAGCCGCCGCGCGAGCCAGCGTGTTTGCAAGCGGTTGCGCGCGGCGCGGTCGGCATCCAAGCCCAATACGGCGAGGTCAGCATCGACCGACGGCAGGACAAGGCGGCAACGCTCCAACGCGGCCAGCTCGTGCACCAACTCGGAGAACGCAAAGAGCGAAATGGTCGACGTGACAACATCGCACTGGCGTCCTGCGGTGAGCTGCGGGCGCAGCAGGTCGATGACGCGGTCGGTGCCGGTATTGCGGATGAGCTTCATGCCGTTGCCGACCGAGGATTGTAGGACAGAGTGACGCTCCGGCAAACGTTGGGGTGGTGGTCAAAGCCGCCAGGGGGCCGTAAGCAGATGGTCTCAGGATGGATTGGCACCACGTTCCTTTCACAGGCTGTGCATGGGTCGAGTTCAGGCTCACGCACGAGTGCGCCTGACAACCGTTTCGCCGGAACTTTTTCTCCGCTGTGCCCCTGCCCGCGCTAGCGTAGCCGCCCGGCCTGTTCCTGTGTGGTGCGCCCAATGCCAATGCGCCGCGCCATGATGACTTTTTGAATGTCCGTGGTGCCGCCTGGGTGCAGGCCGACTACCGCCGAACGCTGATAGTGTTCGAGCAGCCCATTGAGCGGTCCCCAGTCCGGGTCATTGGTCATGGCATAGGGCCCTACGGCGCGCAAGATAGTTTCGGCAATCTCGAGGGCAGAGGTTTTGCGGCAATACGACAGTTGTGGGCCTTCGTACGAGCGCGGCTTGTGGGCATGGCTGAGCCAGTAAGTGCGCAGGCCAAACAGGCGGACAATTTCGCTTTTGATATACGCCTCCACCATGTCGTCGCGCACATCGGGGTCTTTGCTGAGGGTGTCGCCGTCGCGCTTGGTGGTGATGCAGTATTCCAGGAACTCGTCCACCACGCGGTTGCGCCGGATCACGCCCCCGCCACCGTGCTCTAGCTCCAGATGGGTGGTGGCGACGCGCCAGCCATTGTTTTCGCCCCCAACCAGGTTAAAGGCCGGGACGCGCACGTTATCGAAGAACACGGTATGCTTGAGCCCCGGCGAGGCGCCGCCTTCGCCGCCGGCGGTGAGGAGTTCCATGGGGCGCACGTCAATCCCCGGCAGGCCGTAGGGAATCATCAGCCAGCCCAGATTCTCGTGGCGCGGTTTGTCGGGGTCGGTCACCACAATGGTCCACATCATCTCGCAGCCGTGCAGGCTGCCGATGTAGATTTTCTGGCCATTGACGATGTAGGAATCGCCATCACGCACGGCACGCGTCTGCACGCCAGCCAAATCGGACCCGGCGTTGGGCTCGCTGAGGAGCTGCCAGGTGCGCCATTCGCCCCGGAAGATCGGTGTCAAAAAAGTCTTTTTCTGCTCTTCCGTGCCCCAGACAAAAATGCTGGCGCCGCCGAGTCGCCCGCCGGAATCGTAGTACGGCGGCAGGTGCAGGCCGTAACGATCGAGTTCTTCTTCGAGAATCATGACAAAATCAACACTGAGGTCGCCGCCGCCATATTCGGTGGGATAGGTGGGGTAGAGCCAGCCTTTCGCGCCCAGCCTCCGGCCCAGCTCACGCGATTTTTGATATTGCTCCAGGGTGAGATCCCCGGGATCGACCGGCTGCTCCATGCCTTCGGGGATATTGGTGGCCAACCAGGCCCGTACGTCGGCGCGGAAGGCCTCTTGCTCCGGGGTATAGGTGACTTCAAAGTCCATACCGACCATCTCCTTACATGTCCATGCGTTAGGGCTGTGGGCAGCATCATAGCAAGAGTGGGGGCGGGGAATCCAGTCCAGTCTTAGCAGAGGCGGTTGGCGCATGTTATGGGGAGCGTCAACAGACAGGGTGTCTCCAGCAGTGCATTGATGTTGTATGATGTCTTCCTGAGCCGGCCTATGGGGGGCAGACAGGCGTGACGGAAGACGACTATACGACGGGGCGGTCAGAACGTATCGTGGAAATTGCCTCCAGCAGCCGGTAGAGAGATCGACATGCCAAACGCCGCCTCTATGAGCAAGTCGGGGCGCAGGCATATGCCGTCGTTATGGTACGGCAGCGGGCTCTACACTGGTTTGTCCGCCAGCAGGGCACGTATACAGAGATGGCGGCGGAGGCTGTGGCGCGTCACGCGTCTTTCCCGGCCTCTGGCTTGATGCGGAGGCCCCCCTGTGGCTCGATGGTGTACAAGTGATGGCGGTCTTCCAGCAGGGATTGGCCACACCAGAGCATGCGGCCTTCGTGCAGGCGTTGCAGATACGACAGACCGCCCCGACGGACTGGCGCCATGGACTGCACGTCTGGGAAAGATATCCCAGGCAACTTCAGACGCGCTACACCATGTAAAACACTGGCTTGTGGGTCGTAAACGGCAAGTGCCCGCCGGGGCTGACCAGATAAGCGTGGTCGTGTGTCACGCTCAGCTGGTCCTCGCACAAGCCATCCGTAATGATCAGAATCGGGCCGTCCTTGGGAAAATCCCGCCGCGTCTCCAGCAAGGTCACAGCTGGCTGCAGCACGGTGCCACCACGGCCACGTACCGACACACGGGTGGCCAGGGAATCAATGGTGACAAAGCCCTCGTCGTAGGGCGTCGCGTCACAGTACACCAGCCGTACCTGCTGTACCGCCTGCGCCTGTGCATAGCTGACGACTGCCCCAAGGGCCTTACCCAACTCGTCACGGGCCATCGAACCGCTGGTGTCGATGATAACGCCAAAGGTGCGCGTGGCGCGATCGTCTTCCGGCTCTACGAAGCGCGGACGCGGGATCTCCGGCGTGACCGACTGGCGCCGCGACGGACGCGCATAGCTGCGCCGCCGCTCAGGTAATGGAAAGCGCTCCCGGATCCATTCGGCGAGTTTGGCCTGCCACGGAATCGGTGGCTGATGCAGCGTGCGGATCGCTTCTACCAGCCCATCCGGCAGCGTGCCGCGCCCAGTGGCCTCGTGGTAGTCCAGGCCTTGTAACAAGGCACGACGGCAGAACTCTTCACGGTCGGTAAAGAACTTGCTGGGCGTGTCGCCCAGCAGATCGACATCGGTACCACGAAAAGTTTTCAGGCGGCGCTTGAGGCGAAGGTCGGCGGCCAGGCGCAGGTAGATGTCTTCCGCGGACCAGCCACGCAGGGCCTCATCGAACAACAGCCCATCACCGGGCGGCACTCCGACGGCCATCTCGACCAACCAATCATTGATGACGAAGTCACAGGCCACGTTCCATAGGAAGGGATCGCGTCCGTGGCGGCGACTGTTGTGACACAGCCCGGCGTGCAACACCTCATGCGCGATGACGAACTTGGCCTGCTCCAGGCTCAAGTGACGTGCTGGATTGATGTAGATCTCGCCTGTCCCCATGTGGATGGCAGCAATCGCAATGTCCATGCGCCGGCACACCTCCAGATCCTCGACAAGTTCGAACTGCGTCAGCAGTGCGCCGAGCAAAGGATAGTGGTCAATCAGCCAGCGCTTGGCACACGCCGCCGCGCTCTGAGGGTCGCTCCCCTCCCTCGGCACGTGATGCGCCTCATACTGTACCTGGAGGGCGCGCTTGGCGTTGTCCACCACGGCCTGCACAAAGACCGCTTCGTGATCGATCACCTGATGCACACCGACCCGACTCCACTGGTGCACGCGGGGCGCGGCACCGGCAATCATCAGGGGCACCTGGAAGGAGCGTGTGAGCGTCCAGTTACCGTCGAGGAGGGGATGCGGGGGCTCGGCGCGCAGCCGTGCCGCGAGCTCGTCCAGCGGCAGGCGTCCCCACTGTACCAGCTCGAGCGGCAGGGCGCAATGCTCGGGCAACTCGCCAAGTTTGAGCGTGTGCCACCAATGCAAGGCGGCCAATTGCGCGGCCAGATCGGACAGTGGCGCTGGCACTGGCAGGCGTCGTGGACCACCTACTGCCAGCACCAGCGTGGCCAACGACAGGATCCCGAGCCACACGGGTGCTGAGAGCGGCATGGCGTCATTGTAGATGATGGTTGCCTCGCCCTGGATCTGGCAGTAGGCCCTGGCGGGCAGGACGGCATGCTGAGAGCCAGCAATCGGGTGGAAGCGCAGGTTCGCCACGACGGCGCCCAGTAGGTAGTGCTCCCGCAGTTGCTGTAGTGCCACCTCGTGTGGTTTGGGCTGACGCGGCTTGTGTCTACTTTTGCTCATGGTTCGCCCTCTGCTGTAACAAGCGCGGCAGTTCCTTGGCGATGTCGAGCACGAACCAGTCGGGCACGCGATCGCCTGCATCGTTTTCGGTCAGTACCAGTTGCGCCAGTTCACCGTCAATGCGGGCGAGCGATTTCAAGGCCAGCTTGGCGGCGTTCGACAGCTCGCGGCTGTCGCGCCCCAGTCCTGCCTCGCGCTCGGGCAACTCCTTGATGAGGGTATCACGCAGGCTCTGCGCCAAAAAGTAGGCTAGATCGCGGTCTTCGGGGGCCGCGGGCCAGGATTCCTCGCCCTTGAGGATCTTGTGCACACTGAACTTGTTGCGGATCTGCTTCAGAAACGCCTTGAAGCCGATGACATGATCGCGGGTGAGACAACCGAAGAGCAGGGCATCGAGGTAACCTGCCGCGATGTTATCGCCGAAGGCATGGAGCGCATCGCTGACTGTGTGCCAACTGCGTGGCGTGGAGAACGGTTCTTCCTTGGCCGGCGGCACCTCCGTGACCAGTTGGGTCGGACGCGAGCGCACGTAGTCCAGGATCCACGGATGAATGCCGGCGGCCTCGGCCCACTCGAGCCATTCACGCGGTGAGGCCTTGAGGTGGACGTGCACCATGCGATTGACTAGGGCGCTCGGCATCTGCTTGGCCAGTGCCGCGTCGTGGGCACGATTGCCTGCACCGATGATGATGGAACCTGCCGGGAGACGGTACTCGCCGAGGCGTTTGTCGAGGATCAGGCTGTAGAAGGCCTTTTGGATTTCCTGACTGGCGATATTGAGCTCGTCGATAAACAGCACGAACTCACGCTCGTGGACGATCATCGACGGCGGATAAAAGCGGCTCACGCCCTGGTCGATTTGCGGAATGCCGATCAGGTCTTCCGGGGCGAGTTGCGAACCCAACAAGGTCACGCATTCCAAGCCCAGTTGCTGCGCGAACTGCTCGACGAGCGCACTCTTGCCGACGCCAGGCGGCCCCCAGATAAACACCGGACGTGAGGTGGCGACGTGCAGCAGGAATTCGTGGACTTGTTTGATCGACAAGGTAATCTGCGCCTGCATGTTGACGGTCCTTGTAGTGTGGTCGCACGAGGTGATGGCCGGTGCCATCCATGCCACGGAGTCATCCGCTGCTTCCCCAAAGCAACAAGGGTAAAAGAGTGAGAGCGTTACGGCCTGGGCAAAGCGGCCATACGCACACACCGCAAACCGGAGCTAACGCCGCGGGAGACTGACGCACTCCTCAAGCGCCATGTCGCCCGCACATTGGCCGGACTGCCGCTCTAGGCGCCGCCTCATAGGACGCGGGAGGTCCCAGGCGTGGTGTGCACGGGTTGGCGCTCCGGGCTGCGTCTGTAGTACGTGGCGTTATACGAATCTTGCACCTATTCTCAGACATTTCCTGCCAGATCCTCGATCCCATAGCCGCTGCGTGTCCCGCACGATCGTGGAACGCCCTCACGTGAGCGCGCCTAGGCGGCTCCGGGAGCGCGTCGATGATCAACACGGCTACGTCGTTGTGCAGATCAATGCAGTTTTTGGACAGACGAGCTGCGAGCACCTGTACCGTAAACAGTTCCACTGCCCAGACATTCTACTGGCGTCCGTATCTGCTTGCAATGACGTGAGCGCGACGTGCTAGGCTGTCCGTACTAGACGCGCAAAAAAACGGCGTTGGCGTGCCGCCAGACGGTGTGGCCCTACGTCTCCATCTGAGAGATGACCCCGTTGGCGCGGCGTAGCCGATGGCTCAGCTCGCGTCCCAGGTTGCGCAGCAGGGTGACAGCGATGCCCGGATAGTCGTCGGCCAGCTGCTGGAACACGCTGTACTCGAGCACGTAGCAGACAAGTTCGTCATCGGCCTGCACGCTGGCCGAGCGCGCGTTGGCGTCGAGCAACGCCAATTCCCCAAAGACGGTGCCAGCACAAAAGGTCACCAGGCGCATGTCGCGCAGGGCCCCGGAGGGATGGATGCGCACGCTGGCTTCGCCCTTGGCGATAACGAACAGCTGCTGTCCTGGGTCCCCCTCGCGGAACACGGTCTCGCCTTTGGCGTAGACCTGGCGGCTAAGCCGACGCTGCACGACCTCGAACTCAGCCGGGCTTAAGTCGGCAAACAGGGCGAGTTGCTCGCAGGGCAATTCGACACGGTGCTCGACCTCTCCCAGTTCGGCCAGGATCAGCTGGTCTTCGGCCCACTCCAACGCCTGGTCGGTGTCCACAAAGGCATGGCCCCCCGGCAGCGCTGCGGTGCCACCCATGGCGTGCAGGAAATGGCTGAGGCGGCTGTGGTCATCCACCGATGAGAGGAGGAGGCGCTTGCCTTGCTTGACAATCGCCTCGCTGACCTGGGTGAGAAAGCGCACACCCGTGCTGTCGATGTCGGTCACCCGTTTGAGATCAACGATGATCACGGTGGCGCCGTCCGCGATCGCGTGCTCGATCTGCTGGACTAAGTGCTCGGCCGTCCCGAAGAACACGGCGCCTTCCAGTTCGAAGACGACAATACGCCGGCCCTGTGCAGCGAGGAGTTGTTGCTGCCACAACGCGCGCGTCTTGCGCGAGTGCAACACATCACCGCGGAAGCTGCGGCGGATGACCGACTGGCTCATATGCAGCAGGAATGAGGCCACCGACACCACGAGGCCGATGCCCACTGCCGTAACCAGACTGGTCCACAGCGCCACCGAGGTAACCAGCACGATGATGAACAAGTCGAGGAGTAAGCTCGTCCGGTGCTGCGGACCGGCCACAAGGAGGCGCTTGAGCAACTGCAGGCTCCAGCGGTCGAACAGCCGCCAGGCGGTGACCAGCAGCATACTGGCGATGACGACCTTTGGGAACACGGTGATCCATGCCGTGCCAAACAGGGCGACCAGCAGAATGAGCATGGTACTGAGAAGGACAGAAAAATGGGTGCGCCCCCCGGCATGGTAATTAGCCTGGCTGGAGGTAAGGCTGATCGCACTCGAGATGCCGCCCAGGGCCGCGACGACGGCATTGCCCAGCCCCAAGCGCACGAGGCTCAGATTGTGGTCCTGGCGCTGCTGGCTGACGCCTTCCATCACCTTGGCGCATAACAGCACATCGAGGGAGGAAATCAGCGCCAAACTCGCCGCCCAGACGGCCATAGAAGGCAGGAGAGCCCACCATTGAGGCTCGGACACGAACATCGAGAAACCGGCGAGGTAGCGCATGTCGGGCATGGTGAACGCCAAGGGACCGATGAGCGGGCCGAGGCGCGCGCCGTAGCCACACGCCAGGAACAGATAATACAGACCGAGACCCGCAGCCAGGCCAATGATCACCGCGGGCATGCGCTGACTCAGCTTCCCCGCATGCACCATGAGGAGACAGGTGACCACGCCGATGGCCAGGGTCAGCGGCTGGGTATCTTGGAGTTGCTGCAGCAGCGTCCCCGGCGCCAGGCGCTGCGTGAGGCCCAGTATGGGAGCGAGCTGTGACCACAGGAGCAAGATGGCCCCAGCGTTTTGGAACCCAGCAATCACCGGGGAAGGGATGTATTTCACCAGGCTCCCGGCGCCGATCGCCCCGAAAGCTCCCTGGAGGATACCTGCCAAGAACAGCACAAAAAAGATGACGGTTAAGGTATGCTCGGGGTCTGGCAGCCGGGCGTAGAACTCGGACTGCATGAGATCTAGAACTACCAGGTTGATCAGGTAGGATTGGACGCTGCGTGGGGCGAAGATGAGTCCGGAGCGGGAGCGCAGCAGCATGGCCACTACGGGGACAATGATGGCGCTGTACAGGCCAGCCAAGACCCCGTACCCTGTATAGTGCTCACCCAGAGGGCTCAAAGCGAACAGGCCGAAACCAAGGCTGAGCGGCAGCGTCAGCAGTGCTGAGGCGACCCCGCCGGCCATTTCGGCGCGTAGTAGTGTGCTGGAGGCCAAGGGGATGCTCCTTGTTGAGGGGTGAGCGTCGCGCGCGCTGGTGCGACCGTGCGGAGGATACCATGGGCGCTGACCCCTGTGGTACGAGAACGTGGGGGCGCCCGGTCTGACGCATGGGCGCCCGCAGCAGGTCCGGTGGCGCTACCCCGTGACGCCAATGGGCGTGGTATTCAGATTGATGGTGATCTGCCCTCCGGCATCGACATGGTAGACCACGCTCAATGGCGCTGAGTTCACAATCGCACCGCTGTCCCGCCCCAACCTGAGGAGGAGCGTGCCATTGCCTGACCCGCCAAAGCCAATGTCATCATTAGAGGATCCGGAGACCTGACAGGTCGCGTAGGTCTGGACAAAGAGAGGACGACCAGCGGGGGCCAGCACGGCGGGCGTTTCGGTGAAGGTGCACGAGCCAAAGGTCATCGTCCCGACCACGACCGTCCCACGACTGGTGGTCAGGGTGAACGTGGTGCCCTCCTCGCCGAACCCTAGGGTCAGATCCTCGCCGGCAAACCCCAAAATGGCCCCATCGGCAAAGCGAAACACCAATCCGCCGACGGCAGAGGCATTCGCGGTGCTGAGCGCCACCGTGCCACCGACGCTGACTTGCGTATTGCCCCCACTGGAGCACCCGACGAGCGTCCAAGCGAGCATGAGGGCTAGGAAAGCAGGCAGGCACCGGAGCCGGTGCCCATGAGTCTGGTGGCGCATTGGTTTCTCCTCGTCGGTGGTGCGCCCCTCTGCCCCTGCGCAGCGCGGGAGCTGGCACGGTCTGCAGGAGGGCGATGCGACAGCATCGGATGCTTCTGAAAGAAACGATTATAGGCCTGCGAGGTGGAACGCGCAACGGCGCGCCCACGCTGTACATTGCCCCAGCTCGGCAGTATCATACACCACCTGCGCCTGGACGCCTCTGGACACGCGCCTAGGAGCGCGGCGCACACGAGCACCGGGCAAGACATGACTCACAGAGCACAGGAAGAGAGGACACTATGGTCGATCAGGATCTGGCGCTGCTGGCGCATCTCCTGCGCCGGGCCGGTTTTGGCGCCACACGGGACGAGCTGGAAGCCTATGCTGCGCAAGGCTATGCCGCCACCGTGGAGGCGCTCCTGCATCCCGAACAGGCTCCTGAGGTGGCAGAGGATGTGGTGTGCCGCTATTACTCGCTGGGCGGACTTATGGAGGATTCGATGGCCGTCTGGCAGGGACGCTGGCTGTATCGCATGATCAACACGCCGCGGCCCTTGCAAGAGAAAATGGCCCTGTTTTGGCACGGGGTGTTTGCCACCGGCTGGCATAAGAGCGAACACACGCCGTCCATGGCCTTGCAGATCGACCTGTTCCGCCGCAATGGGCTGTTGGATATCAAAACCATTCTCCTGGACCTCTCCCGCGACCCCGCCATGCTCGACTGGCTCGACAACTCGGAAAACCACAAAGATGCTCCCAATGAAAACTACGGGCGTGAGCTGCTTGAATTGTTCTCCATGGGCGTGGGCAATTACAGTGAAACCGATATCAAGATGGCGGCACGTGCCTTCACCGGCTGGACCTATGCGCAGCCCATCCCGCTCTATCCGTATGGCTTTTATCCGTCGCACTTTGTGTATCGCCCGGACGATCACGATCCCGGCGTCAAAACGTTCCTGGGGAAGACCGGGCGTTTTGATGGCGAGGACATTGTCGAAGCTATCGTGAAAAAGCCCGCCACCGCCAAATTTTTAGCGCGCCATCTGTACAACTTCTTTGTCACCGATGAGCCGCCAGTGCCGTCCTGGCACCAAACGCCGCCGCAGGATCCGCAGGCGATTACGACGCTGACCCAGGCCTACTTTGATACAGGCGGCAATCTACGGGCCATGTTACGTGTGCTGTTCAACTCGGCCTTCTTCAAAGCCGCGCGCTTTCAGAAAGTCAAAAGTCCGGCGGAGCTGGTGGCCAGCACCATGAAGCTGGTGGGGACGTATAGCTTCCCAGAGCCCGGGATGCTGGCGCTGGCCAGCGCCTCTACCGCCATGGGGCAGAGCTTGCTCAATCCGCCCACGGTGGAAGGCTGGCACACCGGGAAAGAATGGATTGACGGTGGCACGCTGAACGAGCGCGTCAACTTCGCCGTCAATGAGTTCGCTGATGTCACGCGCCCCGGCGTGCAGGCCATCATCGCGCGCCTCAGCGCCCTAGGCGATATGCTGACGCCGGACGCCCTGGTGGAGCACTGTCTGGACCTCATGGGCGGCCTGCGCGTCGGAGACAGCACACGTCAGGTACTGGTCCGGGCCGCGCAGCGCGACGGCGACCTCTGCTTCGACACCCCGGAGGCCCGCCAGGCCAGCGCGCTGCATATTGGACGCGTGCTGCAATTGCTTGTAGCTTCTAAAGAATATCAATTTGCCTAAGGAGCCAGACCCATGGCCGTACCCACAAAAGCCCCGGTGCTGGTGGTCGTGCAACTGACCGGCGGCAACGATTTCATGAACACCATCATTCCCTATACCAACGGCATCTACCATGACTCCCGCCCCACGGTGGGCATTGCCGCCGACCAGGTGCTGCCGCTGAATGATACCCTGGCGTTTCATCCCCGTACCGAGCCGCTCAAAGCCCTGTACGATGCCGGGCAAGTCGCCATCATCCAGGGCATTGGCTATCCTAACTCCAACCGCTCGCATTTCCGCGGCATGGACATCTGGCATACCTGTGAGCCCAATAAGATCGTCACCGAAGGCTGGCTCGGTAAAGCCATGCGCGACCTGGATCCACAGCATGCGAACGTGCTCACCGGCGTGAGCTTTGGGCGCGGCCTGCCGCGCGCCATGGCCGCGCCTGGGGTGCCGGTGACGTCTGTCGGGGATCTCGATACCTATGGCCTGATGACCGGCATTCCCGACGTGCAGCAGCGCGAGGAGGCCCTGACGCTGTTTCAGGAAATGTATACCCCGGCTCTCGGTACGGGTCCGGTACTCGACTACCTGTCACATACCGGCACCGATGTGCTCAAAGGCGCTGACATCCTCAAACAAGCCCCAGCGCAGTACACCTCGACGGTGCAGTACCCCGACAATCCCATTGCCAAAAGCCTGCGTGACGTGGCCCGCGTGCACCTCGCTGGCCTGGGCACGCGCATTTTCTACACGCAGCATGGCGGCTATGATACGCATGCCGCCGAGGTGCCAACGCATCCGCGCCTGCTGGGCGAACTGTCAGGGGCGCTGCAGGCGTTTATGCGCGATCTGGAGGAACACCACACGGGCGACGAGATCGTCATCCTGGTGTTCACCGAGTTCGGGCGGCGTGTGCGTGACAACGGCTGCGGCACGGACCACGGTTCTGGCGGCGGTGCCTTCCTGATTGGCCAGCGCGTGGTCGGTGGGCTATATGCCGAGTACCCCGGGCTCGATCCTGCCGAGCAGCTCTATGGCGAGGATTTAAAGCATACGTTCGATTTTCGCGGTGTGTACGCCACCCTGCTGGAGCAGTGGCTGGGCCTGGAAGCCGCACCCATCGTAGGGGGGACGTATGAGCAGTTGCAGCCGTTCCGACCGCTAGCGGTCGGATAGGGTTATGGGGCTGGCAAGGAGGACACCTCCAGCCCCTCTTGGGCTGGGGCAGAGTCCCTGACTTGTACTGACGTGTATGGAGTCCCACCATAACTCTAGACACTGATCGTGTCGAACTGTCTGCACCCTCCGAGAGCCGAGAGGCCTGCCGCAGCCAAGCCAGCCCCCTGTGCTTAGGAAACCATGGCCAGCGCTAGAGCCCAGCGCCGACGCTCGCCATGCGCGTCGGCGAGGAGGCCTGCCGCATCCCGCGGGAAAACGCCCGGCTCGCCGTGGCCCGCATCCGCTACGCCACCTGTCACTGCCGCCACACTGCCAGACCGCAAAGCCCATCCAGGCAACGATGGCACACAGCAGCCGGATGGCCGCACCACACCCACCAACGCCTCCGCACAATCTCATGCAACTGCCCTGGCAAGGCACGGTTTTGGTCTTGACAACGCCCCCACCCGTCTTTTATTCTTTGTTCATATATTATTAACTATGTTCAATTATATAGAACAAAAACATGGCAGACACCCCACTGGGCCCCGCTACATCACTCGTCAAGGCTTTGCAGGTGTTACGGGCCCTCGAACACAGCCCCGAGGGACGCGGGATCACCGATATTGCCCGCAGCCTTGGCCTACCCAAGAGTGCCGTCCACCGTATCCTGGTGACCTTCCAGGCCTGCGGTTTCGTGCAGCAACAGCCGCACACCAGCCGCTATGCCCTGGGGCCTGTCCTGGCGCGTCTGGGGCTCCAGGCCGCTGAGCTGTTTACGCCCCGCCGTGCAGCGCGGCCTCTCATGGCCGCCTTGGCACAGGAACTGGGGGAAACGATAGTGCTGGGGGTGTTGTGTGAGGTGAGTGTGCTCATCGTGGAGCGTGCCGAGCCCAGCCAGGGGCTGCGCATGGCCCCGGAGCTCGGGACAGCATTACCGTTGCGCCAGACGGCGCTTGGACAGGTGTGGTTGGCGTGCAGTCCAGCCGCACAGCGTGAGGCCCTCCTTGCTGCCCTCGCGCCAACCGAGAGCGTCGTACCCCCGGAGCGCTGGCGCGCCGGGTGGCGCCAGGAACTCAGCCGCATCGCCCAACAGGGCTTTGTGGTCAGTCACGACGCCTGGCTTCCTGATCTCTCCTGCCTCGCGGTTCCCGTGTGGAATCGCCGCCAGGAACTCACCGCTGCCCTCGCCGTGGTGCTGCCGCACAGCCGTATGCCGGGGCCGCAGCGCCATGACCCTTTTGCGCAGAGCTCTCCGGCGTTGCAGTATGCCACCCTGCTCCCGGCCCTAGTGCGCACTGCCGAGCACATCTCGGCTCTGGTGCCGTGAATGAGGCTTCACGGCCATACGATAGGGCCCTCGCGCCACGTAGCGAGGGCAACAGATGGAGGAGACCGTACGATGCACGTGTATGTCGATGGGGCGTTTGTGCCCGCAGTAGAGGCACGCATCTCCGTGTTTGATCATGGCTTTTTATATGGCGATGGCGTGTTTGAAGGGATTCGAGTCTACGACGGCAATATCTTTCGTCTGCAGCAGCATCTGCAGCGCCTGCATCACTCGGCGCAGTGCCTTCTCCTGACCCTGCCGCTCAGCCTGGGGGAGATGCACGCAGCCATTGTCGAAACCGTGACTCGGCGTGGGCTGCCGAATCAGTATGTGCGGGTGGTGATTTCACGCGGGGCTGGGGATCTGGGCTTAGATCCACGGCACTGTCCGCACCCTTCCGTGGTGATCATTGCGGACACGATCAGCCTGTATCCGGCCCATTTGTATACGCAGGGGTTGGAACTGGTGACGGTCGCCACACGGCGCACCTCCAGCGCCGCGCTCGATCCGCGTATCAAGACGCTCAACTACCTCAATAACATTCTGGCCAAAATCGAAGCGCAGCAGGCTGGCGCCCTCGAAGCCGTGATGCTCAATCAGGAAGGGTATGTGGCTGAATGCACCGCTGACAATATCTTCTTCGTCCGCCAGGACCGTCTCTACACCCCCTCTACCGCCGCTGGTGCCCTACAAGGCGTCACCCGTGATAGCGTGCTGGAAATTGCCCAGAGGCTCGGCGTGCCCACCGAAGAGGGCCTGTTTACACGCTATGATCTGTATACTGCGGAGGAATGCTTTATGACCGGGACGGGGGCTGAAGTCGTCCCGGTGGTGCGCCTGGATGGCCGAACAATCGGCTCAGGGCAGCCCGGCCCACTGACAGCGAAACTCCGCCGCGGCTTTGACGATCTCTGTCGTCACGATGGCGTCCACGTCCCGACGACCGCGCCGGACAGTGTCCTCGTCTAGCCTACACGGCCAGGCCCACACGGCACGGGGCTGGCCGTGCCCGCAGGCTGGCGCTTAATGCGCCAGCGACACCACCATCGCATCATAACCACGTGCCCGCACCGCCCGCACGATACGCTCCGCCTCCGCACGCTGGTCGAATGGGCCAAGCCGGACACGGTGAAGCGCCTGGGCTGCCTCAGGTGCCAAACTGACCGATACCTGCGGATACATATCCAGCAACGCTTGCTGGGCCCGTACGGCATTTGCCGGGGTGTGGTAGGCTCCCGCCTGCACCGTAAACGGTTGGACACTGGCGACGGGCAGTATCGGCATGGTGTGAGGTCGGTCTTCGACCAGCGCCACGGACGGCGCCGGGATGGACGGGGCCGAGACGGGTGCGGCAGGGAGAGCTTTGGCGAAAAACTCGACCTGCACCCGGCCTGAGCCTCTCTGCACCATGTCAAGCTGACGGGCTGCACTGTAGGAGAGGTCAAGGATGCGACGATGCGCATAGGGGCCACGGTCATTAATACGGACGTGGACAGCCTTCCCATTACTGAGATTGGTGACGCGCGCATACGTGCCAAGAGGCATAGTGCGATGGGCAGCGGTGATGTGATACATATTGTATCGTTCGCCACTGGCGGTCCGCCGACCGTGAAACGGCTTACCATACCAAGAAGCGATACCCTGTTGCACCGCGATGGGTGTCGACAGCGTGGGCGAAGCCTCAGCAGGCGCCTCGGGGAACGGAACCATGGCGAATGGTCCTTGGATGCTGGTGCACGATGACAAGAAACTTGCCACGAGCAAGCAGCCACTGAGGGACGACACGAAAAGATAATGAACTCTCTTCATGGAGTTCCTCCTTTACTTACTTGTTGTGGTGGTGCGGGATGCCTTCATGTCCCCACAAATCGCGGGGTTCTGCATCTATATACGTGTTTTCTCCTGTGTTGATACCATGGTGAAGATATACATGATGCTCACACCCGCATAGATCAAAGCCCGACACATCCTTACATGCTTCTTCGCCTGTAAGACATGGCTAGCGTACATGAGGACACCACAAAGGTCAAGAAAAAAAGGCCATTTTCCTATCGACACCTTAGAAATCAAGTGTTTAAGCCGTCTCTAGAGGCATGATTTTCTCCACCTCTCTGCGCAACGATCTCGCGGGCAGGAGCACGCAGGGCAAGACAAAAAAGGGCAGACAGGCCAGGCCGGGCGCCAGGGGCCACGAGGCCTGCGGCACGCGGACCTCGTGGGATAGCGTAGAGACGTGGTGATACTCAGCCGGAGGGGTAGGACTTACTGCAAGGGTGAAAACGCCGCGGGAATGAGGATCTTGTTCTCTTGCTGGACGGGCCGCACGCCGGTCTGCGCCGGCCAGCGCCCATCTTTCCGGGATTCTGCCCGCACGTGGGCGCGCTCGAGGAGATTTTTGTAGGCCCACACGTGCACAAACTTGTTGAGACCACCTGTCTCGCTATACCAGCAGGCCGCGAGGGGCGAGAATTGCTCACGATAGGCGATGGCTGCGGACCACCCTTGAATTACGGCGGGAATGTTCCCCGGCGCATGGGTGTAAATGCGCATTTCGTACACGTTGCCCGTGCCGTAGCTCGTGCTGCCCAACGGGCGCATGAACGGCGCCGGGGTCATCACTTCGGATTCCATGGCCACGATCAACTCGCGTCCGCCAGCAATCTGCTGTAGCGCCGTGTCTTTGGCCATTGCATCGCGGACAGCCATGCGGTGCTGCAAGTCGTCATACGGCCAGACGTGGATGACCTGATTCAGCGTCCCCAGCTCAGTGTGCCAGAAGGCACCGAGCTTCGAATGTTGCTCCCGCAGCGTTTGACGCTTGGCAAACCAGTCTTCAAACGCCGCCACTTTGCCAGGTTGCAGGGTATAGGTGCGGACTTCGTAGATCATCCTGACGTCCTTTGTATGACAGGGTGGGTAGAAGGTGCATGCCGGCTATCCTAGCGGAAAGCCCAGGCCAGGGCAAGCGGGGCCGTGTGGGCAGGTGACCGTGGCGCCGGAGTGCGGGAGAGCGTGCACAGAGCCTACACCTCTGCCTCATTCCAGCACGCCACGCCGACTGCGGCATTCCCCTTGACAACACCAGCACCAAGATGGGACGCTCATGCCGTCCACGACCCTCGATCACGGACACCGATATCCCGGTGAGGAGAGGCGATGTTTCAGATTCTCGACACTGCCACGTTACTACGGTTGATGGACGCCGCGCCAGAGGCCGTCCTGGACACCATTGAGCACGGAGAATGGAGCGGGTGTCTCTGGCCAGGGCATCCCGAGTGGGAGATGCACGAAGCCTGTGTGCAATTGTATTCGCTTGGCGTGCACTACTTCACCGTCCGGCAGCCGACGGCTGAGGCGCGGCAGTACGCCATCGCGGCCCAATTGCTGGCCAGTCAGGGCTGTCCGCAAGGCGGAGTCGCCCACCTGGATGTTGATGCGCGTGTGGACCAGGCGCTGCTCTGGCTCTGGGCCCTGGCCGGTGGGCTGGAAGCCACGGGGCCCCTCGTGCTGCCGGGCAATGACCCCGCCGCTTTTGCGACCGCCGCCCTTGCACTGATCGAGGGGCTGATTTTTCACGGCGAAGCCGCGGCGCACCAAGTGGCGATGACGTTCCTGCAGGCCCATCCTGACGCGCAAGCGCAGCGCGCCCTCGAACTGGTGGCCACCCTGACCCGGCGCGAGATGGCGCAGACCGTGGACCTGGGAACCACCTGCAGCCGCTGTGGCGCTGAGGGCCTCGACATGTGGTACACTGGCCAAACCTGGGGTGAGACCCTGTGTGAACCGTGTTATGAAGTCCGTGTGGCTGAGGGACAAGCCCAGCAGCCACGGGCGTTGTGACCGGCGCTGGCCTCAAAAACCCTCCAATTGCGCCACATCGGCAATGCCGCGAGGGAGGCTGGCAATGTGTTGCAGCACCCCCAGGCGATTGTGCCGGACGGCCAGATCCTCGTCCATGACTAGCACGTCGATAAAAAACGCCGTAATCGCGGGCACGAGACGCCGTAAAGAAGCGACCAGCCAGGTGACCGTGCCATCGTGCGCCGCCACCACGGCCTGGTACGCTTGCCACAGCGTCGTTTCTGCCGGACTTGTGAAGGCCTCGGGGTGCGCTGCCAGGGATTCTGGGAGCTGGCGTGTCATGCGCACGCACCGTGAGTACGCATCGAGCACCTCCTGCCAATCTGGCGCTGTGATGGCTGCTGCCAAAGCCGTAGCCGCCTCACTCGCGGCATACGGGTTGTGTCCCTGAGCGGCGAGCACGGCCCGGACCACCGCCGCGGGTACGCCACGCTCGCGCAAGACGCCTTCCATCCGCCCCTGGATAAACCCGAGGACTGCACTGATCGTGTCCGCGTCACTGGGCATGGGCATGAGGGTGGCCGTGGCGGCGAGCGCCTGCCGCAGATCAAAGGCCACCCGGTTGGTGACGAGATTGTCGATCACCCCCAGCGCGGCCCGGCGCAGAGCAAAGGGATCGTTGGAGCCTCGCGGTGCCAGGCCCGCTGCAAACAGACCCAGTAAACTATCGAGCCGATCGGCCAGCGCCAGGGCCAGACCCGGTCGGGTGCGGCTCACGGCGTGATACTGTTCGGCCAGCGCGGCCGCGACTGCCGCCGATTCTCCGCTCAGGCGAGCATAGTGTCCACCCATAATGCCTTGCAGGGACGTCATTTCCACGACCATACGCGTGGCCAAATCGGCCTTGGAGAGCGTGGCCGCACGTTGGGCAACGGCGCGCTCCGCAGCGCTCAGTCCCAGCGCAGACGCCATGCCGGGGATCACGCGTTCGAGGCGCTGCACTTTATCCAGCATAGAGCCGAGCTTCACCTGGAAGATCAGGGTCGCCAGCTGCGGAACCCTCTCCGCCAGTGGCTGCTGGATATCGTGCTTGTAGAAAAATTCCGCATCGGCAAAGCGGGCCCGCAGCACCTGCTCGTTGCCGGCCGTCACGGTGTCGAGGTGTAGGGCGTCGCCATTACGGACGGTGAGGAAGTACGGCAGCAGTGCGCCATCGGGGGCATAGAGTGGAAAATAGCGCTGGTGCTTTTTCATCACCGCCACCAGGACTTCTGCCGGCAAGGCCAGGAAGCGTTCGGCAAAACGGCCGCACAGGACGGTGGGATACTCGACGAGATTCGCCACCTCGGCGAGCAGTTCGGCATCCTCACGGTACACCCCACCGTGGCGTGTGGCCAGGTCGTGCGCCTCTGCCGTGATGGTCGCCTGCCGGGTCGCCACGTCAGTGACGATGTGGTGCTCTGGCATGAGGCGGTCGTAGTGCGCCGCGCTGTCAATGGTGATGGGCGGGGAGCCGTACGGACGCAGGCCACGGCTGATGCGTCCACTGGGCACCCCAGCGTAGGTGAAGGGGACGACCTCGGTCCCGTAGAGCGCCACGAGCCAGCGTAATGGTCGACTATAGGCGACGTTGGTGGCATTCCAGCGCATACTCTTGCCAAAGGTCAGGCCTACCAGACAACCAGGTAAGGCCTCTGCCAGTACCTCAATGGCGGCGCGGCCCGTCTCATGCACCACGGCGGCAGCATAGCGTCCACTGGCATCGTCGATGATGTGCAAGGCGCTGACGTCGACCCCACGGCTACGGGCAAAGCCCCGTGCCGCCTGGGTAGGCTGGCCCGTGTCGTCAAAAGCCCGATTGGCCGGCGGTCCCTTGACCACGGTTTCCAGGTCGCTCTGGCGCTGGGCAAGTTGCGACACCGTGACGACGAGGCGGCGCGGCGTGCCGTGCACGATCACCGTGTCATACCCCAGGCGGAGCGCCGTCAGGAAGGCCGGAAAGGCGCTGCGCAGGTGCGCCAACGCCGTGGTGAGGTCATCGGCGGGGAGTTCTTCGCTGCCGATTTCAAGTACTAACGGCTGCGGACTGTCCGCCTGTAGGGTGGCGACTGGGCCGGGAATGGCGGCGGGGCTCTCCGGTGTGTGGCCGTGTTGCAGCAACGGGTAGCCCTGCTCCTGGCGCTGCGCCACGTAGAGCGCCGATACCTCGCGCGCAATGGTGCGCATACGGCGGAAATAATTGGCCCGCTCGGTCACCCCAATGGCCCCGCGTGTGTCCAGGACATTAAACAGGTGCGAACATTTGAGATTGTAGTCGTGGGCTGGGGCCACCAGTTGCACGTCCAGGCAGCGCCGGGCCTCGCGTTCGTAGGTGTCATAGACGTGCTTCAAGGCGTCCACGTCGGCAACCTCAAAGTAATACCGGCAGTGCTCGATTTCACTCGCCAGTAACAAGTCGCGATACGGAATGCCCGCGCCGTAGTCCATGCTCCAGACGCTCTCCAAACCCTGGAGCGCCAGGGCAATGCGGTCGAGCCCGTAGGTAATTTCTACCGAGACCGGCTCCAGCGCCTGCCCACCGGCCTGCTGGAAGTAGGTGAACTGGGTAATTTCCTGGCCATCGAGCCA
>SXGT01902806.1_pt1 | contig 20128 bp, 11 predicted proteins | sample 3176221 | NCBI WGS metagenome assembly SXGT01 (sample SAMN11356862, study PRJNA531348) | freshwater metagenome | isolation source: freshwater sample F1-120 | place: China: Fuxian Lake, Yuxi | collected 2017-12-25
CAGCCCCTCTCCTCGCTTCCCTGCCTTACCTCGCGTCCCTCCCAGGCAGTTCGCGCCCAGCAAGAACCCCGTTCCTCGGGTGCGGTGCAGTCTATCACCCCCCTCCCTCTTGTCAAGAAATTATCGCGACATTTTGTCGCAGCCCTTTATACGCCTCGAATACATAAGCCGCGCCTGGCCAATTGCCGTTTTTCTCGCCTCCTATCGTCGCGCATTTGGCATTAGCCCACCGCGATGACCATGCTCCAGCCCATATAGCTCACCATTTCGGCTTGCTCCTAGACGTAAATACATGAAATCCAACATCAGGCCAGTCGCAACAAGCGCCAACTCCCAACCGCTCTCGCTTGACTCGAACGGGCATTTTTCTAGTTCGGCTATCTCCGTGCCAGGCTCGTGTCCATCAAGGCAAAGGCTTGGCGAAAATCATGGATAAGCCTTAAACTTCGTTGTTTCTCAAGAACATACGCAAAAGCACACCGCTCGCGCATCATCGCACGCCACATAAGGGACACTTTTGTTACGATAGCTATCTTTTTTCCAACCAACATTGCCTAACCTCTTTTTTGTATATGAATGCCCCCGTCACCGAGAACCAAGTCGGCACCAATCCCTTTAAACGCTTGCTGTTCATGGCTTTATGCTTTGCCCTGTTCGGGCTAGTTCGCCTGATGCTTTGGGTTGTGGTTCTGTTCCAATTCCTAGCCCACCTTTTAACCGGCCGAGTAACGGGAGTTGGCGTGCGATGGGGAGAAGCACTCGCTGCCTGGATATATAAGATGATGCTCTTCATGTCTTACAGCACCGAGCGGATGCCTTTCCCGTTCACCCGATTCGGCGCGGAAGAAGAGGATGATTAATCTCCCCCGCAATGGTGGCGGCGAAGCCCCAAGGTATTAGCGCCGGGTATTAACAACGCCTTCGTTCCAACGCAATTGGAAATCGAGCAAAGCTAAGAAACTCGACATTCCGCTTAGGTGACTCCAACCGCGCGGACAATTCTGAATCACCCCTAGCGGTGCATCGGGACAATGTGGTTATTTTTCTGTTAACAAGGGCTTAAATATTTTTCCGCGCCGCTCCCGCTATCCGGAGCGACGCTTTTCGATATGAGGAGTTAACCGCCATGGGTGGGTTAAAAGACCAATTGCTCAAAGCCGGCCTGGTCAACGAGAAACAAATCAAGAAAGCTCAGCAGGAAAAACGCAAGGAAAACCTACAGAATCAGGGTCCGCGGAAAAAAACCGCCGAGGAAGAAAAGCTCCGAATACAGCAAGCCCACGCCGAAAAAACCGAACGCGATCGCCAACTCAACTTGCTGCGCAAGGACGAAGCCGAAAAAAAGGCACAGGCGGCCCAGATAAGGCAATTGATCGAAGCCCATCGCCAACCCAAGGGCGATGGAGAGACGCCGTACAATTTCGTGGATGGGGGCATCGTGAAAAGGCTGTACGTGTCCGACCAGACTCGCGCGCGGATCATTCGCGGACAACTAGCCATCGTGAAACTGGACCAGCAGTACGAACTGGTGGCCCCCGATATCGCCGATAAAATCAGTCAGCGCGACGCGGCGTTCGTGATGGTACAAAACAATCCGGCGCAAGCCACCGAGACCGATGAAGTCGACGATGCTTACGCGGCTTACCGGATTCCGGACGATTTGATGTGGTAACTCAACGACTTTCCAGGCATGTTTGGCCGGAACAGCCCCCTACCAGGGGCGCAACACCCGGCACAGTATTTCCCGGATATTCTCGAGTTCGAAAGGTTTGTCGCAAATGGCCGAAACCCCGGCTTGCTCCACATTGCCGAGCCTCGCCATATTCTGCTCGCTGGTCACCATCAGGATAGGAATCGAGGTGTTTCCCATGTGTCCGCGAATATGCTCCACCAAAGCCTGACCATCCATTTCCGGCATGTTCAAATCGGTCACCACTAGGTCGAACAAATGCCGCTCGAACAATTCCGCCGCTTCCCGTCCATCCGCGGCGGTGGAAATTCGTTCGATGCCCAATGAATTCAAAACCCGGATAATGTGTTTGCGTGACAGAGCGCTATCGTCCACCACCAGCACCCGCGGGTCATACTGTTCGAGCGCGACCCAATCCGCGGCGTTGGGCTCTAGGTAAGCCGCCGTCGAGCGCAAGGCGCGGCGGAGATGCTCGTGGTCGAAGGGTTTGGGGAGTATGGCCAGGATGCCCGCTTGGCGGAGCGGTTCGAGGCTACGAAAATCGGTCTCGCTGGACACCAACATGAACGCCACCGCCTCCAGCCCAGGCCGCTGGCGCATCCTCGCCACCAGTTCGGTGGCGGTCATATCCGGCAAGTACATCGCGCTGATCACGAGATCGGGCGTGTAACGCGCCATGGCATCCAAGGCATCTTTCCCCGAAGACACGCCTTCCACGTTCCCCACGCCCTCCTCGGCCAAATGCCGCGAGATGATTTTGATCTGCATGGCGGACGGTTCCACCAACACGATCGATAATTCACCCACGTTCATCATCCCGCCTCTTCTCGTTACTGTTCCGTCCCATGGCCCAATCCGGCTAGTCAAGGCAATAAGTCCGGACGCCAAAGCGCGTTATCCACCGGCTTCCCTCGAATAGCCCACGGCTCGCGGCCCCTTGGGGGATTGGGGTTCGGGGCGAATTCCGAAGGTCGGCGCATCAACAGCACCCCGCCCATCCGGTTGGCGTTGGCGCGGCGAATCGCGGGAAACGCATTTAGATCGAGACCCAAATCGGGATCAATGCACTCCCTTGCCATTGAGAAAATGCCCAAACTTCATGTCCGAACCCAGAATGTGGTGGTTCAACCAATCCTTGAGGAAATGCATCGTGGTAAGTGACAGGCTGGTGGTTCCCGCGTGAACCGCCGTTTGCAATTCGGCCGCGGTATTCACCAGATCGCTGTGTTCTTTCTCGTGGCCGACATGGTCGGAATATCCATGAATCTTCATCAAGCGTTCCTCGGTCGAAAAGTGGTAGACGGTATACCTCACCATTTCGTCGAGCACCTTGCCTATGATGTCCTTGCCGTGGCCAACGGCCATGGCGTCATGCAGTTCGTTGATGATAGCCACCAACTTCTTATGCTGGTCGTCGATTTCCTTGACGCCGACTGAAAGCTTATCGGTCCAGGTGATGAGTGACATGGCGGGCTCCTTACGCGTGGATGGATATTCCATTCGGCGATCGCCGAGAAGGGGTCACCTACAATGTAGACCATGGCGAGAGGAAGTCATTGGGGGGTGGGAAACCGAATCGGCGGCGGAATTCGAATTTCATCCGCCCGCGGTTCCGTGGAGCGGAGGATCGGCGCGGCTTGGACGCTCGCGGGTGTTGCATTCGCGGCACTCCCCAGAGGCGCGGCGTGCCTCAACAGGCTTTGTCAATCAATCCCAGCGCCATCCCAACCCAATCAAAAACAACCGCCAATAATCCCCCACAGCCCCGCCCGCGCATGGCCGCGCGAATACATGGATCAGCGAATAAAACTGTAGGGTGAGGTAAACCGCCAGCACGTCGAGCGGGATATGCGCATCCCAGTTCCAAGGTTTGCGGATGCTTTTCTTGCGCAGCAAATACAACTCGGTAAAGGAAATCCCCAAACCCAGCAGCACGAAATATGGCCAGGTTTGCAAAACTCCCCAGACATTCTCAAAGCGCAGGCCCTTGTAGAAAAACTCCTCGGGCAAATGCCCCCAAAACAGATTGCCGAAACACGCCGCCGCCATGGTCGCGACGAAAATCCGCGGCCCCGTATGTTTCCGGAACCAGCGAAAAAACACCGGATAAAAGAACGCCCGCACCAGAAATTCCCGGTAATGGAAGGTAAATCGCGCCCATAAGGACACCAGGTTGGTCGCCAACCAGGGACGATTGAAATAAGGATCCATTCGATAGCCGAATACCCGCCACAGCCCGGTTTTGAAATGCAGCACCGCCGCCCACACCAAGAACCAGCGCACCTGATCCAGCAAAGTGGTTGCCAGCACCGAAGCGGTGCTGGCATAACCCGTCGCCACGAAATCGCAAACTAGCCGCTTGGTGTGCGCCCCGTGAACATCCAGCCCGAAATAGCTAAATACCGCCACCAGTTCCAGCCGCGCCCACTCGCCGAAAACCAGGTATAGCAAAGCCACTGCCCAGATTTTCACCCCGTCCAAGGCCAGCTTGTTCTTATCCTCGGCGAGGAAATTATTGGCGAGATAGGCATAGCCCTGGCCGATAGTAACCCCCCAGTGCCAATTCGGTAACGCGGCGGGGGACAGAAATACCGCCAGATAACCAATCAACGGTAGGTTTTTTGGGACTTGCCCCTGGTTATAGTCGATGTGGTACATCATCAATCGTTCCCACTGCCAGAAAAACAGCAGGATGCCCAGCGGCAGTTTCCAAGCGTTTCCACTCAAGCCTTCGGCCAAGGCGCCCACGAGCACCACGATCATGGCGGACTGGATGGCAATCGCGCGCGTCGCGGCCAAGAGCCCGGGCTGGCGTTCCAAGCGCGGCAATCCGTGCCGATAAACTTCCATGACGACGACCCCAGTGGCCAAGGCCATGGCCACGGAAGCCCCGGAACCCGCCAAGGCCAGATATCCCAATATCCCGGTAGTGGCGCCGATAATCAGGCCCTGCCTAGGGGGGCAGGCGTGGAACAGCAGGTAAATCGCCAGATGGGCGGACAGCAGCCCGGCTAGCGCGGCGCTCCCATACAGAATCAACCCCGCCGCGAGGAACCAGAACACCAAGGACGCCTGCTTGAAGCGCTGGGGCAGAAAGTACGCGCAAAGGAAAACGCCGGCGACGGCGCCGAACAGAATCAGGCGCTGATCGTCGTTCGCGAGGTCCGCGTTCGCCCGATAAATCCAGATTTCGCTGTCCACGTTATGGTCGGCGTCGAACACGCCTGGCGGAACCCAGCCGATCCAGCGGGCCAGTTGTTCCGGTGCCGGCAAGCCGAGATAAACCGCGGCATGAGTGAACAGGTAGGCGTACAAGCCGAGCATGGCCAGCACGGCCGCGACCACGCTAGGGCTGTGGCGGGCGGCGTTGCGCGCGCGTTGCTCGTCGGTGGCGGGCCGATCGCGGAGCAAGCCGGCCATGCTTCAACCCGCGAGTTTGGCGAGCACGAAATCCGACAAGGTATCCAGCGTATCGAAGTTTTGCGCGCTGATATCCGAGTCGCGCATCTTGATGCCGAATTGCTTTTCAAGGAACAGCACCATGTTGATGACTTCCATGGAACTGGTGAACCATTCGTCCAGCAAGGGGGTGTTTCCGTCCAACACTCCGGTTTGGTCCCCGGCGTTCTGCTTAAGGTAGGTGGCGAGGTGTTCGATGACGGTGTTCTTGTCCATGTTGTTCGTATTTCGAGCGATAAAACGCGAGGGAAAAATAACATTGCCGGGTGCGAATGTTATCTCTTTGGGGTGGAGGCTGTCTCGTTAGACCGAGGAGAACGCGCTCAATGGAAGCGAATCGATACCCGCATGTTAGCGGGGGAGAAACATAGCGCCGGCTATAGGTTGGGAGTCGCGTTAGGGTCGGTACCGCCGGAGAGCAGCCGCTCCCGGTCAATCTTGCCGTTGGCGGTCACCGGAAAGCTTTCCAGCCGGCAACAGGCTTGGGGAATCATGTAGGCGGGCAGGAATTCCGCGAGCCGCCGGCGTAAATCGGCGATGGGTCCGGCGGAAGCCGAGGTATAAAACGCCAAGATGCGCTGCCCCACGGGGTCATGGACGACACAGCATTGCTGTATCCCGTCGATGCGGCCCAGGGCGGCTTCGATTTCACCCAGTTCGATCCGATGCCCCAGGTGCTTGATCTGATGGTCCCGGCGGCCGACGAAGTAAATCAAGCCGTCCTTGCCCGAGCGGTAGCCGTAATCTCCGGTTTTATAAAGGATTTCCCGGCAATGCGGATTCTCCGGGTTTTGGATGAAGGCGGCCTGGGTTTTTTCGGGATTGTTCCAATAGCCTAATGAGACACCGATGCCGCCGATGCAGATTTCGGCCACGACATCGGTATCCGTGACCGGCTGGCCGGCGTCATCCAGAAATACGATCTTCGAGTTTTCGCAGGGCAGCCCCAGCGGCACGGCTTCCAGGCTCTCCAGTTCCGAACCGAAGATATGGTGGACGGCGTCCACGGTGATTTCGGTGGGGCCGTACAGGTTCGATAGCAAGGCATGGGGTAGCTTCCCGCGCAGGTATTTCAGCGTGTTCAACGGCATGGCCTCGCCGGCGAAAAGCACTTTGCGCAAGGCTCCCAGCTTCCGCCCGGACAGCAGGTCGAAGGCGGCGATATTCGCCAGCAGGGAGGGCACGAAGAAAATCAGGCTGATGCGCTGGGCTTCCAGATATCCCACTAGGTCCGAGAGGAAGCGGAATTTGCGCTGTGAGATCAGGTGCAGGGTAGCGCCAGTGGCGAAACTGGCATAGAGGTCCAGTACCGAGTTGTCGAAATACAAGGGCGCTTGGCCGCCGATGATTTCGCGGTCGGTGATCTGGTAGGTTTCCACGACCCAATCGATGTAATCGATCACCGCCGCGTTGGAAATGGTGACGCCCTTGGGTTCGCCGGTGGTGCCCGAAGTGAAGATGATGTACAGCGGATCGAGGTTGGTCAACGACCGGAGCTTATTCAGCAATTCCGCTTCCCGCTCAGGGCTGTAGCTCTCCGCGGCGGAGTCCACGCCCGCCACCCGGAAGCCGTGTTCGGCCTTTTCCACCACGGGCGGATCGTCCAGCAAGCGCCAGACCGCCGCGCGCCTAGCCTCCGGGCTGGCCGCGTCGAAGGGCACATAAATGTGCCCGCTCAATTGCACGGCCAAGAGAGCGGTCACCGCCGCGATGGATTTGTCGATGGCGATTACCACTGGCCGCCGCGCGCCCGGCACCGCCTCCCGTATCCGCCAGCCCAGCGCCACGGCTCGCCGCCACAGGTCGGCGTAGCTGATCGCCGCGCCTTCTTCGACCAGGGCGGTGTGGCCGGGAAAGCGGTCCTTAGCGCGGATTAGGTATTCGAGGGCGAGTTTTTGCATGGTGGCCGTAGCTGTTGAATTTGAGCCACGCGACAAGCTTTCGATATCACAAGCTGGCTTCTTCCGGGAAAAATTCTTTATCCAGGATTTGTTCGAGCGTGAAAGGGCATCGATGAGGAAAGCTTTGCTTGTCGATGCCGGTTTCGTCCTCGGCGGCCATGGCGGCCTTCTCGTAGGCGGGGCCGATTTTACCCATGATTTCGGTTTTCAGGCTCGGGCTGTCCTCAAGCAGTTCGCTAATGTCGATCCGCTGGGTCGAGAGGGTATTCCGCCAGCTTCTCGACCGCCTCGCGGGCTGGAATTGCCACTTGAGCAGATGGGCTAGCAAGACGGTCAAGCGGTTGAGGAGTTCGCGTTTCTCGCTCTTGCTCATGGCCTCCAGTTCCTCCGCCACATGTTCGGCATCGATTTCGCCGAATCTTTTCTCGCGAATCAACCCGGCGGTATCGATCAGCCAGGCATGGAAGTCTTTGTCGTAATTGGCGATTCGTTCCATGGGGAAGCCTCGTTCGCCTTGTGGCGGTGGACATTGGAGAGCACCGAAGCTCCACGCCGGGTTTTAGTCTTCCTGTCCCGGCTTGAACTGCCCCACCAACTGCGCCTGCACGTTCGGCGGCACCGGGTCGTAATGGCTGAGTTCCAGGGTATAGGAGCCTTGGCCGGCGGTCAGCGACTTGAGCCTGGAATGGTAGCCGTCCAGTTCCGCCAAGGGCGCGCGGCCGTTGACCAAGGCCATGCCTCCGCGCGACGGGCTGTGGCCGGTGACTTGGCCGCGGCGGGAGGAGAGGTCGCCGCTCACATCGCCGATGGAGGATTCCGGGATGTTGAGTTCGATATTGACGATGGGTTCCAGCAGGATAGGCTTGGCCTTGGCGATGGCATCTAGGAAGGCTTTCTTGCCAGCGGCCACGAAAGCGACTTCCTTGCTGTCCACCGAATGGCTCTTGCCGTCGTAGACCACGACCCGCACGTCTTGCAGCGGATACCCGGCGATGGCGCCGGTATCCAGCACCATGTGGACGCCCTTTTCCACCGCCGGGATGAACTGGCCGGGGATGGTGCCGCCTTTCACCTCGTCCGCGAATTCGAAGCCGGCGCCACGCGACAGCGGTTCGATGCGCAGGAAGACTTCGCCGAACTGGCCCGCGCCGCCGGTCTGCTTCTTGTGGCGATAATGGCCCTCGGCCGGGGCGGTGACGGTTTCGCGGTAGGGCACCTTGGGGGTGTGGGTGTCCACGTCCAGCTTGTACTGGTCGTGCATCTTTTCCAGCACCCTTTTCAAATGCAGTTCGCCCAGGCCGTGCATGACTTCCTCGTGAGTGGACGGGTCGTAGTCCACATGGAAGCTGGGATCTTCCGCTTCCAGTTTGTGCAGGACTTCCGACAGCTTGTGCTCGTCGCCGCGGCGCTTGGGCTTGATGGCCAGGCCGAACACCGAATGCGGGAAATCCAGGGGCTTGAGGTGGATATGGTCGTCCTCGGGGGCGTCGTGCAGCACGGAATCGAACACCACGTCATCGACTTTCGCCACGGCGCAGATATCCCCGGGGACGGCGCGGGTGATCGGCACGTGCTGCTTGCCTTGCAGCATGAACAACTGGTTTACCCGGAACGGCTTGCGGGATTCGCCGACGAAAAGCTGGGTGTCCGGGGTAATGGAGCCCTGATGCACGCGGAACACCGACACCTTGCCCACATAAGGATCGATGTCCACCTTGAAGGCATGAGCTAGGACATGCTTGGCGGGATCGGGTTCGGAATGGAAGGGCGTGGCGTTCTTGCGCTCTTCGTTGGACGGCCAGCGCTCGAACAAAGGTGGATTGCCCTCGGCCGGATTGGGCAACAGCTTCACGAACACGTCCGCCAGTTCCTCCACGCCCGCCCCGGTGCGGGCCGAGACGAAGCAAACCGGCACCAAATGCCCTTCGCGCAGCGCCGCCTCGAAGGGCGCGTGTAGTTCTTCCGGGGCAATCTCGCCCTGCTCCAGGTAGCGGGTCATCAATTCCTCGTCCACCTCGACCACCTGGTCAACCAGCGCCTGGTGCGCCCGCGCCACCGAGGAGAAATCAGACTCGCCGCCTGGGTTGAAGAAGCAATCCACCACGCGGGAGCCGCCGTCGGCGGGCAGGTTGATCGGCAGGCATTCCTTGCCGAAGGCTTCCTGGATTTCCGCGAGCAACCCCGGCAGGTTGCCGTTCTCGCCGTCGATCTTGTTGATGACGATCATCCGGCACAATCCCCGCGTTTCCGCCCAGTGCATCATGCGCTTGGCGGTGAATTCGATGCCGTTCTGGGCGTTGATGACCACCGCCACGGTTTCCACCGCGTCCAGCGCGCACAGGGCCTGCCCCATGAAGTCGGGAAAGCCGGGGGTGTCGAGCAGGTGGACGCGGGTAAGCTGATGGTTCAGATGGGTGACGGCGACTTTCAGCGAGTGCTGGTGGGTTTTTTCCAGCGGGTCGTAATCGCAGACCGTGGTGCCTTTTTCGACGTTGCCTTGCGCGTTGATCATGCCGGTCTTATGCAGCAGGGCTTCGGCCAGGGTGGTCTTGCCCGCGCCGCTTTGGCCCACCAAGGCCAAGGCGCGGATGTTTTCGGTGGAATAAGCGATCGCGTTCATGGTTCTTCTCTCTGTCTTTCACTATTTGTGCGTGGATTCGGGATACTTGCGGCGAGTGTAGGCGAGGCTTGGGGGGAGGTTCAAGCGGGGTTCGGCGGCGGGCTGGTTTTTCACCCCCGACAGGCTTGGGAAAAGCCGCGGCAAGCCGGTTCGCGGAGTGTCGAAAAGTTTTACACGGGGTGGATTTTCAGCCCGGAACAAGGCTTCGAGGCTAAGGCCCAAGGTTGGCCGGCCGTGGTTTGCCGGCCGATTATCGGGCCCGGCCGTATGTGATTTTTTACACACCACTGGCGGCGGGCAAGCAGGATTATTGGGATGAATTTCCTTTTAAAACAGTGGGATGAAAATCCACCCAAGCCCAGGAAAGCCAACTTGGCTGGGAAAAACCAGGCGGATTCGCGGCAAGGGGCGTCGATATCTGTATTTATTTCTTTACGTGGCTCCTTGAGCAGGCGCAACGGACATTGGTAAGCCACAAAAAACACTTATATTACAATACACTAAACGATTGGCTCGGTTTGTGCTTTTAGTTCTAGGACATAATTTTCACGTAGCACAAACCAAACATTCTACAAGTGAACTGCTTCACATTTCAGAGGAAAAAATGAAAGCCTTTACCATGAATTCCGGGGAACCGACCCAGAAAATATGCTTCCGCGGCCTGATTTGCCTGTTGGCGGGGCTGGTGCTGTCGGGGTTCGCCACGCTGAGCCAGGCGACCGCCCTGGGTCTGAACCAGACCATGCCCGATATTACCGTACAAAACAGCATCAGGGTTTCTTACAATGCCGGCACGCAAGCCTTCAGCGCGGCCCTGCCGATACAAGGAGCCGGGATCTTCACTCTCGCGGTCGATACCAATCCGGCCCATAACATCAACATCGGCTCCGGCTCCTACAGCATTAACGCGACCATCACCAACGCGGGGGTTCTTACCGGAGGAACGGCCAGCCTCTCGGGCACCTGGAGCACGGGTACCGGCACCATTTTCACCGGCGGCATCTCCCTGTTTGGCTACAACAGCGCCAGCAGCGTTTACGAATTCGTGGTCAATGTCAGCAGCGGTTCTTCCGCGCTTGGCTTCGGAACCGGCAGCAAAGTGGGCATCATCCTATCCAAGGCGCCAGGCGCGGGTAGTTTCGCATCCAGCTTCAACAACAATACCTGTTTAAATCTGGTTAATTGCTCCACTTCCGACAACTTCGCCATGGTTCCGGAACCCTCCAGCCTAGCGCTACTAGGCATAGGCGCCCTAGTGGCACGCCGTTTCTCTCGCCGGGAATCGGTTCTCCGGTAAACGGGCAGGTTAAATAATCGCTTCATTCAGAGCCCGGTTCCGACCGGGCTTTTGTTGCCCACCCGCCCGAGGCAGCAGCGGCCGAGTCGTTAAGGAAATTTCCGGGATAAAAGGCTACTGAAACGTAGATATCCCGGCTCGCGGGAGCGGCTTTTAAACACGACAAGCTATCGCGCTCCGGCAACGCCCCCCCTCTACCGCGGTTGCAAACCGCTCCCACCACGCCGCCCAGAACACGCCGATTGTCCGCGAGGACTGGCCACTCGGGTGTCAATCAGTTTTACAAGGCACCGAAGCTCGGCTACGCGGGGCGCGCATGGACCGCCGCAATACTCATGCCTTTTCTCCCGCGGCACAGCCTCGCACAATAGCAAGTATGAATTTTTTTACAGTCAGACGACTGGGAAGGCACTGGAAAATAAACAAATACCCATTTAAAAACATATTGATATGGATTTTTACGGAGCAGCGCGATAGCCCGGCTGGCATGGAAAAGCGGGGCATCCACACGATGGATAGGAAGTTTTGTATTTTTTTTCTTACCATATGGCCAATAAGATACACCCGCCCCTTGATATCCACTTAGAATATCCATATATATCAAAAATATATAATTTGTTGGCGTAACTTTTGCTTAATGTTCGTCACAGTGTTATCTAGTACCACAAGATTAGCATTGAAAAAAGAGAACAATGTCTCAATTTGAAAATAAACGGTGATTTTCGTCAGCTTCGCGCCAATTCCGTAGTTTCTAGCGTGACGTATCCGGGGAGCGGCATCCCAGGACATCAAGGATTTTTCGGCTGGCGCCAATAGGGTCCACTAGGACGACACCCTGCACGGCCGCGAACGCGCCATACAGGGCTCTCAATCCTAAGGATTTCCCCGAGTTCGATGGGAACCACCAAAGTAAATGGTGTAAAACAATGAACCTCATATTGCGTTTAGGAACAATTTCCACACTGCTGCTTTATGGCGCGGCGGTCAACGCCTCCGGGAATACCGCTAACACCCACCGGGTGGGGACGGTCATGGGCCTCACCAGCATCGCGGTCGAAGCCTTGCCCCAACCCGGTTTTCCATTGGTCCTGTTTACCAACCCTAGCGGCGCCTCTTACACGGCCAGCACGGGGGCATTCAATATCACCTCGTCGCCTTGGCTGGCGGTGATGGATTCGAGCGGAATCAACAATTTGTTCATCACGGGCACCGGCAACGCCGACCAGAACGTGACGATCAACGTGGTCCTGAATCCCGCCGACGGTTCCCTGGTCGGCGGCGTGCCCGGCGACGATTTCGTTCTGAAAGGCTACATCGACGCCACCTACAACAACAGCAATCCGGACGGAGCGTTGTTGAAGGGGGAGGTGCTGAGCTTCACTTATCTGGACGATCCCAGCGCCACCGATTCCGCGGAATTGCGGTTCCGGGTCACGGGAGGCAGCCTCGCCGCCAATCCAGGCTTTTGGATGCAGGACATAGGCGTGCTGGTGACGATGGAAAACGTCAAGGACGCGGGAAACTCGTCGTTCCCGACGGTTTCCTTTAGCCAGAACTTCACCGCCACGGCGGCCAAGGGCAACCTGGGGCCGATCCCGCCAGTGGCGAACCCGCCCTGCGCGGTCTCGATCGGGGACTATGTCTGGCATGACCTGAACCATGACGGCTTGCAGCAGGCCAACGAACCCGGCATCAACGACGTTACCATCCTCCTCAAGGATTCGTCGGGCACCGTGGTTCAATCCACCACCACCGCGCCGGGCGGCCCGACCACCCAGGGCGGCTACTACCAATTCGCCGCGCAGTGCGGCGCCTACACGGTCCAAGTGGACACCGCTACCTTGCCGGTTGGCCTCATGCCCACCACCTCCACCGTGGGCAGCGACACCACCATCGACAGCAACGGCAGCCCGGCTTCGGTCAGCCTGACCATCGATGGAACCACCGACCAGACCATCGACTTCGGCTATCAATCGGCCTGCACCAGCGCGATCGGCGATTTCGTCTGGCAGGACACCAACCTCAACGGGGTTCAGGATTCCGGCGAACCCGGCATAGACGGCGTCACCGTATGGCTGAAGGATAGCTACGGCAACCTCCTTGAAACCACGGTCACCGGAACCGGAGGCCCCAACAACCAGCCCGGCTACTACCAGTTCAACGGACGCTGCGCGGGCGCTTACACGGTTGAGATTAAAGCCTCCACCCTGCCGGCCGGCTTCACCGCCACCAACTCCAATGTGGGTGGAGATAGCGGGCTCGACAGCAACGGCAGCCCGGCTTCCGTGACCCTGGCGACCGACAGCGGCGCCGACCAGACCGTGGACTTCGGCTACAAGCCGCCCTGCACGGGCTCGATCGGCGACTACGTCTGGAGCGACGCCAACAAGAACGGCATCCAGGACGCTGGAGAAGTAGGCATCAATGGCGTGCGGGTGCTCCTGCTCGCGGGAGACCAGCAGACCGTGCTCGCGACGGCCACCACCCACACGGGCGGCCCGGCCAACCTGGACGGGTACTACCAGTTCCCGGGACTATGCGCGAACACCTATTACGTGAAGGTGGACGAATCCACGGTTCCGCCCAACTGGATGGAAACCCTGGTCAATCAGGGAAGCAATGACGCCATCGACAGCGACGGCCCGATAGCCCTAGTGGCCCTGCCGCTCAACAGCAGCGGCGATCAGACCATCGACTTCGGCTACTACCCGCCCTGCACGGGGAAAATCGGCGACTTCATCTGGCACGACCTGAGCCGCGACGGCATCCAAGATTCGGGCGAACCCGGCATCAACGGGGTCACCGTGAACCTCAAGGATTCCAGCGGCACGATCGTCGCGACCACCACGACCAATCCGGGCGGAACGGGCAGCCAAGATGGGTACTATCAGTTCACCGGACTGTGCGCGGATAACTACACGGTCGAGGTGGACACCAGCACCCTGCCGGCGGGCTATACCCCGGCTCCAATCAACGCGGGCGCCGACGACACCAAGGACAGCGACAGCAGCCCGGTCCTCGTCAACCTGCCGACCGATTCCAGCGGCAACCAGACCATCGACTTCGGCTATCTGTCGCCCTGCACTGGAGCCATCGGCGATTATGTATGGGAGGATGACAATCAGAACGGTATTCAGGACGCGAACGAATCCGGCATCGACGGCGTTTCCGTGATCCTCAAGGACGCCAACGGCAACGTCATCGCGAGCACGGTCACCACCACCGGCGGACCCCAAGGCAAGCCCGGCTACTACCAGTTCAACGGCTTGTGCATGGGTTCGTACACGGTAGTAGTGGACGCGGACACCCTGCCGCCCGGCTTCGCGGCGACGCCCAGCGGTGTCGGCACCGACAGTACCCTGGACAGCAACGGTAGCCCCGCCCTAGTGATTCTGGGTTCGGATACCACGGTAGACGCAAGCGTTGACTTTGGCTTCAAGCCGCCCTGCGCCGGCAAGATCGGCGACTATGTCTGGTCCGATCTGAACTGGGATGGATTGCAGGACACGAATGAAACCGGCATCAACGGCGTGACCGTGAACCTGAAGAACAGCGCGGGCACGATCGTCTACACGGAGGCGACCTATACCAACCCAGCGACCGGCAAACAGGGTTACTACCAGTTCGCCGGACTATGCACGGGCAACTACACCGTCGAGGTGGATGCCACCACCTTGCCGGCGGGTTATAACGCAACCACGTCCTTGGTGGGCGCCGATCATACGATCGACAGCAACGGCAGCCCGACTCCGGTCAGCCTGGCGACCAATGCTAGCGTCGATAGCAGCATCGACTTCGGCTATGTGGCGCCGGCCAGCCTGGGCGATTATGTCTGGTATGACGCCAACGGCAACGGCTTGCGGGACGCGGGCGAATCGCCCATATCCGGCATCAAGATAGAGTTGTATCAGTGTGGAGGTTCCACCGTGTTGGCCACGGCCTACACGGACAACAGCGGGCTCTATGGCTTCACGGCCCTACCGCCGGGCAGCTATTACGTCCGGTTCTATAGCTCGACGGCGTATCCGACCTTCACCACGGCGAAGGTGGGAACCGACAACGCGATAGACAGCGACGCCAATAGCAGCGGCTACACCGCGTGCGTGACCTTAACGCCCGGCCAAGCGTACACCGATTTGGACGCGGGACTCATCGCCGCCAGCACCGGAGGTGGGCAACCGTTGACGATTGGCTACTGGAAAACCCACGCCTCCTGCCAGAGCAATAGCGGCAATCAGGGATCCGTCCTAGACCAGACCATGGCCTTGGCGGAACCGGATGGAATTGCAGTCGGCATACTCACCTTGCATGGCAGCACCGCGACCCCTAACCAGGCTCCCGATTGCCTCAAGGCGGTTCGCCTGTTGGATAAGTCGACCATCAACACGGCGGCGAAGAAGGCCAGCGATCCCGCGTTCGGTTTGGCTGCGCAGTATCTGGCGGCCAAGGTGAACGTGCTGCACGCCGCCAAGACCTGCACCGCCCAAACGAACGCGTTGAACCAAGCGCAAACCTTGTTGGCGACGATCGGCTTCAACGGGATTAGCCACAACAACATGACCACGGCCCAGGCCAATACGGCCAACAGCCTGGCCACGAGCCTGGACAACTACAACAACGCCCGTCTCTGCCCGTAATCAGCGAAGCGATTCGCCGATTAGACCTCAAAGCCCGGCTTCGGCCGGGCTTTTTTTTCGCGGATCGCCGGTATCGCCCGGAATTTCCGCTGGCGAAGCGCCGCCCGATTCCAAGGACGCGCACGGCCCACCCGAACATGTTCACTGGATGGCCGTGCTTGCATCCAACCAACCCGTGGCGAGGGACGATTTAGCTAGTGTCGGTAAGTTTTACAGGAGGTAGGCCGGTTCTCGCGGGAAAAGCTTGTCGAGCGAGGGCCGAACCCCCGTCCGCGTTGATGCCCGGATCGCCTAGCGCATGGCGATTATGGAGTTTTTTACAATCCGGCCAATACGAACAAGCCGTGAAATATAAAAAACCCATATAAATCAATAACCCAATACTAGCTCCGGGCAATGTAACAGGCTGCGGAGATAAGCGCATGGGATTCGGTAGCCGATGGATAGGATGATATGTATGGGCTTATTTACGGTATAGGGACAAGGAGACATCCCGCCACTATCACGAAGAATAAAGATCAATCTATTCAGCTACTTAAAATATGTGGCACAAAAAATGTTTCTTCTTCGTGGAGACAATTTCCCATAGCACAAATTTCGCGCCAGTGGAGTGAACTACATCTCAAAATTAGAAATAAGTGAAATATTTGGCCCGCGCACCGATGCGCTAATCCCTTTAATTTCCGGCTTGGCATTCAACTCACCCTAGATCCAAGGTGACAAAAAATGAAATCCCTATTACGAACATGCACATTCATGGTGCTGCTGCTGCATGACATGATCTGCGGCGCGTCAATTCCCCAACCAGATTTTCCACTCATCCTATTCACCAACCCGAGCAGCGCCTCTTATACCGCCGCCACGGGAACCTTCAGCATCGCCTCCTCGCCATGGTTGGCGTTGATGGACGCGAGCGGAACCAACATTTCGTTCATCACGGGCACTGGCAGCACCGACCTGAATGTGACGATCAATGTGGTTTTAAATCCCGCCGACGGCTCACTGGTTGGCGGCGTGAGCGGAGACGACTTGGTTGTGATGGGCGTAATCGACGCGACCTACAACAACGACCCTCCTCACAGGGCTCTGCTAAAGGGAGAAATCGTCGGCCTCACCTACATCGACGACCCCAGCGCCACCGACTCCGTTGAATTGCGATTCCACGTCACGGGGGGCAGCCTATCGAACCACCCGGGCTTCGTGGGCCAGGATATCGGCGTTCTAGTGACTTTGGAGAACATCAAAACCGTTTTGGGCGCGACGCTCCCAACGGTGTCCTTCAACCAGAACTTCACCGCCAGCGCCGCCAAGGGCAACTTGGGGCCGATCCCCTCGGTGCCGAATACCTCCTGCTCCGTAACCATCGGCGACTACGTCTGGCAAGACCTAAACCACGATGGCGCGCAGCAGGCCAACGAGCCGGGCATCGACAATGTCACCGTCCTCCTTAAGGAAGCCAAGCCCAACGGCAGCGTTCTGCAATCCATCACTACCGCGCCCGGGGGGCCGACCAATCAGAGCGGCTACTACCAATTCGCCGCGCAGTGCGGAGATTACGTGGTCGAAGTGGTACCCAACACCTTGCCAGCCGGCTTGACGCCCACCACCCCCACCGCGGGTGGCGACGCCACTGTCGACAGCAACGGCAACTCGACCTCGATCAGCCTGCCCACCGACGGAACCAGCGACCAGACCATCGACTTCGGCTATCAATCGGCCTGCACCGGCGCGATCGGCGATTTCGTCTGGCAGGACACCAATCTCAACGGGATTCAGGATTCCGGCGAACCCGGCATAGACGGCGTCACCGTATGGCTGAAGGACGGCGCCGGCCACATCCTGGACACCGCGGTCACCGGCCTAGGCGGCCCCAACAACCAGCCCGGCTACTACCAGTTCAGCGGACGCTGCGCGGGTACCTACACGGTCGAGGTCAATGCCGCCACCCTGCCCACGGGCTTCACCGCGACTAGCTCGAATGTCGGCGGCGACCAGGCCCTCGACAGCAACGGCAGCCCGTCGTCCGTCACTTTGGCGACCGACAGCAGCACCGACCAAACCGTGGACTTCGGCTACAAGCCGCCCTGCTCGGCCTCGATCGGCAACTATGTGTGGAACGACGCCAACCGCAACGGCATCCAAGACGCCAACGAAGTAGGCATCAACGGCGTGCAGGTCTTGCTGCTCGACTCGATGCAGCACCAAATCGCGACCGCCACCACCAATCCGGGCGGCCCCGGCAATCCGGACGGCTACTACCAATTCGCGGGATTGTGCGCGAACACCTACTACGTGAAGGTGGACGAAAACACGGTTCCGCCAGGCATGGTGGCGACTCTCGTCAACGTGGGTACCGACCAAACCGTCGACAGCAACCTCGCTCCGACGAGAGTAGTGCTGGCCCTGAACAGCAGCACCGACCAAACCATCGACTTCGGCTTCTACACGCCCTGCAAGGGGGCCATCGGCGATTACCTGTGGCATGACCTGAACCGCGACGGCATTCAGAACGTGGGCGAACCCGGCATCAACGGGATCACCGTGAATCTCAAGGATTCCGCGGGAACCATCGTCGCGACCACCGTGACTGGACCCGGCGGCCCCGGCAGTACGGACGGGTACTACCAGTTCACCGGGCTGTGCGCCGACGACTACACGGTCGAGGTGGATGCCAGTACCTTGCCGGCGGGTTACACCCCGGCGCCGTCCAACGCGGGTAGCGACACCGGCCTGGACAGCAACGCCCCGCCAACCGTAGTCCATTTGCCGACCGACAACAGCAGCGACCAGACCATCGATTTCGGTTATCTGTCGCCCTGCTCCGGCGTGATCGGCGACTACATCTGGGAAGATCAGAACCAGAACGGCATCCAGGACGCGACCGAACCCGGCACCGACGGTGTAACCGTGCAACTGAAGGACAGCCACGGCAACGTCATCGCGACCACGGTGACCAATACCGGCGGCCCCGGCAACAAGCCCGGCTACTACCAGTTCAACGGCTTCTGCGGGGGCACGTACACAGTGGTGGTCGATGTGAGCACCCTGCCGCCCGGCTTCACGGCGACCCTGAACGGCGTCGGACCCAACCGCGCGGTGGATAGCAACGGCAGCCCGGCCTTGGTGGTATTGCCCTCGGATATCGCCAGCGATTTGAGCATCGACTTCGGGTTCAAACCGCCTTGCACCGGCAATATCGGCAACTATGTGTGGGCCGATCAAAACCAGAACGGCCTTCAGGACTTGGGTGAAACCGGCATCAACGGCGTCACCGTCAACCTGAAGAACAGTTCGGGCACGATCGTCTATACGGAGGTCACCTATACCAACGCGACGACCCTAAAACCCGGTTACTACAACTTCACCGGCTTGTGCACGGGCAACTACACCGTCGAAGTCGACGGAACCACCTTGCCGACGGGCTACACGCCCTCTCCAACCCTGGTGGGCGCCGACCGCTCGATCGACAGCAACGCCATCCCGACTCCGGTCAGCCTGGCGACCAACTCCAGCAGCGATAGCACGGTCGATTTCGGCTTCGTGCCTCCCGCGAACCTGGGCGACTATGTATGGATCGACGCCAACCAGGACGGCATCCAGGACGCGAACGAGTTGGGCCTCGCCGAAGTCACCGTCGAGTTGTACCAGTGCGGGGGTTCCACCGTGCTGGCCAGCACCACCACGGGCAATGGCGGGCTGTACGGCTTCTTGAAAATCAAGCCGGGCAGCTACTCCGTCAAGTTCTATCCCACAACCCTCTATCCGACGTTCACCACGCCGAAATTGGGAGGCAACAACGCGCTCGATAGCGACGCCAACAGCAGCGGCGTAACCGCGTGCGTGACCCTCTCCCCCGGCCAGACCGACAACGATCTGGACGCAGGGCTATGGCTAGCGCCGGCCACCGCCAGCCTGGGCGACTTCGTTTGGAACGACGCCAACAAGAACGGCCAGCAAGATAGCGGCGAGGCGGGAATCCCAGGCGTTGCCGTGGACCTCTACAATTGCGGGTCATCGACAGCCCTGAGAAACACCACCACCGGCCCCAATGGCGAGTACCTGTTCTCCGGCCTCCCGCCGGGTTGTTACGAGGTCGGATTCGCGACCCCCAGTGGCTACACGATCACCGTCGCCAACGTCGGCTCGGACGACACCGACAGCGACTTGATCCAGAGCACGGGCCGCACCAACTCCTACACCCTGGCGATCGGACAGGCACTCCTGACCGTGGACGCCGGCTTCTATCAGAACTCGGCTGGATGCAACCAGGGTGACAAGGACGGCGATAAGGATGGAGACAAGTCGGGCGACAAGTCCGACGACAAGGATGGCTGGGGCGACAAGTCCGAGGACAAGGATGGCTGGGGCGACAAGTCCAACGACAAGGATGGCTGGGGCGACAAGTCCGACGACAAGGATGGCTGGGGCGACAAGTCCAACGACAAGGATGGCTGGGGCGACAAGTCCAACGACAAGGATGGCTGGGGCGACAAGTCCAACGACAAGGATGGCGATAAGTCGGGC
>SXGT01110996.1_pt1 | contig 20123 bp, 17 predicted proteins | sample 3176221 | NCBI WGS metagenome assembly SXGT01 (sample SAMN11356862, study PRJNA531348) | freshwater metagenome | isolation source: freshwater sample F1-120 | place: China: Fuxian Lake, Yuxi | collected 2017-12-25
CCGGACGCAAGCAACTTGGGCTTGAGGAAGTCGGCGTAGCCGCGCCGAATGAGATCTCCGAAATCTAGGACGGCCTCGAAATAATCACGCCGTTCGCCATGCACCCACACCTGTCGGATAGCACCCCACGTCATCAATTGCCGCGTGCCGGTGCTCGCGCTGCCCTTGCTGATACCCAGAATCCGCGCCACGCCATCCAGCGACTGGGGCTCCACAGAAAGATAGAGGAGGCCGTAGATTTGCCCCACGGACCGGGGCAAACCAACCAACTGACAGACTCGGCTACATGCTTCAATCATCTCCCGCTGAGTTTGGAACAAGCTCGAGAGCGAGGCCCGGCCGTTCTGGCTGGACTTTGGTTTTTGAAGAGCAACTGCCACGACAGAAAAAGACGGTTTTGGCTCGATGGGATTGGGCACTTCGTGCCGGTCAGTTCGCAGCCCACATCACGATCGGCGGACGGAACTTAGAAGCGTTCAATTTGAACTGAACGTTTTTATTACAATCCTCGCAGAAGGCAAGAAGTTTTTGCCGCCGTCGGGTTTGGCGACGCACGAACCTGAATGTAACGCGTAATCTCTCGGTACCGATTCTGCGCTTGAAGGGCGGCTGTTGCAAAGGCAGTGTTCGGGCTAGCTCAAGGTGTTTGCTGCCCTCAAGTGCGGACCGAGCCGCGCGAGCCATGAGCGACCGCAAGAAGCGGTGTTTGTTGGATTGCGCGAGTGGCGAAATGGCAGACGCGCCAGACTTAGGATCTGGTCCCGCAAGGGGTGGAGGTTCAAGTCCTCTCTCGCGCACCAACTTCTTTGCGGCAACCGGCACTTGCGGCCACGGCCCCGCCACCGCATCATCCGCCCATGCAATTCGTCAATGCCCGCCTCATTTTGCCAGATGAAATCGTCCGCGGCTCGCTCACCGTTCGCGAAGGCTGCATCCAGAAGGTTTCCAAGTCCCTCGGCAAAACCTCGAGCAAAGCATCGCGCAGCACCGGCGCGATTGACCTCAAAGGTGGGTTCCTCGCGCCGGGTTTTGTGGATCTGCACATCCACGGTGCGCTGGGGCACGACACGATGGAAGCGACCCCCGAGGCCTTCCGCGCCATTACCGAGTTTCACCTGCGCGGCGGGACCACCTCGATCACGCTCACCACACTCACCGCGCCGCACACCGACATCCTCCGCGTGCTCGACGCCGTCCGACCGCTGCGCAACCGCACTCTCGGCGGCGCGCGCATCGTCGGCGTGCATGTTGAAGGTCCGTACATCTCGCCAAAACGCGCCGGTGCGCAAAACCCGAAATTCGTCCGTCCACCGCGCAACTCCATCGAGTGGCGCGATCTGCTTCGTTTCGGAAAACTCATCACGCAGATGACGCTTGCGCCCGAAGAGGAAGGCGCGCTCCCGCTCATCCGCGCCTTGCGCCGCAATGGCACCATCGCCTCCGGCGGCCACACGGATGCCACCCAAGATCATCTCACTCCCGCGCTGAAGGCCGGCCTGAACCACGCCACGCACACCTTCAACCAGATGAGCACCATCACCAAGCGCGGCCCGTACCGCTGGGCTGGCATGATCGAATTCGCCCTCGCTCATGACGAAATCCTCTGCGAACTGATCTGCGACGGCCAGCACGTCCCGCCGATCATCATGAAAATGCTTTTCAACGCGAAAGGCCGCGACGGCGTCTGCCTCGTCACTGACGCCAGTTCCGGCGCCGGCCTGCCGGCCGGGACGAAATTCGCGCTGTACGGCATGGCCGCGCGCACCACCGCGCACACTGCGGAATTGGTGGATGGCACCGGCCTCGCCGGCAGCACGCTCACGATGATTCGCGCGGTGAAGACCGCCGTGGAACTCGGCGGCCAAAGCCTCGTGGACGCCGTGCGGATGGCCTCGCTGAACCCCGCTCGGCAACTCGGTCGCGCGAACGAGTTCGGCTCCATCGAAGTCGGCAAACGCGCCGACCTCGTCTGGTTTGATGAAAAATTCCGCGTGCGCGGTGTGTGGCTCGATGGTGACGTGCGCTTCCTCGCTTGAGCATCGCCCGCGAAACGCGGCGCAGCCTCAATCCGCCATGCGGTGCGGCGGCTTCCCGGCGGACAGCAGATGCCTCAACGCCATTTCGAGTTCCGGCTGCTTGAACTCGAAATCTGCCCCGAGCAGCCGCGCCGGGTCCACACGCGTGCTGGCCAGCAGCACTTCATCCGCCATCTCCCCCAGCGCCAGCCGCGCGACGGCCGCGGGCAGCGGAAAAATTGTCGGCCGCCGCAACACGCGGCCGAGCACGCGCGTAAACTCGTCGTTGGTCACAGGATTGGCCGAGACCACGTTCACCGGTCCGCTCAGTAGCTCGTTTGCCAGCGCGAACTGGATTGCCCGAACCACGTCATCGATCGAAATCCAACTCCACCATTGCCGGCCGCTGCCGATACGCCCGCCCAAACCGAAACGAAATGGGGGCAGCATCTTCTCCAACGCACCGCCACGAGCACTCAAGATCATTCCAAAGCGCAGCTGAACAACACGCATACCCCGCGCGCGCGACGGCTGCGCGGCGGCCTCCCAGTCGCGCGTCACTTCCGGGAGAAAACCGTTTCCTGCCGCGCTCTCATCGGTGAGCACCTCGCCATCGCGATCGCCGTAGAAACCGATGGCCGAGGCAGCAACCAGCACTCGCGGCGGACATTGTAATTTGGCGAGCGCTTCGCACAACAACCGCGTCCCGGCCACGCGACTCTCGCGGATGCGCCCCTTCTTGGCCGCCGTCCATCGCCCCGCGATGTTTTCGCCGGCGAGGTGCACAACGGCGTCGAACCCCTCCAGCGCGGCCCCATCAATCCGGTTCGCCGACGGATTCCATCCGATCTCGTCCGTGCCGCGAAGCGGGCCGTGGACGAGCCGCGCCACGCGATGTCCCTCGGCCATCAGCGCGGGCAGCAACGCTGATCCGACGAAACCGTGCGAGCCGGTGACGAGAATTTTCATGGCTTCAATAGAAGATTCGCCCGCTTGGTGCGCGAGACAAGCTAGCGATTGGAGAACAGCTCCCAGCGACCGACGCGCTCGAGGAGTTTCAATTCCGCGTTCGTCACGCTGGGGTTGATTCGCTCAAGCGTGCCTTGGAAACCGACGACGAACACGCGCCGCTCACCATTGAGCAACCGCGCGAACGCCGCATCGTCCAGCAACACGCGGTCGCCGAGGCGTTCGCGGTTGCCGGGGAACTCGTACGGCAGCCGGTTGAACGGGATGCCGCCGAGATACGGCTGGTTCGTCGCGCTGATCAGCGGATGCGCCGCGAGCGGGAGGCCCTGTGGCAATTGTCCCCACGCAACGAGCGCGTCACCCGGACGCCACTCCGCGCGGAGTCGGACGCCGAGCGGTTTCAGCGTCTGATTGCCGCGCAACGCCGTCTCGACCGCCGGCACGCTCGCGATGAATACGAACAGTGCGAACACCGCCAAGCCGACGATCCAGCGCTGGCAACGTTGTAGCGACCACGCGGAACTCAATTTGTATAACACGACGAACGCAAGTGCCGCGACTGTGACTTGCGCCCAAAGCCACGGCTGATCGGCAACTTTGAACACGTACCGATAGGCGAGCGGCACGACAGCGAGCAGGATGGGCGGCGCGAGCAACACCGCGCGCCACAGTCCGGGGGCCGTGGTCTTTTCCGCAGAGGATTCTTCCGTGGCAAACCAGCGCCACGCAGCGAGTACGGCGAGCGGCGGAAAAAGCGGCACGATGTACGCGGGCAATTTTGAACGGTTCAGCGAGAAAAGCAGAAAGGTGAACGCGGCCCAGACGGTGAGGAAAAGCCAGGCATCCTTCTGCCGATCGGACAACGCGCGCCAGTGGTCGCGCCGCCAGAGCCAGCCGAGCAGCGGCGTCCACGGCAGGAAACCGAGGGCGAGAATCGGCACGAAATAGAGTAACGGCCCGCCACGATTCTTCACCGTGGTGCCGAGCGCGTGACCGGCGAAACGATCGCGCACCATGAAATCAAAGGCGTGAGGGACGCTCTGGAAAATGATCACGAACCACGGCAAGGCGAGCAGACAGAAGAGTGGCACGCCGAGGGCCGCGCCGAGGAGTTGCAGTTTCCAACGATGACATTCTTCCCGGCGATAAATCGTGAGCCCTGCGACTGCGGCAAACGGGATTGCCAGCGCGACGGGGCCTTTCGTGAGGAAGCCGCCGGCCAGCGCCACCCACATCGCGAGTTGCCAGCCGAGGAATTGTTTGAGGCGGCTTGACCGCACGGCGACGGTTTCCCAGTCATCGAGCGTCTGCCAGCTTCGCCAGAAAAAGTAACCAGCCCACGCGATGAACTGGGCGAGGAAGATATCGGTGGTCAGCATCCGCGCCATCGCGAAGTAGAGCAGCGAGGTGCTGAGGATGAGCACGGCCCAACGCGCGGCGCGGTCGCCGGCGAGACGACGCGCGAAGAGAAACGTGGCCAGCGCACCGCTCAGTCCGGCCAATGCCAGCGGCAGGCGGATGGCCCATTCATTGACGCCGAATGCCTTGATCGAAAGCGCGACGAGCCAGTAGGTCATCGGCGGCTTGTCGAGGTGCGGCACATACCAGATGCGCGGCACGAGCCAGTCGCCACTCTCGGCCATCTCGCGGGCGATCTCGCCGTAGCGGCCTTCGTCCGGCTCGTTCAACGAACGCGTGCCGAGCAGTCCGAAGAAGATGAACACCGCCAGCGCGAGGAGAAGCCGATTGGCGCGGGCATTGGCGACGGCGGAAACTGACACGGCGGACTTTGTATGCGAGGCCCCGCAGCGAGACCAGCGTTTTCCAAGCAAACAAAAACGCCGCGCGGGAGGCACGGCGGTGGTTGTGACAAGGAAAGTTCGTTCGCGAGAATCAGAGCTTCAGCAACTCCTCGGCGATCTGCACGGCATTGTGCGCGGCACCCTTGAGGAGCTGGTCGCCCGCGACCCAGAAGCAGAGGCCGTTATCGAGCGCGCAATCCTGCCGCAGGCGGCCGACTTGGCAGTTGTACTTCTCGGCCACGTAGAGAGGCAGCGGGTATTCCTTCGCGGCGGGATTGTCCACCACGTCGAGTCCGGGGGCTTTGCGCAGCACCGCGAGCGCGGCCTTCACGCTCACCGGCTTCACGAACTCCGCGCTCACGGCCACCGAGTGGGCGCGATACACCGGCACGCGCACGCAGGTGACGCTGGCGCGGAACTTCGGGTGGTGCATGATCTTGCGGCCCTCGTTCTCCATCTTCATCTCTTCCTTGGTGTAACCAGTAGGGAGAAACGAATCCACGTGCGGCAACACGTTGAAGGCGATCTGGTGCGGGTAGACTTCCTTCGTCACCGGCTTGCCCGCCACGACCTGTCCGACCTGCCGCTCCAACTCCTCGATGGCTTTCGCGCCCGTGCCGGAGACGGCTTGATAGCTCGAGGCGAAGATGCGCTTCACGCCGAAACGCCGGTGCAGCGGATAGAGCGCTATCAACGTGATGGCCGTGGTGCAATTCGGATTGGCGATGATGCCTTTGTGCCGGCGGATGTCCGCGGCATTGATCTCGGGCACGACGAGCGGCACGCGGTCGTCCATCCGGAACGCACTCGAGTTGTCCACCACCACACAACCGGCCTGCACCGCGGCGGGCGCGAACTCCTTCGAGATCGAGCCGCCGGCACTGAAGAGGGCGATGTCCACACCGGCGAAGGAATCCTTCGTCAGCTCGCGCACGGTCACCGGCTTGCCGCGGAACTTCAGCTTCTTGCCGACCGAGCGGGCCGAGGCCAGCAACGTGAGTTGGCCCACGGGAAATTTGCGCTTCTCGAGCGTCTGGATCATCTCCACGCCCACGGCGCCCGTCGCGCCGACGATTGCGATATGCGGTCTGCTCTTCATAAATAAAGGGCGCACATCATACCGCAGGCGCACCGCGTGTCAAACAACGCCACGGCAGCCACGAAGACACCCTGCCGCCGGTGATCGAACTGCTTGTGTAACCAACGGTAAGGTACAAGGCCCAACCCATCGAAACTGGCGAGAGATGATGCGATGTATTTGCCCACGCAAGCTTAAAACAAAACGGGACAGGCCGAAAGCCTGTCCCGTCTGATTCATCTGCGATGAAACTTACTTTTGGGGGTTACTCTTTGGGGCGCCTTTACCGCGATTGCCACGGCCGCTGTCGCCGCCTGTGTTACCGCCGGGAGCGCCGGAACCACCTTGCCCGCCACCAAAACCGCCACCACCGAAAATGCCGCGGAGGCCGCCCTCACGCGGCGGAGCGTTGGGATCGAGTTGACGTTCGAGCTCTTGATTCACGCGATCCATCATGCCGGTGAGTCGCTCGTCCTTGATCTCGGTTTTCACCGAGGCGAGCAGTTGCTGGCGGGCCTTGATGGTCTCGGGTTTGATGTCTTCGCCACCACGCGCCAAATTGCCGATGACCATCCAACGGGCCTGATTTTTTTCGTCCAACACCATCTCCTTGAACATCGCGTCGGCCTGCGGATGCTGGCCCACGTAGTTCAACGCTGCGGTGACGACCGGAAGTTTGGACAAGCCGTTCGTGATGCTCGGATCTTTGTAAACCTTGTACAGGAGGGGCAACGACTGTTCCTTGAGCGTCTCGGTGAGGTAGTTCAATGCGGAATTGTTCACGCGCCCATCAGTGCTCACGAGCATCTCCTGCGCTTTGTCGGCAAAGCTCTTGTCCTGATACTTCGAGAGGAGCGAGAAAAGATAATTACGGCCCATCTCGTCGAGACGCGACGGATTCTCGACCGCCGGCGGATTGGCCAGAAGTTCCTTGGCCGCCGCGAGGATCTGATCGCGATACTTGCCCGGCGCCACCTCGTCAAGGACGCGCGCGAGGTGGGCCACTTCGACGCCGCGAGCCGTCTGGTCCAGCACCCCGGCGAGAATGGCCTCGGCTTCCGCGCCACCAATCTGGCGCGTGACCTCAAAGATACCGAGACGCAGCGACACGGGATAAAGGGAATCGGCCTCCGGCAACCGGCCGCCACCAAAGGCGCTGAGCATCGTGGCCCACTGCGACGGGCCTCCGCGATCACCGCGACCGCGATCCCCCTCGTTGCCGGGGCCGCCTTCGCGTTCACGGAGGAATTCGACATCCTGATTCTTGGCAAGAAAGTCTTTGATGGCCGGCAGCGCGGCGGGCCCCATGTCGTTCAGGCTCTCAAAACGGTGAATCAACCGACGCACCCCAGCGTTGCGGCTCTTCTCGGCAGCGGGCTTGAACTCGATCAGCTCCGCGATGATCTCCTCGGCGGAAAGACCGCCAACGGCCGGCGCCGCGGACTTCGACTCGGAAGTTTCAACGCGCGGCGACTTGGATTTGCTGGTGAGCAGCGACCTCTCCGGCTTGGCTTTGACCTTCGGCGTCTCCGCAGAACTGGCTGCGGACGGCTTGGCCGCTTCAGGTTTACTGACCGCGAAATAGGTGGCGGCAGAACCGGCACCGGCGGCAACGAGCATGGCGAGTATGATTTTCATAACAGATCTTCGTTACAACTAGAGGTGAGACGGCGGCCACTCTAACTTGGTTACACCCGCCCCACCAGCTGAATCACGCCGGCACTGGCGCGCCGCGGTGGGCGGCGATCTTCGCCTCGCGTTCAGCGGGCGACATGGCCCGCAGTTTGGCGATGATGGAGGGCAATTCCTTCAGCAAATAATCCACCTCCTCGGCGGTCGTGTAAATGCCGAGGCTGAAGCGCACCGAGCCGCGGGCGCGCGCGGAGCTGAGGCTCATCGCGGTGAGCACGTGCGACGGCTCGAGCGAACCGGTGGTGCAGGCGCTGCCGCTGGAGGCACAGATGCCGGCCTGATCGAGCAACAACAGCACGGCCTCGGCCTCGACGCCGTCGAAGGAAAGATTCGCGGTGTTCGGCAGACGCGGCTCCTTGCCGCCGTTGCGCGCGGTGCCAGCGATGGTTTTGATCAACGTGTCTTCCAAACGGTCGCGCAGCGCGCGCACGCGGGTGTTCTCGTCGTTCAACGTGGCTACCGCCAAGTCGGCCGCGCGGCCGAAGGCGACGATGTTCGCCACGTTCTCCGTGCCGCCGCGGCGTCCGCGTTCCTGACCGCCGCCAACGAGGTAGGGCTGATAAGGCGTGTTCTTGCGGACGTACAGCAAACCGACGCCTTTCGGCGCATGGAGTTTGTGGGCGGAAAGGGAGAGGGAATCCACGCCGAGCGCTTTCACATCGAGCTTCAATTTGCCGGGCGTCTGCACGGCGTCGGTGTGGAAAAGCACGCCCTTGGCGCGGCAGAGCGCAGCGATCTCCTCGATCGGGAAAAGCACACCGGTCTCGTTGTTCGCATACATCACCGAGACGATGGCGGTGTCGGGGCGGATGGATTCAGCGAGCAGATGGACATCGAGTTCGCCGAGCGAATCCACCGGCAGAAAGGTGACCTCGTGGCCGCGCTTGGCGAGAGCCTGGCAGAACTTGATGTTCGCCGAATGCTCGACGGCGGTGGTGACGATGTGGCGCTTGCCAGGTTGAGTGACAAGCGCGCTGTGAATCGCGGTGTTATTACTCTCGGTGCCGCAGCTGGTGAAGATGATCTCGCGCGGATCGGCGTTGATGAGCGCGGCGCACTGCGCACGCGCGGCCTCGAGGCTCCGCATCACGTCGCTCCCGAAACGATACGCGCTGGAAGGATTGCCCCAGTGCTCGATCAGGAACGGCAACATCGCCTCGACCACTTCGGGGGCGACCCGCGTGGTAGCGTTGTTGTCGAAATAATAGATCTTCCGCTGGCTCATTACTGGGTTGGCCGACACACGCCGCGGCCAGAGCGCAAGGGCCGATTTAAGCCGCAATACGCTCTCGAACGCAAACGTTTTCTCGGTGGATGGGAAGGGGCGAAGGGCGCCCGACGCTCACGGTGCGCCGGGCGGGTTCTGGAAGCGGATGATGGTCTCCCCCGGCTTGGCGTAGCCGAGTTTTTCGCGGGCGAGGCGCTCGACCGTGCGGGGATCGTTGCGCAACGCGTCGGTAGCCGACTTCATTTGACGGGCGAAATCCTCCTCGCGTTTGACCTCGGTGGCGAGCTTGTGCAGTTCCTGGCGCATCCGCTCGTTTTGATTGATCAACGGCAAGTACCAAACCGCCACCCCGACGGCCACGGCCACAAGGATCAATCCAATGACGAGCTTGGTCAGTTTTGACCAAACGCCCAAATCCACTTTCTCGGAATCGCTCATCTCCCTCCTGCGCGGAGTTGTTAGCAGATTGCCCGCCGCGGAGCAATCCGCAAATGCCTACGCGCGCGGATGGGCCGCATCGTAGGCGCGCTTGAGCCGGTCGGTGCTCAGGTGGGTATAAATCTGCGTGGTGGCGAGGTTCGCGTGGCCGAGCAACTCCTGCACACTGCGCAGATCCGCGCCGGCATCGAGCAGATGCGTGGCGTAACTGTGGCGCAGCTTGTGCGGCGTGAGTTTCGGATCGAGACCCGCGGCAGCCAGATATTTTTTGAAACGCAGTTGAACCATCCTCGGCGCGACCGGTTCGAGACAGTTCGAGGAACCATAGAAAATCGGCGACGCCGCGCCGGGCCGTTCCCGCAGCAGCTTCCAGTAAGCGCGGATGGCGTCGAGCGCGGGCGCGCCGATGGGCACCTGCCGCTCCTTCTTCCCCTTGCCGCGCACGCGCACGAGCTGCTGCTGCCAATCGATATCCTGCACACGCAGGCCGCACAGCTCGCTGATGCGCAGACCCGACGAGTAGATGACCTCGAGAACCGCAGCGTCACGCACATAGGCCGCCGGGTCGAATCCGCTCCCGGCCGCTTTCCGATGCGTCTCGAGCTCCTTGAACGGCGCGACCAACAGATCGTTCATCTGCTGCACCGTGAGGAACTGCGGCAGCCGTTTGCCGAGCTTGGGCAAAGTGAGATCCTTGATAGGAACGGACTCCAGCCGGCCGCGCCGGACGTGAAACTTGTAGAACGTGCGCAACGCGGAGAACCGCAGGCGCGTCGCCGCGCGGCTGAGATTGCGGCGGCCAAGGAAACGGAGATAGGCCCGGAAATCATCGCGTTGCAGCCCCGCCCACGCTGGCGGGCCGTGGCGTTCCGCCACATGCCACGCGGCGAACTCCGCCAGTGCCTGCCGATAATTGCGCTGCGTGTGGGCCGAGGCGTCGCGGTCGGTCGCCAGATGCTGCAGAAATTCCTTCACCCACGCATCCGGCGTCCCGACGGTGGCAGCGGAGTCAGCCATCGCAGGCGAAGTCTAGTCGCTATCGGCGAACTTGAAGATGACGCGGCCCTTTTCCTTGCCTTCGGTGCCGAGGGCGAGATGCGCGCTGAACGGCTTGCCGCGCTTGGAAATGAAATTCTCGAGCAGATCGGTGCGGCCGTCGGCGATGAGCTTGCGCACCTGCTCGGGCTCGACCGCCCGCTGGCAGACGACTTTGCCCGTCTTGAACTTGCACGCGCGCTTGTCGGCCTGCGTCTTCTCGCAGAGATAATCCTTCTCGGTCTCGTACACGCTGCCCCCGCACAACGGACATTTGGCGAAGGGCTGGAGCCCCGTAAAATCAATCTTCGGCTGCGGTTCACGGGCCTTTCGCGCACCGCCCGCCTTCGGCTCGCGCTTCTCGAACTCGAAGGAAACCTTGTTCTCCTTGTCGAGCGCGAGGTAGGCCTTGAACGTGCGGCCGGTGCGCTTGGAGACGAACTTGTCGAGCAGATCGGTCTTGCGCGTCTCGAGCAGCTTGGCGATCTGCTCGCGGCCGATCGGCTGCTGCAGGATGATCGCGCCGGTCCGGAAATCGCAGCTCTTCGCCGCGCCCACGGCCTTCTCGCAGACGTAGTTCATCGCATTGTCGAAGACGCCGGCGCTGCACTTCGGGCATTTGCCAATCGGCTCTTTGCCGGTGAAATCGACTGCTATCGCACCGCCGGCGTCGTCCTTCTTCTCCTCGCCGAAATCGAAGACGAGTTTGTTCTCGGCATCGAGCTTGAGCACAGAGGCGAAGGGGAACCCTTTCTTGCTGCGGAAACCTTGCAACGGCCCGATCTGCTTCTCGCGGACGAGCCGCTCGGTCTCCGTCGCCTCCATCAGGCGGCCGGCTAAAAACTTCGGCAGACTGAAGTCGCACTTCTGGCACTGGAACCGACGGTAATTCTCCTTCACCACGCCACCGCACTTCGGGCAGGGCACCGGCAGATCGCCGAAATCCCCCGGCACCTCGTCACCTTGAAACGCCTTCGTGCGGCCCACGATGTGCCGCGTCATCTCGGCGATCTCGGCCATGAATTCCGGGCGCGAAAGCCGGCCCTGCTCCATCTCGCGCAACTTGAACTCCCAACCGCCGGTCAGCTCGGGCTTCGTCAACTCCTCCACGTCGAGGCCGCGCAACAGCGCCAGCAACATGAACGCCTTCGCGGTCGCCTGCAGGTCGTTGCCCGTGCGATGGACATATTCCTCGCTGATCAAACCCTCGATGATCGCCGCGCGCGTGGCCGGCGTGCCGAGGCCGCGCTCGCTCATCGCCTCGCGCAACTCCTCGTCCTCGACCATCTTGCCCGCGCCCTCCATCGCGCCGAGCAGCGTCGCCTCGTTGTAACGCGGCGGCGGCTTGGTCTGTGCGCCGCGCACCTCGACCTCGCGCGTCTGCACACGCTCGTCCGGCTGAACGGCCACGAGCGTCTTTCCATCGCTCTCGCCTTCGTCTGCTTCCTTGCCGTAAATCTCCAACCAACCGGTCTTCACCAGCACCTTGCCCTCGCTCTTGAACGGCTCGCCCTCGACCCGCGTGATGCGCGTGGTGATGAGGAACTCCGCCGGCGGATAGAAAACCGCGAGGAACCGACGCACCACCATGTCGTAAATCTTGCGCTCCGCGTCGGTGAGGTTCTTCGGCTCGACGTTCGTCGGGATGATCGCGAAGTGGTCACTCACCTTCGCGTTATTGAAGATGCGCTTGTTCGGCCGCACCCAGCCCTCACGCAGGATCGCCCCGGCGAAGCCCGCGTAGGCCGAACCGCTCATCGCTTCGAGCGCATCCTTCGCCACGCTCACGTATTCCTCGGGCAGATGGCGCGAATCCACACGCGGATAGGTGAGCGCCTTGTGCCGCTCGTACAGCGCCTGCGCGATGGCCAGCGTGTTCTTCGCCGAGAACCCGAACCGGCGGTTCGCATCGCGCTGCAGGCTGGTCAGATCGAAGAGTAGCGGCGAGAGCGAGGTGGACGGCTTGCTCTCCTCGGTGACGACGCCGGGCTTCCCGAGGCACTTGGCGCGGATCGCCTCCGCTTTGGCCTGATCCCAAATCCGCTCGGCGCGCAGGGCTTCATCCACCTCTTTGCCAACAGGCCTGGAGAAATTCTCATCCAACCAGCGGCCCTCGTACTCGCCGGCGGCGCATTGGAAATGAGCGAGCAGATCCCAGTAACCGCGCGGGATGAACTTGCGGATCTTCTCCTCGCGCTCGACCAGCAGCGTGAGCGTCGGCGTCTGCACGCGGCCGACGGTCGTCTTGTTAAAGCCGCCGCCCTTCGAGTTGAACGCGGTCATCGCCCGCGTGCCGTTGATCCCCACCAGCCAGTCGGCCTCGCTGCGGCAGGTCGCGGCGTCGGCCAACGGACGCATCGTCTCGTCGCTCCGCAGGCGCTCGAACCCCCCGCGGATCGCCGCGGGCGTCATCGATTGCAGCCAAAGTCGCTGGATCGGCTGCTTCGCTTTCGTGTAGCGGACGACGTTGCGGAAAATCAGCTCGCCCTCGCGCCCGGCGTCGCAGGCATTGATCAGCGCATCCACATCCTTGCGCTTGATCAGCTTCTGGAGCGTCCGCAGCTTGGACGCGCTGCGCTCGATCGGATTGAGGTCGAAGTGCGGCGGAATCACCGGCAGATTGGTGAGCGACCACTTGCCCTTCTTCGCCTCGAACTCCTCCGGACAGGCGATCTCCACCAGATGACCGACTGCGGAAGCGACCACGAACTGATCACTCTCGTGATAGTCGTCGTGCTTCTTGAAGCCGCCAAGCGCCTTGGCGATGTCGCCGGCGACGGACGGTTTCTCCGCGATGATGAGGGCCTTTCCCATAGGCGTAACGGCAGCTTGTAACGCCGCCGCGATTTCATTTGCAACCGTCTTTTTGATAAACCGAAAAACGACCGGCACCTCCGCGCCCCCATTTCGAAGGCGAAAAACCTGCACGAAAGACGGCGGCCGCTCCCCGCCAATTCAGTGTTTCCGCCTCCCTCTATTTCCGCGATACTCCATCCGATGGGCAACGCGTACTACACGCCGGACGCCACACGCGCGGCGAAGGTCAACTCCCTCTTCGCCCGTATCGCGCCGCGTTATGATCTGATCAACGACCTGCAAAGCTTCGGCTTGCACCGGTTGTGGAAACGCCGACTCGCGCGCCTCGCCGACGCACGGCCCGGCCTGCGCGCGCTCGACCTCTGCTGCGGCACCGGCGACGTCGCCTTTGCGCTCGCCCGTGCGGGCGCTGAAGTCACCGGCCTCGATTTCAGCGAGGAAATGCTCGCCGTAGCGAACCGGCGCAAATCTTCCGCCGGCACAAGCCCGATCGAATTCCTCCACGGCGACGCGCTGAAAACGCCGTTCCCCGACGCGCACTTCGACATCGTCACCCTCAGCTACGGCCTACGGAACCTCGCGGACTTCGCCGGCGGCCTCCGCGAGATGCACCGCGTGACGCGTCCCGGCGGCCGGCTCGTCATCCTCGATTTCGGCAAACCGCCCCGCCCTCTCTGGCGCGCGCTCTATTTTGGTTACCTGCGTTTCGCCGTGCCGATTTTCGGACGCATCCTTTGCGGCGACGCCGCGGCCTACGCCTACATCCTCGAGTCACTGCAGCATTACCCCGCGCAAGAAGGCGTGGCCGAGACGCTGCGTACATTGGGTTGCGCGAAGGTGCGCGTCATAAATCTACTCGGCGGCGCGATGAGCCTCCACTGCGCCGAGAAAGCACGTTAAGGCTGTTTCGTTGTAGCCAGCTCTTCCATCAACCGCAGCGCTGCGGCCTCGGCCAATTCGGTCAACTTGAAGTGACGCAGCAACCGTGCCGCCTCGGCATCCGTACCGAATAATTCGCGGACGCTGACCTGCGCCAGCAGCCGGCCATCCGCCAACCGTACCGCCGCCAACTGCAATTCCGGCACCAGATGCACGCGGTCACCCGACACCTCGCGCACGGCCAACCGCCGTGTCGCAGCGAGCACTTCGATGACAATCTCCGCCGCTTCAGCACCGGTTTCCTTCTCCAAGACACGCCCGCCCGCCTGTACGAACAAGCGCATGAAAAGTGGCAGCAGCTCCCGGGCCTCCGCCGGCAGCTCTTCTTGCTTCACCGGATCGGGCGCGGTGGGCGCATTCGGATTGTTCAATGCGCGGGCCTGCGGATTGACGCGGATGAGCAGACGCGGCTGGCCGAGTTTCGCGTAAGCCGCTTGAAACCGTTCCGTCACGATCCGTGCCGCGCTCGGGCTGACAAGCGGCGCGAGGACCAGCGCGGGCTTGTCCGTGTAAAAAAACGACTCGTTCCGGACGGGCGATGGTTCCAGCGGCGCAGCGGTCGCCACGATCGCAGTGAAGCTGAGTTGGGCGAGCAACCGTTTCATTTCCGACACACCGCTCAACGCGCGAGCCGCACGCGGATGGTGTAACGCTGCGCCTTGTCGTTGAGCGAAGTGAAGGTGGAAGTCTCCTGCGCGTTCTCGGTGAGGATGAGCGTCTGGAACGGCGTCTCGTCGCCGGTGGAAAATCCGTTGGCATCTTTGAAGACGCAGTTGATCTGCACCTGGATGCGCTTGTTCTCGCGGTTCCGCACGTTCGCGCTCACCTCGAGGCGGCCATCGGCCAAACGGCGCTCCTGCAGGCCGGAACAGGTGACGGCGGATTGCGTGAGACTGTCGAGCAGCACGAACTTCTCGCGGTTCTCGAGGTCGTGACGAGACGTGTTGGCGGGCCCATAAGCACCGCCGACACAACCGGCGAGCAGTACGGCGGCGAACGTGGCGAGAGGGAGGAGCGGGGTTTTCATGGCGGTTGGTTTCATTGGTCGGAGATGAACAACACGGTGTCGCGATCGGCGCGCACCTCGAAGGTGAGGCTGCGTGAGAGTTTCGGCAAGGGCTTCCCGTCGCGGTCGAGGAATTCGATGGCGACAGCCTGCGGGCCCGGAGGCAGACGGAACGCGGTGAACGCGAGGTGTTGCGGCAGGTTGTTCCACGTGCGCGTGTCAGCCATCGCCTCGGCGGTGTTGCTCACCGCCCCGGCGGCGATCCCCGCGCCGATGACCGGCAGTGCGGCGGCACGCGTCTCCTTCGGCCCAGCCAGCACCGCGCCGGCCGCGGGCGCAAGGGTCGCAATCGCATCGAGCGGCTTTTTCAACGACCCTTTGTCAGCGAGAATGTCGTCCATCAACCGCCCGCCGCGCGTGGTGGCTTGGAAGGTCAGATCATCGAACGCCTTCGCCTCCGCCATCTGCTCGCCCATCTTGAATCGCGCCGCGACCACCGTCGAATGACCAGCGTGGTATTGGAGCCGTTCGCCGTACTTGCCGCCGCCGTGTTTGAGTGGACCAAAGCCGAATTGAGCAAACACCAACACGTTGGCCGAGGCGGCGTAGCCGGACAACGCGTTGGTCTTGGCGGAGGCGCGCGCGCGGCGGAGCATGTCGCTGCTGTCCCCGAGCAGCTTCGTCGTGGCGAGGCCATCGAGATAATCGAGCAGCACGAAGTCGCTGGCGAACGCCTTATCCCTCGCATCGCCGTCGATGAGCTGCGCGCTCTTGAAACAGGCGCGGGCATTGTCCGGCTCGCCGTCCATCCAGTAGAGCAGGCCGCGGTAGAAATAGGCCATCGCCTGCTCGTACGGTTCGCCGACGTAAATCTTCTGCGCCTCGTTGCCGAAAAGGCTGCGGGCTTTGATGGTCCGCTCATCGGCGGTGAGGATGGCGCCGATGGTCGGCAGGCAGTCGTCGAGAAGCTGTCGGGCTTCGGCGAACCGTCCCGATTTCATCGCGACCAGCGCCACACGATAACGCCAGAGAATCTTGTCCGGGGCGGGAGCGGCGGCGATGAGTTTCAGTCCTTCCTCAACCAAGTCATTGCTGGCTGTCGGCGCCTTCTTGATCTCCGGCGCCGCGCAACCGGCCGCGAGCAGCGCGACCGCGGCAAGCTGGCAGACCTTGTTCATGGCCGGCGGGGGAGGCGTTCAGCGATAGACTGCGTCGCTCTGCCCCTGTTTCTTGATCTCCGCAAAGTCCTCCCAAAGAATCGCGCTGGTACGCGGATCGATGAGCTGGAAAGTGTAGAGAACGTAATCGCTTGCGCCGGTGTTGCTGCGGGTGGAGAGGCTCTGCAGCTTGCCGGTGAGGATAAAGTCCGCCCCCTTGAACTCGACCGGCGCGTTCGGCGTACCGCCGGTGACCTTGCCGGTCTGCTTCAGGTCGCGCTCTTTCTCCAGCGCATCCATCCGATCGCGCGCGAGGAACGTCACCTTGCCGCCGGCCTTAGTGTTCAAGGTCACGCGGATGCGGGTGAGGAAAATCTCCTTGTTGATCGGGAATCGTGTCTCATTGACCACCGGTTCAAGAACGATGTTGGGCTTGCCCTGCGCGTTGGCGATCTGCGGCGTAGCCAGGATGCTGCGGGCCATCTTGTCCGCCACCACCACAAGGTCTTGAGACTCGATGCCGGTGCCGGCCACGAACCCGCGTTCGTCGGCCTTCATCTCGGTGACATTGACTCCGTGGGGATTCATCCCCGTCGTGCCGCAACCCGCGGCGAGCGCGGCCAGCAACGCAATGGCGGTGACAGTGGTGCAGTTGGTCCGAATCATCATTCAGCCTTTCCTTCGCCGCGCTTCTTCAGCGCGATTAAACCTCTTCTCAGTGTGCGGCACGCTACGATACTGGAGGATTCGACGCCAGTGGAAACTGGCCATTCACCGCACACGCGACGTTACAGGGGTGTAAATAGCACACAACACCATCGGCCGATGGTGGAGATTCTAAAACATAATGATTGTACTAATTTCAGCGGCCGCTATTATTGGCATCCCAACGATGAAAACTGACGCCCTCAAACAATACATCCACCTCCGCGACGCTCTTCTAAAGGAAAAAGCCGGCCTCGAAGCGCGCCTCGCCCAGATCCACAAAGCCCTCGGCGGCGGCGCCATCGCCGTCACCAAAGCCGCTGCGACCAATCCGGCACGCGCCGCCAAAGCTCCTGGCCGCAAGCATGCGAAGAATAAGCTCTCACTCAAGGATGCCGTGACCCAATCCATCGAAGGCAAAGAACTCACCAAGCCTGAGATCCTCGAGGCCATCAAGAAGGCCGGCTATAAGTTCGCCACCAAGGATCCGATGAACTCGCTCAACGTCCTGCTTTATAGCGGCAAGGTGTTTAAGAAAGTCGGCGACGGCAAGTTCAGCCTCGCGAAGTAACCCATTCACTCCTTCAACCAACCGGCGGCCATTGGTCGCCGGTTTTTATTTTCAGCGGTCGCAATGAAAACCACGTTGCGCCGCGGCGTCAGCGCCCGTTAAGATGCTCCTCTTGATGTTATGCTAACGAAACGCGTCATCCCGTGTCTCGACGTCCACGGCGGGCAGGTCACTCGCGGTGTGCAGTTCGGGCGCGCCGAGGCGGGCGAACTGCGCAATGTGGGCGACCCCGTCGAGCTAGCTGTGCGTTACAACGAGCAGGGGGCTGACGAGATGGTCTTCTTCGACATCACCGCCAGCGCCCACGGCCGCGCCTCGATGGTGGATGTCATCGAGCGCGCCGCCGACCAGTGTTTCATGCCGCTCACCGTCGGCGGCGGCATCCGCACCGTCGAGGACATGCACGCCATGCTCAAGGCCGGCGCGGACAAAGTCAGCATCAACTCCTCCGCGCTCTCCATGCCCGACCTCATCCGACAAGGCGCCGAGAAGTTCGGCAGCCAATGCATCGTCGTCTCCATCGACTGCAAGAAGGTCGCGCCGGACAAATGGGAGGTCTTCGCCAAGGGCGGCCGGCAACCGACCGGACTCGATGCCGTGGAATGGGCGAAGAAAGCCGTCGCGCTCGGCGCGGGCGAAATCGTGCTCAACTCCATTGATGCCGACGGCACGAAGGCCGGCTTCGACCTCGTCATCACGCGGCGTGTTTCCGAGTCGGTCGGCGTTCCCGTCGTCGCCAGCGGAGGCGCGGGCACGCTCGAGCACATGGCGTCGGTGCTGCTGGAGGGCCGGGCGGACGCCGTCCTCGCCGCGAGCATCTTCCACTTCGGCACCTATACCGTGGGGCAGGTGAAGGAATATCTCGCGCAGCAGACAATCCCCGTCCGCCCATGACCGACCTCGCCCAATCGCGCTGGCTGCCGGTCGTCTTCGCCTTCCTGCTAAAGCAGAGCTAAGCGTCGGCAAAAACGCTTTTGGACAGCGCGGCTTTGTGGTGGAATCTCCCCATGAGCTTTTACGACAGGCTGAAGTTCAACGCGGAGGGGCTGATCCCGGCCATCGTGCAGGAGCAGTCCACAGGGCGCGTGCTGATGATGGCGTGGATGAACCGCGCTTCGCTGGAATCCACCCTCGCGACGAGCCGGACGCATTTCTGGAGCCGTTCGCGCCAGAAGTTCTGGATGAAAGGCGAGTCGAGCGGCCATGTGCAAGTGGTGAAGGATGTGGCGTTCGACTGCGACGGCGACACGCTGCTGATCCAGGTGGAGCAGACGGGCGCGGCCTGCCACGAGGGTTACAAGAGCTGCTTCTTCCGCTCCGTGACCGAGGGCGCGGGCGAGAAAATCACCGAGCCGCAGCTCGAGACGCCCGAGCAGATTTACGGGAAGAAATAGCCATGCATCATCCGACCCAAAACGAGTTCGTGAAGCTGTCGGCGCAGGGGAACCTCATCCCCGTCACACGCCGCATCCTCGCGGACCTTGAGACCCCGCTCTCGGCCTACCGCAAGATCCGCGGACAAGGCGAGTCGTTCCTGTTCGAGAGCGTGGAAGGCGGCGAACACGTGGGCCGCTACTCGTTCGTGGGCTGCAATCCGCGCGCTATCATCAGGCAGACCGGCAGCCGCATCGAGGTGATCGAGAATGGCCGGGTGGTGGAGAAGTTCGCCATCCGCGCGCCCGGCAAGGAGCCGTGCGAGAACTGCGTGAAGGACGGCCTCGAGGTGGTCGAGAAGGTGTTGGCCCGCTACAAGGCCGTGGCGTTGCCGGGCCTGCCGCGTTTCACCGGCGGTGCGGTCGGGTTCATCGGGTACGAGTTCATCCATGACGTCGAGCCGGTCGTGCCGCGTCCGCCGCAGGATGACCTCGGCACGCCCACGATGTATTTCCTCATCGCAGACGAGTTACTGATCTTCGACCGCGCGCAGCAGACGATCACGATTCTCGTCAACGCCTGCCTCGACGGCGCGGCCAGCCCGGCCGAGGCGTACGAAGAGGCCGTGGGCGAGATCGAGCGGCTCGTCTCATTGCTCGAGCAACCGAGCGAGCACGCGCCGGTGACGCTCGGCGGGCCGGTGCCGGAGGCGCCGTTCGAGAGCAACGTGGCGAAGGGGAAGTTCCTCGCCAACGTGCTCAAGGCGAAGGAATACATCAAGGCCGGCGACATCATCCAGGTCGTCGGCTCGCAGCGTTTCAGCACGCCAGTGAAGGCCGCGCCACTCGACATCTACCGCGCCGCGCGCACCATCAACCCCTCGCCCTACATGTTCCTACTGGAGCTCGAGGGCTTCGCGCTCGTCGGTGCCTCGCCGGAGATCCACGTCCGCTGCGAGGAACAGCGCGTGGAGATCCGTCCCATCGCCGGCACGCGCCGACGCGGCGCGACGGAGACCGAGGATCTCGCGCTCGAGAAGGAGTTGCTCGCCGATCCGAAGGAACGGGCCGAGCACGTGATGCTCGTGGACCTCGCGCGCAACGACCTCGGCCGCGTCTGCGATTACGGCACCGTGCAGGTGAAGGACCTGATGATCATCGAGCGGTACAGCCACGTGATGCACATCGTCAGCCAGGTCGGGGGGAAGCTTTCCGCGACGCACCCGCCGTATGATCTGATGCGCGCCACGTTCCCGGACGGCACGTGGAGCGGCGCGCCGAAGATCCGCGCGATGCAG
>SXGT01218390.1_pt1 | contig 20123 bp, 15 predicted proteins | sample 3176221 | NCBI WGS metagenome assembly SXGT01 (sample SAMN11356862, study PRJNA531348) | freshwater metagenome | isolation source: freshwater sample F1-120 | place: China: Fuxian Lake, Yuxi | collected 2017-12-25
AGTCCGGGGTCAATGAGCTGGTCGAGAACGCCCTCGACGCCGGCGCCACGAGAGTTCGGGTCGAGGTCGAGAACGGCGGCCAGGACCGGATCCGGGTCCTCGACGACGGCCACGGCATGAGCCCGGAAGACGCGATGACGGCGCTCCTTCGCCACGCCACCAGCAAGGTCGCCTCTGTCTCCGACCTCGAGGCGATCGGGACGCTCGGCTTCCGCGGCGAGGCCTTGCCATCGATTCGCTCGGTCTCGCGTTTCTCTTTGCGTACGCGCATCCGTGAAGCGGAGGAGGGCGTTCGGATCACGGCGCACGGCGCCGACGCTCCGGTCTTGGAGCCCTGCGCCGCCCCGCCAGGGACCGAGATCACGGTCGACGAGCTCTTCTTCAACGTGCCCGCGCGCCGCAAGTTCCTGAAGCAGGCGGTCACGGAGCTTCACCGCATTCGAGAGCTGCTCGATCGCCTGGCGCTCGGGTGGCCGGAGGTGCATTTCACGCTGGTGTCGGGTGGACGCGTGGTGCAGGACATCCCCCCGGCCGGCGGCCTCCAAGCGCGGATCCTCCAGGTCCTCGGCAAGGACGTGTGCCGCCGCCTGTACGCGGTCTCGCTGGCGATCGGGGAGCACCGGGTGGAGGGCTTCGCCTCGGATCCCGGCTTCTTCAAGAGCTCCAACGCCTGGCAATACACCTACATCAACGGCCGCTTCGTGCGCGACAAGGTGCTCCAGCACGCGATCACGCAGGCCTACTCTGACACTCTCCAGCGCGGCCAGTTTCCCGTCGGCGTGCTCTACGTGTTCATCCCGCCCGAGTCCGTCGACATCAACGTGCACCCCGCCAAGTCCGAGGTGCGCTTCGTGGAGAGCCAGGTGGTGCACGGGCTGGTGCTCCGCGGGGTTCGCCTCATGCTCGCCGACGCGCCGTGGTCGGGACTCGCCCCGGTCGTCCCGGGTGAGAACACCCGGCTGGCGTTCATGGAAGACCTCCCGTCAGGGGCCTGGACTCACGCTGAGCCTGGCAAAGCCGCCGAACCGCCCGCACCGGCCGAAGGGGCTGCGAAAGGACCGGCTGGGATCGATTCGCTGTCTCCAGGCTCTGACGCGTGGCGGTCAGCGGCAGGCGGTGCGAGCTCCGGCGGGCCCGGCTCGGCCCCCGCGTCGTCAAGCGCGCCTCTTCGGCGGCTGGGGATGGTCGCCGACCGCTTCGTGGTCCTCGACGGCGGCGACTCGCTCGTGTTGGTGGACGCGCCCTCGGCGCTTGCTGCGGTGCTCGAGCGTCAGCTGCTCGCGCGCACAGGGGCGCGGTCGCCTTCGCAGGCGTTGTTGTTTCCGGAGCCTGTGGCGTTGTCGGCCAAGGAGCTCGCGCTGGCGTGTCCAGGCACCCCCGAGTCCGCCGCCCTGGCGGCGCTGGGCTTCGCCGTCGAGCCCTTCGGCGGGTCCGATGTGCTCGTGTCGTCGGTCCCGGCCGACCTGCCCGACGTAGCGCCCGCAGCGCTCCTCCGCGCGGCCCTCGGAGCGCGTGGGCGCCCTTCTGGGACGGCGGCTGGCGACCCCCACCTCCTGGAGACCATGGCGCGCGCCGTCTCGCGCGCAGCGGTGCCTCCAGGAGCGCTGCCGGAGCCCCTGCTCGAGCGGATGGTCCGCGGCCTCGATAGCCTCGACCCGACGGTGCTCGCGGGCCTCCGCGTGCGCCTCGACAGCCTGGCGTTGAGCCGCCTGTTCCCGCCGAGATGAGCTTGCGTGTCGTGGTCGTGGCCGGTCCCACCGCGTGCCGGAAGACCGAGCTCGGGCTGGAGCTGGCGGCGCGGTTGGGCGGCGAGATCGTCTGCGCCGACTCCGTGCAGCTGCTCGAGGGCTTCCAGATCGGGAGCGCGGCGCCCACGTCAGAAGAACGCTCGCGCGCGCCGCATCACCTCGTCCACGCCTTCCCGCCGGAGCAGCCGCCCGACGCGGGCGCGTACCAGCGCGCTGCTGACGCCGTCTTGGCAGAGATCGCGGCGCGCGGGAGGCTGCCGATACTGGTGGGGGGCACCGGGCTCTACCTGCGCGCGCTCCTCGATGGCCTCGCCGAGATCCCGCCGGTCCCGCTGCTCGTGAGAGAACGACTCCGCGCGGAGCTCGAGGCGGCCGGCGTGGAGGTGCTCTGGTCGCGGCTGGTGGCGGCGGACCCCACCACTGCCCAAGCGATTCAGGGCGGGCCGCGTAATACACAACGCGTGCTGCGGGCCCTCGAGGTCTTCGAGGGGACGGGCACTCCGATGAGCACCTGGCACGCGCGCCAGACACGGGGTCGCGGGTATTCGCCGGTCGTCCTCGTGCCGGAGTTCCCACTCGACGTCCTCGGGCCGCGGCTCGATGCGCGCCTCGAGGCGATGCTGGCCCACGGCTTCCTGGCGGAGGTCGAGGGCCTGCTCGCTCGCGGGCTCCAGCGCGGCGATCGCGCGATGAAGTCCTTGGGTTACGCCGAGCTGGCCGCGCACCTCGCCGGCGAGCTCCCGCTGGCGGCGGCCATCGAAGCGATCCGCCGCGGGCACCGCGCCTACGCGAAGCGGCAGCGGACCTGGTTCCGCGCCGTGGAGGGGCGGCATGTGCTCGACGCGGGCTCATCTCAGCTCGTCGACCACGCCCTCGCGGCGCTCAGCGGGGCGGCCGGATGGGGGTGAAGCCTTGGGAGCGACTCGCGTCTGCGGCGGAGTCGGGCGCCCGCCCGCTCTCGTTGTGGCGGCGGGGAGCCGACGTGCTGCTCAAAGCCGGAGACGCCGTCCTCATGTCGTCGCGCGAGAACGCGTCCGAGCGGCTCCTGGGGGAGGCGGCGGCTGGCGTCGCCGACGGCGGGCACGTCGTGTTGGGCGGTCTGGGCTTCGGGTTCACCTTGAGGGCAGCGCTCGACGCGGTCGCGCCTCAGGTTCGGGTGACCGTGGTCGAGCTGTCGGCCGCCGTGATCGCGTGGAACCGTGAGCTGGTTGGCGACCTCGCCGGCCATCCGCTCGGGGACCCGCGGGTCACGGTGGTGCCCATGGACCTCGTGCGGTGGCTCCGCGGCGCGGGCGGTGTGGACGTGTTGCTGCTCGACGTCGACAACGGGCCCGCTGGGTTCTCCGCCGGCGCGAACAAGGAGCTCTACACCGACGCCGGCGTGGCCCTCTGCGCGGCCGCGCTGGTCGCTGGCGGGCGCTTCGTCCTCTGGTCCGAGGGCGACGACCCGGCCTACCTCGCTCGCTTGCGGCGCGCCGGGCTGGACGCGACCGTCCGGCGGGTCCCGGCGCGCGCCACCGGCCACGCGCGCCGGGTCCTCTTCGAGGCTCGAAAGCCGTAGCGCTCGCCGCCCACGTCTTGCGTCCCCAGGGATCGCCCGGCAGAACGTCGGCGCCGCCCGCAGGCGGCTCGACGCTGGAGTACCACGCCCCATGACCGCTGCTATTGCACCCGTGCCCGTTCTCGTTCTGGTTCTCGCCCTCGTGGGCTGCAGCGCCGGGGATGCCAGCCCCACCTCCGGCGGGGAAGACGCGATCAACGGCAGCGGCGGAGACACCGAGCGTGTGGACGTGTTGGCAGGGGACGACGCTCCTGGGGGTGGCGAGTCGGAAGACAGCTATACTCCGGACGTAGCCGAGGGGGCCGACGGTACGACTCAGGACGCGGCGGTGGAAGCCGACGCGCCCGACACCCGATCATCGACTGAGGCGGACGCCGACAAGTCCGACACCCACGCGTCCGACGGCGGTGCGCTGGACTCGGTCGCTCCAGACGCGCCCGAGCCCGACGTGACCGAGCCGGATCTCGTCGAGCCGGATACGGCCGAGCCGGACTCCGCCGAGCCCGACACGGCCGAGCCCGACACGGCCGAGCCTGACACCGTCGACCCCGACACGACTGAGCCCGGTGCGGGCCTCTCAGAGTCCACGGCGTGCTCGGGCGACGCCGATTGCAACGGCGGCAACACCTGCCTCGGGTGGCAGTGCAACGACTTCGACGGCACCTGTGACAACGTCTGGGGGCCGGCCGACTGCTGCTCCGACGACTCGGACTGTGACGACGGCACGGCGTGCACCAAGGACGTCTGCTACTCGGCCCTCGGCGCGTGTATCCACAACGCCGACGCCTGCCCGTGAGCCCACGGCGTCCCTCCGTCCCGCCTCTGGGCGAGCGAGCCGCGGGACTCGGGACACCCGCTCCGCCGCCCGCCGCCGTGCGCGTCAGTGCTCGCTGTTATTCGGGCCGCGCGCCGGTCTCGATGGCGCGACGGACCGCAGCGAGCGGCGCCGCGTCGTCCAGAGTGACACCGCCGGGGCCCTCGCGAACGCCCAGCGCCTCGAGTGTCCTGGTTATCTCGGGGAACGCTTTCGACGCCAGGGCTGCCGTGGCGAGCGCGGTGAACCCGTCGTCGCCAGTGACCTCCGCGATCACGGCCAGCGCCGCCCGCGCGTCCTTGAGCTCGGGCCGAGCGCTGAGCGCGCGCACGCCGTCATCGAGGCTGCCTGCGCCGCGAGACCGAAACCGTACGTCCGCGAGCAACGCGAGCGCCGCGCCCCCCCAATAGACCCGCCAGAAGGTGCGTCGGGCCACCATCTCGTCCTCTTCGCGGCCCAGCGGTAGTTCGCCCCCAACGCTGGCGCCGCGCCGAAATCCGTCGAGCAACGCCGCCCAGAGCTCAGCGGGGCTCAGTACGCCGGCTCGCGCACGGAGTACCTCGCCGTAGTAGGTAGCAAGCCCCTCGGCGAACCAGCCCTCCCCGATCCAGGGCTGCGCCAGGTGGAAGAGCTCGTGGACCAGCACCCACTCTCCGGGGAGCGACTCGGCGCGGACGTCGCCGGGCACGAATGCGACGACGTGGGGGCCACCGCCGCGGCTGGCGCTCCCGAAGACCACCGGGCTACCGCGGCCCGCAGCTCCCGGCGGGGCGGGCACGACCACGAGCGACCACTCGGAGCACGGGAAGTCGCCGAACAGCTCTGCGTTAACGGCGAGGGCGCGGCTCAGCCACGCCAAGACCCCGTCGAGATCCAGGGTCGCGAAGCCGTCTGCGAGGGAGACGTGCGCGGTGGTGCCGTGCATGGCCAGCGTTCGGGAGGAGAAGTGTGGGCGCACGAACGCGTTTCCGGGCAGGCGGAACGCGCTGTCGGGGGCCCGAAATGCGTTCGGGGCCGCCCGTTGCCAGGGCACCCAGAGCTGTGCTGCGGCTGAGGTCGCGAAGCTGACCCGCGCCGAGCGCTCACCGAGGCCGGCGCCGATGGGTGAGAGCAGCACGTCGCGCGGGTCGAAGCTGCCCGCCAGGGACATCGGCGGACGCGCGAGCGCGACCGCGTCGTACGTTGCAGTGAAGCAATCCGCGGCGCCATGAGGGAGCGACCAGGCGCCCTCGGGCCCGGGCTTCAACGGGATCGCGCCGGGCTCCGCGGTGGCCGACAGGAGCGCGCGACGGGCTCGCGGGGTCGCGACGCGCACGCCGGCAGCTGCGTTGCCGGGGAAACACGCCTTCAACACCAGAGTCTTCCCCTCTGTCACCGTGAGCGTCACTGGCCACGAGGGAGGAGGCTCGAGCGCCACGAGCGCGGCGAGTGTGAGCGCGATCACGGGCCGCCGGGCGCTGCACCCACGGTGGGGGCAAGGAGCTCCGCGCGTAAGACCGTGTTGCGGTGGTCCCGGGTGAGCGAGGGGCCGCGGCGCAGCTGGAGGTCTACTTGACCGCCCCGCACGCGCACCGTCCCGCGCCAGGCGCCCCCCGCGTGAGTCGGCGCAAAGGACAGCGACACGCCGTCTACGGTGAGCTCCTCGGGTTGCAGGACGCGCCCGGCCGACACCTCGAGGATCAGCGCGAGGTCGCGCTCTGAACCGCCCGCCGGCAAGGGCAGGCGGACCGTCACGTCCGGTCGGCTCATCACGTAGCCGGTCTGCTGCGTGTGCAGGTGCTGCGGGAAGTACCTGAAGTGATGGAAGGTCTTCGAGAAGTCCAGCGCGGCGCGCCCGTCCTTCCAGAGCGCCTCGGGCCGGCGTGGCACGACGAAGCGATACAGCGACAAGTAGGGGAAGTGCCACTCACCGTCGGCCACCAGCAGTCTGCGGAGCCAGCTCAGGTGATGCTCGCTCGTGGCGGGGTCGAACTCCTGGGTGCCGAACGCCTCCTCACGATAATCCGCCACCCAGACCCGCTCGAACGCGAGGTTCTGCACCACGGACTCGACCGTGGTGTTGACCGGGTGGATCGGGCCGTAGACCTGCGCTCCGCTCGGCAACGCGCTCCAGCTCGGCATGGCCAGGAGGTCCGCCGGCGCCCGCTCGAAGAGGGCGTAGTGCATCGTCTGCGCGAAGTAGACCGCCGGGAGTGCGCAGTAGGCGTCTCCTGTGCGCGCGTCGGACCGCAAGACGGCGAACGCGTCGTCCTGAGCCGGGCGCTGCGGGGTGCTCAGGATCCTGATGTCCTGAACCAGGATGCCGCCCAACCAGATGGCTGCCGCGCCGCGGCCCAGCCAGGCGCGCTTGCGCCACAGCGCATCCAGCGCGAACGCCGCCGCGAGCACCACGCCGGGCACGAAGACCGTGGTCCACCGGTAGGCGTAGTAGACGCGCCCGCCGGCGAACGCCATGTACATCTGGTGGATGAAGAGGACGTAGCCCACCACCATCAGGGCCTGGAGCACGGCGGCACGGGTAACGCTGGCCGCGCCGACCTCCCGACGGGTGAGACCCAACCACCCGCCCACCACCACCATCCCGAGGACGATGGGCGTAAGCGCCATCAGCTCGATCGGCAAGCCCGCTACGATGGTGGCGAAGTGCTTCACGTAGGCGAAGAAGCCCGGGTCGGGGTTGTAATCTACGGCCATGAGTCGCGTGGACATGCCGGACGCGAGGAAGGTCCGGATGAAGTGCACGCTCCACGCGAGGGGCAACGGGATCACCCACGCGAACGCGACGAGCGCCCGTCGGAATCGCGCGCCGTCGCCCGTGACGCGCCACTCCCAGAACAGGGCGAACCCCAGCACCAGACCGAGCACGGCGACGGTGTAGTGGATGAAGAAACCGGCGATGAGCGTGATGGCGAACCGCCTCCAGCGCTCCGTCCGGGCCGCGTCCAGCGCCAACACCGAGACCAGCGCCAGCGCCGCGTAGGGCGTTGCGTCACGCGCATACCAGAACGCCACGGGGAGGAGGCCGCCCAGGGCGCCGGCGAGCAGCCCCACGCGCTCACCCCCGACGGAGCGCCCAACGCGAACCAGCAGCAGCACCGTGGGGACGTGCATCAGGAGCGCGGGCAGCCGGAGCCACGCTTCGTGACGGCTCACGAACCCCAGGGTGCGAAGGATGAGCGCCCAGAGCGGCGGGTGCGAGAGCTCGGCCGAGATTGGGTCGAAGAGGAGCGCCGCGACCGAGGGCGGGCGAAACGCCTCCTGGACATACGTGAACTCCAGCAGCGCGAGGGGCTCGGCGCCGAAGCCGGGCAACAGCAGGGCCGTGGAGCCCAGGGCGAGGGCCCAAGCGGCGCGTCCGAACGGCTCCGGCGCGCCGCTGGGAGTCGGGGCGGCCCCGGGCGCTGGGTGGAATAGGCGCCATCCGCCGCCTGGTGCGGTGGGACGCGGCAAGCGGCGAGCCAGGACCCAGCCGACGAGGTACAGGCCCCCCCCCAGCCCCACGGCGACCCCCAGCGCCGGCAGCAGCCCCGCCTCGCGCATTACGTGGGCCAACTCCATGTCGCCCAGGTCGATGACGTGTCGCACACCCGCGACCTCGGCGGCTGTGACCGGGAGCTTGCGAATCGGGAAGACCAGCTGGCCGATGAGCGTGGGCCCTTGTCGACCCAGGTCGAGCTGTCCGAACGCGTAGAAGGCCTGCGTACCCGGCGGCAGCGGGACGTCGAAGCGGCCGGAGTCGGCGTCTGCGGTCGCGGTCCCGAGGACCGCCGCGGGATCGGTGAAGTCGGGGGTCCGGAGGGCGAACACGTGAAACGGGAAGAGCCCGCGATACCCCTCGAGGCGCCCCTTGTAAGCCAGCGCCCCACCGGAGGGAGCGGCCGCGGGGTCCACCGCGGGAGCGCCCGTCAGGAGGACGCAGGTGGCCCAGAGGGCAAGGGACGCGCTCACGGCCCCCTCAGGAGCTGAACGGTGAGCCGCGGCTCAGTCGCGGCCACCGAGCGCGCCGCCACGGGCGTGATCCGGACCGCCTGGACGCCGTCGACCCGCCAGCTGCCCGGGCCTGCCGGGCGCGGCGAAGGCCGCGGCGTGCCTTGGGGACCGTCCCCGGTGTGCACGGCGGTGAGCTCGAGGTCCGTGCAGGTGGGCTCGCGGCACCCCGAGAACCGCAGCTCGTGCGTGCCGGGCGGGAGCGCCAGGGTCACCGGGAACCGGTAGGGGAGGGGTCCATCTCCGGGGGCGCGGAGCACGTAGCGGTCCGCCGCCAGCGTCTGATCCAGGGCGACCTCGAGCGACCGCGCCTCACCCCACGCGCATCGTTCGTCACACTCGAAGAGCCACGCGTCGAGGTGGGCCGCATGAAGCTGGTCTCGGAGCCGCCAGTGGCCCATGGCCTGGAGGAGCTGGTCGCGCGCCACCGGGCTGAACTTCGGCACGCCGAACAGGTGTTCGTCGAACGCGAGGACGAAGACCCGGCGATGCTGGCGGCGGTCGACCGCGGTCTCGAGCGGCACTTCGAGCTCGACGTACGGGCCCCGCAAGGTGCCGGCGGGCGTTGGGATCTCCGCCGTTCGCATCGCGCTGACCAGGGAGGGTGGGCTTCCGTTGGAGAGGTAGTAGAGGGCCTGATCACCGTAGAAGCTGGCTGGCAGCACTGCGAAGGCGTCGCCGGGCTGCGCGCGCTCCCTGACCCACGCGGCCACCTCGGTCTGTGCCGGGCGCACAGGCGGAGCCACCGTGGTCGAGAGCATCCACGCGCCGACCGCGACCTGGCCCGCGACCAGCCAACGCCCCAGGGGCAGGGCTGCGGCAGTGCCGGCCGCGATCACCACGCCGACCAGCATCGGTCTCGCCCATCGGAAGGCCCAGTAGATCCGCCCGCCGCCATAAGACACGGACATCGTGTGCGAGAAGACGAGCCAGACCACGACGAGCACGAGGCAAGCAGCGGCCTGGGCGGCGAGGACCCGGTGAGCGCGCCACAACACCGCGAGCCCGAGGCCCGTCACGAGCGTGGCACCGAGCAGCAGGATCGGCTGGTCAGCGGGGCCGCCGGCCAAGACCGAGAGCATCGTCGTGGTGAAGGCGTCGAGGCCTGGAGTCTCCGGATAAACCGCCGACATGAGGCCGAAGCGCAGCCCGGAGGCCGTGAGCATCCGCTCCAGCTGGGGCGCCGCGAGGACCGGGAGGACGGCGGACGCGGCGAACGCCAGAGCGGCGTGTGCCAGCGTCCGTCGCTGCCCCTGGGCGAGCCCCCCTACGACCAGGCCGAGGCCCTGCGCCAGGGAGAAGAACGCGAAGCCGTAATGGGCGAAGAAGCCGAGCGTGTGGATCGCCGCGAACGCGGTCCACCGGAGCGCCGTGGTTGTTCCCGTGGCGCGCAGGTCCGCCAGGAGCACGGCCGCCGCGGCTAGGAAGCCGACCAGCGCGTAGGGCGTGGCGTCCCGCGCGTAATACGCGGCAACGGGTGACACCGCGGCGAGACACAGCGCTCCCAGGGCCGCGTGACGCCCGGCTGCGCGGCCTGCGATGATCCCGACCAACACCACGAAGCCGGCGCCAAGGACGACCGACGGGAGGCGGAGCCAGAAGGGCTCTGTCGTCCCCAGCGCGCGGAGAAGGAGTGGATACACGGGGCCATGCGCCAGCTCTGTCGAGAGGCTGTCGGCTAGCAGCGAGGCCACGCTCGGCGGGCGCAGCGCCTCGTGAAAGTACGTGTACTCCAGAAGATCGAGGGGCTCGGCGCCGAGCCCCACGAGCGAGAGGCCGAGGACCAGCGGCAGCGCAACGAGCACGGGGACCCACGGAGTCAGCTGTCGGTCGGGTTGTGGGTGGCGGTCGGGCTCGCGCAGCACCCACGCCAGGCCGAGGAGCGCGGCGATCGCGCCCCAGCCGAACCACGCGAAGCTCCGGGTCGGCACGGCCCCGCCCGACCAGACCGCTGCGGCGAGCTCGGGATCAGGGACCTCGAGGCGCGCGGGGACACCGGCAACGGCGCGATCGACAGTGGGGAGGTACCGCCTGCAGTCGAGGCGACGCGGGTCGCAGCGCTCGGTGACGACGAGCCACGCGGATTGTGCGCCCGCGGGCAAGGGCACCGAGAAGCGCCCGTCCGAAGCGACGGGCGCGACGGCGATGACCGACGAAGGATCGCGCAGGTTTCGGCTGGACAGCGCGGCGACGAAGACGCCGTGGCGCTCTGCGCCCCCCGTCACCTGGCCGGTGAGGTTCAGGGCCTCGGCCACCGGAGTGGTAAGGAGCAGCAGAATGAACGGAAAGTGCACCACCGGTTCGCGGATCACGGCGATGGTTGGCGTGGGAGCGGCCTCGGCTTCGCGTTGGGGCGTACGAACACCCCTCCGCGGAACCGGTGACGATCCGCGAACCGATGGAGCAAGCGTACGTGCGGCGTGGGCATCCGCACGTACACACGGCATAGGGTCGGGGATCGTTTCACGGCGAACCCGACACTACGCCAATGAACGGTCGAGCGTGAGTGCGGAAGCACTGCGCTCGGGTTGACAATAGCCCCGGTCCTTTGGGTGTCCCGCGGGACATCCCTCTCGGGTCGGAGCAACCCTCGCTGCTAACCGGGCGCTTGGGCGGTCTGGGATGTCCACACCGCCAGAGGCGCTCAGCTCGCGGGCTTGGGCTTCGGCTTCGGAAGCGGAGCCGGCCGCCAATTCGTCGAGGCCACGTTGCTACCCCTCTCTCCAAGGTTTAGGCGAACGCGGTCTCACCGCGCTCTGTGGTAACTCTGGCAGCCGGACCATGCGGTGTCAACCGACCACAGCCCCGCTCGCCTCGTAACGCTTCGGTTCTAGGGAGCTTCTGAGAAAAAACTTCCGTGAATTGGCGCGCGTCCCGGGGGCATGCTGTGGGTGCACGGTGTGCGCGGGCACGAACCGTCCCCCGAGGCACCGGTGCTCTACGAGCGCACGCCGTCCCAGAAGAGCGGGTGGCGGTGAGATGCGCACGGGAGGCCGGCCCGGATCCTGTCCTGGTGGTCGTAGTCGATCTCGGCCACCGTGACGCCCACGCCGTCGCGCGCCACCCCCACCGTGATGCCCCACGGGTCGATGATGAGCGACTTCCCGTAGCTCTCGCGTCCACCGCCGTGTTTGCCGGCCTGACCGGGGGCGATCACCCACGCTTGATTCTCGATGGCGCGGGCTCGGAGGAGCGGGATCCAGTGGTCCTTACCGGTCTGTAGCGTGAAGGCAGCTGGGACCAGGAGGATCCGCGCGCCCGCCACGGTGAGGCGCCGATAGAGCTCGGGAAACCGCAGGTCGTAGCAGATCGAGAGGCCGACGGGCCCGAGACGGCTGTGAACGACCACCGCCTCGTCGCCGGGAGTCATGTGATCAGACTCCTTGGCTGTGACCTGACCCGGAATGTCGATGTCGAACAGGTGGAGCTTGCGGTACTTCGCGCGCACCTCGCCCGAGTCGTCGATGTAGACCGACGTGTTGAAGACCTTCCCGGGGACGTGGCTAGGCTCTGGCACCGACCCGAGCACGAGGTCGATCTTCAGCTCGCGGGCGAGCTCGCAGAACCCCCGGATCACTGGCGAATCCATCGTAAAGGCAGGCTGTGGCGTGGACGGCGAGACGCGGAGGAAGACCACGTTCTCGGGCACGACCACGAGTGACGCGCCGTAACGCGCGGCCTTACGTATCTCCCGCTCGGCGCTGCCGAGGTTGGCGTCGATGTCTTCGTTGGAGCAGAGCTGGACGGCGGCCGCGAGGAAGGTACTCATGGCCGCGTTGGATAGCGGCTCAGAGCCTGAACGTCAAAGCTGCATCCAAGCCAATGACCGTGAGGTTCAGCACATCCACCGTTAGGCCCAGAGCCACCCGGTCACCTGGCAGCCACCAGTGCAACCCCAGGCCGAGCCGCGCCCACACCGTGAGTGTGTCCTCGCTGGCGAGATCGTAGTGGAGGATCCGGGCGTCGGTCCCCGGCCCCACCGCGAGCGTGAGGTCGAGCTCGAAGATCTCTCCGTCGACCAACGGCACACCGAGCGTAGCGAGCGCTCCCATGAGGCGGTAGCCAGGCTCGTCGGACGCGACCGCCTGAACCTCTGCACCGACCTCCAGCCCGAGGTGTCGCGTGGAGAAGCCGAGACGCACGTCCGGCTTCAGGAGGTGGCTCACCGCCTTCGACTGCGAGGTGGTGAACAGGAGCCCTCCGCCGCCTACTGTGACCCGCCAGGGCGCCAACACTGCGCGCTCCTCGGCGCTGGCTCGTGTACCCTGCAGGACGAGGAGGATGAGAACGATGGAGAGAAGTCGCAGCATCTGGCCCCTTGTGGCGATCGCGCTCGGTTGCGCCGAGGGACTACCCAGCGATGTCGCAGGGTACGCCGAGCGGTGTGTTCGGCTCAATGCTGCCCCGATTCCGAGTGAAGGAGACGACGACCCGCACGAAGGGGTGAAGAACGTCTATGCCTGCAACGTGACTCCGGACCAGCTTCGCGACGCGAGCGGTCAGCCGCTCTACCCGTTCCCCGAGGGGACCCTCATCGTCAAGGAGTCCCAGCGCGAGGACCAGGACTACGTCTGGCTCATCGCCCTGATGCGAAAAGAGGGCGGTAGCTGGAAGTGGACCGAGTACCACCGCAACTTCCCGGACCAGGACTTCGGGAAGCTCGCGCTCAAGGAGACGGTGTGCACGGGCTGTCACGCCAAGGTCGAAAGCCTGGACTGGGTCTACACGCCATACGCCGCCCCATGACGCGGGTCTCCCGGCCGTGGTCGCGCCGGCTCGCGACCTGCGCCCTCGTCAGCGCTTGCTCGGCGCCGGCCCCGGAGGTCGCTGGCACCCTCGTGGGCGGCGAGGTGTTCGCCCACGACGGCCAAGGCGGTGCAAGCGACGTGACCTCGACGGACCTGCGTGAGGACACCTCCACCACGGACCTCGGCGCGCTGCTGGACGCTGAGGTCGACGTAGCGATGGTCGACGCCTTCTGGGATGCTCCCGAGCTCCCGGCCGTGGAAGACGTCATCGATGCGCCCGACGCTGTCCCCGATGTCTTCGACGTCGCCGGGGACGACGTGCCGCCACCAGGCGACGTGCTCGAAGACCTCCCGGCGCCCATCGATGCGCCGATCCCTGTGATCGATACTCTGGAGGGGAGCGCTGTGGTGGGCCTCGGCCGGCTCGTCGGCGTGGCCCCCTCCCAGGCCTTCGAGGCCCTGTCACCGGGTCAGGACCTCGAGATCGTCCTTGGACCACAGGGTGGTTACCATCTGGAGCTGGCGGCCGAGCTCGATGCGCCCGCGCAGACTGTCCCCAAGTTGCTCGTGACCATCGCGTGCTCTGCCCAGCACGTGCACGAGGAGATCGGCTCGGTCTACCTCGACAAACACGTCTGCTATCGCGGCGCGGATGGCCTCTATCGCACCCAGGTCTTGCCGGTCTTCTTCCTCAGCCCCACCGCGGCGTCGTATGCCGGAGAGTCCGTGCTGGTCGGGTGCACCATCACGGGCGCGGAGACCGGCGGGGCGAGCCTCATGGTGACCCTGGTCGACGAGCTCTGACGGCGTTTGGACGCCGGCCACGGACCAGCCTCCCAAGCGGGGAGTACTTGCGAGCGATCCGTGTTCAAGAGGGCCCTTAAAGGGCGCAAGGCCCGAGTCACGGCCCATGCGTAGGCGGTGATTCGAACCATGCAAGAAACACGGAGGAGTTGCCTCGCGGCCTGGAGAGCGCCGCGTCGTGGGGGAGGCCCCACTGGGGAACAGGAGAGAGCACCAGGACTTTGCGGGCCGAGGCCCGAGAAGGGTTTGGAACAGGACTTCCAGGAGGGCCGTCCGGGGCCTGGGGAGCGCGCCCCAGGCGTGAGTTACTCCGCCGAGCAGTGACCCGCGACGCAGGCCTCGAGGGCGCGGCCGATGCCATCGCGGCAGGAGGCGCCATCGTTCGGCCGCTCGCGGACACACGTGAGATACACGTCCAGGTCGTGAGCCTGGCAGGCTGCGTGGCAGGTGGGCGCCGTGGGCACCAGCTCTGCGGCCACCGGCTGCGTGGCCTTCGCCGCGTGGAAGCGCGCCGGGGCAACCATCGAGAGCTCACGCGGCTTGCTGGAGCACTCGGCGGCTTGGCAGACCTCGAACACGTCGACCGCGTCGACCGGGCAGGAGGCGCCCTCGTTGAGGCAGTCGCGGGCAGTGGCCATGGCCTCTGCTCGGCAGCGGACAGCGCACACGTTGCGCGGGTCGACGCTCGGCAGGTACATCGAGTCCATCTGCACGGTCTCGACTTTGGACGGCGCCGGGGCGCCGTGCTCGACGAACGCGTAGTCGGCCGCAGGGTCCGCGAGAGTGACTGTGTCCACCGCGGGTCCCGCTTCGCAGCCGATGGTGGCGAAGCCAGTGATGGAGCAGGCGAAGGCGGTGGTGAACTTGCGAATCATGGTGGCTCTCCTCAGTCCGGGGCGGCGTCCTAGCCGGTCGTGACATTGAGAGAGCAGGGAGCGTGCCAGCGGGGGGGACGGGTGGAAGTGCAGTAGTTACAGTGCTTTAGATGTCTGGCGGCGTGGGTCGTTCGCGACCCGGAGGGTCATCCGTCGATGCGGGCCTGCTTCTCCGCGATCAGCCCGTCGAGGATTCGCTGTGCGTCGTCCGGGGTGCCTTTGGCCTGCAGTAACGCGTTCAGCTCGGCCTCTTCGCGCGCCCGCAGCGCCGAGGTCATCGCCAGCAGGTCGTCCGAGACTTCGCGGAATGCGTCCCCCCGACGGAATGGGCGTACCGCGTTGAACCGCCCGTCGCGAACTCGCGCGAGGTTGTAACGCACGGCGACCATGGGGCCGGCGACCCGATGTGTCAGCACCAAGAGGGAGGCGGCGAGGGCCAGGACCAGCCCGGAGCCGACGCCCACGAGCGCCCAAAGAACCGACCGGTCGGCCTCGAGGAAGAGGCCGCTGAGCAGCGCAGCCTGCTCGGGGTCGTAGATCGCGGCGAGCCCCTCCAACACAGCGGAGGACGCGGTCTGGTCCTGTCGGACGATGATCGCCCCCAGCGTGAAGAAGATCGCCAATGTGAGCACGCTCACGCCGAAGACCCAGGGCCCCTGGAACCGCGCGTCGATGAGCAGGTTCCTGAGCTTCCGCTGACTGCCGGCGTGTTGCCGGGCGCGGCCCGTTTCGAGTGTGTCCATCGTTCTATCTCCCAAGGAAAGCGAGGATCTGGCGCTCCAGCCCACGGGCCAGCGCGTCCAGCACGCTCTCACGATTCGGCCCTGTCACGGCGACCGTGTCTAGCTCGCTGAGCACCCGCCCAGAAGGGAGCCCAAGAACGAGGCGCACGCGGCCGGCGGAGTCGCTCACGGTCACGTCAGCGCGAAGCTCGAGCTCCACAGCCAGCGGTCCTTCGCTCTCGTCGAACGCCATCGTCGCCCCCACCTCGATACGAGGGTGGGCGAGGAGGCGCTCAGCGACGCGGTCCTTGAGCTCCGCGTCGTTGCCCAGCCGAGCGACGTCCAGGACGTAGTGGCGGCCGGTGTCACGGCCTCGGGTCGCGAGGAACGCCGCCACCAGGGTCTCCGTTGAGCGCCGCGCGATCTCCGCGACCGTCCGGTCCGGGTCCAGGGCCACGCGCGCCAGCGGGCCAACGGCGCAGAGCTCTCCCAACCGACCGAGGGCCATTGCGGCGGCCGCGCGGACCGCCCGGTTGTCGTCAGCGAGCGCCCCCATCAGCGGCCGGATCACGCGGTTGACGTCCTTCTGAACGCCCAGCACCAGCGCCGCTTGCGCGCGCACCTTGAAGTTCGGTGAGCGGAGCAGCGCGACCGTGTTGTCGAGCGCCGTGTTCCCGGGGCCTTCGGCCAAGGCGACACCAGCGACGGCGATGAACGTGAGCCACTTCACGCACCGGGGAACGTTTCGCCCGGGCACCTGCTTCAGCGATTCAGGGGAAGGGGCGTCGCCGGAGTCGGACAACGCCGGTACCGCGCTCACCGGCTGGGGCGCCGGGAGTTGCGGCGCACGCGCGCCGGCTGCTGGCGACGGCGCAGCAGCGGGATCGCCGCTACGGTCACGAGGAGCAGCGCTACTCCGGCAACGGACGAGCCTTTGCCCGTCGAGCACCCGTCACTCGAGGAAGCGCCCGGGTTGACAGTGAACGCCTTGCGCAGGGTGGCAGTGGCGCCGTCCTTCGAGAAGACGATGAGGTCGTAGTCGTCCGGCGTGAGGGTCTTGGGCACCACCGCGCTGATGACTGACGGGGACTCGACGCGCACGTCCTCGAGGTCCGTGCCACCGAGCTTCACGACGATCCCCGTGGCGAAGCCGGACCCGGTGATCGTGACGGGGGTCTTCACCCCGGCCGTACCCTCATCCGGGCTGATGTTTTCGAGCGAGAGCGCGCCGCCCACGGCGCCATCGGTCCCGTCGGCGCCGTCCGTCCCGTCGGACGCGTCCGTGCCCCCGAGCGCCTGGCACTGGCCGGCCGCGTCGCAGGCCTCGTCCGTGCTGCACGTGCCGCACACGCCGCCGCACGTGTCGTCGCCGCACTCCTTACCGTCGCAGGCCGGCTTGCAGCCGGAGGCATCGACGCACTTCCAGTCGTTGGTGCAGAGCTCGTTGTCCCCACACGAGCCGCACTGGCCGCCGCACCCATCGGGACCGCACGCGCGTCCAGAGCAGTCCGGCGTGCAGGCCGACACGCAGAGCCCTGAGGCCTCCTCGCAGGTGGTGCCGCCGGTGCACGGACCGGAACCGCAGGTGGCGCCGCAGCCGTCCGGGCCACACTCCCGATTGGCGCAGTTCGGGGTGCAGGGCTGCTTGCACAGGCCCGCGTCGCACACGAGCCCCGCGCCGCAGTTGCCGCACACGCTGCCACAGCCGTCGCTCCCGCACACCTTGCCCTCGCACGCCTTGGCACAGCACTGCCCCGCGGAGGTGCAGTCTTCGCCTCCGGGGCAGGTTCCGCACGGGTTGCCGCAGCCGTCGTCGCCGCACTCCTTGCCGCTGCAGTCCGGCACACAGCCGCTGTCGGCCGAGTCGATTCGCAGGCGGATGATCACGTCGCCGTTGAGCTTCTTGGTGCCGAGCGAGATGTTGTCGAAGAACTTCCACTCCTTGTTGCCGGAGCACTCCCCGAGGGGCCAGACGAGATGGATGATGTTGGCTTGGGGAGTGAGGCTCTTGGCCGTGGGAGTGCCGTCCAAGATCATCGCCACCGGCTGGCACCCGCAGCCAACCTCGAAGCCCTGGAACTCCTCCGCGCACTCTATGATGTTCCAGCCAGAGCTGGAGTAATCGTTCCCAGGCTTGGTGAACCGCACCATCACCATGATGTTCCCTGTGGTGACCTCCGGTGGGGCGCCCTCGGGATCCGACGGGTCGAAGGTGAACTGATACCCGGCGTTGCCCTTGATCGGGACGCCGAAGTCGCCTGTGGAGCTGTTGTAGAACTCGCTCGACGCGATCGAGAAGTCCGGCACGGTCTTCGAGGGCTGAGGGCCCGCACCCGCGTCGAGGTAGATCTCCACGGTGAGGGCGGTTGTGTCCTCGAACCCAATTTCCTGGGGGCCCGCGAACACGAGGTCTACGCCTTCGACCTTGAACGGGTAGTCGACGTTGGCGGGCCGAAAGATCGCGCCAAAGGCCTCACCCTGCACGAAGCCCGGCTCCACCTGCAGGGTTTGCCCGTTCATGGCGGCCACTGCCGTGTTGAGGTCCTCCGGGAACTTGTCGTGCTTCAGGACCTTGGGCCCGGCAGACGCCGCCTCGGCAACTCCCAGCGCGATGAAGACACAGGACTTCCAGCTCATCACGTACCTCCGCCAAGAACCCAACGACCGCGAGCGGTGAAGCGTAGCCGAAGGGCCCTTGGAGTCACAAGGGGTGCTCACGCGACCGCGCGAGAGCTGTGGTAGCGTCGCGGTCGTGACAACCGACGAACCGGTCACCGTCGACGCGCTGACCGCCGAGCTGAAGCGCGTCCTCGAGGGGCGTTTCCCGCGCGTCAGCGTGGTGGGCGAAGTGGTTTCGCTGCGCCCCGCGAGCTCCGGTCACCTCTATTTCTCTCTCCGAGGGAGCGCCGCCACGTTGCCAGCGGTGCTCTTCAAGATGCAGGCCCAGAAGCTCCGCCGACCGCTGCGAGACGGCGATGAGGTTGTGGTGGTCGGCGCGGTCGAGGTGTTCCCGCCCCACGGCCGTTACCAGCTGGTAATCGCGTCGCTGCGGTTCTCCGGCGAAGGCGAGCTGCTCCTCCGCTTCGAGGCGCTGAAGAAGCGGCTCGCGGAAGAGGGGCTATTCGCCCGTGAGCGAAAGCGGCCCCTGCCGTTCCTGCCGCGCCGTATCGGTCTTGTCACTGCCGCCACCGGCGCAGCGGTGCAGGACGTGCTCCGCTCCGTCTTTGTGCGGTTCCCGGCGTCGATCCTGTTGGCCCCGGCCCCTGTTCAAGGCGAGGGGGCGCACCGTTGGATCCTGGCGGCGATCCGCGCGCTCGCTTCGCTGCCGGATGTGGACGTGATCGTGGTGGCGCGTGGTGGTGGCTCGCTCGAGGATCTTTGGGAGTTCAACCAGGAGGCGCTCGCTCGCGCCGTCGCTGAGTGTCCCCGGCCAGTGGTGTCGGCGGTGGGCCACGAGGTGGACTTCACCCTCGTGGACTTCGTCGCCGACGCCCGCGCGGCCACGCCCACCGGCGTGGGCGAGCTGGTCGTGCCGGAATACGCGGTCTTGGTCGAGCGCCTCAAGGAGGCGCAGCGGCGCGCCACCCTCGCGTTCGCAGCGCGCAGCGAGCGGGCGGGGCTTCGGCTGAGGAGCCTCGCGGCGCGGCTCCTCGATCCCCGCCGGCTGCTCTCCGCGCCCGCGCAACGCCTGGACTGGTTCGACGACCGCGCCCAGCGCGCCATCGCCGTGGCCTTGGCGGGTCGGCGCGAGCGACTCCGCGCGCTCGAGGCGCGTCTCCTCACGGCCCACCCGCAGTCTCGGATGGCCGAACGCCGCACCCGCCTGGACTCCCTCGACGCTCGGCTTAGGCGGGCCGTGCGCGTGCGGCTCGATGCGCTGCGCGCCCGCCTGGGCCGCCTCGCAGCCCCGCTGCCCGCGCTGGGACCCACCGCTGTGCTCACAAGGGGTTACGCGATCGTCCGCTTCGGGGCTGACGGGCCCGTGGTACGCTCGGCCACGGCCGTTGCTCCCGGGGCGGCGCTGACGATTCAGGTCTCTGATGGGCGCATCGCCGTGCGCCGCTCGGAGGGAGACACATGAAGCCACGCATCCTGGTGGTCGACGACGAGCCCAGCCTGCGCACCGTGCTCTCGGCCAATCTGCGCCGTGAGGGGTACGAGCCTGCGCAGGCGGCCAGCGCCGAGGAAGCCATCGAGCACATGGCGCGCGACGCCTTTCAAGTGCTGATCACAGACCTCCGAATGCCGGGAATGGACGGTATGGAGCTCCTCGAATACGTGTCCAAGGCTCACCCGCTGGTTCCGGTGATCATGATCACGGCCCACGGCACGGTCGACACGGCCGTCGAGGCCATGAAGAAGGGCGCGTTCGACTACATCACGAAGCCGTTCGAGCAGGCCGAGCTGAAGATCGTGGTCCAGAAAGCGGTGGCCACGTCGCACGCGTTTCACGCGAAGTCGCTGGCCAGCGGCGGCTCTGGTCGTTACGGCATCATCGGCGTCGCCCAGCCAATGCAGGACGTGTTCTCGATCATCCAGAAGGTGGCCGATAGCCCATCTACCGTGCTCATCACGGGCGAGTCAGGCACGGGCAAGGAGCTCGTGTCCCGAGCGATCCACGAGAACTCGAGCCGCTCCCAACGCCCCTTCATTCGGATCAACTGCGCCGCCATCCCGCGCGACCTTATCGAGTCCGAGCTCTTTGGCTATGAGCGTGGCGCGTTTACCGGGGCGGTCTCGTCGAAGCCGGGTCGCTTCGAGCTTGCCAACGGGGGGACGTTGTTCCTGGACGAGATCGGGGAGATCCCGATCGAGATGCAGGTCAAGCTCCTGCGAGCGCTCCAGGAGCAGGAGTTCGAGCGGG
>SXGT01340636.1_pt1 | contig 20111 bp, 20 predicted proteins | sample 3176221 | NCBI WGS metagenome assembly SXGT01 (sample SAMN11356862, study PRJNA531348) | freshwater metagenome | isolation source: freshwater sample F1-120 | place: China: Fuxian Lake, Yuxi | collected 2017-12-25
CCACCTCGACGGGGGCCTGCGTTGCGCCGGCAAGGCGGCCTGGGGCCGCGTGGCCAGCGCCGGGCCCCTGGCCCCGCTCCCGGCTCGCCCCGTCCCCGACGCGCTGGCCAACCTCGCGGTGGCGTCGTTCCGGCGCCTCCCCGCGTGGGGCGCCGTCCAGGCGCGCTGGCTGCGCGACGCCCAGCCGCTCGACGCGTCGGAGTGGGACAACACCGGCGGCGCCGTGCCGGAGGTGGCGTGGTTCGAGGTCCCGGGCCGGCCGGCCGTGGTCACCGTGGCCGCCGAGATCGCGCCGGCGTGCGGGGGATTTTCGGCCGAACTCTCGGTCGTCTTCGAGGTCCGCACCGTCGGCGCCCGCACCGAGCTGGCCCAGGTGTCACCGGCTGGCGCCAGCGCGCCCGGGTTCGCGCCGGCGGTCGCCGAGCCCGCGCCGGTCGGATGGCGCTTCGGTGCCGAAGGGCGCACCGGGGATTCGGAAGGACAGCCCACCGTCGACGGGCGACTCCGCCGCGTCGAGGCCTGCCCGGCGGGCACCGGCCCCTAAGGGGCGACGGTCAGCGAAGCGAAGGTCATCGAGCCCGCGGTGAGCGCGCTGAGCGCCACGTTCACGTCTTCGTAGTCGTCGGGGTGTGCGTTGACGAGGCCCGCGACGCCCACCACGTACACGCCGGGCTCGGCGAACGCGTCGCCGGGCACCTCGACCACCAGCTCGCCCGGCGCGTGGGTGAGCCGGTACAACGACGAGATGTCGGTCGGCATCGAGTCGAAGACCGTGACGCCGTCGGTGGCGCGGATCACCTGGACGAGCAGGTTGTCGTACGCTTCGCCTTGCAGGTCGATGGTCAGCGGCGCACCCGCGGACCGGGTCGCGGCCGGGGCGTAGTCCGGGGCGTCGGGGGTCACCAACGCCAGGCTGTGGGGGCCATCGTGGGCGATCTCGAGCACCACGGCGTCGCCGGGCGTGAAGCCGAGGCCGTCGGTGGAGTCGGCCACCCACGCCCCTTCTCCCTCCGCGCGCAGCGTGTACGCATCGTCGCCCGCGGCCAGGACCACCTCGGCGTCGGTGACGGGCGCCTGGTCGAGCGCGTCGACCGAGGCGGCGTCGGCGAGCAGGACACGCGCCGAGCTCCCGGTGAGCGCCGCGTCGGGCGCAGGCAGGTCCTCGGGCCACGGGCCGGCCCCCAGGTACACGCTCTGCACCACCAGGGGGTTGGTCAGGTCTTCGAAGACCTCCTGCCAGGCGTAGAAGTCCGAACATCCGACGAGCAGGGCCAGGAGCATGGGAGCCTCACCACCCCCGGGATCGGCGTTCCGGGGCTGCAGCATGAGGGCCGGAGCGCGCCGACAACGCGCGACAACTTTCTTGTCCCCCGCGGCGGCCACCCTCGGGGTCATACAGGGCGATGGACATGGCGATGCCGCTCCCCCGGTCCCGCAGCGAGCTCGACGCCGCGCTCGCCGCCGCGATGGAGGCCGAGGCCACCCGGACGTTCGCCCTCGCCCGACGCCTGGTGGGGGACGACGCCGACGCCGCGGACGTGCTGCAGGAGGCGTGGTTGCGTGCGTGGCGGAGCCGCGAGGCGTGGCGCGGCGACGGGCCCGCCGGGGCGTGGCTGCGCGCCATCGTGGTGCGCGAGAGCCTGCGTGCGCTCCGCTGGCGCGGGGTGCGCCGGTGGCTGCCGTTCGGCGATCGGGTCCCCGACGCCGCGGCCCCCGAAGCGAGCCCCGACCTCGGCCTCGACGCCGCCCGCGTGCGTGCGCTCGTGGCGCGCCTCCCCGACCAGCAGCGGGTCGTCTTCCTCCTCCGCTACGACGAAGGCTGGACCGTGCCCGAGATCGCCCTCGCCCTCGAGCTGAGCCCCGAGACCGTCAAGACCCACCTCGCGCGCGCGCTCGACCGGGCCCGCAGCGCGTTCGGAGCCGAGCCATGACCTGTGATCGCATCACCGCTGCGCTCGTCGAGGGGCGCCCGTTGTCCGCGCCCGAGGCGGCGCACCTGGCGGGCTGCGCGACCTGCCGCCGCTTGTCGGCCGCGGTGCAGCCGATGCCGGCTGTCGTGTCGATCCCCGGGCCACGCGCCCCCACCCCCGACCAGTTGAACCGGCGGCTGGTCGTGAGGCATGTTCGCACGGTGGCCGCCTTCTCGCTCGCTGCCGGCGTACTTGCCGCCCTGCTCCCGTGGCCGGGGGGCACGCCCGCGCCCGAAGCGCCGCTGGTCGCGGTGAGCACCGACACCGGCGGTGTGGAGGCCGCGGCCGAGGACGACCTGGTCGTGCCGCTCGACGCCGCCGAGCTCATCGCCGCCGCGGGCCCCGCGACGGGTGCGGACGAGGCCCTCCTCGCCGTGCTCGCGGGCCTCGACCACGTCGACGACGCCCACGCCGAGCTCCCGGGCGCCGGCCTGGTCGCGCTGCTCGACCCCTACGACTCCTCCCCCGATCCACTGCTCAACCTTGGAGACCTGTGATGTTCACGACCCTCTGTTTCGTCCTCTCGACCGCCTTCGCCACCCCCGTCGACCTGTCGGACTTCGCCCCCTCGCCCGGCATGGGCGAACCCGGCGGCGGTGGCCGGGAGCGCCCCGGCGACGGCGAGCGCCTGATGAAGCACTTCTCGAAGATCTCGGACCGCCTCGCGCTGAGCGCCGAGCAGAAGGCCGCGATCGAGAAGCTCTACTTCGACAACAAGTCGGCCGGCATCGACCTGAAGGCCCGGTCTGAGAAGGCCCGCCTGGAGCTGGAGCGCCTGATGCACGCCGACGCGGTCGACGAGAAGGCGGCCTTGAAGGCCTTCGACGCCGCCGCCGACGCGGAGGTGGAGGTGCGCCGCAACGACCTGAAGCTGATGCTCGGGATCCGCAAGACCCTCACCGCCGACCAGTGGAAGCAGCTCGACGCCATGCGCGACGAAGCGCGCGACCAACGCCGTGAACGCAAGGCCGGTGGTCCCGAGGGTGGCCCCGGCGGTCCCGGCGGTCCGCCCGAAGAGTAGGCGTGTGGGGGCGGTGCGGTAGGCCCGGCCGGAAAGCAGCCGGGGCTCGGCCGCACCGCGCGCCCGGGGCGACGGGGGCCGGTCGGTTCGAACGCTGGGATCACTCCGTCCCGGCCGCCACGAACAGCTCGTACAGTGCGTCGTAGTTGGCGGTGTCCGAGAGGTCGTACGTCGTGAGGTTGTACACCTCGTGGACGGCGTTGGTGCGGTCCAGCACGTATACGTCGCGCCACGTCGCGCCCCACGAGGTCCACACGTTGGCGGTCGTGTCGTCCTGGACCACCGGGAGGGTGCACACCTCGAAGAGCGAAGCGTTCCCGGCCTCGAGGCCGGTGAGGTTCACGATCACGATGTCGAGCCCGAGCTCGGGGTGCTCGACCGCGAGCTCGGCCTGCATGGTGCTGAGGTAGCCAGCCTGGCTACGGCAGTACCCTCACGTGCTGTGGATGAAGTAGTAGCCGGAGACCCGCGAGATGTAGTCCCGGGGCGAGACGGCCTCGCCGTACCGCGGGGAGACGGGGTTGAGGTCGGGCAGCGACCAGTCGGTGGGGGCGTCGGCCGCGACCTCGTAGACCTCCTCGCCGGTGTCGGTGGTGCCCGAATCCCCGGTGTCGACACCGGAGTCGGCGGTGTCGCCGCCGGAGTCGGCGGTGTCGGCCCCGGCGTCGTCGGTGTCGCCGCCGGAGTCGGCGGGGTCGGCCCCGGAGTCGGCGGGGTCGGCGCCGGAGTCGCCCGAGTCGGCGGTGTCCGTCGTGTCGAGGGTGGGTTCGGCGCTGTCGGCCCACGGGTCGGGGTCGGTGGTCGCGCAGGACAGGAGGAGGGCGAACATTCGGACCTCGCGGTGCGATGCAGTCTACCCGGCGGCGCCGCTGGATGCGCCCGCGATGTCGGCTACAGGCCGCCGCCCCAGAAGATCCAGCCGTAACCCTCGGAGTTGGACCAGGAGGTGCCGGTGGTCCCGTAGTAGGAGGAGATGAGCAGGTCGTCCAGGCCGTCGCCGTCCTGGTCGGCGAACTGCACGTCGGAGGCGATCGAGCGGTACGCCGAGCTCTGGCTCACCATGAAGTCGGGCGAATTCGCGTCGACCGCCCCGCTGAGCGGCCCGTACCACACCCGCACCGCGCCCGTGCCGCCGTAGCTGTAGTAGTCGACCATGGTGGCGATGTCGCTGGTCCCGTCGCCGTTGAAGTCGCCGGTGGCGGCGTCGTCGATCCACCAGCTCGAGGGGCCCCGCACCGCCGCCGCCGCCACGCTGCTGAGCTTGCCGGAGGTGACGCCCCCCGAGCTGCCCGCGAGGATGGTGAACGAACCGCGCTTGCCACTGACGCTGTTGTCGCGCTGGCTGACGACGCCGACGTCTTCGTAGCCGTCGTCGTCGTGATCGCCGAGGTCGACCAGGACGGTGGCGACGCGGCCCGAGGCGGAGCCGCCGTACACCAGATCGGTGGCGCTCGCGGTGGTCACCACGCCCACCGTGGGCGAGTCGAAGGTGTAGATCAGGCCCTCGTTGGCGTAGCTGGACGTCGCTTCCGAAGCGGCGACGACGAGGTCGTCGCGGCCGTCGGCGTCGAGGTCGACCGCGGCCGTCGAGTTGCCGAGGTACGCCGACGCCGACGCCCCCTTGAGCAACCACGTCGCCGAGTCGAAGGCGACCGAGCCGCTCGGCCCTTCGAACACCCCGACGGCGCCGGTGTAGGTGGCGCCGTAGCTCTTGTCGCCGAGGATCACCTCCAACGTCCCGTCGCCGTCGAGGTCGGCGCCCAGCACCTGTGGGGTGAGCGCGTAGCTGCTCGCCGACTTGGTGAGCGTGGCGTAGCGGGCGCTCGGGGCGGTCGTGCTGGTGATGGGCCCCGTGTACAGGCCGAGCCCCGTGAAGCTCGAGCTGGAGCCGGTGTAGTCGTCGTCGCCGTCGCCATCCATGTCGCCGGCCACCGAGCCCCACCACACGCTGCTGGACGAGGACAACGTGGAGAACTTGGAGAGGGCGCCGGTCCCGCTGGTGGTGGACCCACCCGGCAGTTGCCACCAGTTGTACGCGGCGCTCGAGGTGGTCCAGTCGTACCCGGAGTACACCAGCACCTCCTCGTCGCCGTCGCCGTCGACGTCCGAAGCGAGGCCGAAGCACATGTGCGCGGTCGTGGCCGGCCCGGTGTAGGTCAGGTCCGCGTCGGTCTCGGCGACGGTGCCGCTCCACTCGCAGCTCCCGGAGCCACCGTCGCAGTCGTTGTCCAGGCCGTCGTTGCACACCTCCGTCTCGCCGGGGCTGACCGCGCTCTCGGTGTCGTCGCAGTCTTCGTCGTTGGCCACCCAGGCGGGGTCGGGCTCGCACGTGACCGTGGCGGTCCCGGTGCCGTAGCCGTCGCCGTCGGCGTCGGTGTACCACGACGCGGTCCCGGCCACCGCCGGGTCGTCGTCGTCGGCGAGGCCGTTGCAGTCCTCGTCGGTGTCGGCCGCGTCGCAGACCTCGGCTTCGCCGGGGTTGATGGCGGCGTCGGCGTCGTCACAGTCGCCGGCTGAAGCGCCGTACCCGGCGGGCTCCCAGCAGTCGATGTCGGTCGTCGTGGACAGGCCGTAGCCGTCGCCGTCGGCGTCGATGTACCAGGTGGCGACGTCGACGGCGGTGTCCTCGTCGGTGTCGCCGTCGCAGTTGTTGTCGAGGCGGTCGCACTGCTCGGTCGCGGCGGGGTTCACCGCGGCGGTGCCGTCGTCGCAGTCGGTGGCATCGGCCACGTACCCGGAGGGCTGGTCGCAGTCGGCGTCGCGCGAGGACGACTTCCCGTAGCCGTCGCCGTCCGCGTCCAGGTACCAGATCACCACGTCGACGGCGGTGTCCTCGTCGGTCGTCCCGTCGCAGTTCTCGTCGGCCCCTCCGCAGGTCTCGTCGGCGCCGGGGTGGGTGTCGAGGTCGGTGTCGTCGCAGTCGGTGTCGTCCGCGACGTAGCCGGACGGTTGACTGCAGGCGGACGCCGTGACGGCGGCGCGTCCGTACCCGTCGCTGTCGTTGTCCTGGTACCAGGTGAGCGCGTCGAGCGCCGAGGTCTCGTCGGTGTCGCCGTCGCAGTCGTCGTCGCTGCCGTTGCAGTATTCGTCGGCGCCGGGGAAGACGTCGGCCGCGCCGTCGTCGCAGTCGGTCCCGTCCACCACGGCCCCGGCCGGCGCGGCGCATGCAAAGAGGTCGGTGTAGAGGTCGCCGTACCCGTCGGTGTCACTGTCGGGGTGGAACGTCAGCGCGTCGGCCGCGTCGTCCTCGTCGGTGCTGCCGTCGCAGTCGTTGTCCACCGTGTCGCACCACTCGGTCGCCCCCGCGTTGACCGCCGCGTCGTCGTCGTCGCAGTCGCCGGCCGTTTCGACCCACCCGGCCGGAGGGTCGCAGAAGCTCTCGCCGCCGCCTTCGTCTCCGTACAGGTCGCCGTCGCGGTCGGGCCAACGGCGGACCGCGTCGACCGCCTCGGACTCGTCGACGTCGCCGTCGCAGTCGTCGTCGCCCCCGTCGCAGTACTCCGGCGCACCGGGGTGGATCGTCCCGTTGTCGTCGTCGCAGTCGTCGCCCTCGGCTGCGTAGCCGGGCGGCAGCGCGCACTGCACGACGGTCAGGTCCGCATCGCCGTGCCCGTCGGCGTCGGCGTCGGCGTACCAGGTCGTCGCGTCCGCCGCGTCGGCTTCGTCGGTGTCGCCGTCACAGTCGTCGTCGGTGCCGTTGCACATCTCGGTGGCCCCCGGGTGCACCGCGGGGTGGACGTCGTCGCAGTCGCCCCCCTGGTCGACCACGCCGGCCTCCTCCACGCACGTCTCCCGGCGCGTGGCTTCGTCGCCGTACCCGTCGCCGTCGGCGTCGGTGTAGTAGCGGAAGGAGTCGATGGCCTCGTCGTCGACCTGGCCGTTGCAGTCGTCGTCGACGTCGTTGCACTTTTCCGCGATGTCGGGGTTCTTCTCGCTGTCGGTGTCGTCGCAGTCGCCCGCCTGCACCGCGAGGTGCGGCTGGCCCGGGCACCCTTGCTCGACCCGCTCGGGGTCGCCGAACCCGTCGCCGTCCTGGTCGACGAACTGCTCGATCGTGTCGCAGTCGGCGGTGTCCTCGCCGCCGGGGAGGGAGGCGCACGCGGCGAGGAGGAGGAGCATCGTCGACCCGGGGAAATCCGCCGGTAATCAGTACAGGCCCGGAATGCACCGGCGAGTACGCGCCATGTACGCCGCGTACCGGTCGCCGAACGCGGCGAGCAGGAGGCGCTCCTCGGCGCGGGCCCGGATGTCGCCGACGAGGACGTTGAGCACCAGCCCGCCGAGCGTGAGCCCGTTCGGCACCATGAGCAACGAGGCGACGCCCACCACGTCCAGGGCCGTGTAGATCGGGTGGCGGACGACGGCGAACGGCCCCTCCGTGCACAGTTGGTGGTCGGCCCGCAGGGCCGCCCGCAGCCGCCACGATCGGAAGACCATCATCACCCGCACCATCGCCCAGGTGGTGCCGAGCATCAGCGGCACGCCCGACCACCGGAGCAGCTCGGGCAGCGGCCAGGGGGTGCCGCCGAAACCGCCCCACGCGATGCCCGCGTAGGTGAGCACGAACGCGCCCACGTGGGCCCAGACCAGCGCGGTGGCGCGCGGATCGGCGTGGGCGGTGGGACCCGCCTGTTGACCGCCGGTGGCCTTGTCGAACTGGCCGCGGATCACGAACGGCGACCAGAAGAGCGCGTGGAGGGCGAAGGCGGTCCAGACCATCCGGCCTGCTAACCACCGGGGGGGCGTCGCCCGCGCTGCGCCGCGCGCACGACTCGGCCGCTCGACGCGGCCGGTCGCGGCGTGGCGCCCTTGCACCACCCTTGCACGGGGGTGGCACCGGTTGGGAGGGAGGGCCCGATAACGGCGGGGTGGAGGTCGAGATGTTCCACCCTGAAGCCCCGTTCCAGACCGAGCTCGCGCCGGTGCGGACGACGTCCGCCATGGTCGAGGCGCCGCCGCTCCGGCCGCCCGCCCACGCGCCGGTCGCCCGTCGCCACGCCCTCTTGATCAACCCGTTCTACGCCAAGGACCCGCACGCGTCGTTCGGCAAGCACGTCCTGACCCCCACCCTCGCGCTCACCTCCGTCGCCGGTGCGACGCCCGCCGGCTGGAGCGTCCGCTACTGGGACGAGAACCTGCTCCAAGGGCCGCCGCCGTGGGCCCCGGTGCCCGAGGTGGTCGGCATCACCGTGCACCTCACCTTCGCCGCTCGGGCCTACGCGCTGGCCCACGCCTACCGGGCGCTGGGCGCGTTGGTGATCCTCGGCGGACTGCACGTGCAGAGCTGCCCGGAGGAGTGCGCGCCGCACGCCGACGCCCTCGCGGTCGGGGACGGGGTGACGTTGTGGCCGCGCATCCTCGCCGACGTGGCGGCGGGGCGCCTGCAGCCGCAGTACCACGCGGACTTCGACGGAGACTTCCGCCAGGCTCCGGCACCACGGCGCGATCTGCTCGACCGCGCCGCGTTCCTCACGACCACCAGCCTCAACGCCACCCGCGGATGCCACAACCGGTGCGGCTTCTGCTACCTCTCCACCGACGGGCTGCGGATGCCCTACCGCACCCGCGACCCGGAGCAGGTGGCCGCCGAGTGGGAAGCCGAACGGACGCCGTACGCGGTCTTCACCGACAACAACCTCGGGGCGAACAAGGCCTACCTGCGGCGCTTGTGCACCGCGTTGCGCCCGCTTCGACGCATCTGGTCGGCGGCGGTCACCGTCGACGTCACCGATGACCCGGGGCTGGTCCAACAGATGGCGCTCGCCGGGTGTACCGGCGTGTTCGTGGGGCTCGAGTCGCTCAGCGGCGAGAACCTCGACGACGCGCAGAAGCGCAGCCCCCGCCCCGCCGACTACGCGCGGCGGGTGAAGGTGTTCCACGACGCGGGAATCCAGGTGAACGGGAGCTTCGTCGTCGGCTTCGACCACGATCGAAAGGACGTCTTCGCGACGCTCGGGCAGTGGGTCGAGGACAACCGGCTCGAGTCGGCGACCTACCACATCCTCACCCCCTACCCGTCGACGCCGCTTTTCCGGCAATTCGAGGCGGAGGGGCGGATCCTGACGCGGGACTGGTCGCGCTACGACACCGCCCACTGCGTGTTCACGCCGCGGCACATGACGCCCGAGGAGCTCGAGCGGGGGTATGCATGGTTGTACCAGCGCTTGACGAGCCCGGCCTCGATCTGGGCACGCCGCCCCGAAGACCCGCGCGCCATCCTGCCCTACCTCGCGATGAGCGCGCTGTACAAGCGGAGCAACCCGGTGTGGGAGCAGCTCATCCGCCACCGGCGAACCGGCGCGGTGTGGGGGCCACTGGTGGAGTGGACGCGCCGCCGGCACGTCGGCTTCCGCACCGAGCTGGCCGCACGAATCGCCCAGGGCGAAGGCGCACCCTCGGTGGGCCCGGCGCCGATCTACGCGGGCGTGTGACCCTCAGCCCCGCCGGGTCACCAGGCCCACACCCGCGACGATCAGCCCGAGCCCGGCCCACCCGGTGGGCGGCAACGATTCGCCGCCGAGCGCGATGCCCAGGAAGACGGCCACCACGGGGTTGACGTAGGCGGAGCTGGTGGCCACGGCGATGCTGGCGTGGCGCAACAGGTAGTTGTAGGCGGAGAACGCCACCACGGAGCCGAAGCTGAACAGGTAGCCGACGGCGAGCACACTCCGCAGCGGGGGGGCGGTCGGGATCGCCTCGCCCGCGACGAGCGAGGCCACGGCGAGCGCCACCCCGCCCGCGAACATCTGGACCCCGCTCATCATGGTGGGCGACACCCCCACCTGCACCTTGGTCATCAGCGAGGCCCACGCCCAGGCCACCGATCCGAGCGTCAAGAGCGCGCTGATCGCGAGGTCGCCGCGCAAGCCCTCGTCGGCGTGGAGCACCACCAGGCCCACCGCCCCGAGCACGATGCCGGCCGCCTGGACCCGGCTCACTCCGACCCCGTAGAACCGCCCGAGCAGCACCGTGTACACCGGCACGACGCCCACGAGGATCGCGACGAGCCCCGAGGGCACCGTCTGCTCGGCCCACACCACCGCACCATTGCCGAGCAGGAAGCTGAGCACCCCCGCGAACGCCAAGGTGGCGAGCGCCCGGCGGGCCGGCCAGGGTTCGCCGAGGACCCGGGCACCGACGAGCAAGAGCCCGCCCGCGGCGCACAGCCGCGCCGCGGCCATCCCGAACGGCGGGAACCCCTCGAGCGCGACCCGAATCGCGTAGTACGTGGAGCCCCAGACCAACCAGACGGTCAACAGGGCAAGGGTCACCAACGCGCGGGGGCCGATCACGCCGCCGCCCTATGCCGGCGGCGGGCGGGTCGCTCAGTTGCCGAGCACGACGTAGGCCGTCCCGCCGGCGGAGGGCGCGCCGACCACGAGGTCGGCGATGCCGTCGGCGTCGAAGTCGCCGCTGCCGAGCACCGCACCGAGCAGGTCGCCGCTCGTGGCGGCCGTGAGCCCCCGGGCCGCGGCCGTGCTCGGCTGCGTGCCGCCCGCGGTGAGCACCGCGCGGTCGAAGACGTGCACCTGACCCACGCCGCTTCCCGGCGTCATGAACCAGGCGTAGGAGCTGCTGTACGCGGGGTTGATGTACGGCGCGCCGACCACGAGGTCGTTCTGCCCGTCGGCGTCGAAGTCGTCGACCAGGAGCGTGAATCCGAAGGTGCCCGCTCCGGACAGGGTGGTGTCGGCGTCGGTGGCTTCGGCCTCGTCGGGGAGGCCGTCGGCGTCGAAGAACACGTAGGCCTCGTCGGCCCCGGGGGCACCGAGGACGAGGTCCAGGCCTCCGGAGGCGTCGAGGTCGGCGACCACGATGCCGCCACGGCCGAGGTAGCCGTTGGCGGTGGACCCGTACACCAGGCCGCTCGCGGCGTCGGCCAGGTCGGCTTCGCCTTCCATGTCGTCGCCGTTGACGATGTAGGCCACGCCGCCGCCGCTCGCCGCGCCGGTGACGCCGGGCGCGCCGACCACGAGCTCGTCTCGCCCGTCGCCGTCGAGGTCGCCGCCACCGGTGGACCAGCCCACCAGACCGTTGGTCTGGGTGCCTGCAAAGAGCGCGACGGCGTCGTCTTCGGACAGCTCGCCGGCGCTGCCGTAGATGTCGTAGACCTCGACCCGACCCGTGTAGTAGGCGGTGGCGCTGGAGTAGTGGTAGGGGTCGGACCGGACCAGCTCGACCAGGCCGTCGCCGTCGAAGTCGAGCTCGTGGCTCACCCGCACGTTGCCGTACCCGTAGTTGCTGGACGAGTCGAGCGTGAGGAACGCGTCGTCGGCGTCCATGATGCCGGCGAGCGTGGCGCCGCCGGCGTACGCGGTGGCCGCGTACCCCCCGTACATGGCATACGGCGAGCCCACGACGACCAGGTCGGCGACGCCGTCGCCGTCGATGTCGTTGCCGCGGGGGGGCAGGTTGCCGGCGTAGCTGTAGGTGGAGCCGTTGAGGGTGGCGGTGTCGACCGACGAGACCGCGGCCGCCGCGCCGAGCAGGTCGGCGCTGTCCACGAGCCAGGCCGTGCCCGCGTAGGACGACGAGTACGGCGAGCCGAGCGCGAGGTCGTCCACCCCGTCGCCGGTGTAGTCGGCGGTGCTGATGCCCCAGGGCGCGGTCAGGTAGGCGGTGCCGCTGCCGGTCAGGCTCGCGTCGGCCACGTCGGCCACCTCCGGGTTGTCGGCGTAGCCGTCGCAGTCGTCGTCGGCGCCGTTCCAGGCGTCGATGGCGTCGGGGTTGATGCCCGCGTCCGCGTCGTCGCAGTCGCCATCGTCGGCGCTGAGGCCGTCCCCGTCTTCGTCGACCGAGGTGCACTGGTCGTTGGGGTCGCCCGGGCTCCCCTTGTCCCCGTCGCCGTAGGAGCTGCTCGCGTCGCACCACCACTCGGACCGGGACGCATCGCCGGTGGCTTCGTGGTCGGGGTCGAGCTGTCGGGCCACGCCGTCGCTCGCGCTGGCCCAGGAGACCGAGGAGATGACGCGCCCGTCGACGCGGAGGGAGAGCTGGTCGCCCTTGCCGAGGTCGAAGGTGGTCGCGTCCCAGGCGGCCTGCACCGAGGCGCCGCCGTTGGTGCGGGTGTCGACGTTGTTGCCGAGCACCGCGCGCCCCCCGCCGACCAGCTCGACGTGGGCGTCGACCACGAAGGTGTCGCCGAAGCCGTTGACGATCTCCCAGCCGTAGAGGTCGATCCGGCCGCTGCCGGCGTTGTACACCTCGAACCACTCCCCCAAGGTGTCGGCGACGCGCGTCGGGGCGGGCATCACCTCGGTGACGACCACCTCGTTGGCGAGCACGAAGTCCTCGTCGACCATGCCGTCGCAGTCCTGGTCGGCCTCGTCGAGCAGCTCGTCCGCGCCAGGGTGGGTGTCGGCCTCGGTGTCGTCGCAGTCGTTGCCGCCGTACGCGAGCGCCGGCCACCCGTCACCGTCCTGGTCGTAGTCGCTGCCTCCGTCGCAGTCCTGGTCGACCCCGTCGTACCAGACCTCGTTGGCGCCGGGGTGCACGGCCGCGTCGGCGTCGTCGCAGTCGTCGCCGCCGGCCCCGAGGTTGGGGAAGCCGTCGCCGTCGGCGTCGGTGGTCACCAGGCCCTCGAGCGCGACGAGGGCCTGTGGTGCGGTGGGGTCGTTGCTGTCGAGCTGGACGGTGCCGAAGTGCGAAGCGTTGTCGACGGCGGTGAAGGTGACGGTGAGGACCACCCCCTCCCCGGGGCTCAGGGTCGTCTCGGAGGTGAGGTCGACCACGAACGCCGACTCGGTGCTGGAGGCGGTGAACACGAGGTCGTCGGTGCCGGCGGTGCACAGGTTGGTGACCGTGAACGAGCCCGTCTGGACCTGGCCGGGCTCCACCCCGGACCAGCTCAGGATGGTGGGGTCGGCGACGATGCGCTGGCAGCCTTCGTCGACGTCGCCGGAGTCGGCGCTGTCGGTGTCGGCAGGGGAACAAGCGGCGAGGGCGAGGAGCAGGACGAGGCGCATCGGTGTCCGGGAGTGCGGGGCCGATCGTAGCCAATCCCTCCGCGATCCGCGCCCCCGAACGCGCGGCTCAGCGCCCGAGCAGCCCGGCCTTCAGCTCGGGGGTGGGCGGCTTGGGGCCCAGGTAGATGCCGAAGACCAACCGCATGAACTCGGGGCCCGGCACGGTCCCGAGGCTGCGCCCGTTGAGCACCATGCTCGTGCCCTGCCCGGGCACGTAGTCGAACCCGAGCTCGTCGCCCTGCTTCACGCCCGCGGACGGGACCCAGGACTCCATCTTGCCGATCGTGGCGGCATGGGGCCCGCTCGCGGCCGAGCCGAACCCCTCGCGGAACGTCTCGAGCATCTGGTCGCGCGTGACCGTGCGGTAGATGAAGTGCATGACCACGCGCTTGGGCTCGTCGGCGGCGATGGCCGCGGCCGCGTCGTGGGTGGGGGTTTGGAGGTAGAGCCCGCCGACGTAGATGTCGACGAAGTACTTCTCGCGGAGGCCAAGGCCGTTGAGGGCCACGGGCTGGCCGCCGACGCTCACCCGGTCGGGGAAGGTCACACCGGCGAGCGAGCCGGCGTGGGCGAGCGAGAGGAGCAACGCGAGCATCGACCACCTGGAGAATGCGCGGGGCGGAGCGAGAACAGGGGGGGGGTAGTTGCCGCTGCGACGCCCCGCGCGCCGCCGATATAGCACAAAGCGCCGCGAACCGGCTACGCACGCGGCCATGTCCAACTTCCTCGAGCTCGGCGTGTCCGCCGAGCTGTCCGCGGTGCTCGCCGCCGCTTCGATCCGCACGCCCACCCCCGTCCAGCGCCTCGCGCTCCCCGCCTTCCTCGCCGGCAAGTCGGCGGGCGCGGTCGCCCGCCCCGGCTCGGGCAAGACGATGGCCTACGCGCTGGCCCTGGTCCAGCGGCTACGCGGGGTCGAGGAGGCCGAGGGCGCGTCGACGACCCCGGCCCGCCCGCGGGCGGTGGTGCTCACCAGCACGCGGGAGTTGGTCGTGCAGACCACCCGCGTCATCAAGTCGTTGACCCACGCCGCGCGGCTCCGGGTGCGGGCGGTCTCGGGCGGGGAGTCGGGCCACGACACCAACAAGACGCTGCGCGAGGTCATGGACATCCTCGTCGCCAACCCGCCCCGGCTCGCGAAGCTCTTGGCCGACGGGAGCGTCGACCTCAGCGACGTGCGCGTGGTCGTGGTCGACGAAGCCGACACCCTGCTGTCGCCCGGCCAGCGCCCCCCGGTCGAGGCCATCCTGGCGGCGGCGCCGGGCGCCTTGCCGTGGTGGATGAGCGCCACGCTCCCCGAGCCCATCCGGCATTGGTTGTCGGTGCGCCCCGAGCGCCCGGTGGTGCTCCTGTCCCGCGACGCGCACACGGCGCCGGACACGCTCACGGTGAAGAACATCCCCGTCAAGGCGCAAGCCCGCGCCGACGCCGCGTCGGACATCCTGGTGTCGCTCGGTGACAAGGCCCGCGGCATCGTGTTCGCCAACCGCCGGGAGACCGCCGACGAAGCGGGCGCGGCGCTCCGCGAGCGAGGTCACGACGTGGTGATCGTGCACGGGGGGCTCTTGCCGCGCGAGCGCCACGCCGCCATCAAGGGGTTCGTGGCGGGGAAGGGGCGCGTCCTGGTCACCACCGAGCTCGCGGGCCGGGGCCTCGACCTCTCCGACCTCGCGTTCGTGCTGAACTGGGAGCTGCCGGAGCGGGCGAGCGACTACGTCCACCGCATCGGCCGTGTCGGTCGTGTCGGCCGCGCGGGGCGGGTCTTCAACCTCGTCACCGACCGCGATCGTCACCTGCTCGCCGACGTCGAGCGGCTCGCGTCGGGCGGGAAGCTCGACACCGGCGAACCCCTGCGCACGGCCCGCACGCGGCGCACCACCAGCGCCCAGGGGGTGCGGGAGGCGGCGGCGCGCCGGAAGAAGGCCGCGGTGAGCGGCGCGGTCAAGAAGTTCGACTGACCTCCGCCGTCTCGCGGTAGCCGGCGACCAGGCGCAGGTACTCGTCGCGGCCGTGGCGGATGCGCTCCCGGTCCCGCTCGGTCAGTTGGCGCACGATGCGTGCGGGCGAACCCAGGACGAGCGACCCGGTCGGGACGCGCATCCCCCCGGGCACCAACGCCCCGGCGCCGATGATGCACCAGGGCTCGACGTGGCAGTTATCGAGGAGGATGCTGCCCATCCCCACGAGCACGTCGTCTTCGACCACGCAGCCGTGGAGGATCGCGCGGTGGCCGATGGTGCACCGCGCCCCGATGGTCACGACCGACACCCCACCGGTCCCGTGGGCCACCACGCCGTCCTGCACGTTGGTCTCTTCGCCGATGGTCACCTTGCCCTGGTCTCCGCGGAGCACGGCGGCGGGCCACACGTTCACCCGCGCGGCGAGCTCGACGTCGCCGAGCACGAAGACGCCGGGGTGCACCCACGCGTCGGGGTGGATGACCGGTCGTAGCGCACCGTAGGGTTCGATCATGGGCGGTGGCTATTCCGGCACCGGCCAGGACGGTGCGCCCCGGGGTGCAGGTCGGTGAGCGGGGCCACGCCCCCATGGCGTCCCGGCGCGCGGCGGCCCCGGAGTCCTTCGGGACGGTCGCGGCGCGCCGGCCTCAGGCTTCGCACGTCGCGAAGTAGAGCGTGGCGCCGACACCCTCGGAGGTCTGCCACCAACCGCCGATGGTCGGGTCCCAGGCGACGGCTTCCACCTGCTCCTGGTCGGCCGCCCGCAGCTCGGTCCGGGGGGCGTCGGCCAGGCCGGCGAGCGAGTCGCCATCGAGCTCGTAGCGCCAGGCGTGCGCGTAGGTCCGGAGGAGGAGGCCCCCCTCGTCGGCCCACAGGTCGGCCGCGGTCACCCGGGAAGACCACGCGTCGTCCCCGGGCGCGGCGACCTGCACCTGCGCGGTGACGCCGAAGCGGCCGTCGCGGAGCACGAGCACCTCGGTCGTCCCGTCGTCGCGCTTGGACAAGAGCGTGGGGGTGCCGTCGGCGTCGATCACCAGCGCCTCGACGTTGTGGGGGCCGTCGACGTACCGGACGGGCACCGCGCTGAGGAGCTCCGCGGCGCCGTCCTCGGGTTCGGGCTCGGCGACGACGTAGAGCGCGGCGTCGGTGCGGACCAGCCCGTTGTCGCCGACGTCGGCGATCCACAAGCAGTCGATGTCGCCGCACGGGGCGATCGCCAGGTCCTCCCAGTCCACGTTCGGGACCGGCAGTCGAACCGTGGCGAGCAGGCTGCCGTCGATGTCCAAGGCGTAGAGCTCTGCGGCGTTGCCGCTGTCCTCGAGCACCCACAGGACGCCGGGGTGCGTCCGCGAGGCCACCATGCCGCTGACCTCGTCCAGGGCGCGGGGGAGCGTGCCCACCGCGGTGGGCGCACCGAGGGACGGGCAGGCCGGACCGTCGCTGACCTCGGCGGTGTCTCCCTCGAAGCCGGGGTCCAGGTCGCCGAGGCCGGCGCCGGGGTCGTCCGCGCGGACCCCCGGTTCCAGGTCCGGGCCGGCGTCGTCCCAGGTGGAGAGGACCTCGGGGGTGGAGGCGGTGCAGGCGGCGAACACGAAAAACATGACGGCCCCGGAGGATCCCCCGATCGGATCGATCGCCGCCGGGGGTGAGGCCACGCCTCGGTTGCACGATCACGCCTGGATCGGTTAGCCCGCGGGGCCGCCCAATCCTGGGCGGTCGGCGTCGGCCCACGAGAATCCTCTCGAACCCCCCGACACCGCGTAATTCGCACCAAAGGAGCCATACAACATGGCACGTTATCGTGGACCCCGGCTTGCTCGTTGCCGGCGCGTGGGCGTGGTGCTTCCCGGTCTCACCACGGCGGCTACGCTCGACCGTGCGACCCCCCCGGGACAGCACGGCGCGCGACGCAAGGGCAAGTCCAGCGACTTCAAGGATCGCCTGATCGAGAAGCAGAAGATGCGGTGGCACTACGGCATCCTCGAGAAGCAGTTCCGCCGCTACGTGGCGGAGGCTTCCCGGCGGAAGGGCCCGACCGGCCGCCTCCTGGTCACCCTGCTCGAGTCCCGGCTCGACAACCTCGTGTGGCGCCTCGGCCTCGCCGCGACCATCCCGGCCGCGCGTCAGCTCGTGGTCCACGGCCACATCTGCGTCGAGGGCAAGCGGGTCGACCGTCCGTCCTTCAGCGTGAAGGTCGGCCAGAAGATCTCCGTGCACGACAAGTCGCGGGCCAAGCCGTTCGTCCAGACCGCGCTCGAGCTCGCGGCCACCAGGGTCCGCCCGGGCTTCCTCGAGTTCGATCCGGCCACGGCCACCGGCCGCCTGGTCACCGAGCCGCAGCGCGAAGACCTCCCGGTCGAGTGCGATCCGCAGAAGATCGTCGAGTTCTACTCGCAGCAGCTCTGAGCCTCGGGGCTCCCGGCGCCCGTTCCGCTTCGGCGGGGCGGGCGTCGTCGCTTTTGGACGCGGCGCCGCGACCGTCCCGAAGCGGGCAGGGTCCGGCGCGCCGCGCGCACGATGCGCGGGCGCCCTACTCGGCGGCGGTGTCTCCGTCGTCGACATCCACCGGGTCCAGCGCCGCGATGACCTCGACCTCGTCGGTCGCCGTGCGCCCTTCGAGGTCGGTCGCCTGCATGCGGAGCAGGAGCGTCTCGCCACCGAGCAGCTCGGGCGGCGTGTCGGCCTCGCCGTCGGCCAGGGCGGTGACATCGAGGATGCCGTACATCCCGGCGTACCAGCCCCCGCACCCGTCGTCGTGCGGCACGAGCATCACCTTGAAGTTGCCGTAGCTGACCTGGGCGTCGTCGTGCGCGGGCCAGTGGATGGTGTAGATCAGCGTGACGATGTCGCCGGCGTGGCGCACGTCGGCGCCGGCGAGGATGTGCCAGCCGCCCTGGGGGCCGTGCACCATCGTCTGGGGGCTGCCCGCGGGCATCTCGGTCCAGGTGGGGCGCCCGAGGTCGTCGCTGCCGCTGCCGCCGAGGGCGACCGTGGCCGGCACCTCGAGGCAGCCGGGCGGCGCCACCTCGGCCGTGTCGGCCGCGCCGAGCGCCGCATCGGCGCCGCAGCCGGCCATCGAGAGCGCCAGGACGATCACGCCTTGAGTGTAGCCTTCTTCTGCGATGCGTCGCAGACCATGCGCACCACGCCGGGCGCCAGGCGCTGCGCGAGCGCGCTGGACCACCCGTCGAACCCGGGGATGATCTCGTAGGTGCCGCCGGCCATTCCCGCCAGCATGGCCTCGGCGACGGCGGCGGCGGGCAGCGTCTTGACGTTGCCGGCGATGGCCTTGGTCTCGGCCGGCTTGTACTGGTTCTCGAACGCGAGCTGCGGCGTGTCGGTGTCGGGGGGCAGGCACACCGACACGCGGATGTTGTGGGGCCACATCTCGGCGCGGAGGCACTGGGAGAAGCCGGACAACGCGAACTTCGTCGCGGAGTAGGCGGTGTATCCGTAGATTCCGATGACGCCGGCCATCGAGGAGACGTTGAGGATGTGGCCGCCGCCGCGCTTTTGCATCGACGGGATGAGCGCCTTGCAGCAATGGACGGTCCCGAAGTAGTTGATGTCCATCATCCAGCGGAACTGCTCGGTGCCGAGCTCGAGGAACCGCCCCGGCATGACGACGCCGGCGTTGTTGATGAGCATGTCGACGGGGTGGGCCTCGGCGTGCGCGGTGGCGCGGGCCATGACCTCGGCCTCGTTGGCGATGTCCAGCGGCAGGGCCAGCGCCTTGGGGCCGAGCTCGGCGCGCGCGGCCTCGAGCACGTCGGCGCGCCGGGCGGCGATGGTGACGGTGGCCCCGGCCTTGACGAGCCGTTGGGCCGCGGCGAGGCCGATGCCGCTGGAGCCGCCGGTGATGAAGACGTGTTTGCCCGAGAAGTAGGTGTCGATCGACATGGGCGGGCTGCTATCCGTTACGCGGGGGGGATGCGCGCAGTGATCCAGCGGGTGCGGAGCGCCCGGGTGACGGTCGACGGAGAGGTCGTGGGCGCCGTGGGTGCCGGCCTGCTCGTGCTCCTCGGCGTCGCGCCGGGCGACGGACCGGGCGAGGTGGCGTGGATGGCCGACAAGGTGGCCGGTCTGCGCATCTTCGCCGACGACGAGGGGAAGATGAACCGGTCCGTCGGCGACATCGGGGGCGGCGTGCTCGTGGTGTCGCAGTTCACCCTGTACGGCGACGTCGCGAAGGGGCGCCGGCCGTCGTTCGGTGGCGCTGCGCGGCCCGAGGTCGCGGCGCCGCTCTACGAGGCGGTGGCCGACGCGCTCGGCGCCGCCCGTGGGCGTTTCGGCGCCGACATGCAGGTGGAGTTGGTGAACGACGGGCCGGTCACGCTGGTGCTCGACTCGCCGGTGCGGTCGTGAGCGCCGAGCTGCGCGCCCTCGCGGATCACGCGGCGGCGGCGGGCCGGAAGGCGGGCGCGCTGCTCCGCGCCCGGCCGGCGCAGGTCCGCCACAAGGGGGCGATCGACCTGGTCACCGAGGTCGATCTCGCGAGCGAACGCACGATCCGCGAGGTGTTGGCCCCGCTCGGCATCCCGGTCCAGGGCGAAGAAGACGGGGGGGTCACCACCGGCGACCGGTGGGTGGTCGACCCGCTGGACGGCACGACCAACTTCGTGCACGGCTACCCCGCGTACTGCGTGAGCATCGCGCTGGTACACGGCGAAGCGCCGGTGATCGGCGTGATCTACGACCCGGTGCGCGACCACCTGTACTCCGCGGTCGCGCGCGGGGGCGCCCGTCGGAACGGGGAGCTGCTCCAGGTCAGCGAAACGCGCACGCTCGACGATGCGTTGTGCGTGACGGGCTTCCCGTACGACCGCCGCGACCACGCCCACGTCTACCTCGCGTACGTGGAGCGGGTCTTGCAGCGGACGCAGGGAATGCGTCGCAGCGGGAGCGCGGCGATGGACCTTGCCACGATCGCGGCCGGCCAGGTCGACGTGTTCTGGGAGTTCGGGCTCAAGGCGTGGGACACCGCCGCGGGGCAGGTGCTGGTGGTGGAAGCGGGTGGGGTCGTGTCGCGCCTGAGCGGCCTGCCACACCGGCCCGGCGCGCCGAGCGTGCTGGCGACCAATCCGTGGCTGCACGAGGGCGTGGTGCAGCTCTTCGCCGACCTCGCGGGCGCGCGCGGGTAGGCCGGCCCGCTCGAAGTTCGACGTCGCCGCGCTCACCGAGCGTTGGGGCGGTGCGGCCC
>SXGT01213668.1_pt1 | contig 20104 bp, 13 predicted proteins | sample 3176221 | NCBI WGS metagenome assembly SXGT01 (sample SAMN11356862, study PRJNA531348) | freshwater metagenome | isolation source: freshwater sample F1-120 | place: China: Fuxian Lake, Yuxi | collected 2017-12-25
CAGGGGTGCCCAGCAGCGGCGGCTTTCGGTACAGCGGTTACCTCGGCTACCAGACTAGCGATGTCGCTTGGCGAGGAAGCAAACCGTACGACACGCTGCGTGTGCACGGGATCACGTACCTGTTCTATGGGAAGCCGGAACGCCTGTTCCATGGGGTTCCCGAACTCGATGTCGTGACAACCGAAGTCAAGGCCAGTTACGGCCCTTCGTCCTCAACCCGGCGCTGGTGCTGCAGGGGCCGTGGACGGAGGCGCTGTGGCTCACGCTCACCGCCGGCATCGGCGTGGTCTTCATCTGCGGCGGCATCCAGGGCGCACAGCTCGGCATCGGCGACCTGCGCCGGGCCGGTGCCATGGAGTGGCCGCTGCGCATCCTCTTCATGCTCGGCGGCATCGTGCTCGCCACGCCGGGCGGCGGCCTGATGCCGTTGTCGAATCTGCAGATGGAGTTGCTCGGGCTTGCCCTGCTCGTGCCGACGAGCGCGCTTGCGCTCGTGCTCGTGAAACGAAACTAGTCGAACCAGAACGTCCCGTCCCGCAGCACGCCGCGCACCCACTGCACGCGCGGCGAGCCGGGCACCTCGATGCGGCGCAGCCCGGGCAGCGGTTCGTCGTCCTGCCGGTTGTGCGTGTCGCCGTGCACCAGGACCACGGGCTTGCGCGCGCCGGCCAGCCATCGGCGCAGCGCGGCGAAGCCATCGGGCGCGCCCTTCGGACGCCATAGCCGCCCCTCGAAATCGGGGTTCGCCTGCATCAGGATGACCAGGCCGCGCCGGGCGCGGGCCGCGCTCTCGTCCAGCCAGGCGAGCACCGCCCGCATGCGCACGGCGTGCTCCGCGTCCATCGCCGGCGTGCGCCCAAGGTTGTTGTTGCTGCCCTGCACGTTGACCGCGACGAACAGCACGCCGTCGGCTTCCCAGCGCACGTGCTCGCAGTAAGGCCCCGGCTGGCGCTCGACGCGCAGTCCGGCCGGGTCGACGCAGAACAGGGCGCGCCACTTCGCCAGGCGCTCCAGCGGATCGAAGCCCGCGCGATGGCAGTCGGTCCAGTCGTTGTCGCCCGGCAGCAGCACGAACGGGGCGCGCCAGCGCGCGAACTGGCGCTTGCGCGCCTCGAACCAGGCGTCGCTGCAGGGCCCCTTGCCGGAGGTGATGTCGCCGACGTGCGCGACGAAAGCAAGCGGCGCGAGGTTCATCTCGTCGATCACGGCGTCGAGCAGCACGACCTCGGCGTCGTTGTAGGGCGTGTCGCCGATCAGGCCGAAACGCAATCCGCCCTCGGGCGGCGCGGATGCGCACGCCGCGAGCAGGACAGCCAGGCTAGATGCCGTAAGCCTTGCGAACCAGTTCAATGGGGTGGTGCTTCCTGGCGTTGGGGCTTTCCTCGCCCATGCCCTGGCGGATGTGGCGGCCGGCGATCGGGCAGTCGGAGCTGATGTAGTCGGGTTCTCCGGCTGCCATTTTTTCGAATACCGGCCGGCCGATCTTCATCGAGTTGTCGTAGTACTCCGCCTTCACGCCCCAGGTGCCGTCGTGCCCCGCGCAGCGCTCCACCGTGTTGACCGTGGTGCCGGGGATCAGCTGCAACAGCTCGCGCGTCTTCTGGCCGACGTTCTGCACGCGCGAGTGGCAGGGGATGTGGTACGAGACATTGCCCAGTTTTTCCTTGAAGTCGGTCTTCAGCAGCCCGTCGCGGTTGCGCAGCACCAGGTATTCGAAAGGATCGAACATCGCCTCCTGCACCGCCTTCACGTCGCCGTCGCCGGGGAACATCAGCGGCAGCTCTTGTTTGTACATCAGCGTGCAGGACGGGATCGGCGTGAGAATGGCGTAACCCGCCTTCGCCAGCTTCGCCAGCGGCGGGATGTTCGCGTCCTTCAGCTTCGCCACCGTTTCCAGGTCGCCGAGCTCCAGCTTGGGCATGCCGCAGCAGGCTTCCTTCTCCACCAGCACCCAGGGAATCGCGTTGTGCTCGAGGATCGCCAGCAGGTCGTGGCCGATGCCGGGCTCGTTGTAGTTGACGTAGCAGGTGGCGTAGATCGCCACCTTGCCCGGGGTGTTCTTGCCGTCCCTGACCTCCGTGGAACGTGCCGGCGATGCGTTCGGGCGGAATTTGCTGCTGGCGTAGTCGGGGAGCTGCCGGTCCTTGTGCACGCCGAGCACGCCCTGCATCACCGAACGCGCCGCGCCCACCTTGTTGACCGCGTTCACCGTCTGCGCCACCACCGGGATCGCGGCGAGCCTGCCCATGGCGTCGGTGGAGGAGAGCAGGCGATCCCTGAGCGGCGCGCCCTGCCTGCGGAACTTCACCGCCTTGGCGCGCAGCATGAGGTGCGGGAAGTCCACGTTCCACTGGTGCGGCGGCACGTAGGGGCACTTGCTCATGTAGCACATGTCGCAGAGGTAGCACTGGTCCACCACCTTCGCGTAGTCCGCCCTGGCGATGCCGTCCACCTCCATGGTGCTGGAGTTGTCGACCAGGTCGAACAGCGTCGGGAACGCGGTGCACAGGTTCACGCAGCGGCGGCAGCCGTGGCAGATGTCGAACACCCGCGCCATTTCCTTGTCGAGCGCCGCCTGGTCGTAGAACGCCTCGCTCTTCCAATCCAGCGGATGGCGGGTCGGCGCTTCGAGGCTGCCTTCGCGGTTCGTCATGCGGCGAGGTTAGGTCCGCGCCGTTGATAGAGCAAATGGAAAATCGCAATATTCGCGATTGCCGGGCTCAATCGGGCGTCATCGTCGTGAGGTCGCGCACCACCACCGCCGCGTCGCCTTCGTGCCCGCGCTGCGTGAAACCGAGGTGCTCGGCGAGGTCGAGCATCTCGCGGTTCTGCGCCAACACGTAGCCGACCAGCGCCTCGTAGCCGGCCTCGCGCGCGCGCTTGCACAGCCGCGTGAGCATGGCGTTGCCGACGCCCCGTCCCTGCCACGCGTCCGAAACCGTGAGGGCGAACTCCGCGCTGGTGCCGTCCGGATTGGGCGCGTAGCGGCCGACGCCGATGAACTCCTCCGCGCCGGGGGCCAGCACCACCAGCGCGAGTTCGCGGTCGTAGTCCAGCTGCGTGAAGCGCTCCAGCATGGTCGGCGAGAGCTTCGGCAGGTGGTGCTGGAAGCGCAGGTAGCGCGAGTTTTCCGACAGCGTGGCGAAGAAGCGCTGCTCGCGCGCGGCGTCCTCGGGGCGGATCGGGCGGATCTTCGTCTGCGTGCCGTCGCGCAGTGCGATGGTTTCCTCGAACTCGCCGGGGTAGGGATGGATCGCCATGTGCGCATAGTGTCTGGCCGGCTCGCGCGTATCCAGGTCGATGGTGGCGCGCGCGTCGGCGACCGTCGCGCCGTTCGGGTGCGCGATCACCGGATTGAGGTCCATCTCCTTCAGCCACGGCAGCGCGCAGACCATGCGCGAGACGCCCAGGATCACCGCCGCCAGGCCATCCAGGTCCGCGGGCGGCACGTCGCGGTAGCCCCGCAGCAGGCGGTGCACGCGCGTGCGCTGCATCAGGTCCCGCGCCAGCACCGCGTTCAGCGGTGGCAGCGCCACCGCCGTGTCGCGCACCGCCTCGACCGCGACGCCGCCGCTGCCGAAGCTGATGACGGGGCCGAAGACGGGGTCGGTCGACACGCCGACCAGCACTTCGCGGCTGTGCTGGAAGCGCAGCATGGGTTGCACCACGACGCCGTCGATCTTCGCGTCCGGCCGCATGCTGGCCGCCTGCGAGAGCATCGCCTTGTAGGCCCCCGCGACCATCTCGCGGTCGAGCAGGTTGAGGCGCACGCCGCCGACGTCGGTCTTGTGCACGATGTCGCGCGAGCGGATCTTCATGGCTGCCGGGTAGCCGACGCGATCCGCGGCGGCAAACGCTTCGTCCAGCGTGGTGGCGAGGATGGATTCTGGCGCCGGCACGCCGAAGGCGCGCAGCAATCCCTTGGCCTCGTCCTCGGTGAGCTGCGAGCGGCCTTCCGCGACTGCGGCCGCGCGGATGCGATTGGCGGCCTCCAGGTCCAGCGCGGGCGTCGCCTCGCCCAGCGCCGCGAGCGCCGCCGGAACCTCCAGCAACTGCGCCTGGTTGCGGCGGTGCGCGGCGAGGAAGGAGAACGCCTCCACGGCGTTCTCCGGCGTGTAGAAATCGGCAACGTGCGCCGCGGCGAGTATGGCGCGGCTCTCGTTGGGGCGGATGTCGCCCAGCCAGGCGGCGAGCACAGGCTTGTCCTGGCCCTCGGCGGCCTTGGCGACGGCGCGCGCGGCCTCCTCTGGCGAGGTCACCGCGACCGGGCAGTACATGACGACCGCCGCGTCGACGCCCTCGTCGGCCAGCACCAGGTCCATCGCGGCGCTGAATCGCTCCGGCGCCGCGTCGCCGAGGATGTCCACGGGGTTCGCGTGCGACCACTGGCTCGGCAGCACGGCGTCGAGCTGCTTGAGTGTCTCCGGTGAAAGCACGGCGAGCTTCACGTTGTTCTCGGCGGCGCTGTCGGCCGCCATCACGCCGGGTCCGCCGCCGTTGGTCACGATCGCCAGGCGCTCGCCGAACGCACGGCGCGTGTCTGCGAGTACGCGGGCCGCGGCAAAGAGCTGCGTATAGGTGCGCACCCGGACCGTGCCGCTGCGGGTCAAGGCCGTGTTGAACACCTCGTCGCTGCCGACCAGGGCGGCGGTGTGGCTGGACACCGCCTTGGTGCCGGCGGCGTAGCGCCCGACCTTGAGCGCGATCACCGGCTTGCTGCGCGCGGCGGCGCGCAGCGCCGAGAGGAAGGTCCGGGCATCGCGAATCCCCTCGATGTACATGAGGATCGCCTCGGTATGCGGGTCCGCGGCGAGGTAGTCGAGCAGCTCGCCGAAGTCCACGTCGGCGGCGGCGCCGAGCGAGATCACGCTCGAAAAGCCGATTCCGGCGCCATTCGCCCAGTCGAGGATGGCGGTGCAGATGGCGCCCGACTGCGAGATCAGCCCGAGCTTGCCCGGAAGCGCAAAGCCGCGCGCAAAGGTCGCGTTGAGTCCGATCACGGGCCGCATCAGGCCCAGGCAGTTCGGGCCGATCATGCGCAACTGGTGCTTGCGCGCGATCGCGGTCGACTGCGCCAGCAGCCTCCTGCCCGCATCGCCGGCCTCGGCGAAGCCGCTGGTCAGCACCACGACGCACCGGGTGCCGGCCGTGCCGATCTCGTCCAGCACCTCGGGCACCGTCGCGGCAGGCGTGGCGACAATGGCGAGTTCCGGCGGCTCGGGCAGCTTGCCGACCGAGGCGAAGCAGCGGTGGCCAAGCAGCGTCTTGCGCTTGGGGTTCACCGGATGCACGGTGCCGCGCAGGCTGCCTTGCAGGAGGTTCTCGTAGACGATGCGGCCCAGGGAGCCCGGGCGCTCGGAGGCGCCGATGAGCGCTACGCTGCGCGGAGCGAGCAGGGGAGTGAGATAGTGGCGATACATGGATTCAGCCTGCCAACCGGAACATCATCCCGCGGCCACCGGGGACGGGTTTGATCCGCATCAATTGCATCGCTGTGCGCATCGTTAGCATCCCTCGATGATCGCCGACCCGCGCCCCGCCTGTTTTCACTGCGGGTTGCCCGTGCTGGCGCCCGGCGCGCATTGCGCCGGGGTGCTCGGCGCGCAGCGCGAGTTCTGCTGCATCGGCTGCCAGTCGGTCGCGCGCGCCATCGTTGCCGGCGGCTTCGAGCGCTACTACCAAACGCGCCAGCCACCCGAGGGGCTGCGCGAAGCGCCGCTGCCGCAGGACCTGCCGCCTGCCGCGCTCTACGACGACCCGGCGGCGCAGCGCCAGTTCGTCGTGCGTTCCGGGGAACATGAGCGCGAAACCACGCTGATCCTCGATCGCATCACCTGCGCCGCCTGCGTCTGGCTGACCGAGTCCAGCCTGCAGCGGCTGCCGGGCGTGATCCGCGCGAGCGTCAACGCGACCACGCGCCGCGCGCAGGTGAGCTGGGATGAGCGGCGCACGGGCCTCGGAGCGATCATCGAGGCGATCCGCGCGATCGGCTACGACGCCTGGCCCTGGGATCCCGCGCGCCAGGACCTGCTCGAGAAAGGCGAGCGCCGCGGCGCGCTGTGGCGCCTGTTCGTCGCCGGCTTCGGCGCCATGCAGGTGATGATGTACGCGCTGCCCGCGTACCTCGACGAGGGCCTGAGCATGTCGCGCGAGGACCTGCGCCTGATGCACTGGGCGAGCCTCGTGCTGACGCTGCCGGTGATCCTCATCGCCTGCCGGCCGTTCTTTGCGTCGGCCTGGCGCGAGCTGCGCCTGCGCCGCATCGGCCTCGACACGCCGATCTCGCTCGGCATCCTCGGCGGCTTCCTCGCCAGCGCGTGGGCCACGGTGAGCGGGACGGGCGAGGTGTACTACGACTCGATCTCGATGCTGGTTTTCCTCCTGCTCGGCGCACGCTGGGCGGAAGCAGCCGCGCGCCAGCGCGCCGGCCGCGAACTGGATGGCGTGCTGCGCTGGATGCCCTCCACCGCGCTGCGCATGGCCGACCCGGCCGACGCGGCGCGCCTCGAGAAGGTCGCCGCGCACGAACTGCTGCCGGGCGACCACGTCCTCGTGCCTGCGGGCGAACGCGTGCCGGCCGACGGCGTGTTGGTTTCGGGCGCGTCCGGCGTTGACGAATCGCTCCTGACGGGCGAGTCGCGCGCGGTGGCGAAATCGCCCGGGTTGGAACTGGTTGGCGGATCGGTGGTGCTCGAGCAGGCGCTCGTCATGCGCGTCACGCGCGCGGGCGGCGATACCTGGGCGGCGGCCATCGGGCGGCTGGTCGAGCGTGCCAGCGCCTCGCGGCCCGCGATGCTCTCGGGTGCGGACCGCATTGCGCGCATCCTCACCTGGGTCGTGCTGGCCTCGGCACTGGGGGCCGCGCTGGCGTGGTCGCAGGTCGCCCCGGAGCGCGCTTTGTGGATCGCGGTCGCCGTGCTGGTGGTGACCTGCCCCTGCGCGCTGGCGCTCGCGGCGCCGATCGCGCTCACCGCGGCCAGCGCGCGCCTCCTCGCGCACGGCATCGTGCTTACCCGCGCCCGCGCGGTGCAGGCGCTCGCGCGCGCCACCGACGTGGTGCTCGACAAGACCGGCACGCTGACCCAAGGCGGCCTCTCGCTCGCCTCGACCGAGGTGCACGGCGCGCGCACCGTGGAATCCTGCATCGCCTGCGCGCACGCCATGGAAGCCTCCAGCCGCCATCCCGTGGCGCGCGCCTTCCAGCAGGTGCGTTCCGGATCGTTGCCCGCCGTCGATGGCATCGTGCAATACCCGGGACACGGCATCGAGGCCGTCGTCGACGGCGTGCGCACGCGCATCGGCGGCGAAGCGTTCTGCGGCGAACTTGCCGGCAGCGCGGCGCCCGCGGGAGCAGGGCGCGCGGCATTGTCCACGGTGGTCCATCTGGCCCAGGCAAAGGGCTGGCTCGCGAGCTTCACGCTGGACGACCGCCTGCGCGACGAGGCGCCGGAACTGGTGCGCACGCTGCAAGCCGCGGGCGTGCGCGTGCATCTCGTGAGCGGCGACCGCGCGGAAGTGGTGGCGTCGCTGTCGCACCGGCTGGGCATCGAGCGCTTCGCGGGGGGGCGTGCACCGGAAGAAAAACTCGCCTATGTCGAGGCACTGCAGCGCGAAGGCCGCTGCGTGGCGATGATCGGCGACGGCCTGAACGACGCGCCGGTGCTGGCGCGTGCCGATGCCTCGATCGCCGTGGCGGGCGGCGCCGACGCCGCGCAGTTGCAGTCCGACCTCGTCGTGCTCGGCGGGCGCATCGGCGAGGTCGCCGACGCACTCGCCATCGCGCGGCGCACCATGGCCATCGTGCGGCAGAACCTCTGGTGGGCGGCCGGCTGGAACGTCATCGCGCTGCCCCTTGCTGTCGCCGGCGCCATCGGCCCTTGGGAAGCGGCGGTCGGCATGGCCGCGAGTTCGACGATCGTCGTCGTCAACGCCCTGCGCGTGTTCGAACGCGGCAGAGAGCCTGGACCATGGAAAGCCTCTACCTCCTCGTACCCCTCTCGATCGCGCTCGTTTTCCTGATCGGGTACCTGTTCTGGCGCGCGCTGCACGGCGGCCAGTTCGACGATCTCGAGAAGCCGGGCGTCGACGTGCTGATGGACGACGACGCGCCGAAGAAAGACGGGTAGGTCGCCGGTCAGCTCGCCGGCACGCCATAGTCGAGCCGCGCGCCTTCGCGGCTGACCTTGCCCTCGCGCAGGTCGCGCGCGAGCGCTTCGCGGTCGCGTTCGCGCGGGTCGCCGTAGCCCGCGCCGCCGGCCGCATCCATCACCACGCTGTCGCCGGGCGCGAGACGCGTCAGCCCGTACGGATCGCCGGGCTTGCCGTTGACGAGGAACGTCGCCTTGGCGCCGGGCTTGCCGCCGAAGAGGCCCTCGGGCGGCAGCAGGAATCGTCCCGACTGGATGGCGAGCGACACCGGTGGCTGCGGCGCATAGGCATCGTCCGGCACGCGGAACACCTCGCGGCGGCCGAGGGCGCCGCGCTGTTTGCCCGCGCCGCCGGAGTCGGGCAGCAGTTCGCGCCGCTCGACGATCAGCGGCGAGTCGCTTTCGAGGATCTCGACCGGCATGTTGGCGCCGTTGGCCGGGAAGATGAAGCAGCCTTCGCCGTCGCGCGTCGCGCCCGCGCCGAGGCCGCCGCCGCGGATCAGCACGGCGTGGAACGGCTTGCCGTTGGCGCGCCGGCCGTAGAACATCTGCATGGTCGCGGGCGTGCCGCCGCCCGCGGCTACTACGCGCGCGGGCAGGGCGTCGGCCAGTGCGCGGTAGATAATCTCGGTGATGAAGTGCCCGATCTGCATGCGCGCCGCCACCGCCGCCGGGAAGCGGCAGTTGACCACGCTGCCTTCGGGCGCGATGAGGCGGATCGGCGCCGCGATGCCGTGGTTGTTGGGGATCTCCGGGTCGAAGATGCTCTTCACCGCCATGTGCACGTAGGCGTAGGTGAAGTTGTAGACCACGTTGCCGCCCCACTCGACCTGCGGCGAGGAGCCGGTGAGGTCCACCGTGACGTCGCTGCCCGCGATGGTCACGGCGCAGGCGATGCGCACTTCGGGCTGCCCTTCCATCTGCTCGATCAGGCCCTCGGCGCGATAGGTGCCGGCCGGCACGCGCGCGATCGCCGCGCGGATGCTCTTTTCGCTGCGCCCGATGATCTCGTCGGCCAGCGCGTCGAGGTCCTGCAGCTGGCACTCCTCCAGCATGCGCACCACCTGCTCCGCGCAGACGTGGTTGGCGGCGATCTGCGAGCGGATGTCGCCGTTCACCTGCTCGGGGGTGCGCACGTTGGCGCGGATCATGTCCAGCACGCCCTGGTTCAGCGTGCCCGCGTCATAGAGCTTGACGAGCGGGATGAAGAGGCCCTCCTCGAACACCTCGTGGTTGTCAGAGGCGACGCGCCCGCCGATGTCGGAGTGGTGCAGGATGCACGCGGTGAACGCGGCGAGCCGCCCCTGGTGGAAGATCGGGCTCAACACGCAGACATCGTTCAGGTGCCCGGCGAGCGCCCACGGGTCGTTGGTGATGTAGACGTCGCCCGTCTTGAAGGCCTCGCGCGGCAGCCCCGTCACCAGCTTGCGGATGCCCAGCGCCATCGCGCCGGACTGCCCGGGCGTGGCGAGCGTGCCCTGCGCCAGTTCCCGGCCCTGCGAATCGGTGAACATGCAGGTGTAGTCGTGCGCGTCGCGCAACAGGCTGGAAAACGCCGTGCGCGCGACCGCCGCGTCGGATTCGTCGACGATCGAGATCAGCCGCCGCCAGAGGATCTCCAGCGTGATGGGGTCGAAGGCTTTGCTCATCGTGCGTTCTCCTGCAGGTCGATCCAGAGGAATCCGAATTCGTCCACGCGCGCGGCGGCGTGTTCGCCGACCACCACGGTGGACTCGCGCTCCTCGACGATCGCCGGGCCGCGGAACTCCGCGCCGGCGAAGAGCTTGTAGCGGTCGTAGACCGGGAAGGGGATGAAGCTGCGCGAGGGCCCCGACCACGCCGGCCGCGCGCCCTTGATCGCCTCGGCGGGCCTGCGGCTTCCTTGAGGAGCCAGCTTGGGCAGCGCGAGCAGTTGCACCGGCAGGCTCGCGCGCACGCAGAAGTTGACGAATTCCACCGGCGACTCCGGATAGGTGCGGCCGTAGAGCTGCGCGTAGACCTCGTCGAACTTGCGGCGCAGCGCCGCGCGATCCACGGCGCTGAAATCACCCGCCGGTACGGCGAGGCTGGTTTCCGATCCCTGGCCGATGAAGCGCGCTTCCACCGAGCGGGTGAAACTCACGGCTTCCGTCGCGCCGGCCTTGCGCAGCGTGCGCTCGCCCTCGGCTTCGAGTTCGCGGAACAGCGTCTCCAGCCGCGCAAGATCGGCGCTGTCGAATGGCACCTTGTGGCTGCGCACCAGGTCGAAGGCGCGCGGCGCGGTGAAGAAGCCCAGCGCCGAACCCACGCCGGCATTGGGCGGCACCACCAGGCGCGGCGCGCCGAGTTTGCGCGCGAGGCCGAAGGCGTGAACCGGCCCCGCGCCGCCGAACGCGGCCACCGTCACCAGTTGCGGGTTGCCGCCGCGTTCCGCGATGTGCGTCTTGGCCGCCGCCGCCATGGTCTCGTTGATCAGGTCGTGGATGCCCCAGGTCGCCTCGAGCGTCGTCACGCCCAGCGGTTTCGCCACGCGCTCCTCGATGCCGCGGCGCGCCGCCTCGAGGTCGAGCTTCATGCTGCCGCCGAGGAAGTACTCGGCATCCAGGTAGCCGAGCAGCAGGTCCGCGTCGGTCACCGTCGGCTCGGTGCCGCCGCGGCCGTAGCAGATGGGCCCGGGCTCGGCGCCCGAACTCTCGGGGCCCACCTGCAGCGTGCCCAGGCGGCTGGCGCGCGCGATGCTGCCGCCGCCCGCGCCGATCTCCATCAGGTCCACCACCGGCACCTGGATGGTGAGGCCGCTGCCTTTCTGGAAGCGCTGCACGCGGCCGACCTCGAAGGTCGACACCACGTTCGCCACGCCGCCCTGGATCAGGCAGGACTTCGCCGTCGTGCCGCCCATGTCGAAGCAGAACATTTCGGGGCACTTGAACAGGCGGCTGTAGTACTCGCCGGCGATCACCGCCGCCGTGGGACCCGACTCGATGATGCGCACCGGGAACTCCGCCGCGGTTTCCGCGGAGGTCACGCCGCCCGAGGAGAGCATGATGAACAGGCGCCCGCCGACGCCCATCGCCGCCAGGCGCTCGCGCAGGCGCCGCAGGTAGCGCTCGGTGAGCGGCTTCACGTAGGCGTTGGTCACCGTGGTGCTGGTGCGCTCGTATTCGCGGATGCGCGGCAGCACTTCGTAGGAAATCGACACCGAGGCGGCGGGGAATTCCTCCGCCAGGATGCGCTTCAGCGCCAGCTCGTGCGCGGGGTTCTCGAACGAGTTGAGCAGGCACACCGCCACCGACTCGACGCCGAGCGCCGCCATCTCGCGCACCGTGGCGCGCGCCTGCGCTTCGTCGAGCGCTTCCAGCACGCTGCCATCCGCGCGCAGGCGCTCGTTCACCTCCAGGCGCCGCGCGCGCGGCACCAGCGGCTCGGGCATCTGCGCGAACGCGTCGTAGGCGGCGTAGCGGATCTCGCGCCCGAGTTCGAGCACGTCGCGAAAGCCGCGCGTGGCGATGAGCCCGGTCCTCGCGCCCTTGCGTTCGATGATGGCGTTGATCACCAGCGTGGTGCCGTGGATCACCTCGACCAGCCTGCCGATGCAGCCGGGCACCTGCACGGCGAGGGCGCGCAGGCCCTGTTCGATGGCGTCCGACGGATCGCCCGGCGTGGTCAGGCACTTGTAGGTGCTCGCCTGGCCGGTGGCGTCGTCCAGCAGGACGAAATCGGTGAAGGTGCCGCCTACGTCAATACCGATGCGCATGGCCTTGCCCGGTAACCCTTGTCCTAAGAACGTATACGGTATACTGTACACGCAATGGCCAGCCTCCGGAACCCCCTGCTGCAGGCGCCGGCGCGGCCGGTGCCGAAGCGCATCGCGCTGATCGGCGCCGGCACCATCGGCCCGGACATCGGCTACTACCTGAAGAGCGCGCTGCCGGAGCTCGACCTGGTGCTGGTGGATGTCGACCAGGCGGCGGTGGACCGCGCGCTGGCGCGTTTCGGCGAGTATGCCGCCAAGGCGGTCGCGCGCGGCAAGATGGGCGAAGCCGAGGCGGCTGCCGTCACGCAGGGCGTGCGCGGCACCACCGACTACGAAGCCGTTCGCGGCGCCGACTGGGTGATCGAGGCCGCCACCGAGGACATCGCGCTCAAGCAGCGCATTTTCGCGCAGGTCGAGGCGCTGGTTTCGGCCGACGCGCTGATCACCTCCAACACCAGCTCGCTGCCGGCGGCGCGCATCTTCGCGGGCCTCAAGCACAAGGCGCGCGCCACGGTGACGCACTTCTTCGCGCCGGCGTGGCGCAACCCCGTGGTCGAGGTGGTGCGCGCGCGCGACGCGGACCCGGCCGTGGTCGAGTACCTGCGCTGGTTCTTCTGCGTCACCGGCAAGGTGCCGCTGGTGACCGCGGACGTCGAGTGCTTCATGCTCGACCGCATCTTCGACAACTGGTGCAACGACGCCGCGCTCTGCCTGCCGCGCGCCACCGCCGCGCAGATCGACAGCGTGGCGGGCGACTTCGTCCACGCCGGGCCGTTCTTCGTCCTCAACATGGCGAACGGCAACCCGATCATCACCGAGACCAACACGCTGCAGGCCGAGGCCGAGGGCGAGCATTACCGCCCGGCGCCGGTGTTCCGCTCGGTCGCCACGTGGGCCACGACGGCGATCGGCAAGCGCGTCCCGGTGCCGCCCGAGGACGCCGCTGCGGTGCGCGACCGGCTGCTCGGCGCGCTGTTCTCGCAGACGGTGGACATCCTCGACCGCAGGATCGGCGATGCGGCGGATCTCGATCTTGGTTGCCGCCTCGCACTCGGCTTCAGGCGCGGCCCACTCGACCTGATGCGCGAGCTGGGCGCCGCAGAGGTGCAGCGCATCCTGCAGCGCTTCGCCGGCGAGCGCCCCGGCATGCCCATGCCCGCGCACGCGCCCGGCGAATACCAGCGCTTCGAGAGGAACGTGCTGGTGGACAACGTGGCGGGCGCGATCGTCATCACCCTGCGCCGCCCCGAGGCGATGAACGCGCTGCACGACGAGCTGAACGATGAAATCCTCGCAGCGATCCGCCGCCACGAGGCCGACCCGGCGGTGAAGGGCTTCGTTCTCACGGGCTACGGTACGCGCGCCTTCTGCGCCGGTGCCGACATCGGCCGCTTCCCCGTCATGCTGGGCGACGCCGCAGCCGCGACGCAGTACGCGCGCGACTGCTCGCGCCTGCTGGTGCACCTGGACGCCATGCAAAAGCCGGTGGTCGCGGCGCTGAACGGCATGGCGCTCGGCGGCGGGCTGGAGTTGGCGATGCGCTGCCACGCCATCCTCGCGCAGCGCGAGGCCTGGCTGCAGTTTCCCGAAATCACCCTCGGCATCGCACCCGGCATCGGCGCGATGGTGGTGCCGTATCGCCGCTGGCCGCAGGCCGCCGCCGTGTTCCACGGCATGCTGTGCCGAGCGGAACGGCTCACTGCGGTACAGGGACACAACGCCGGCATCGTCGTCGAGATCGCCGACGATTACGCATCGCTCACACGGCAGGCCGTGGCGCGGGTGCACGCGATGGCCGGAATGCAGCGCGCGACGCTGGATGGCGCGGTTGCCATCGCGCCGTTCGACGCCGCCGCTCCCGCGGGCAAGCAGCTGCTCAGCCGCGAGGTGGCCGGCATCATCGAGCAGGCCGTGCAGCAAGCCTCAGCCGCGCCGACCCTCGCCGCCGCGCTCGAGATCGGCTACCAGGCCTTCGGCCGCAGCGCCTGCACCGCCGCCGCGCGCGAGGGCATCGGCGCCTTCGGCGAGCGGCGCAAGCCGGACTACATGATGACCGGGTAAACCGGGGGTCGGAGCCGGATGGCAAATCGCCACGACGAGGGGAAGAGCGAATCCCGTCGCTGTCTGAACAGTGCGTGGACCGGCCGACCATGACGCCCCCAGGCGAATTCGGCGGCCCGCGCCGCTTCCAGGCGGATGCCGGCACGGCTTACGAGGCGCTCGGGGGATTCGAAGCGCTCGCGGCCCATCGCCGATTTGAGCGACAATTTGCAGGGCGATCGGCATGTCCTGCTAAAGAGTCGGCTCTCCGCGGTCAGGGGCGACCGGCCAACGGCCGAGTTTGAATTCGCGTACTATCTTTGGAACGAGCCTCACGCCATGGTGGTGTGACTCACGCGCGGAACTCTCCAGGAATCCCCGGGAGAGGCATCGGGAGTGCAAGACTTTGTGCGTAAGCCCCGTTCCTTGAAGGACGCGGTAAGACACGGCGTCGTCGAATCGGCGCTCGTCACTTGCGCGCTGATCGCTGGGGTCGAGGTGCTGTTGCGCTACGGGGTCCTGAAGATTCCGAATCCGCCGACGCTCGTGCTGATCGCGGTGATCTACTCGGGATACAGCGCCGGCCTACGGGCCGGCCTGCTGAGCGCCGCGCTCGCGGTGCTCTATGGGCTGCTCGTCTTTTCTGCGCCGGGCGCTTTGCTGCAATATCAGGGCGACGACGCAACGCGCATGGCCGTTCTTGCGCTTGTCGCGCCGTTTCTCGGCTGGATGACGGGCGCGCTCAAGGACCGCACCGAGCGTGCGGCGCGCGACAGCGAGGCGCGCTATCGCACGCTCACCGAGTTGTCGTCCGACTGGTACTGGGAGCAGGACAAGAACTTCCGCTTCGTGGATATTTCAGGCGAGGTATTGCGCGCCGCCGGGTCTTCGATAGGCTCGCACATCGGCAAGACGCGCTGGGAGCTTCCCACGGTCGGCGTCTCGGAGGAGGACTGGACGAGACACCGGGCGATTCTAGAGGCGCACCAGCCGTTCCGCGATTTCACGTTCCAGCGCGTCAACGAGGCCGGCGAAACGATCTGGATGTCGATAAGCGGCGTGCCGGTCTTCGATGCCGCCGGCCGCTTCAAGGGCTATTGCGGCGTTGCGCGCAACGTTACCGAAAGAATGAAGGCGGAGGAAGCAGTCCGCGATAGCGAGGCTCGCTTCCGCGGCGCGTTCCAGCTCGGCTTGATCGGCATGGCGCTGACCTCGCCGGGCCAAGGACTTATCGAGGTGAACGACGCGCTGTGCAGGATGCTCGGCTACTCCAGGGAGCAGCTGCTCGGCACGACGTGGATCCAGCACACGCACCCCGACGACGTTGCGGCGAACCTTGCCATTCTCGAAAGGGCGCTCGCCGGCGAGACCGATACCTATGGAATGCAGAAGCGCTTCCTGCATGCCGACGGTGGCATCGTACACGCCGAGATCGCCGCAAGCTGCATGCGCAACCCCGACGGCTCGGCGCGCTACTTCGTCCTGATGATCCAGGACATCAGCGAGCGCAAACAGGCTGAAGTCCTTCGACAAGCGAATGAGACCCTGGAACGCAGCAACATCGAGCTTCAGCGTTTCGTCTACATAGCGTCGCACGACCTGCAGACACCGATGCGTAGTGTCGCCAGTTTCGTGGAACTGCTCCAGTCCACCTATGCGGACCGCTTGGACGCGCAAGCAAAGGACTGGTTTCGTCGCGTAAGCCAATCGATCCAGGACCTGCGAAACTTGGTTCGAGATCTCCTTGAATACTCGCGCATCGACTCGCAGGCCCACCCGTTCGAAGAGGTTTCGCTGCGTGAAGCCTTCGACCACGCTATTACTCTTCTGGACGCCTCCATACGCGAGTCGGGTGCGGAAGTGACCTGCGGACCGCTTCCAACCATCCGCGGCGAGCGCTCGCAACTGGTTCAACTCATGCTCAACCTGGTCGGAAATGCCTTGAAGTATCGCGGGGTGCAGCCACCACGCATCGAGGTCTTGGCGCAACGAGGCGTCGATCAATGGACGATCTCGGTACGCGACAACGGCATCGGCATTGCGCCGCGGCATCACGCCAGGATATTTGAAATATTTGAGCGGCTACATGGTCAGCAAGAGTATCCGGGCACCGGAATCGGGCTCGCAATTTGCCGCCGCATTGTTGATCGACACGGCGGCAGAATCTGGGTGGAATCGGAACCTGGTCGCGGCAGCGTCTTCCTGTTAACCTTGCCGCAGGAGAAGAGGAGCAGCCAATGACGAACCTGGTCGCACAGGGCCGGCCGGCGGAAATACTCCTGGTCGAGGACAACGACAACGACGTGGAGCTCACGAAGATCGGGTTCAAGCAAGCCAAGTTCAGAGTCAATCTGCATCACGTGCCGAATGGCGAAGAGTGCATGGCGTTCCTGCGTAAGGAAGGCAAGTACGCCGATGCTCCTTGGCCGGACCTCGTCCTGCTGGATTTGAACATGCCGCGCATGGACGGACGCGAGGTGCTGCAGGAAATTGCGGTAGATGAGACGCTCAATTGCATACCGGTGGTGGTCTTGACGAGTTCTGAAGCGGACAACGACGTACTCATGTCCTATCGACTGCGCTGCAGCTCATACATCGTCAAGCCGGTCGGCTTCGAGAAGTTCGTAAGAGCCGTGCAGTCGCTTGGGGAATACTGGTTTGAGCTGGTCGTGCTACCTCCGAAACCGCGAGCGGAAGGCCCTGGTTAAGAGGGGCATACAACCGACGCGCACGAACCCGCGCGCGGTCGATGCCCGGCGTGGGGTGGCGCACGAAGACAGGGCTCGCATTCACTCTATCGACCCATCCTGAAGGGCTCTGCACCGACTCGGTGGATGACACAAGGAAGCGTGTAGCTCTAACGCAGCGCGTCGCCGGGTCCTCGGGCGACTCGCACCGTCGACCATGCCGGCGGCTTCAAGGGGGTATCACGGGGTCGGGCGCAATGCTAGCCAACGCAAGCGGATCGAGGAGCGCTTCCGTGGCACACACGCGCGGCTGCGAGACGGCTTCTACGCCAGAAGGGGAGGATACGCACTGCCCTCGCCTTGACCCACCTCGAGTCTAGGTATACCGTATACGGTAGACTGCACACCCCGAGGACCCCATGATCGCCAAGCTCCAGGTGCTCGAGCGGCACGAGCCTCTCGGCGACCGCGTCTATGCCACGCTGCGCGGCTACCTGCGCGAGGGGCGCATTCCCACCGGGCAGCCGCTGCAGGAAGCGGTGCTCGCGGCGCAGCTGGGCGTGTCGCGTACGCCGGTGCGGGAAGCCCTGGCGCGGCTGGCGAACGAGGGGCTGGTGGTGGCCGAGGGCCGCAGCTTCACGGTGCCGGCGCTGGAAGTCGGCGACATCGAGGACATCTATGCGTTGCGCTTCCTGCTCGAGCCCGAGGCGCTGAGACTGGTCGCGTCGGCGGGGCCCGATCGCAAGCAACTGGCGCCGGTGCGCAAGGCGCTGGAGGACATGGCGGCGGCGCACGAGGCGGGCGACGGCGCGGCCTTCATGGAGGCCAACTACCGCTACCGCGATGCGTGGACCGCGCTGGTGCCGAACAAGCGCCTGGTGCGCGGCATCCAGCTCTACGCCGAGCACGTGCGCTACCTGCGCGCCTTCACGCTCGACGATGCCGCGGTGCGCGCAGTGGTGCTCAAAGGTTTGAAACAGCTCGCCGCCGCGCTCGCGGCGGGCGACGGCGAGGCCGCGGCGAAGGCGATGCGCGCGCACCTGGGCAACGCCAAGCAGATCCTTCTCGACAAGATTCCCGGGAGCTGAGCCATGGCCTACAAGGCGGAAATCCCCTACGGCTGCTACTGGAGCACGCCCTTTGCGCGCTGGCAGGGCGCGTTCGCCAACCTGAATTCGGTGGAGTTCGCCGCGCACGTGGTGAAGAAGGAACTCGCCCGGCGCAGCATCCCGGCGGGGGCGTTCGATCACGGCGTGCTCGGCTTCAGCGTGCCGCAGAAGCATTCGTTCTACGGGCTGCCCTGGCTCACCGGCATGGCCGGCATGGCGCAGGTGGGCGGACCGACGCTGATGCAGGCCTGCGCCACGGGCGTGCGCGTGCTGCTCTCCGGCGCGCAGGAAATCGAGAGCGGCCTCGCCAGCGCGGCGCTGTCGGTGACCTGCGACCGCACCTCGAACGGCCCGCACCTCTACTACCCCAATCCGCGCGGCCCCGGCGGCACCGGCGTGCACGAGGACTGGGTGATGGACAACTTCGGCTGCGATCCGCTCGGGAAACATGCCATGGTGACCACGGCGGAGAACGTGGCCAAGAAGCACAACATCGGCACCGCCGAGCAGCACGAGGTAGTGCTGCGCCGCGAGGCGCAGTACCGAGAGGCGCTCGCCGACGACTGCGCGTTCCTCAAGCGCTTCATGACGCTGCCTTTCGAGGTGCCGGATCCGGCGTTTCGCAAGACGGCGGCGACCATCGCGGGCGACGAGGGCATCAACTACTCCACCGCCGAGGGGCTGGCCAAACTGAGGCCCGCGGTGCCGGGGGGCACGGTCACCTACGGCGCGCAGACGCACCCGGCCGACGGCAACGCCGCGATCGTGCTGGCGAGCCCGGAGCGCGCGAAGGAACTCTCGCGCGACACGAAGATCCGCATCCGGCTGCTCGGCTTCGGCCAGTCGCGCGCCGCGCTCGCCTTCATGCCCGAGGCGCCGATTCCGGCCGCCGAGCGCGCGCTGGCGCAGGCCGGCCTCGCCATCGGCAAGATGGACGCCATCAAGACGCACAACCCGTTCGCGCTCAACGACGTGCTGTTCTCGCGCACCACCGGCGTGGACATTGCGCGCATGAACAACTACGGCTGCTCGCTCGTCTGGGGCCATCCGCAGGCGCCGATGGGCACGCGCGCGATCATCGAACTCATCGAGGAACTGGTGCAGCGCGGCGGCGGCCTGGGCCTGTTCACCGGCTGCGCGGCGGGCGATACCGCGATGGCGGTGGTGCTCGAGGTCTCGGGCCAATAGGGCGAGGCGATTCAGGTGGACATTTCCCTCTGGATCGAACGGCACGCGCGCTTTTCGCCGCGGGCGGTGGCCGTTCGCTTCGAGGGGGAAGAGATTTCGTATGCGTCGCTCGCGCAGCGCATCGAGGGCGCCGCGGGCACGCTCGCCGGGATGGGCATCCGGCGCGGCCATGCGGTGGCGTACCTCGGGCTCAACCATCCGGCTGAACTGGCGCTGCTTTTCGCCTGCGCGCGCCTGGGCGCGATGCTCGTGCCGCTCAACTGGCGGCTCGCGCCGCCGGAACTCGCGCTGGTGCTGGCCGATTGCCCGCCGCGCGCGCTGTTCGCCGATGCGGGGTTCGCCGCCGTGGCGGGGCAGATCGGCAGCCCGGTCGCGCCGCAGCCCATTGCCGCGCTGGAGGGCGACTCGAAGCCGGCACCGGCGGGCGAGGGCACAGAAGACTCTCCGCTCCTGCTTTGCTACACCTCGGGTTCCACCGGCGCGCCCAAGGGCGTGGTGTTGCCGCAACGTGCGCTGTTCTGGAACGCGGTGAACAGCACGCACATGCACGACCTCACCAGCGCCGACCGCATCCTCACCACGCTGCCGCTCTTCCACGTCGGCGGCATGAACATCCTCACCACGCCGGCGCTGCATGCAGGGGCGAGCGTCACGCTGCATGCCAAGTTCGACCCGCAGGCGGCGCTGGATGCGATCGAGCGCGAGCGCATCACGCTCACGGTGCTGGTGCCGGCGCAGCTCGACGCGCTGATGGCGCTGCCGCGCTGGCAAAGCGCGGATCTCTCCAGCCTGCGCGCAATCACCACCGGCTCGACCATCGTGTCCGAGGCCTTCGTGCGCAAGGTCAGCGCGCACGGCGTGCCGGTCATCCAGGTCTACGGCTCGACCGAGACCTGCCCGGTCGCTTCCTACGTGCGCGTGGCGGATGCGCAGCGCAAGGCGGGCTCGGCTGGCGTGCCGGCGCTGCATTGCGAGGTGAAGGCGGTGGATGCGCGCGGTGCGACGCTGCCCGCGGGCGCCGACGGCGAGATCCTGGTGCGCGGGCCGAACGTCGCCACCGGCTACTGGAATGCGCCGGCGCAGACCGCCGAAACCTTCCGCGACGGCTGGTACCGCTCGGGAGACATCGGTCACTTCGACGACGAAGGCCACCTCACCGTGGTCTCGCGCCTGAAGGACATGATCATTTCGGGCGGCGAG
>SXGT01415760.1_pt1 | contig 20104 bp, 17 predicted proteins | sample 3176221 | NCBI WGS metagenome assembly SXGT01 (sample SAMN11356862, study PRJNA531348) | freshwater metagenome | isolation source: freshwater sample F1-120 | place: China: Fuxian Lake, Yuxi | collected 2017-12-25
GCGGTCGCCGAGAGTCTGCCACCGACATGGGCGAGCGGTTCGCAGTGCGACGTGGCGGATCCGGCGCAGTGCGACGCGGCCGTGGCCGACACGCTCGCGCAACACGGACGCGTTGACGGACTCGTCAACTGCGCGGGGATCGGTGTCATGCGCCGCACCGAAGATCACGATTTCGACGAATGGCGTCGCATTCTGTCGGTCAACCTCGACGGATGTTTCTCGATGTGTCGCAGCGCGATCACCGCGTTGCTCGACTCCCAGGGTGCCATCGTGAACATCGCGTCGGTCGCGGGCCTTCGGGGACAGCCCTACAACGCTGCGTATTGCGCGTCGAAGGGCGGCGTCATCTCACTCACCGAGGCGCTCGCAATCGAATACCAGCGGCGCGGCGTACGAGTGAACTGTGTCGCTCCGGGCGGTGTCGCCACCGACTTCGCGGCGAAAATGGGGTTCTCCCGTGATCTCGACTGGGACCACATGGGTGCGACGGTCATGCGCATTGCCGACGCGATCGAACCCGATGAGATCGCGGCCGCGGTGTCGTACCTTCTCTCCGACGACGCCCGATCGATCACGGCGCAAACCGTCGTGATCGACAAAGGATTGCTCAAGATGTGAATCGTTCGTGGACCGTGCAGTCGCGGACCACGACCCAAATCGTGATCGGACCGCTGTAGATCAACGGGGAGACCATGACCCAACCAGTCGAACTGCAAGGAACCCGGGTGCTCGTGACTGGCGCGACCGGCCAGGTCGGTGCACCCGTCGCCGAGCGCCTCGTGGAGGTTGCCGAAGTCTGGGCCGTGGCTCGGTTCTCCGACCCCGCCGCGCGCGAGCGCCTCGAACGAGTCGGCGTGCGCTGTGTCGTCGGCGACCTGGAATCGGGCGACTTCGACAACGTCCCCGCCGATGTCGACTACGTACTCGACTTCGCCGTCGCGAAGACGAACGACTTCGATCGCGATCTGCGCGCCAATGGCGAGGGGCTGGGCCTGCTGATGCAACGCTGTGCTGCCGCCCGCGCCTTTCTGCACTGCTCGTCGACCGCGGTGTATCAGCCCGATGGCCATCGCGCGTTCGTGGAGACCGACCCACTCGGCGACAACCATCGTCCCTTCGGCTTCATGCCCACGTACTCAATCGCCAAGATCAGCGCCGAGGTCGTTGCGCGATTCGCAGCACGCGCCTACGAATTGCCCACCACGATCGCTCGGCTATCGGTTCCCTACGGCGACGACTTCGGTTGGCCGCGCTTCCACCTCGCCATGATCGAAGCCGGAAAGCCGATTCCCGTCCACCCGAACGCACCGAGCGTGTACAACCCCATCCACGTCGACGACATCGTGCGGTCGATCCCGGCATTGCTCGGCGCGGCGACAGTTCCGGCCACGATCGTGAACTGGGCCGGCAACGATCAGGTGAGCATCGAGGAGTGGTGTGCGCACCTCGCAGCGGTCGCAGGACGCACCGCGCAGTTCGCACCGACTGCACACACCATCGAAAGCGTCGCGTGTGACGTCACGAAGTTCATCGACATCGCTGGACCGAATCAGGTCCACTGGCGAGACGGGCTCACGCGCATGGCGACACGCCGATAGCGCGAACGCTCGGTTACGACGGCATGTCGATGGTCGCCACCGTCCGGATGTCGCGACTCGAGCGACCCACCCGCAGCTCGAACGCACCAGCTTCGATCGACCACCGCTGATCGTCGACGGACCAGAACGCAAAGGCGCGCGGCGGGATGGTCAGCGTGACCGAACGCGTGGCCCCGGGTTCGAGCCGGATCTTCGCGAACGCGGCGAGTTCTTGTTCGGGTCGAGCGACCGAGGCCTCGATGTCGCGCACGTAGCACTGCACCACTTCGCTCCCCGGGCGCCGCCCGGTGTTGGTGACGTCAACGGTGACCGACACATCCGCGTCCGGCGCGATGGCGGCGTGGTCGACCCGAAGGGACGAATACTCGAAGGTCGTGTAGCCGAGTCCATGGCCAAACGGCAGCGCAGGCTCGATACCGCGCGTGTCGTACCACCGATAGCCGATGAACCCGCGTTCGCCGTAGAAGACGCGTCCGTGTTCGCCTGGGTAGTTGGTGAAGCTCGGATTGTCAGCCAGCCCCATCGGCATCGTCGTCGGGAGTCGACCACCGGGCTCGTCATCGCCGGCCAACACCGCGGCGAGCGCAGCACCCCACTCCTGGCCAGGGAGTCCGCACCACATCGCCGCGGCGACCTGCGGCAGCCAGTCGAGCTCGAGGGGAGCTCCCGCATTGACGCACACGATGGTGCGTGGGTTGACCGCCGCTACCCGCTCGATCAACTCGCGTTGACGCATGGGGAAGGCGATCGACGTCCGGTCGGTGCCTTCGGTTTCCCAGTCTGCGTTGGTGCCAACGACGACGACCGCGACCTCGGCGGCAGCTGCCGCGGCGACGGCGCGTTCCATGAGGTCGTCGGGCGCAGGTGCATCGAGGCCGATGTGGACGCCCGCGATTCCGGGGGTCGACGCCGAGTATTCGACGACTAGTTCGATCTCTTGCCCGGCCTGTAACGAAACGAGCGAACGGATTTCGGTGCTGCCCATCCCGAAGTAGAACGGGCCCGGAACCGGCTCCCAGTTGTCGACGACGAGTCGACCGTCGATGAACATGCGGCTGCGACCGGCCGAGATCAACGAGAAGGTCCAGTCGCCGGTTTCGTCGATCACGACGGTTGCGGTGGTGCGGGCGCTGAACGCCATCGGTATATCGCTGGCCCATTGTCCGAGCCACATCTGAAATCCGCGTGGCGATCGATCGGTGCGGATCGGATCGCCGGCCAACTCTTGATTCGCGAAGTACTCGACAAGCAGTCCTTCGCCGTTGCGAGTACGTCGGGCTTCGATGGGCGGCACGACCTTGTGGCTGGTGCAGCCTCGCTCCGCGACCACTCGATCTGCTCCGAACCGCGCCGTGATGCCTTCGAGCGGGGTGACCTCACGGGCAGCGTTCAAACGGGCCGAACCGCCGCCTTGGATGTTCGCGACCGAGGCGTTCGGACCGATCACTGCGATCGAACCGACACCGAGTGGCGTCGCGTCGAGGGGCAGGACACCGTTGTTCCGCAGCAGCACGAAGCCGCCGACTGCGGCGGCGAACGCCACCGATTCGTGCTCGAGCGCTGCGGGTCCTTCGTCGCCGTAGTTGCGATCGTCGTCTGGGTCGAGCGCGCCAGTGCGTTCGTACAGGCGCAGGAGATTGCGGACTCGTTCGTCGACCACGGACTCTTCGGTCTCGCCGTTTCGCACCGCCTCGGCGAGGTGGCTGCCGTATCGCTGCGCTGGACCGGGCATCTCGAGGTCGAGGCCGGCTTCGACCATGGGTACCGTGCTGTGGGTTCCGAACCAGTCGGAAATGACGAACCCGTCGAAACCCCACTCGTCGCGCAGGACTGAGCCGAGCAGCCACGGGTGTTCCGAGCAATGCGTGCCGTTCAGTCGGTTGTACGCCGTCATCAGCCCCCACGCACTGCCTTCGGTCACCGCGATTTCGAATGGGCGCAGATAGATCTCGCGCAGCGTGCGCTCGTCGACCTCGGCGCTGATCGTGTGGCGTTCGTACTCTTGGTCGTTGGCGACGAAATGCTTGACCGTGCAGCCCACCCGCTCGGATTGGAGCCCTCGGATCCACGCCGCACCGAGCGCACCCGAAAGCAGCGGGTCTTCTGAGTAGCACTCCATGTTGCGGCCGGCGAGCGGCGTGCGGTGGAGGTTCACGGTCGGGCCGAGCACGACGTGCACGCCCTTGGCTCGCGCCTCTCGCCCGAGACAGTGCCCGACGCGTTCGAGAAGTTCGACATCCCACGATGCGCCCAGCGCGCTACCGCACGGAAACGACGTGCTCGTCACGGTGCCGGTCCATTGATCACCGCGCACGCCGACCGGTCCGTCGCTGACCTTCAACGAGCGGATCCCGAGTCGTTCGACACCGGGGTTTCGCCAGAGGTCGAGTCCTGCGATGAACGCGCACTTCTCGTCCAGGGTCATCTCGGCCAGCACACGTTCGATGTCGCTCACGCAACGGATGTTACGGAATCGAGCGGGGGCAAGTCCCGGAGTCGGTGTGCTGTGGTGGTCCACCCTGTGAACCTGTACCCACTCTGTGAACCTGTACAAGGCGCGCGCGTTATCGTGCGGCTCGTGATCAAGACCGAACGCCGCGGCGCCATTGCGATCGTCACGATCGCGAACCCTCCTGTCAATGCCTTGCCGGTCGCGGGCTGGTTCGCCCTCGCCGACGCGATCCGAACGTCGGGCCAGGATCCGTCCGTGCACTGCGTGATCATCGCGGCCGAGGGCAAGGGCTTTCAGGCCGGGGTCGACATCAAGGAACTCGCGGCCGATCCAACGAATCGCTCGATGATCGGGGTCAATCGAGGCTGCTTCGACACGTTTGCCGCGGTGTACGACTGCGAAGTTCCCGTCATCGCGGCGGTGAACGGCTTCTGTCTCGGCGGCGGGATCGGGATCGCAGGCAACGCCGACATCATCGTGGCCTCCGACGACGCGACCTTCGGCGTCCCCGAGATCGATCGGGGCGCCCTCGGCACGGCCACCCACCTTGCTCGCCTCGTACCGGTGCACAAGATGCGCGCGATGTTCTTCACCGGCGCGATGGTGACCGCACAAGAACTGCAACACTTCGGCAGCGTCGAACGCGTCGTCCCGCGAGCCGAGTTGCTCGACGCAGCCATCGAGATCGCCGAAGTCATTGCGGCGAAGAGCCCACTCGTCATGCGCAGGGCCAAGGAGTCGATCAACATGATCGACCCGGTCGATGTCAAACGCTCGTACCGAATGGAGCAGGGATTCACGTTCGAGATCAACCTCTACGGCGACTCGGACGAACTCCGCCAGGCGTTTGTCGACAAGCGCGGTGCGGATCTCCGCGCTGGCGACGAGCTGCTCTGAACCCTGGCGCCAGCGCGGACCAACGCCTCAGAGCACTCGGACCTCGTCACCGACTCGCACGGTTCCCGGTCGCGTGACGGTGGCGTAGACCCCGAGGTTCTGATTCGCATCGCGCACGACCCTTCGCAACACCGATCGGTCTTCGGGGAGGTCGGCGAACGGTCGGGTGATCATCACGCACCGTGGACACTCGGTGTCGACCCGGATCTGTGCATCACCGATTTCGAGCGTCTGGCCGACCCAGAGATTTTCGGGAAACGGATCGTCCGACTCCGGCGCATCGACGATCAGATTCGGGCGGAATCGCCGCGCGTCGGCATCGATCGAGGCCAACGACTGCCGAGTCATGATCAGTAGTGGCAGCGCGTCGAAGTAGGTACCCGGCGGCGACTCGTACTCGAAGATCACGGGCGGGAGCTTCGATATGTCGGGAAGCGGCTCGTCACCCTCGCGACCGAAGACGTTGCGAAGTTCCTCGATGATGTCGTCGGTGTCGCCGGGTCCCCGCCGATAGTGGTCGAGATCGTCGGCGGGACGAATCGGAAACAGGGTCACTGGGTGGTCGAGCGCGGCGCTGACGCGGGAGTGCACGTCGGCGGCATCAGTTCGCACCGAGGTGCCGTCGCCCAGATCGATCATCGCATCGGGGAACGGTCGATCGTCGTTGGGTTCTTCGACGTAGCGAGCCGCCAGCCGCATGAGGCCGCCGATCTTCTTCGCACCGCGGATTCCGCCCCGCACTTCGTCTCGAGGTGCCCAGCCTCGGTCACCCAACACGCCGTGTTCGGTGAGGGCAACACGGTCGAGGCGTTCGCCCATCATGCTCTTGACTGGATAACGCCACAGGTCCACCAACGAGGTCATGTCCCTACATTGGCCCCCGCGACGAGGTCGCGCGCAAATCCTCCCCGCAAGCGACTGACCAACAACGAGACGATGAACGCCCCCACACCCGCGAGGACGACGAGCGAGCCGATCGCGTCGAGCTCGGGAGTCGGTCGTCGCGTCGCCATGGACACGATGACCACGGGCAGCGTCGTGTCCTGCGGACCTCCGAGCCGGTTCGACAACAACACATCGTCGAACGAGAACGCCGCGACCAGCACGGTTGATGCCAACAACGCCGGGATCATGTGGGGCACGACGACGTGACGCAGGACGCCCAGCGGTCGGGCACCGAGATCAGCTGCCGCATCTTCGAGGCTCGGGTCGAGATCGGCGAGGCGAGCACCGACCACCAAGACGACATAACCCGACAAGAACACCGTGTGGCCAAACCACATCGCGGGGGCACCTGGCCGGACGTCGAACAGCGGGAGCACGACGCCGAGCGCGACCGCGAGGACGATCTCGGGAACCGCGAGACGCGCCGCCGCGAACGATCGCACCAACGCAGACCACTTGGGATGGCGGCGCACGACGAGCACGGCAAGACCGCCGATGATCGCCGCGGCGAACGAGACGACCAACGCGAGGCGGAGACTGCGCGCAGCCGCATCGACCACCTGCTCGTTGTCGAGAGCCTGCGAGTACCAACGAGTTGTGAAACCTTTCCACGACGCGGTGAGCGAGTTGCGGTTGAAGCTGGACACGAGCAACTGCGCGATCGGCGCGTAGAGCACCGTCAGCGTGAGCGCCAGCGCCAACCCGGCGCCGAATCCGACACCGCGCCGTCGAGAGCTGTTACGACGCATGACGCGCCCCGAGTCGTGCCACAACGGCGCCGAGGGCAACCACGACGAGGATGACAACGGCAATCGCGCCGCCGAGCGGTTGATCTCGGCCCGCGGCTTGGTCGTTCAAGACGTTGCCGAGCAACAACACTTTGCCGCCACCGAGCACGGTCGGCACGATGTATTCGCCGATCGCCAGGACGCCGACCAACACCGCACCGGTGATGATGCCGGGCCGAGCCAACGGCAACACGACCGTGCGCGTCGTCCGCCAGCGCGGCGCGCCGAGGTCGGCCGCGGCGTCGAGCAAGGCGGCATCGCGTCGCCCGAGTGCGACCACAACGGGCAACACGAACAGCGGCAGGTACGTGCCCACCATGCCGAGCGCGACGCCACCTGGCCGAAACAACAATCGCTGTCCGGTGAGCTCATCGATGACACCGTCGGCGCCGAGGAGATTCGACCACGCATGCACTCGGACCGTGAAACTGACGAAGGCCGGCGCAACAACTGCCAGCAGCGCGACCTGCGCGCGTCGTTCGTCGAGACGAGAGATCGCGAGAGCAGCCGGCACACCGATGAGCGCGCAGACCGTGACCGTGACCGCAGCCAACCCGAATGATCGGACGAGTACCGGGCGATAGACGTCGGAGAAGAGCTCACGGAACGGATCGAGAGTTCCCGTCACCGAGACGTCGAACGTCAGGTAGTCGGACTCGCCGAATGCGTACGCAACGAGCACGACGAGCGGAAGGAGAAACCCGCTCGCGACCAACAGCAGTTCGGCGCCGGCGAGCAGGGTGAGTGGCTCGCGCCGTATGGACCTCACCCTGCTCGTACCGTGCGAGTGATCACGCCGACTTGAACGCATCCCACGCGGTCTGCCACGCCTCGCCCGTCTCGCCGAGGAACTCGTGGAAGTCGATGCCAGACCGAACCTCCGAGCCGGGGTTCAGAATCGGGGTTGTGCGCAACGCTTCGAGGATCGCCGCGTTGTCAGGCATGACGCCAGCCGAGTTCACCGTGTTGATGAAGTCCGCGTATTGCGCGGTCTCGAGATGGAAGTTGACGAACGCTCGCGCGAGATCGACACGCGGTCCTTCGAGAACGGCGAGACCTTCGAGATAGGCGACCTGACCTTCGGTCGGGTCGACCCATTCAATCGCGTCGTTCTCCTGTTTCGCCGTGTAGATGTCGTACGCGTCGCCGAGGGCCAAGACCGCTTCGCCGGCCGCGAGTTGCTTGCCCACCTCCGTACTGATGGCCAGCAGGTGGGGCTTCAACGCGATGAGCGCGTCCCGGACCGCATCGATGTCCTCTTGGTTGGTCGACGACGGGGGGAGCCCGAGGTACTTCATCACGCTGCCCATGACCGATCGTTGGTAGTCGAGCACGATCACCTTGCCTGAGTTCGCCTCGGCGAGCGCGAAGAAATCCTCGAACGACGTCGGGACACCGTCGAGCAGGTCCTTGCGGTAGGCGATCCCGGTGCGTCCGTAGTCGGTCGCCGCGAAGAACTGGTCATCAGGATCCCACGGGTTGTTGCGGTACGCGGGGTCGATGTTGGCCAAGTTCGGAACCGACGTTCCGAGTTCGGCGAACACCTCGAGCGCGGCCATCTGCGGGAACGTCGTTCCATCGACGAGCAACACATCGAGGTCTCCGGTGCGATCCTTGACTTTCGCGATCGCGTCTTCGTTCGACACCCACGGCACCGAGTTCACCTTGGCGCCGGGGTACTGCTTCTCGAACGCCGCGATCTCGCCCGCGCCGATCCAACCTTCGAAGTTCAAGAAGTTGATCGTGCCCGTCAACACTGGAGCCGCGGTGGTTCCGGTCGAGCCCGACGAGTTGGTGGGCTTCGGGTCGTCGTCATCACCGCACGCTGCGAGGATTGCAGGCATCGAACCGGCAGCGAGGGCGAGATAGGCCGAACGTTGCAAGAAGTGCCGACGGCTGTCGTTGGTCATTGGTTCTCCTCGGTGTGATGATCGGAAGGTGGAACGATGGGAAGGCGCGCGGATCGCCAGGCGGCGAATCCCCCGATGAGGTCACCTGCGCGTGCGAATCCCAGTTCGCGCAGGGAGCGAGCCGCGAGACTCGAGCTATAGCCCTGTCCACAGACGACAACGATCGGCTGATCGAATCCCACGATCTCGTCGAGCGAGTAACCCGAAGCAGGGTCGACCAACCACTCGAGAACGGTGCGCGGCGCGTGACGCGAACCGGGAATCGTGCCGTCGGCTTCGCGGTCGGTCGGCGTACGGGTATCGAGCACGATCACGTCAAGTCCGATGCGACTCGTTGCGAGTTCGTCAACGGTCCAACGTCGGATCTCGGCACGAGCGTCAGCGACGACATCATGAATCGATCGCCGGGCAATCCGTTGCCACGTACGCGTGCCAGATGCGGAGGTACCGTGATCCGGCATCGAGTTTGCGATCGGAGCCAACCCGGTTGCCCGGACGTCTGCGTCGAGATCGACCACCGCTCCGCCGACGACCTCCAGACGTCCTCCTGGCGCGAGACAGGCGACGAGGTTGTGGATCAGCAATCGACGACCTGCGGTATCGAGGTCACGCAGCGCCTCCCCGTCGACGGAGATCGTGTCGAACCGACGTGCTGGCTGCATCCGTTGCGCGTTCACGATGTCGTCGGCCCCAACGAAACAGTCGGCTGGACTGCGTTCCGGCGACATCGAACCGACGGTCACGGCGTCGCGGGCAGGATGACGACCTGCCAGTTCGCCATTCAGCGTCGCCCCGGGCGGTCCACGTGCACGAAGCGGCACACTACGCCGAGCCCCTACCGATCGGTGCCCGCGAATCCTGACGAATCGGTGAACTCCGCGTCGCCATCGGCGCGCCGCGACATGCGCCCATCCGGCCGGGGCCGTTACCGTGGGGGCGTGACCGACCGGATCACACGATTGTGGCTCGACGCCCGGGACGGAAATCGGGTTGCGTTCGCCGAAGCCGTCCGAGCTTCGCAAGCCGACGTGTGGCGGTTTTCTCGTCATCTCGTGGGCGATCGTTTCGTCGACGATGTCACCCAGGACACGTTCGTGCGAGCGTGGCGGGCACTGCCGAGCTATCGCGGCGATGCGTCGGCTCGGAGCTGGTTGTTGTCGATCGCCCGGCGAGCCGCAGCCGACGCGATCCGCAGCGAGCAGCGCCAGCGCCGCAAGCGGACCGCCTTGACACCACAACCATTGGCGCTCGACGACAGCAGCGATGTGTACGGCACGTCGGCGATCATCGCCGGGCTCGGGGCCGACCAGCGCGATGCGTTCGTGCTCACGCAGATCATTGGCCTGACCTACGAAGAAGCGGCTCAGGTCTGCGGCACGAAGGTGGGCACGATTCGGTCGCGGGTCGCGCGGGCGCGCGAGCACCTCATCAACGACCTCGCGCAAGCCGCCGAAGCCTGACGAGCGGCGGTGGTTACATCGCGAGCACGCGCGCGGGGCGAGCGGCCGAGCGAGCGACGAACCACGCGGCCACCAAACCCACCGTGCACACGACGTGCGCGACCATCGCAAGCGCCGTCACGGCGCCGGTCACGAGGTCGAGCACGCTCGACACCATCAGGCAGACCAAGAGCACACCGGTCATCGGCACCACCCCACCCGCAGCACGCGTCGGATTCCACGCCGCCGCGGCAAACCCTGCCGCGAGCGCGAGATACATGAACGCGGAGTGCCGATGCACCTCGTGCCCGTGCAGGCTGTCGGCCACCAGCGATTGCGCCGCGAACAGGACCTCGACCACCGCGACGAAGGCCAACCCGATACGTGCGTTGCTCCAACGGGAGACGGCAGTCGGATCGGCAAGACGGGAGAGCACACCGAGTACGAGATCCGGCGGCGACACGGCCTCGGCGACGACCTCGCGTCGCAACTGATGCGCGGCTTCGATCCAGCTACGGCACGCCGCGCACCCGACGAGGTGGGCATCAGCCTCCATCGTCTCGGCCGCGTTGGCGGCCCCGTCGATATGAGCGGAACTGATCTCACGGCACATGCGGCAATCCATACCCAATGGTCGTCGCCGCGGTGCTCCGAGTTCCATCGAGCGCACGGCGGGACGGTGGAGATGCACGATCTTGGGTCGGTCACCTACGGTGCTCGCCGTGACCAGGCCGACATTCCGCGCCGTGTTGTTCGACCTGGGCGGCGTGGTGTTTCCCTCGCCGTTCGACGCATTCGATCGTTATGACGAGCGGGCCGGAATCGAGGTCGGCTTTACCCGGTCGTTGATCCGAACGAGTAGCGAAACGGGCGCCTGGGCTGCGCTCGAACGCGGCGAGCTGGCGATGCCGGCGTTCTTCGCGGCCCTCGAAGCCGAGGCGGCCGAGCGAGGCATGACGATCTCGGCGGCACGCATCATGCTCACGATCGCCGAGGAGTCGGGGGCACGGCCCGCGATGGTCACGGCGATTCAAGCCTTGCGGAGCGGGGGCTTGCGCGTGGGGGCACTGACCAACAACTGGGCCCAGGAGAGCGGCGAGAGCACGCCAGCGGGGATTGGCGAACTCGACCTGTTCGACACGATCGTCGAGTCGGCCAAGGTCGGGCTGCGCAAACCCGACCCGCGCATTTACGAACTCGCGCTCGACCGGCTGGGCGCGGCTGCCCCCGAGACCGTCTTCCTCGACGATCTCGGTATCAATCTCAAGCCCGCACGCGAGATGGGCATGGCAACGATCAAGGTCGTCGACCATCAGGCCGCCTTGGACGAACTGGCTGATCTCGTCGGCATGGACCTCGCCTGATGGATCTCGTGCTCGTACGCCACGCCGAGCCGGTTCGCTTGACCGTGGCCGACACCGGCGGAGCGCCCGCCGATCCGTCGCTCACCGACCGGGGTCGAGACCAGGCTCTGCGCCTCGCCGACTGGTTGGCCCACGAATCGTTCGACGTCGTGCTCACGTCGTCGAAGGCTCGGGCAATCGAGACGGCCGAACCCGTGGCGGCGCGGCTCGGCGCGGTGCCGACGATCGACGATGGCTGGCTCGAGTACGACGCTGCATCGCATGACTACATCCCGATGGAGGAGATGCGCGCCACGAAGGATCCTCGCCTCGAGGCGATGTACGCCGGCGATTGGACCAGCTTCGGCAACGCCGACCCCGCACGCTTTCGGCTGCAGGTCGCCGAAGCCCTCGACCGAACCATCGCAGGTCACGGTGGTCAGCGCGTCCTCGTCGTGTGTCACGGCGGCGTGATCAACGTGGCGCTAGCGCTCGTCGCCGGACTCGACCGCCACTTGTGGTTCGAACCCGATTACACCTCGCTGTCGCGCGTCATGGCGTCGCGCCGCGGCGTGCGTTCGGTTGTCTCGATCAACGAAACCGCCCACCTCTACGCCCGCCGCGACCACCGATAACTGACCTTGGTGGCGCTCGCGAGCGGCTCCAGGACGAGAAAGGGACAGCGATTCCGATGACATTTCCGAGAGACGAAATCGAGGCTGCATTCCGAGTCCAGCGCGCGTTGAACGATCAGCAGCGCTGGGATGAGTACTGCAACTTGTTCACCGACGACGGCGTCTACGTCGAACACGAAATGGGGACATTCGTCGGCCCCGAGGCGATCAAGGCGTGGATCATTCCGACCATGGCGCCGCTCGTCGACGCCAAGTGGGAGTACCCGATGGAGTGGTACACGATCGACGGTGATCGCGTCATCTTCAAGTGGCGGAACGTGCTCCCCAACATCGACGGCCGCGATGGCGGTTACGAGTTCGCCGGTGTCACGATCCTCGAGTACGCAGGCAACGGCAAGTTCTCGCTCCAAGAGGACATCTACAACATGAAAGAGTGCGAAACCGTCATGGTGGCCTGGTTCGCCGCCGGCGGCTCGCTCTAGCCGAGCTGCGACTGCGGTCGGCCATCGGAATCGCATACCGACACCCCGATGTGGCACCGAGATCGCACGCGCGAGTCAGTAGCGGGCGAGGGCAACGCGGGGAGCTCCCGCGACGGTCGTGAATCCTCCGCCGATGAGGACCCGCTTGCCGGTCACATCGACAGCCAACGCGTTGATGGCACCGTTCGCATTCGGGTTCCATGAGGCCGCAGTGCCGCTCGCGGCATCGATCGCCGCGACTCGACCGCGGGTCGCGCCACCAATCGTTGTGAACGCCCCACCCACGTAGACACGATCGCTACCCGGTTCCAACACAATGGTGTGCACGGTCGAGTTCGCGTTGGGATTCCACGCCGTCACCATCGAGGTCGCAAGCGACGCCGCAGCCAGACGGTTGCGAACGGTCGCACCGTTCAGCGTCGTGAAGTCTCCACCCACGACAACGGTCCCTTCCGCCGCATCCACCGCGACGGCGCGAACGATCCCGTTCGCATTCGGGTCGAACGCCGTCGACACGCCGGCCGCGGTGAACGCCGCGACCCGGTTGCGAAGCACAGTTCCAGCCGCGGCGGCCGTGAAGTCGCCGCCAGCAAGGATCGTCGACCCGCCGTTGTCGATCGCGATCGAGCGCACGACGCCGTTGAGGTTCGGGTCGAATGCGGCAACCGCCCCGGTCGCGGTCACAACCGCGCCGAGCCGATTTCGGAGGCCACCGCCCAACGCGCCAGGTCCGTTGAAGTCACCGCCGACGTAGAGCAAGCCGTTGCTGGAATCGAGCTGCAGTGCGCGAACGATGCCGTTCGCCGCCGGGGCGAAGGCCGTAGCCGCGCCGGTGTTCCGGTCGAACGCAGCGAGCCGCGTGCGCACGGTGGACCCGTTGACCACGGTGAAGTCACCACCCACGTAGACCACGTTGGCATCGACGGCGATCGCGCGCACTGCCGCGTCAGTTCCCGGAGACCACGGCAACACCGCGTTCGTGACGAGATCGATCGCGACGATCCGACGACGTGGGAGGCCCGCTGCGGCGACGAAGTCCCCACCGACGAAGGCGACATTGCCGTCGTGCGCAATCACGTGCACATTCACAGCCGCGGCCCCTGTGAACAGTCGCGCGGCGATCCGATGGTCCGGGGTTTGCACCGCCGGAACACCCGCAAAACGCGTCCAACTGCCCGTCGCGTAGAGATCCGACGCGGTGAATCCGCCCGCGACCGCCAGGCTCGCAATCCCTGGCGCAAGTGAATACACGGTTCCCGAGAGGTTGGGCGACCAGTCGACCAGTGCGCCGCTCGCGCGCGACCAGGCTGCAATGCGATTACGGGTCAGCGCACCTGCATCCACGGTCGTGAACGCGCCGCCCGCGTAGACGATGTCGCCGTCGAGCCGTAGCGCGAAGACGTCGACACCCGCGGTCGATGGCAAACCCGGATTCCAGCTCGTCACGGTTCCTGCGCCGCTCACCGACCCGAGTTTGTTTCGTGCAACGCCACCGAGCTGCGTGAACGCGCCGCCGACGAACACGACGCCATCATCGGTCGCGATCGAGAGCGCCCGGACCGAGTTGTTCGCACCGGGGTTCCAACTGAGCAAGGCACCGGAGTTGTCGACAAGCGCGAGCCGTGTCCGACCAACACCGCCCACGGTCGTGAAGTCGCCACCGAGGTAGATCCCGGCCGCCGCCGGAGCGATCACATTCACACCCGCGGAGACGTTGGGATTCCACGAGCCGAGGGCACCGGAAGGCAAATCGAATGCGGCCGATCGGTTGCGGCCGACCGCGCCGACGGTCGTGAACGTCCCACCGACATACAACGTCGCGCCAGCACGGGCGAGCGCTGTCACCGTGTTGTTGAGGTTCGGATTCCATGCCGTCGTCGTCGAGCTCGCCGACGGGAACGCCGCCAATCGGTTGCGAGTCGTTCCACCGTTGACGGTGGTGAACGCTCCGCCCAGATAGACGGTGGAGCCCGCATCGTCGAGGACCACGGCGTTGACCGATCCGTTGAGGTTCGGATCCCAGGTCGTCACCGTGTCGGTCGTCAGATTCACCGCGGCAGCGCGATTGCGGCGCAAGCCACCGACGTAGGTGAACGTGCCACCCAGGTAGAGCGTGTCGCCGACGACGATCGACGCGACCACGATGCCCGTGGCATTGGGAGCGGTCAGTGTGAGCGAGTCCAGCACCGCGGTTCCGGCCGGTGCTGCGGAGATCTGTGCGAGCGACTCGCGCGTCGCGCCCGCCACGGTCGTGAAGTTGCCACCGACCCAAACCCGTCCGGCGGGATCCGACGTGACGGCGCGCACAATGCTCGACGCAGTCGACACATTCGGGTTCCACGGAGTGACCGCGCTCGTCGCGATCTCGGTGCCCGCAAGTCGATTGCGGGCGATCCCACCAACCGTCGTGAAGGATCCTGCGAGCACCACGTGTGCGCCGCCAGAATCGAGCGCCAGCGAGTAGACACTCGCGTTCACGTTCGGGTTCCACGTGGTCGCCGTCGCGCTCCCACTCGGGAACGCAGCGGCGCGATTCCTGACCGTTCCACCGTTGACGGTCGTGAAGTCTCCGCCCACGAAGACTGTCCCTGCGGCGTCGAGCGCCATCGTGCGGACAAGTCCGCCGAGATTCGGATTCCAGGCGGCATCCACTGCCCCACCTGCCGAGACGCGAGCGAGTTGGCTCCTCGCTACTCCACCGATCGATGTGTAGGCACCCCCGACGACGACGCGTCCGTTCGCGGCATCCCAGGCCAGTGCGTACACCCCCGGGTTCGAACCGCCGCTGACGTTGGCGGCCCATGAAGTCGCCAGGCCTGTCGTCGCCGAGATCCGAGCAAGCCGCGTCCGGTTCTCGGATCCTGCACGCGAGAACGCGCCTCCGACGTAGACAACCCCGCCGGCGACATCTGGGGCAATCGCGTAGACGGCCGCATCGGCACCAGGCGACCAGGCCGTCGGTGCACCGGTTGCGTCGATCGCTGCGAGTCGCTGCCGGTAGGACGCGTCGATGCTCAAGAAATCGCCGCCGACGTAGATGGTTCCGTTGCTCTCGTCGACCGCAATACTCCAGACGGTGCCGTCCGCCGCCGGGTCCCAGCTGGTGACCGCTCCGGTCGTCAGGTTGATCGCCCCGAGGCGCAGGCGTCGTTGACCGTTCAGATAGGTGAAGTCCCCACCGAGGTAGAGCGTGTCGCCGGATCGGAACACCGCGTTGATCGTTCCGTTCGTGCCGATGTCGATCCCGGAAGGAATCGGTTCGTCGGCCGCGGGATTCGAGGGGCGGGTCACGACGGCGAGCGAGCTGCGGTCGATGCCACTCGCTGCGGTAAACGAACCCCCGACGACGAGACGGTCGCCGACAGCATCCAACGTGATCGTCGACACGACACCGTCGAAACTGAGGTCATGGCGTACCGGGTTGCCTGTCACGATGCTGAGGGCCGCGTATCGATTGCGGTAGCTGCCGGCGAGATTCGTGAACGCTCCCCCTGCATAGGCCAACCCACGCGGCGGGTCGACGACGAGTGCGTGGACCGTTGCTGACGCCGAAGGGTCCCATGCGTTCGCCAGCGCATCCACGACCGACACGGCGGCGAGACGATTGCGCGCCGCGGCTCCGATGCTCGTGAAGTCCCCACCGACATAGAGCAGCTCACCCGCCGGGTCGAGCGACAACGCACGGACGGCAGCCGAGGCATTCGGATCCCATGCCGTGGGGCTTCCGGTGGTGAGATCGATTTCGGCGAGATAGTTCTGTGCAGCACCGTTGACGGTCGTAAACGCACCACCGGCGTAGACACGGTTCGCGGTCGCACTGAGCGACAGCGCGTAGACCACGTTGTTGACGTTCGGGTTCCACGCGGTCAACGAACCGGAGGCCATGTTCACCGAACTCAATCGGTTGCGAACGACACCGCCGACGTTCGTGAAGTCGCCTCCGATCACAACCGTCTGGCTGACAGCGTCGGGCATCAGGGCACGAACTGTGTTGTTCACATTCGGATTCCATGCTGTCGCGATACCGGTCGTGATGTCGATGGCCGCGACGCGATTGCGAGCAACTCCCCCGACCGTGGTGAACGACCCGCCGACGTAGACCAACCCTGCACCCTGGTCCGCACGGATCGCCAAGACGGCGCCGTTCGCGTTCGGATTCCACGAGGTCAACGAATCGGTCACCAAGTCAATCGCCGCGAGGCGATTGACTTGGGTGCCGTTGATGCGCGTGAAGTCGCCGGCGAGATACAACACATTGCCAACGACTGCGGTCGCGTAGATGGGGCCGTTGGCCTCGAGGCCGAGATCGAGCGCGCCAACCGTCGAAGGCGGATCGAGCACGGTCGAGAAGCTGTTCGCATTCGACGTGGCAACGGCGTTGAACGACGCAAGACCGACTGACGCGGTTGCGACCACCATCGCAGCCGTTGCAGCTGTCACCGTCGCGGCCCGTCGCCGCCCGACGCCTGACGACGCCGAGAGACGACGACGCGGCGTGCCCGCTGCGACCAGCCCGAGCCCAAGCCCGAGTGTGGCAAGTACCAGGAGCGCGAATCGCCACCGCGGCAGACCCGGCACGACGTACTCGACGACACCGATGACATCGCCCAACGGCACCGGGGCCGAATCGACGACCGCGTTGGCGTCGCCCTTGGTGATCAGCCCACCTTCGACGAAGCGTTCGACGCGGTGCGTGACGAGACCGTCCGGACGCCCGACGACAACAACTTGGCCGAGCCGAGGCACACCGCGAAGACGATCGAAGACGACCACGTCGTCGGGTCGGATGGTCGGAGCCATCGACCCCGAGGAGATTCTCGCCGTACTCAGCCCCGCGAGATTCGGGATCACGACCCACGCCAGCAGTGTCAGGACGGCCGACAAGACCGCGCTGAGGAGCGCGACGAACGCGAGACGCGCAGTGGAACGAGCCCGGCCCAGCCGGGCCCGGCGGGAGTCCACTGGCCCTAGACCTGCGCTTCCCAGGTGTAGGTCGCCGATGCCGTCTGCGACTGCGCAGCATTGTCACTCTGCACCGTCACGGTGAATCGGAACACACGGCTCGTCGGATTCGCGTTCGGCGACCATCCCGTGGCCAAGCCGTTGGCCCATCCACTGTGGTCCGTCGCGAAGTCATCGACTTCACCGGTGTAGATCGTGGAGTTCGCCGTGAACCCCGCGCACGACGCGAACGTTCCGCCGGTTCCCTCGTCCACCGTCAGATCGAGGTACTCGCCAAGACCGCCGCTGGCCGTTCCGTGCAGCTTCACTGCCACACCGGTGGTCAACGAACCCGAGTACGTCACCACGATGCACTTCGACAGCGACGCGCCGCCGGCAAGGTTCGTCGCGTTGAACATGACCGACCCGCCGTCGTCGTCGGTGAGGGCAACAGAACCGGTCGTCCAGTTGTTCGCGCCGTCGTCGGTCGACGCGGTGAATGCGGCCCGCGAGGTTTGCAACACTCCGAACGTGACCGATGCTGCGGCGATGGCCGACGCCAACAGCGCCGTCCCCAAGAGGGTCAACTTCGAATATTCCGTTCGTGTTTGCACATGAACGGTGTCGTCGCTGCGCCTCCGGCGATTGACCTGACTCATTCATTCGCGCTGGGGGTTCATGCGATTGCATGAGGGTCAGGGTGACGGCCGTCACCGCTGCGCGCGTTTCGTCCAACGCAGCTCCGGACATCCGATCAACCTTGGGCGTCGAGATACGCACCCAGGCGCGGTGCCTTCTTGTCGCAACGCGGGCACCACTGCGCCTTGTACACACCGATACTGCGCGCGACGGTGGAACTGGCCCCGAACGCGCGACACGCCGGTCGTGTTCCGAGACGACACGCGATCGGTCGTTCGCCGATCGCCCGCAGCCGAGTACTCGGCCTGGCGAATCAGCCGGCGTAGTTGTTGAGGCGGTCGACCGCGTCGATGTACTCCTCGACGAGTTCGCGCACGACGTCGCCCGCCTTGCGAACCCGCGTCATCTGACCGACCACTTGACCGACCGGGTTGAACATCACGTCGGTTGCCTTGTCGGCGTACCGACTGCCACGCGCGACACAGTCACCCGACACCATGTACTGCAACGGCATCGGCAGCGGGTCGGGACTGTCGGCGCGGTCCCACGCGTCGGTCCAATCGTTGCGAATCATCCGGCACGGCTTGCCCGTGAACGACTTCGATCGAACCGTGTCGCGGGAGCTCTTCTCGAGCAGCTGTTGCTTCTGGGCCGGGGGAAGGTCGGCTTCTTCCGTCGTGAGCCACAACGAACCCGACCACGCTCCCTGCGCGCCCATCGCCAATGCCGCGGCGATCTGGCCGCCGCTGCCGATCCCGCCGGCCGCGAGCATCGGCGTGTCCCCGACCGTCGCGATGACCTGCGGCCACAACACGATCGATCCGACGTCGCCCGTGTGGCCGCCACCTTCGCCACCCTGCGCAATGACGAAGTCGAGACCGGCTTCGACGTGACGTCGTGCCTGTTCGGGCGATCCGCACAGTGCGCCGATGAGTCGACCCGACGATTGGATCTCGCGCACGATCTCGGCCGGCGGCGTGCCGAGCGCGTTGGCGATCAGGCGGACCTTGTCGTGCTTCAACGCTTCGAGCACCTGCGGTGTCGCCGTGGCTTCCGTCCAGCCGAGCAGCTTCATGCTGTTGCCTTCTTCGGCGGGCAGTTCGGGAACCCCATGGTCGGCGAGCACTTTGCTGGCGAACGCCAGGTGCTCCTGGGGCACCATCGCGCGGAGTTGGTCGGCGAGTTGATCGGGATCGGTCTCGCCCATGCCCTCGTACTTGCCGGGGATGACGACGTCGACGCCGTAGGGCTTGTCACCGACGTGTGCGTCGATCCAGTCGAGTTCGATCTTCATCTGTTCGGGCGTGATGCCGACCACGCCGAGCACGCCCAATCCGCCCGCCTTGCTGACCGCAGCGACAACATCGCGACAGTGCGTGAATGCAAAAATCGGGAACTCGATACCGAGCCGGTCGCAGATGGGGGTACGCATGCAAATGCTCCTTCAGAGGTGATGCTGGTTCGGGGGGCGATCGGGGACCTATTCGGGGGGATACGGCTCGAAGCCCTCTCGGGCCTGCACCGCGCGGACGTACTCGATGATCGCGTCGACATCGCCCACGCTCAAACCAGGGACCGGGTCCATGTCACCGAACTCCCAGTGATGCGCGCCGACTCCGTTCGCGATCGCGTTGCGAAACGAGTCGTCGGAGTGGTGGCCCGGTTCATAGACGATCGACAGGTGCGACGGACCCTTGTCGGTCCCGCGCAGATCGGCGCCGTGGCACTCCGCGCAGGACTGCGCATACACCTCGGCGCCAGGAAGTTCGCTGGGGTCGACTCCACCGGTCGACGGGGTCGACGGCGATGCCTCGTTGTCGTCACTCCCGCACGCGCCGAGCATGACGACACCGCCCGCGAGGAGGAACGCAAGAAACCACGGTTTCGTGACCACGGCCCGATCCTTGCACATCGCCAACGCGTCGGGAACTCGCCATGAATGCGGTCGAGGCTCCGCTGTTCGAGGGAAGCGCTGCGGTGCCCGGGAAGGGTTTCGAACCCTCACGCCCCATGACAGGGCCGGCGGGTTTAAGCC
>SXGT01363697.1_pt1 | contig 20102 bp, 20 predicted proteins | sample 3176221 | NCBI WGS metagenome assembly SXGT01 (sample SAMN11356862, study PRJNA531348) | freshwater metagenome | isolation source: freshwater sample F1-120 | place: China: Fuxian Lake, Yuxi | collected 2017-12-25
CACAATGAAAAACACCAGCGTCACGCCCAGCGCCACCTTGCTCGCGATGCCCAGGCCGAACCACACGGCGAAGATGGGCGCCAGGATGATGCGCGGCATGGAGTTCATGGCCTTGATGTAGGGCTCGAGAATCGCCGATGCCATGGGGCTGAGCGCGAGCCAGAGGCCACCCAGCAGGCCGCCGATGGCGCCGATGGCAAAAGCCAGCAGCGTTTCGGTGAGCGTCACGCCCAGGTGCTGGTAGATGTCGGCGTCGGTGACGAACCAGGTCCAGATGCGTTCGGCCACGCGCACCGGTTCGCCGAAGAAGAAGGCGGCCTGGCGGTCGTTGTCGAACATGAAGGGCGGGATGAGCCCCGGCGTGGTCATCACGTACCAGAACACGATGAGCGCCACGAGCAGGCCCAGTTGCCACAGGCGCAGCGTGCTGGGCTGCGGTTTGATCAGCTTCCACATGTTGCTCAGGCCGCTTTCTGCAGTTGCTGCTGGTAACCCTTGAGCACTTCCTCGCGCATCACGGCCCAGATGGCGGCGTGCAGCTCGATGAAACGCTGGGTGGTCTTGATCTCGGCCACGTCGCGCGGGCGCGGGATGTCGATGGCGAATTCACCGATCGGGTGGCTGGCCGGGCCGGCGCTGAGGATCACCACGCGGTCGCTCATGGCGATGGCTTCGTCCAGGTCGTGGGTGATGAACAGCACCGCCTTCTTCTTGGCGGCCCACAGGTCCAGCACCTCGTTCTCCATCAGCTGGCGCGTCTGGATGTCGAGCGCGGAGAACGGTTCGTCCATCAGGATGATGTCGGGGTCGAGCACCAGCGTCTGCGCCAGGCTGGCGCGCTTGCGCATGCCGCCGCTCATCTGGTGCGGGTAGCGGTCGCCAAAGCCGCCCAGCCCCACGCGGCGCAGCCATTCCTCGGCCTGCGCTTTCGCATCGGCCTCGGCCACGCCGCGAAACGACAGGCCGGCCATCACATTGCCCAGCGCGGTGCGCCAGGGCATGAGGCTCTCCGTCTGAAACATGTAGCCGGCGCGGGTGTTGATGCCATTCAGGGTGTTGCCGAACACCTACACCGTGCCGTTGCTGCGTGCCAGCAGGCCAGAGGCCACATTCAGCAGCGTGCTCTTGCCGCAGCCGGTGGGGCCGACCACGCTCACGAACTCGCCCGCGCCCACGGTCAGCGTCACGTCGCTCACGGCGGTGTAGCGCTGGCCAGGGTCGTCCTTGCTGATGAAAGTGCAGGCCACACCCTGCAGGTCGATCGCGGGACTCGTCATCGGGCCTTCAGCCTTTCGGGTACTTGGTGTTGGCTTTCTGAGCGAAGCTGTTGGTGTAGACCGCGTTCAGGTCCAGCCTGGCCTTGGCCAGGTCGGCGTCGACACTGGCGAGCGCCTTGTAGGCGGTGTCCGCGCCTTTGGTGGGGAAGGTGCCGTCCTTGGAGAGTGCGCCCTTGGCGGCCATGAAGGCATCGATGTACACCGCGCGGTCGCCGAGCAGGTAGCTCTCGGGCACCGCCTTGATGATGTCGGCCGGGCCGGCGGCCTGGATCCACTTGTTGGCCCGCACGATGGCGTTGGCCATGGCCTGTGCGGTGTTGGGGTTCTTGTCCAGGAACGGCTGCGGCGCATACAGGCAACCCGCGGGCATGGGGCCGCCGAACACCTTCTCGGCCTCGCTCACGATGCGCGTGTCGGTCACGATCTTGAGGTCGCCCGAGCGGGTGAGCAGCGTGATGACGGGGTCGAGGTTGCTGATGGCGTCGACCTGTCCCGAGCGCATGGCGGCTACCGCGCCGTTGCCTGCGCCCACGCCCACGATGCTCACGTCGCTGGGCTTGAGGCCCGCCTTGGCGAGCACGAAGTTCACCAGCACGTTGGTGGAGCTGCCCGGCGCGGTCACGCCGATCTTCTTGCCCGTGAGGTCGGCCACCGACTTGAAGTTCGGCATGGTCTTGGGGTTCACCCCGAGCACGATCTGCGGCGCCAGGCCCTGCAGCGCAAACGCCCGCATGGGCTGGCCCTTGAACTGCATGTTCACCGTGTGCTCGAACGCGCCCGACACCACGTCGGCACTGCCACCCACCACGGCGGCGAGCGCGCGTGAGCCGCCAGCGAAATCGACGATGGTGAGGTCCAGCCCTTCGGCCTTGAAGTAACCCAGTTGCTCGGCGATGGTGAGCGGCAGGTAGTACAGCAGGTTCTTGCCGCCCACAGCGATGGTGGCCTTGGGCTTTTCCAGGGTCTGCGCAAACGTGAGGCCGGGCAGGGTGGCCGCGGCCAGGCCGCCTGCGATGAGGTGTCGTCTCTGCATGGTTTGTCTCCTGAGGAAAGGGCGGCGGCGGTTGCCGTTCGAATGGACCTTTGATGATAGACCGGGGGGTGTGCCCGCCCGGGCGTCCGATCCGCTGGTTCGCCTAGGGATTGCCCTAGCGTGAGGCGCCCGCGCGCGACCGGTGTCCCAGGGCCATGGAGAGGCGCTCGCCGGCGACTTTGAGGGCGCTCACGAAAGCGCGCACGCGCTCTTCGTCGACCCGCACGCCGGGCCCGAACACCGCCAGCGAGCCCTTCACCTTGCCATCGCCGCCGAAGAACGGCACCGCCACCGCCACCGCGCCCTTGATGAGTTCGTCGCGGCTGATCTCGTAACCCTGTTCGCGAATGGTCTTGAGGCGGTCCAGGTAAGCGGCCAGGTCCACGTGCCGCGTGCGTGCTTCGTCCAGGTAGGCCTCGGGCGACGGCACGTGCGCCAGGATGACGCGGCCACTGGCGCCCAGGGTGACGTCGGTGCTGTAGCCCACGCCGCGCTGGAAGCTCAGCGGTTGCGCGCTGGGCAGCTCCGCGACGCAGGTGCGGCTTCGACCCTGGTGGATCAGCAGGGAAACGGTTTCCCCGGTCTCCTCCCACAGCTGGCGCATCACCGGTTGCGCCACGGTGGCGATGTCCTGGCTCACGCTCCACACATGCGCCAGGTTGGCCACCGAGGGGCCCAGTTCGAAGCGCTGTGGCTCTCCGGACGAAAAGATGAACCCCTTGTGTTCGAGGGTGCGCAACAGGCGGTACAGCGTGGGCCGACTCAGGTTCACGCGTTTGGCCAGTTCCCCCGCGGTGAGCCGGTGGTCAGCGGCGGTGAACGCCATCAGGATCTCCAGCGCCCTGTCCACGGCGCGGACACCATCGCCTTGTTTTTCCACGGTTTCCATCGTCGATTCCCTTGCTCGCTGGCCTGGAGGGGATGTTAAGGCGGATTATGTCCATCTGATGGACTTGTTGTCCATCTGTTGACTTAGATCAAGTGAGTTCATACAATGAACAAGCTGTCCATCTGAAGGACAAACTCAACGACAAGGACCCGAAGCGATGAACAAGGAAATGTCTGAAACGCTGACCCGCGTCGGTCCCGGCACGCGCATGGGCGATTTGTTGCGCCGCTACTGGGTGCCGGCGCTGATGTCCAGCGAGATTGCCGAAGCCGATGGGCCTCAGGTCCGCGTCCAGCTGATGGGCGAGAAGCTGCTGGCCTTTCGCAACACCGACGGCCAGGCCTGCCTGATCGGCGAGTTCTGTTCCCACCGGGGGGTCTCGCTGTACTTCGGACGCAATGAGGAAAACGGCATCCGCTGCGCCTACCACGGGGTGAAGTTCGACGGTCGCGGCCAATGCGTGGACGTGCCCTCGTCCCCGCAGTCCTGCGCGCGCATGCACATCAAGGGCTATCCCTGCATCGAGCGCGGCGGCATCGTCTGGACCTACATGGGTCCGCCGGAGCAGCAGCCCGAAGCGCCCGAACTGGAGTGGTGCACCCTGCCCGAAGACCAGGTGTTCGTGTCCAAGCGGCTGCAGTACACCAACTGGCTGCAGGCCATGGAAGGCGGCATCGACACCGCGCATGTGTCCTACGTCCACCGTTTCGAGGTCGACACCGACCCGATGCACCAGGGTGTCAAGGCGCTCGACTACATCAAGGCCGATGGCAACGTGATGTTCGAGATCGAGAAGACGCCCTTCGGCCTGAGCCTCTTCGGTCGCCGCAACGGCGAGCCTGACTCCTACTACTGGCGCGTCACGCAGTGGCTGTTCCCCTGGTTCACGCTGATCGCACCGTTCGGCGATCACGCTCTGGGTGGTCATGTCTGGGTGCCGATCGACGACCACCACTGCTGGGCCTGGAGCATCAACTGGCAACCCTTCCGCGCGCTGTCCACCGAAGAGCGGGAAGCGATGGAAGCCGGTCTGGGCATTCATGTGGAATACGAAGCGCCCGGCAGCTTCATCCCCAAGTCCAACCGCGACAACGACTACCTGATCGATCGCGTGGCCCAGCGGGAAAAGCGCTCTTACAGCGGCGTGTTCGGCTTCTCTGCGCAGGACTATTCCCTGCAGGAAAGCATGGGGCCGATCCAGAACCACGAGGCCGAGCAACTGCTGCCCACCGACAAGGCCATCGTGATGGCGCGGCGCATGCTCTCGGAGGCCGCGCTGGGGCTCGATCAGGGCGTGACCCCGCCTGCGCTCGACCCCAGCCAGCAACGGGTGCGGCCCGCCGGTGTCCTGCTGCCGAAGGCGCAGAGCCCGGTCGACTGGGCCAGGGAGCATCTGGCCAACAGCATCGAAAAACCCGTGTTCAGTCTTTGAACCGAACGCACCACCCCCACCTCCAGGAGACCACCCATGATTCAACGCCGATCCCTGTTCGCCGCCGCTGCCCTGCTCGGCCTGAGCGCCTCCAGTGCCACCTGGGCACAAGGGACCGCCGCCGACTGGCGTCCGACCAAACCGGTGCGCATCGTGGTGCCCATCGTGGGCAGCACCAACGACGTGCTGGCGCGCTTGCTGGCGCCGCGGTTGCAGGAAGTGTTCGGCCAACCGTTCGTGGTGGAGAACAAGGGCGGGGCGGGCGGCAACATCGGGGCGCTCGACGTCGTGCGCTCGGCACCGGACGGACACACGCTGCTGGTCGGGTACAACGGTCCGCTGGCCATCAATGTCTCGCTGTTCAACAACATGCCCTACGACCCGGTGAAGGACCTCGCGCCGATCACGCTGGCCGTGAAATCGCCGCAGTACCTGGTGGTGAATCCGAACACCGGCATCCAGACCGTGGGTGAGTTCATCGCCCAGGCCAAGGCCAACCCCAACAAGTTCTCCTACGCTTCGGTTTCTGTCGGCAGTGCGTCGCACCTCACGATGGAAATGATGAAGTCGGCGGCGAATTTCGAGGTCACCCATGTGCCCTATCGCGGCGCCGGCCCCGCCGTGAGCGACCTGGTGGCGGGCAACGTGCAGGCGGGCTTCTTCGTGCCGGGCAATGTGCAGGGCTTCGTGAAGGAAGGTCGTCTGCGGATGCTGGCCACGTCGGGCTCCAAGCGTTTCCCCAGCACGCCCAATGTGCCCACGCTGGCTGAATCGGGGCTGAAGGATTTCGAGGCCACATCGTGGATCGGCTTCCTGGCGCCGGCGGGCACGCCGCCCCACATCATTGCCCGTTACAACACGGAGATGGTCAAGATCCTGAATTCGCCCGAGATCCAGGCCCGCTTGAACGAAATGGAGTTCGAGACCGTCGCCGGTTCGCCGCGCCAGTTCAGCGACTGGATCGCCGCCGAGATCGACCGCTGGGGCCAGGTGGTCAAGCGCATCGGCGTGAAGGTGGACTGATCTTGCCCAAGAGCACGCAGCGCCTGGCCGGCAAGGTGGCCATGATCACGGGAGGTGGAGCCGGCATCGGTGCGGCGGCCTCGACCCTGTTTTGCGGTGAAGGGGCGGCAGTGGCCATCGTCGACGCCGACGAACAGGCGCTGGAGCGCACGCGCGAGGCCATTCTTCGCGCCCATCCCGACGCGCGGGTGATGTGCCTGGCGGCCGATGTTTCGCAGGCCGGGCGTGCGCAGGAAGCCGTGGCGAAATGCCTGGCGGCGTGGAAGACGCTGGACGTGCTGGTGAACAACGCGGCCATGCGCAACTACCTGCCCGCGGCCGACGTCGGGCCCGAGGACTGGCAGGGCATCGTCGGGGTCAACCTGGCGGGCATGTCCAATTACTGCCGGGCCGCACTGCCTGCCTTGCGCGCCTCGGGCGCGGGCGCGATCGTGAACGTGTCGTCGTGTTACGCCGTCACCGGCCGCCGTGGCATGGCGCTGTACGACGCCACCAAGGCCGCGCAACTGGCGTTCACGCGCTCACTGGCCTTCGAGGAAGCGGCCCATGGCGTGCGGGCCAACGCGATCTGCCCCGGGTCGACCCTGACCGACTTCCACGTGGCCCGCGCGACGGTCGCCGGCAAGAGCGTCGAGCAATTGAAGGCCGAACGCAACACCACCTCCCTGATCGGGCGCTGGGCCAGTCCGGATGAGATCGCCTGGCCCATCGTCTGGCTGGCGTCGAGCGAAGCCTCGTTCATCACGGGCACGACGCTGATGGTCGACGGCGGCCTTCACATCATGTGAGGCCGCAGGAAGCATGACCAACGCCCAGATCAGCGCCCGTGTCCATTGCCTCCGGTACGAGGCGCGGGATGTCGTCAGCGTGGAACTCCTGCCGGCGCGGGAAGGCGAGACCTTCCCGCCACACGAGGCGGGCTCGCACATCGACCTGCACCTGGGCAATGGTCTGGTCCGAAGCTATTCGCTGCTCAATCCCGCCGGCGAGCCCGGACGCTACGTCATCGGCGTGCTCAGGGACCGGAAAAGCCGTGGCGGATCTGCTTTTGTGCACGAGCGCCTGCGCATCGGCGAGGTGGTCACCATCTCCGCACCGCGAAACCATTTCGCGCTGTGCGAATCGGCCGAGAAGTCGGTGTTGGTGGCAGGCGGTATCGGCATCACCCCCATCCTCGCGATGCTGCAGCGACTGGTCTCCCTCGGCCGCGAGGCAGACCTGATCTATTGCGCGCGCTCGCGCGCCGATGCCGCCTTCGTGTCGACGGTCGCCGCGCAGTCCTCGCCTTCGGTTCGTGTCCACTGGCATTTCGACGACGAGGCCGGGGGCCCACCCGACCTGCGCGCCTTGCTCTCGGTGCACGGGCCGCGGGCCCACTTCTATGCGTGCGGTCCGGGGCCGATGCTCGACGCCTTCCTGGGCGCCTGCGAGGCGCTGGGGTACGAGCATGTCCACATCGAGCGCTTTGCCGCCGTGGCGCAAGCGGTGGCTGTCGACAGCGGTGCGTTCACGCTGGAACTGCGCCAGAGCGGGCGCGAGATCCAGGTGCTGCCGGACGCCACCGTGCTCGACGCCATGCTGGACGCCGGTCTGTCGCCCGGCTTCAGTTGCCGTGAAGGCATCTGCGGCGCCTGCGAGACACGGGTGATCGATGGCGACGTGGATCACCGCGACAGCATCCTCACCGACAGCGAACGTGCCGCCAACAAGACGATGATGATCTGCGTGTCGCGCTGTCGTTCGCAGCGCCTGGTGCTCGACGCCTGAAGGCTCAGGCCAGGGGCAGCCCGTCCACGAACACCTTGAGTTCGTCGGGCTCGAAGGCGGTCCACTGCTCGTTGCTGGTGAGCGGCGTGGTCACCACCACGGCGGCGCGGTCGCCGGGCTGGTTGAGGTCGGCGAAGTTCACGGTCCAGTCGCGGTCCATCAGGGTGGCCTGCGCAAACGGGTGCTGACGCACCAGCCAGTGCAGGCGCGTGCTGCAGTGCGCCCACAAGGCCTCGCCGTTGGAAAGCAGAAAGTTGAAGCTGCCGAACCTGCGCACCTGCGGCAGCAACTCGCGCAGCGTCAGGGTGAGTTCATTCACGTCGGGCAGGCTGGCGTGCGATTTCGCCAGTTCCTGCATCAGCCAGCAGAAGGCCCGCTCGCTGTCGGTCGTGCCGACCGGGCGGAACAGGCTGTGCAGCGGCGGGTGGTAGTCCTTGAGATCGCCGTTGTGCGCAAACACCCATTGCCGCCCCCACAGTTGGCGCACGAAGGGGTGGGCGTTCTCCAGCGCCACCTCGCCGATGGTGGCCTTGCGCACGTGGGCAATGATGTTGCGGCTCTTGAGCGGGTAGCCCTGCAGAAACTCCGCCATGGGTGAATCGGCGGCGCTGGCGTGGTCCACGAACAGGCGCAGGCCCTTGCCCTCGAAGAAGGCGATGCCCCAGCCGTCGGCGTGGTGGTCGGTCTTGCCACCGCGCTGGCAGAAGCCGGTGAAGCTGAACGACGCGTCGGTGGGGGTGGCGCAGTTGAGGCCCAGGAGCTGACACATGAAGGCTATTTTGCCCCTTCAGCGGAAGGCGCCGCCCGCAGCTTGAGCGCCGCGACGATCGCCAGCGCACAAATCGCTGCCAGCAGGAGAAACGTCTCGTTGAATGCGTCCATGCGCTCGGCGCCGCTGGTCCCTTCGAGTTGTGCTCCATGCGCGGCCAGTCGCCACTCCAGCACGATGCCGCACAGGCTCACGCCGGCCGCGCCGCCGAGCATGCGCAGGAAGTTGATGACGCTCGCCCCTTGCGGAATGTGCATGCGGTCCAGCCCGCGCATGGCGCCGATGTTGAGCGAGGGCAGGATGAAACCGAGGCCGATGCGACCGAGCACCGCCCAGATCACGAGCAGCGGAATCACCTGCGCCGGTCGCTCCGGGCTCACGGTGACCATGAGCGCGAACGACGCCGCCAGCAACACCAGGCCAATGGTCACCAGCCGGTGCGTGGGCTGCCGGTCGGCCAGGCGGCCCACCACCGCAATGCACAAGGCCAGCACGATGCCGGCCGGCAGCAGGATGGTGCCCACATACGACGGCGACAGTCCCAGGCCCATCTGCATGTAGACCGGCAGCAGGTAGGTGGAGCCAAAGAGCGCGATGCCGTAGATGAAGGCGACGATGCTGCCCATGGCGAAGCGCCGGTCGGTGAAGAGCGAGAGGTTCATCAAGGGGTCGATGCCGTGCCCGCGGCTGCGCTTCTTCAGGGTGCGTCGCTGCAACCACACGAACACCAGCAGCAGCGCGGTTGCCGCGCCCAGCAGGGAGGCGGCCGCCAGTGCGGTGCCGCCGTGCAGTTCCACCAGACCATTGAGCAGGCACAGCGTGCCGGCGGTGGCCAGCATCAGGCCGCGCCAGTCGAGCGCGGCGCCGGTGCGGTTGGCCGCCACGCCGCCCGGCGCACTGGTGGGCACGTAGCGCTGCGCCAGCCAGAGCGAGAGCAGGCAGAACGGCACCACCATGAAGAAGATGGACCGCCACCCGAAGCCATCCACCAGCAAGCCGCCGATGCTGGGGCCAAGCGCCGGCGCGAGCACCACGCCCATGCCGAAGACGCCGCTCGCACGCCCTTGTTCGTTCGAATCGAAAGCCCGCAGGATGATGATGGCCGGGATCGGCTGCACCACACCGGCGGCCAGCCCTTCGACCACGCGCGCGGCCAGCACCAGGGTGTAGTGGTTGGCGAACCCGCCCACCACGCCGCCCACCAGCAGCAGCCACATGCAGCCCATGTAGGTGCGGCGGTAGCCGTAGCGCGATAGAAGCCAGGGCGTGGTGAGCATGGAGACCGTCATCGCCGCCATGAAGCCCGAGGACACCCACTGCGCGCGCTCCTGGCCGAGCGCGAAATGCTGGCTCAGGTCGGGGATCGCGACGTTGATGATGGTCGAGGACATGATGGAGGCGACGGTGCCCACCATCACCACGAACAGCAGCAGCCAGCGGTAACGCGGGCCGTGCCGCGCCTGCAGCGCGGGCAGGGCGTTGTCGCGCGCTTCAGCCACCGCCCGCTTCCATTGCCGCCGCCACGCAGTTCGCGCACAGGCAGGCCTGGCCGCGAGCGGCCTCGGGCATGCGGTCGAGCAGGCCGGGCGGGAAGGTGGCGCTCACGCACCAGCAGGGTGGCTGGGCCACGCCGGTCTCGCGCTCGAGTTCCATCGCGCAGCGGTTGTCGTTGCCGCAGAGCGGGCAGCGCGTGGGATCGAGGGCGGGCGATGGGGCCATGGGGGCTTTGAGGCTCGCATGCGGGCGCATGCGCCAGCCTATGTTAGTTTCAAAGCGGCATGTGCCACCGACCTTTCTCAACATCCGAACGCAACATGACGTCACCTTCATCCTGGCCCTGGACCCTGTTGTTCGCCGGCGTGGTCGTGGTCGCGCTGCTCACGGTGTCGGGCTGCACCGTGTGGCGCATCGGGAAGGCCGGCGATCTGGCCAAACAGAGCGAGCCGCTGCAGCACACACCGGCCAATCCGGCGCTGCGCATGCTGGTGGTGGGCGACAGCACGGCGGTGGGCACCGGGGCGAGCGCCCCGCAGAACAGCCTGGCCGGCCTGCTGGCGCGCGAGTACCCCAGGCTGCGCATCGACAACCGCGCTCGCGACGGCGCGAAGTTCGACGACGTGGCGTCACAGCTCGGTGGGTCCGATCGGTACGACCTCGTGCTGATCCAGGCCGGCGGCAACGACGTGATCCGCCTGCGCAACATGGACACCGTGGCCAGCGACATCGAGCGCGTGCTCACACTGGCCAAGGCGCGTGCGGACCGCGTGATCCTCATGCCGGCGGGCAACGTGGGCAACGCGCCCTTTTTCTATCCGCCGGTGTCCTGGACCATGAGTTCGCGCGCCCGAACGCTGCACGGCCTGGTGCGTGAGGCCGCCCAGCGCCATGGCGCCACGTACGTGAACCTGTACAAGGACAAGGCCAGCGATCCGTTTGCGCAACAGCCCGAGCTCAATGCGGCCGACGGGCTGCACCCGAGCGACCCGGGCTACCGCGTGTGGTTCACGGAATTGATGACCCAGGCGGCACTGGCGCCGGTGCTGGCGCCGGCACGCTGACGCCGGGCGTCGGACCTTCGCGACGATCGCGAAATAGGCGTCCGAGCGGTTGCTCCACCGCGTGGTGAAAGATCGCGCCAGCCACGTTGCAGGCCACCCAGGCCAGCACCACGCCCAGCGTTTGCACCCCCGGCTCGGCGCTGCCGTAGCGCGTAAACAGCGCGTTGACCACCAGAGCCACCGGGAAATTGAGCAGGAACACCGAGTACGAGATGCGGCCGAAGTAGGCCACTGCGCGCCCGCGTGGCCAGGTGTGGATCCAGCCGTGCAGTTGCGCCGCCGCAAGCACCACGCAAACCACCATCGCCAGGGCGATGCGGACGCGAAAATCCAGCGCGAGCGCGAGGAAGACCAGCGCCAGCAGGGCAGCCATCGGCCAGCGGCCCCGGCGCCATGCGCTCGCATCGCGCGTGGCCCAGCCGGTGAGCACCCCCATGCCGTAGGCACCGAAAAAATACAGGGCCCAGCTGTCCCAGCCGGCGTCCCGGTTGAAGTGAAACAGCGAGGCCAGCACCACCACCGCCACCAGCACCTGCGCCCAGGGGCCGCGCACGCCGCGCGTTGCCCACAGCAGCACCAGCAGCAGAGCGTAGAGCTGGAAGTCGATCGCCACGTACCACACGCCGGCCGAGAGCGAGTCCACGTCCATCAGCGTGTGCAGCAGCAGCGCGTGCCACACGAACTGCCAGAACCCGGGCGCGTCGGGCAGCGAATCGTGGGCCATCCACTGCCGGGCCAGCTCGGTGCAGACCACGGCCACCAGCAAGGCCGCGAGGTAGGGCAGCGCAATGCGCACATAGCGTTGCCAGAGCAGACGGCTCGGCGCTTCGGCCGTTGCCAGCACCCCCGCCGGCGCCAGGCTGCGGGCGGCCAGGAAGCCGGCCACCACCAGGAACACCTGCACCGCCAGGCGCGCGTCCTGGCTGAACCAGGCCACCAGACCGGGCGCGATGCGGTGCGTGAAGTCCGACATGGGGCCGTAGAAGGCCAGGTGGTGCAGCACGATGAACTGCGATGCCACGGCCTTGAAGGCATCGATCAGCATCAGGCGCGGTGGCGCGCCTGCGGGTGGGCTGGTCGGCAAAGTCGGGGACATGGGGGCCTGCGGGTTGGCGGTATGGTAGCGGCATGAACACCACTTCCACGCCCCCCGAAGGTCGCATCCTCGTCGAGGCGCGCGATCACGTCCTGCTGATGGGCATCGACCGGCCGGCCAAGCGCAACGGCTTCACGCCGCCGATGCTCCAGGCCCTGGCCGAGGCCTACACGCGGCTCGACGACGACCCAGCCTTGCGCGTGGGTGTGCTGCACGCCATGGGCGACCACTTCACCGGTGGGCTGGACCTGCCCACCTTCGCGCCCTACATGCAGCGCGGCGAGCGCGCCATCACGCCCGGCCTGGTGGACCCCACGGATGTGGGCCGAGCCGGCTACCGGCGGCGCAACAAGCCGGTGGTGGTGGCGGTCAAGGGAATCACCTACACCATCGGCATCGAGCTCATGCTGGCGGCCGACATCGGGGTGGTCGCCGACGACGGCCGCTTCTCGCAGCTCGAGGTGCAGCGCGGCATCATGGCCACGGGGGGTGCCACGCTGCGCATGGCCGAACGCTCCGGCCTGGGCAACGCCATGCTGCACCTGCTCACGGCCGACGTGTTCGACAGCGCCGAGGCCCTGCGCCTGAACTTCGTGCAGCGCGTGGTGCCGGCCGGCAACGAGCTGGACGAAGCCCTGCGCATCGCCAGCCAGATCGCGCTGCAGGCGCCCCTGGCGGTGGTGGCCACGCGACTGAACGCCCGCAAGGCGGTGGAAGACGGGCCCATGGCCGCTGCGGCCGAGTTCGAGGCCACCCAGCAGCGGCTGTCGCAGAGCGAGGACGCGCGCGAGGGTGTGCTGTCGTTCCAGGAGCGGCGCGCGGCGCGCTTCGCAGGCCGCTAGTCAGACCCCCGCCACCAGCCCGTCGCTGCGTGGATCCGACGCGCCCTCGATCACACCGTTGGCGTGGCGCACCAGCGCACCGGCGTGGCCCATGGTGTCGCTGAAGGCCTCGGGCAGCACGTCCACCACGTGGCCCGCCGCGCGCAGTTGCTCCACCAGCGCGGGGTCGAAGCGGTTTTCCAGCTTGAGCGTCGTGCTCTCGTCGCCCCAGGTGCGACCCAGCAGCCAGCGCGGTGCGCTCACCGCCTGCTGCAGCGGCTGGCCGAAGCGGGCGTATCGGGTGAACACGGCGGCCTGCGTCTGCGGCTGCCCCTCGCCACCCATGGTGCCGAAGGGCATGACGCGGCCGTCGTTGAAGAGCGCCATGGAGGGATTGAGCGTGTGAAAGGGCTTGAGCCCGGGCTGCAGGGTGTTGAGCGCCTTCGGGTCCAGCGAGAAGCTGGTGCCCCGGTTCTGCCAGCACACGCCGGTGTCCTGCAGCACGGTGCCGGAGCCGAACTCCCAGTACACGCTCTGGATGAAGCTCACTGCGCGGCCCTGCGCATCGACGGCGCCCATCCAGATGGTGTCGCCCGGTGCGGCCGGGTCTGGCCACGGCATGGCCCGGCGCGGATCGATCTGCGCGGCCAGCGCGTCAAGTGCGGCGGATGCCAGGAGGCCCTGTGGATCGGCCGGCAGGCGGCTGCGGTCGGTCACCACGCGCTCGCGCACGCGAAACGCGCGCTTGGTGGCTTCCACCAGGCCGTGCAGGTGCGCGAAGCCTTCGCCTTCGGTCACGCCCAGCCGATCGAACAGGCCAATGATCATGAGCGCGGCAAGACCCTGCGTGGGCGGCGGCAGGTTGTAGACCGTGCTGTCGTGCAGCGGGACCGCGAGCGGCTGGACGAGCTGCGCCCTGTAGGCCGCCAGGTCGCTGGCGCGCAGGGGACTGCCCACGCGTTCGAGTTCCGCGCCCATGCGCGCGGCCAGTTCGCCGCGGTAGAAATCGTCCAGTCCGCGCTCGGCCAGCGTGGCCAGGGTCGCGCCCAGCGCAGGCTGCTTCAGCACATGACCCAGGTGGGGCGGCTCGCCGTTGACCAGGTAGGTCTGCGCAAAACCGGGCGCGTCTTGCAGGCCGGCGAGTTTGTCGCGCGTGAGTTGCGCCTGGCTGGTGGTCACCACCACGCCGTCGCGCGCGTGGCGGATGCCGTCGGCCAGCAGACGCGAGCGTGGCAGCGGATCTCCCCAGGGCGCGGCGACTTCCAGCGCCTTCGACCAGCCACCGATGGTGCCGGCCACGGTGAGCGCGGCGGTGGGGCCGCGCGCAGGAATCGCGTCGAGCCCGGCGTAGAAGTCGCGCGAGGCGAGCGCGGCGGCCGGGCCGCAGGCGTCGATCGCCACCACGGGTTTCCCGGGATCGTGGATCAGCCAGAAGCCGTCGCCGCCGATGGCGTTCATGTGTGGGTAGACCACCGCGATCGCGGCGGCCGCCGCCACCATGGCCTCGACCGCGTTGCCGCCGTCGCGCAGCACGTCGCGCCCGGCCTGCGCGGCCAGGTGGTGTGGAGCGACCTGCATGCCGCCCAGGGAATTGAGGGTGTGGATCATGGGCTTGTCTTTTCTTTCAGGCGAGCAGACCGTAGAACATGCGCAGGGCGGTGAGTGCGAGGAAGGCCGCGAACACCTGACGCAGCCGCCGGGCATCGATGCGGTGCGCCAGACCTGCGCCCCAGCCGGTGGTGAGCAGGGTGGCCGGCACGATGATGGCCATGCCGAGCAGGTTCACATAGCCCAGGCTGAACGGTGGGCGCAACGGCACGTCGAGCCCGTTGAGCAGGAAGGCCACGGCGCCCGGCACACTGATGACCATGCCCAGCATGGCGCCCGTGCCCACGGCCGTGTGCATGGGCACGCGCAGCGCGTTGAGGATCGGCACACTGAGCGTGCCGCCGCCGATGCCCATGAGCGTGGACACGCCACCGATGCCGCTGCCGATGGCCGCTGTCCCCAGCGTGCCGGGCAGGCCGTCGCGCAGGGCAAAGCCGTCGCGCTTGAACGCCATGTTGACCGCCACCACCAGTGCCACCGAAGCGAACACGGCCGTGAGCGACAGACCGCTGAGAAAGCGGCTGGCCACCGAGCCCGCCAGGACGCCGATCACCACCCAGGGCATCAGGCGGCGGATCAGGTTCATGTCGAGGCTGCCGCGCTGGCGGTGCGCCCGGCTCGACAGGATGGAGGTGGGCACGATGGTCGCGAGCGACGTGCCCACGGTGACGTGCATGCGCACCGACTCGTCGATGCCCAGCAGCGTGAACAGGTGGTAGAGCACCGGCACGATGACGATGCCGCCGCCCACCCCGAGCAAGCCGGCGAGCACGCCCGCCACCAGGCCGGTGGCCAGCAGGGCCGTGGCCAGCCCCAGCAGCCAGAGGGCGCTGTACTGTTGGAAGAAGTCCATGGCGCTACCAGCCGATCGCCTTGGGCAGCCACAGCGCGATCTGCGGGAACAGGAACAGCAGCACGAGTGCCACGAACTGCAGGCCGATGAAAGGCACCACGCCCTTGTAGATGTCCTTGATGTTCACCTCGGGCGGCGCCACCCCCTTCAGATAGAACAGTGCCCAGCCGAAGGGTGGCGTGAGAAAGCTCGACTGGAGGTTCAGCGTGATCAGCATCGCCAGCCAGACCGGGTCGACACCGAGGTTGATGAGGATCGGCAGGAACAGCGGGACCGCGATGTAGCTGATCTCGATCCACTCGACGAAGAAGCCGAGCACGAAGATGATCAGCATCATGAACCAGACGGCGGTGTTGGTGCCGCCCGGCAGTGCCTCGAACATGCCGGCGATCAGGTCCTCGCCGTGCAGGCCGCGGAACGAGAGCGCGAACACCTGCGCGGTCATGAGGATGAACATCATGATGGCGGTGATCTTGCTGGTGTCCAGCGCCGTGGCCTTGAGCGTGGCCCAGGTGAAGCGGCCCGAGGACGCGGTGATCAGCACCGCGCCGACCGCGCCCATGCTGGCGGCCTCGGTGGGCGCGGCGATGCCGCCGACGATGGAGCCCAGCACGGCCACCACCAGCATCACCGGCGGCACCAGCACCTTGAAGAAGCGCACCCAGAGCTGGCGGCGCGACACCGCGTCGCGCTCGGCCACCGGGATCGGCGGCATGGTGCCCGGGCGCAGCCAGCCCATGATCACGAGGTAGACGATGTACACCGCAGCCAGCAACATGCCCGGGCCCACGGCGGCGGCGAACAGCGTGCCCACCGAGAGCTGCATGATGTCCGAGAGCAGGATGAGGATGAGGCTGGGCGGGATGATCTGCCCCAGCGTGCCGGAAGCGCAGATGACGCCGCAGGCCACGCTCTTGTCGTAACCGCGCCGGATCAACGTGGGCAGCGTGAGCAGGCCGAGTGTGATGATGGTCGCGCCCACGATGCCGGTGGTGGCGCCCATCAGCACGCCGAAGAGCACGATGCCGATCGCCATGCCGCCCTTCAGACCCCCCGCGAGGTGGCCCATCACATCCAGCAGGTCGTCGGCGAGCCGCGATTTCTCCAGCATCACGCCCATGAACACGAACAGCGGGATCGCCATCCACTGGTATCCGCTGACGATGCCGTAGAAGCGCGCCGGCAGCAGGTTGAACAGCGTCTCGCCGAAACCCAGCCAGCCGAACACGAAGCCGGTGACGGCCAGGCTGATCGCCACCGGGATGCCGATCATCAGCATCACGAAGAAGCCCACCAGCATGAACACCGCGTAGGTCGACATCTCAAACATGGCTCGACTCCGTGGCGGTCTGCAAGGGCGTGTCCAGCAATCGCAGCAGCTGCGCGAGCTGCTGCAGCACCAGCAAGCCATAGCCCAGCGGAATCAGCGCCTTCACCAGCCAGCGCAGCGGAATGCCGCCGGGATCGGGCGAGGCCTCGCTGATGGAGCGCGACTGCTCCACATAGCCGAGCGACAACCAGATGAATAGCAGGCTCACGGTGATCAGCAGCAGCGCCGAGATCACGTCGACCACGCGCTTGGTGCGCGGCGAGTAGCGGTTGTAGAACAGGTCCACGCGCACGTTTTCGCCGCGCTGCAGTGCGTGGGCCATGCCCAGCAGGATGAGGGCGGCGAGCAGGTGCCATTCAAGCTCCTGCGCCCACACCGAGCCGAAGCTGAAGGCGTAGCGCAGCAGCACGTTGGTGGCGACCAGCCCGATCATCACCAGCGCGATCCAGGCGGTGAGCCCGCCGATGCGGTCGATGGCCCCTTCGATGAGCGTGGCCAGCGGCCGCAATGCCTTCAGCATGTGTCTGTGCCCCGCTTCAGCCGCGAACCTTGAGGTGGTAGGCCTCTTCGCTGATCTCGCTCCAGCGGTCGTACTTGGCCTTGAAGGCGAAGTAGGAGTCGTGCACCTTCTTGGTCAGCGGGTCCTTGATGGCTTCGGTCAGCACCTTGTCGGTCTCGACCTTCAGCGCCTTGATCACGTCGTCGGGCAGCGGGCGCGCGATCACGCCCTGGTTCTTGACGAGGTCTTCCATGGCTTCGGAATTGGCCTTCTGGCACCAGCCTTCGCTGATCACATTGCACGCCGCCGAGGCGTTGCTCACGATGGCCTTCAGGTCGGGCGGCAGCTTGTCCCAGGCGGCCTTGTTGATCAGCAGTTCGGACACCGTGGACGACTCGTGCCAGCCGGTGGTGTAGTAGAACTTCGCGGCTTTCTGCAGGCCCAGGCGGCGGTCCTGGAACGGGCCCACGAATTCGGCCGCGTCGATCACGCCGCGCTCCAGCGCGGGGAAGATCTCGCCGCCGGGCAGCACCTTCACGTCGACACCGAGGTTGGCGTAGACCTTGCCGGCCAGGCCCGGGATGCGCATCTTCAGTCCCTTGAGATCGGCCACGGTCTTGATCTCTTTCTTGAACCAGCCCGTCATCTGCACGCCGGTGTTGCCGCAGGGCAGGGCGATCATGCCGAAGGGCGCGTAGACCTCGTTCCAAAGGTCGATGCCGCCGCCGTCGTACAGCCAGCCGTTCATGCCCTGGAAGTTCATGCCGAAGGGCACGGCGGTGAAGTACTGCGCGGCCGCGGTCTTGCCGGTCCAGAAGTAGGCGTTGGCGTGGTTCATCTCCACCGTGCCGGCGCGCACGGCGTCGAAGCCTTCGAAGGCGGGGATGAGCTCACCCGCGCCGAACACCTGGATGTTCAGGCGGCCGTCGGACATCTCGCGGATGCGCTTGGCCAGATCGGTGGCGCTGCCCGGTCCATCCATATAGAAGGGCGAGCCCTTGCCGTAGGCGCTGGTCATTTTCCAGTTGAACCGGGTGGCCGACTGGGCCTGCGCAAGCGCGGGGGCGCCGAGCACGCTGGTGGCGAGGGCGGCGCGGGAGAGGAACTGGCGGCGGATCAGGGACATGGCGGCACTCCTGTGAAGGGGGTTGGTGGAACGGGCTGCCGTTTGTAAGGCGACACCCCCGCCTGTTCGCAAGCGCCGTGCCATGCGCGGAAGCCGCGCAAGTCCTTGATTCACCTGGATTTCCGGCCGCTTGTGTCGAGATGCTTCCGTCTTGGTGCATGGCCATCACCGGGACCGTCCCTGCGTGTGGTGCCGAATGTTCAGTGAATCGCCGCTGAGGTGCCGTTTGTCAACTGGACGGCGTGATCGCACCGCGCATGGAAGCCATGTCCGCCCTCTGGCGGAGCCCCGGTGCACAAACGGTCGTTTCGCACGCTGCCGGTGCGCGCGCACCAATCCGGGCTTGGTCTACAGGCGCGCGCCGCCGCGCCGGTTCTTCACGCGGGTGAGCAGGGTCTTGCAATCGACCGAAAGGATCTCGGGGCGGTTGAAGATGTGGCGCCGCACGAAGGCCTCGAAGGTATCGGGGCTCTCGGTGAGTGCGTGCACGTGCAGGCTTTTCAGGTCGCTCATGATGTAGAGGCTCACCACCTCGGCGCAGTCGGCGAGTTCCTGCGCGATGCGCTCGATGGCTGCGGGCGCGACCACGATGTCGAGGAAAGTGGAGTTCACCTGCCCCAGCTTCTCGGGGTTGATCACCGCGGCGAACAACTCGATCACGCCGTTGGCCTGCAGGGTCTGCACACGGGCCCGCGCGTGCGCACGAGAAATGCCGAGCTGGCGGGCGATGTCGGCAAACGACGCGCGGCCGTCCTTCACCAGGATGTTGAGCAGCGCGCTGTCGAGCTTGCTCAGGGCGACGTCGGCGGCCTGGGGCGGGGGGTTCTGGTTCATGCAGCCTGCGAAGCAACCCCCGGGCCAACCCGGTCCGCCGCAGGGCGCGTGGGCCCTGCCGTTCATCGAACCGGTGACGCTGGCGAGACGCAGGAGGCTGGCGCCCGGGGCGCGGGAGGCGTACAAGGGACCCAGGAAACGGTATGAACGGTATGGCTCGTTTTTTCCATGGTCTCCCGCGCCTGCTGCTGGTATGCCTGATGGCACCGCTGGCGGTGCATGGCGCCTGCCTGGACGACCCCGCCCGCGCCCACGAGCTGCGCGTGCTCGACGAGGCCCAGGTCATCGATCTGATGGACCAGCACCCGGTGGTGGCTGCGCCGCAGAAGCTGCACCGCATCATGGCCAGCCTGATTGCGGCCTCGCCCCGGCTGCGCGACGGCCCGAGCATCCACCTGCTGGCGTACGACGACGGTGAGTTGAACGCCTACGCCGCAGACCACGGCCTGGTGATCCTCACCAGCGCCCTGTGGAGCGAGAAGCAGGCGCTGTCGGACGACGAGATCGCCGCCGTCATCGCGCACGAACTCGCGCACATCGAAGGGCGGGATTCGCTGGTGGAAGCCTGCGCCAACCTGCAGCGCCTGGGTGACCCGGCGCTGCGGATCGAAGACGTCCGCGAACGCATGGCCCTGGAGATGTTCAACCCCCGCTCACCGGCCGCCCGCGCGGCCCGCGAGGAATTGCACGCGCAGGAACACGCCGCCGATGTGCGCGGCATCGAACTGCTGCGCCTGGTGGATCGTGATCCGGCGGCCATGGTGAGCGTGCTCGCGAAGATCCACGGCACGGAGGCCACGGGGCTGAGTCTGCTGATGGGGTCGTCGCACCCGGATGTGAAGGAGCGGCTGACGAAGGCGTCCGAAGCGGCAGATGTCACTCGGCGCGGTCCAGACTCGCCAGCATCGCCTCACCCCATTCCCAAGGCCCACTGATCGTCAGCGTGACCATCGTCCAGTCGCCTTCCGTCTGCACCGACTGGTCCGCATCCCACGTACCCCCTTCGTCCAGTGGGCCGCGCGGGCCGGGGCTGTGTGCCTCGGCCCAAGCCAGCACGGCCTGCACTTCCTTCATCACCTCGGGCACCTGTGCCGCGCGCACACTGGCCATGGCGTCCCAGGTGCCGGTGCCTTCGCCGTCGTCGCTGGCGTCGAAGATCAGGTAGTGCAGGATCAGCCCGCCTTCAC
>SXGT01599023.1_pt1 | contig 20099 bp, 18 predicted proteins | sample 3176221 | NCBI WGS metagenome assembly SXGT01 (sample SAMN11356862, study PRJNA531348) | freshwater metagenome | isolation source: freshwater sample F1-120 | place: China: Fuxian Lake, Yuxi | collected 2017-12-25
GGGAAGCTGACGCTCTACCACTGAGCTACACCCGCGATCGCTTTGGGTTATCGAGGATGACATGACCCGAGCCCGCCGGGGGCGTCAAGCACTCAGGGTGGGGCCGCGTGCCAGGGCAGCTGTCGGCTCGATGATGGCTCCTCTGTCAGCTCAGCACAGTGCCGAGCTCCTGGCTCGAACCTTGCCGTCCGCGTCCGGATCTAGGAGGACGGAGCCTGATCGTTTTCCCTTCGACTCGGGTGCTAGCCGCTCCCTCAGCTCCTCCGGGTCGAGCGCTGCCAGCGGCGAGATTTCGAGCTCGCCGGAGACTTCCAGGCCGGCTTCCCGAGCCCAGCGGCGGTGCTCCTCAATGTAGAGCGCGTGGGCGCTCTCGATGGAGTCGACGCCCGTCTTGTTCTTGATGGGCGCGAATTCCTCCCGGCGAGCCACCTCGAGCGAAAGCGACTTGCGCGCCGAAGGGAGGGCGTCGAAGACGAAGGATTCGTACTTGATGCCGTCGACTTCAGTCGGTTTCCCTTCGGTATCGATCGTCGAAAGCTTTTTCTTTGCGAGGTGGTGGGGAAGCTGAATCGCACCCTCGGCCACTCTTTCGAAGAAGCCGAGGTCGAACATGTGAATCGCTATGCTTCCCGCCCAGTGAATGAGCTGTCCCGCGGAGTCCCGCGCTTCCGACTCGGCCCTGGAGAAGTCGCTGTACTCGATAACCCGGGTCTGACCGTCCTCGATTGCGACAACCCCCATCTTCTCCTCCGGTCCTGTCTTCGAGAGCACCTTGAGCGACATCTCGGAGCCTGAAAGAGCGTGGAGGCCCACGAAGATCGGATCCGCAATGCGGACCAGGATATTGTCCACCTGGAAGTAGAAGAGCTGCTCGATGCCACGTTTTTGAGCGTCGGCGAGTGCGCCACCCTGCTTGAAGGCAGCGTAGGATCCACCGTGGCCGTTGGGGCTCTGGAAGAGCCTGCCTTTTGACTGCAGGACCAGCTTGCCCGCGGTGTCCAGCGCGGGAAGCATCCGCTGCGGCAGAAACATGACGTCCCGGGGATCAAGACCGAAGAATCGATGACTTTCGAAGAACTTGCGTGTCTCCGCGTCATTGGCCTGGCTTGTCATGATGTACCATGGCAGGCTGGCACCCGAGCGCTCCCTGAGCCGAACGAGCTTCTCCGCATGGAGCTGAAAAATTGTCTTTCTCGACAGAGGGCCAGCGGGGAAACAGCCCTTCGGGCCCTCGAAGCCGAGCCGGCTTCCCTGCCCGCCGGCGACGAGGAACACGCCGACCTTGCCCTGCGTGATGAGCCTGTGCCCATGGGCTGCGGCCAGGGTGCGTGGAGTGCCTCGCGGTTCCTCTCCAAGGCGCACGACGGGAGCCGGCTCGCGTTGCCCTCGAAATGGAGCCTCGCCCCGGGTGGCGGCCAGCTCGGCAACCTCCCGAAGGTCGATCTCGCGCAACTCGGCTGCGAACGAGTCGCGCTCGGGATCGGTGAGATCATTCCAGAAGCGAAAGACGTGGTCCTGGCCGGCTCGAGCGAACGCTTGAAGCAGCTCCGAGGGGATATTTTTCGGCATGACAGAGATCTTGGGCATGGTTATCGGCTCCCCGGAGGGCGAGATCGAACGTCTCTTCCTCGGCTACAATGAACGAGTGAGAGTATCTGCCGGCTCCAGTGACGTGCCATGGAAAAAGAGGTGGACATGGACGTGATCGGCGCACGTGGGTCGCACGATTCTGATCACTGGAGAAAGGCGCTGACAGCGTTCGCGCTGTCCTTCATCTTTCCCGGCGCTGGTCATGTTTACGCGGGCTCCCTTCTTCGAGGGTGCCTCTGGTCGATAGCTTATCTATCCCTGGTCATTCCCGGGGCGATTTTACTCTACATCGGGCTCTCGTCGCCGGGGTCTGGAGTCCTTCTCGCCGTCGTGAGCCTTATCTTCGTTTTTCTGCTCCTTGGCGCGGTGGGTCCTGTCCGGGCCTCCCTCCGGGCGGCTCACGCGCCGCAGGCGTGCAAGCCTCTCTGGCTGCTCGAGGGCTACGCGGCTCTTGTCGCCCTGGGGCTCACGCTCGAGACTGGCTGGTTTTTTCGGAGCTGCTTTGTCGTGAAGGCGGTGAAAACTTACTGCCTTTCCCCGTTCGTCTCGCAGGCTGATCGCTTGACGGTGCTTCTGTCCCGTTACGTGCGACCCGTGCACGGCGATCTATTACTTTGCCAGCCGCGTGCGTCCATCACGGCATGCAACGCGTCCGAGCCCACTTCTCTCCTGAGGTTGGGGCTGGTCCTCGCAAGGGAAGGCGACACCATTTGCGCGAGGGGGGGAAAGCTCCTGGTCAACGGCCTTGACCTTGCGCTCCGTCGATCGGACCAGCGCCTCGAGCTCGAGAGAGCTGGACGTTTGGAGCGACGCAGGAGGTTTTTCGCACCTCTTCGCCTTGTTGGGAGATCGATTGGCGGGATTGCGGTCGACTTGCCACCGACAGCACTCGAGGCCCCTCTGCAATGGGGTGGACCGGACTGGGGGCCTTACGTCGTGCCGCAGAGGCGTTACTACATGCTGCTCGATGAGGGCGATTGCTCGCCAGTATCGGAGCGCCATCAAGGTGTCTTTGTCCAGAAGTCGGACATCGCGGGCCGTGCCATCGACTGATACCGGGCTGACACGTCGCGTAATCCATGGTCGTTTGCCGGATGTGAAGTCGCCCTGTACTCTTCTCCGACTCATGGGTGGCCGCGCCTCGAAGAGAGCTCAGGCCGAGAAAGCGGAGAGAAGAGCTTGGAAAAAGAACCCACAAAGAAAAGGCGCCCATCCAAGGGCAAGGCCCAGACGGGGCAGCAGAGCGACGAATTTGGAGCCACGCAGGGGCAGGCCGTGCGATTTCTCCTCAACGTTATCAATGCCACAATTTACTCAAGCGGCGAGGATTATCCCGGAGCACTGGAGGAGTTCTTTCCCCAGGTCCAGGCTCTCGGGCACCTCATCGGGGCAAGAAACCTCGACGAGGTCAGCGAGTTTCTTCGCCGCCGCAGCCACTGGTGGTGAGCGCATGCCTCCGCTACCTGCGGATAATCTGGGTTAATGCCTCGAGGATCACGCACTTGTCGACTCGCTCCCAGGACAGGCTCGCGGTGAGGATCTCCCTGAAAAGCTCATCGGTGAGTTGGGCCCGGGCACGGAGCGCCTGAAGGATTGCGGCGATGCGCAAATCGGGCTCGTCGGCGCCAGGAAAGCTCAAGAGCTCGCGCGGACTGCAGCTTGTGACTGCGCGCAGCTCCTGGCAAGTATCTCCGAGCCCGGCCGCGCTTTTCTCCGCGGTCAGGCCTTGCTCCAGTGCGTACTGGACGCGCTGGCTTGCTTCCGCGTCGACGTCAGGGTACGCCGTGTACTTTCCCACGATCTTGCCCAGGCAAATGGACACGTCCAGCAAGATGCGCCGTGCTCGTTCTTTGAGTTGGGGGTTCTGTGTTTCCATGCTGAACCGAATCCTGGGGCAGGGTCCAAGTGTCCCGCCTGAAATCCGGGTTGGCAAGATGTGTCTTGCACCGAGCTTCGTTGACTTTGCCAGGCTCGCGTGCTACCCCTTGGCAGTCCTCCCAGGAGCGCCACGAGCACCTCTTGACCCACTTCCCCGAACTGATAACAGGCTTGATCTACGGCTTCTGGCATGCGTTCGAATCCGATCACCTCACGGCGATCACGCACTTTGTTAGCATGGATCCCCGGCCTTGCCGTGCTGCGATCTTCGGTTTCCGCTGGGGGATTGGGCACACGATTACGGTCTTCCTCATTTCTTCCATCGTGATTCTGTTGCAGATCCAGCTGAAGGAAGGGGGGTTCTGGGAACGAGGGGCCGAGGTAACAGTGGGTGTCTCGCTCATCGGCCTCGGGGTCTGGAGGCTGATTCTGCTCTCGAGGAGACCGCACCGCCACGCGCATTCGCATGGCGGGTTGGTGCACGAACATCAGCACACGCACGAGCCTGGCTCGGGCCATGTGCACCGACACGCGCCCACATTCACGGGGCTGCTCCATGGGGCGGCAGGCACCGCAGGCGTGCTCGCGATCGTGCCCGTCTCCGTCATGCCCTCGAAGCTGCTCGCTTTCGGCTATATTCTGCTCTTTTGCGTCGGAACGACGGGTGGCATGGCCGCCTATGGCTGGTGCGCCGGCCACCTCTACCAGAAGACGGGCGCGCTGTGGAAAAGAGGCTTTGCCGCGCTGGTTGGCCTGACGGCAGTCGCAGGAATGGCCCTGGGAGTGGTCTGGATCTGGAACAGCGTCAGCGGGCAGTGAGTCCGGCCTCGAACGCGCCTTGCTCGCCGAGGTGCCGCGCGAGTGCCTGGGTCACCACTTCCAATCTTGGTCTCGCTTCGCGAACAAGGTCACGGGGGCCTGCGAGAATCACCTCGTGGTAGGCCCTCGGCAGCAATGCATCCGCGGGGATCCTTCCGGTGAGCAACTCGACCTCCCGGGGCAGGCTCTCCCCGAGCAGCCTCCGCAAGGAGCGGTAGGCCCTCTCGTGACCTCCTCCCCGGGGGGCCCTGTTGAACAGATAAAAGAGGACCGGAGCCTCGACGGCTGCCTCGAGGCCGCCTGGAACGAGCAGCCCCGGACGATCGAAGAGGTCGTAGGGATCGACCAGGATGAAGTCGATCGGTCGGCAATCGCGCCACAGGCCAAGGACGTCTTCTCCGCTCGGGGAGTCGAGCCGCTGTGCTTCGCGGATCTCACTCCAGGCCGCGGCTCTCGCGGGATCGAGGTCGAACACGCGCAGCAGAGGATCCACTCCGAGCGCGATGGCCGCATCTCGAACCAGCAACGCCGTCGAAGCGATCCGCCCCTCAGTCGTGTACGGTTGCTGGGCGACCTTGAACTCGAGCGCAGGCACGGCCGCGATGCGCTCTCTCGCGGCGTCGACAAGCGGATACGTGGGCCTTCCAGCGAATGGGTCAAGATATCGGAAGACACCACTCTCCCTGTTCGAAATCACAGTCGCAACGGTGACGATCGCCCAGGCGCCCTTGAGGACGTCGCCCCAGTTGCCGGGCTCGTAAAGGAGACCGAGCCCGGAATTCACGCCGGGGTCTTGGACTTTCCATCGCCAGGAGCCTCTGTCTGGACCGGACATACTTCGAGTATCGTATCACCTGGTGCGCACGGCGGAGGAGGAGGTACGATTCGAAAAGAGAGGATCCTGATGAGAATTTGCTCGAACCCAGACTCGTCGCGGGGGAGGAAGGCCTCGCCCGCACTGGGCGCCTGGCGGCGTTCAGCCCCTCCTCGGCGCTCGATGAGCGTTGGGGGCTTCCGGCGCCGATGGTGGGGGATCCCTGGTCACGATGTCCCAATCATGGCCGCGCGGAGGGTATTTGCCATGACCTGGCTTGTGTGGGCGTTGTCGATGCCAGGGGTTATTTCCTCGGAGACGCCCTTTGAGGCGGGGGCGGCGAGGATGGATATCACCCCACCCCAGGGCCTCCCCATGTGGGGTTATGCCGTGCGCAAGGAGAGCCCGTGCCAGGGCCTGCTCGATCCACTGACAGCGACTGCCGTGGTGATTCGCGCGGGCAACGATCGACTGGCGATCGTTGGCCTCGATCTTGGCCGTTCTCCAGCCCGCGAGACATTGAGACGAATTCGTGAAGGGGTGAAGCAGAAGACCGGGATCGACCGGGTGCTTCTGGTTGCCTCGCACACTCACCACGGGCCCTGTCTCGAGCTTGAAAAGGAGACGCTCGAGGCGCACCAGCCCTCTGCGAAATACGTCCAGGACCTCCGTGAGAAGCTTGTGTCGGTGATTGTCGCCGCTGGCTCCGCATTGCGGCCGGCCCGAATCGCTGTCGGGCACGAAGACGTGGCGATGAACCGCAACCGCCATTCGCGCATCGACCCAAAGCCCGTCGACCGCCGGCTCACGGTGGTCCGACTGGAAGGCGAGGACTTGAAACCCATCGCGACACTCGTGAACTACGCGGCGCACCCCACGACTCGAGAGGCCATCGTGCTCAAGTGGTCCGCTGATTTTCCTGCCGGGCTGCGAATCCGAGTTGAAAAAGAAATGGGCGGCCTTTGCGTCTTTCTCCAGGGTGCTTGCGGAGACCTTGAGACGGACCTCCGTGGGCTCGACACGATTTCTTATGGCGAGGTGCTGGGCGATGAGGTGGTACGCATCGCGCGGTCGATTCATCCCGCCGTGCCACCCAAGCCCTCCATTGCATGGCGCGAGGAGGAGTTTCGGTTCCAGAGTCGAATCGAGCTGTCGGATTCCATCACGTACCTCAAGTACTGCGCGGCGTTCTTCAAGGATCTGGTTGACGCCTTTGTGGAGGAATACAGGGAAGGTGTGCGGCCAAGTATTTGTGTCGCGGTCCTGAACGGTGAGGTCGGGATTGTCTCGGTTTCTGGCGAGCTTTTCTCAAACCATGCTGTGCGGCTAAGGGAGCGGGCGCGGAGGTCCGAGCTCCTTGTTCTTGGATTCACGAACGGTTACCACCAGTATTTTCCGACTCTTGAGGCCGTCACGGAGGGCGGTTACGGCGCAGGTCCTGACGTCTCGCCGGTGGCGATTGGCGCCGGCGAGCGCATGATGAATCGTGCATGGACCCATCTTGACGAAATGAAATAAGTGGGGAAAGTCTCCGTGGCCAAGTAGAAGAGAAGGCCAGTACGCCACCCCCCTGGGATTGTCCCCCTGGAATGAAAAGCATGATCAATGAGCTCCTGGATCTGGTGGGAATGGAGAGGCGCGAGGACGAATGGCTGGCCCCACATGCCATGCGATCGAGCCAGAGCCGTGGACGTGCCTACCCGGAGCCAGCATCCCGGTTCCGCACCTGTTTTCAGAGGGATCGCGACCGAATTGTCCATTCGACTGCGTTCCGGCGTCTCGAGTACAAGACGCAGGTCTTCGTAAACCACGAGGGTGACCACTACCGGACACGTCTCACGCACACGCTCGAGGTCGCGCAGATCTCGCAGTCGATTGCGAGGGTGCTGCGGTTGAACGAGGATCTTGTCGAGGCGATCGCTCTGAGCCACGATCTGGGCCACTCGCCATTCGGTCACGCCGGAGAGGAGGCCCTCGACGAGCTCTTGCGAGACGAGGGCGGATTCAACCACAACCGTCAAAGTCTGCGGGTCGTCGAGCACCTCGAGAAGCGCTACCCGGAGTTTGATGGGCTCAACCTCTCCTGGGAGATCCGTGAGTCCATCGCGAAACATGGTGATCACTTCACGAAGCCACTTGAGAAGCGCCTGAATAATGAGTTTGACGGCTCCCTTCAGCCGCTCCTTGAGGCGCAGCTTGCCGACATTGCGGACTCGCTCGCCTATGACAACCACGACATCGACGACGGTCTGCGTTCAAACTTCATCACCCTCGAGGCGCTCCGAACCGTCAGGCTGTGGGCGGAGGCGGAAAGGGAGGTCGTGGAGGCCCATCCACCCATGGATCCGAAGACGCTCGTGGCGAGGACGATCTCGCATCTCATTGATCGGCAGGTGACCGACCTGATCGAGACAACGCACCGTCGGCTGTCAGACGGTGCCATCGGCGACGTTTCGGATGTCAGGAAGCACCCGGCCAAATTGGTGGGATTCAGCACGTCCATGGCGGCCCTGAAGCGGGAAATGGAGGCCTTCCTCCGAAAAAACCTCTACGAGCACCACCGTACGCTCAAGATGGCCGAGAAGGCCAAGCGGTTCATACGCGAAGTCTTTGGCGAGTACTCCCGCAATCCGCGTATGTTGCCGCCGGCCTTCCAGTCGAGGATGGACTCGGACGGCAAGGCGAGAGTCATCTGCGACTATGTGGCTGGAATGACGGATAGATTTTGTCAGGACGAGTACAAGCGCCTCTTTCACCCCTTCGAAAGGGTCTGATGACGGATCCCAACTCCCCCCAGGATGCCATGTCGCCTGTCACCTCGCCGGCCTCCAGCAGAGCTGCAAGTAATGGCTCCGAGCAACCGCCGGCGGCCGCCCTGGCCGGGGCGCCTGGAACAACCCGCGCCAGGGAGTCCGGCACCGCTGGAGTCGGTTTGCGCCGGCTGGTGCATCTGGGTCCGCTCACCCGGCACGCTCACGATCGGCTCTCCATCTTTGCCGTCCGAGGAATATTTGTCCTCGCGGCGGCTGGCCTGGGGCTTGCTGGAGGGCGTGTGCTCTCCGAGATTACCGGGCGGGAGGAGCTCGATGACCCCTTCGTCTCGATACTGGTCGCCTGCGGCATGGCCTTTTGCATCATCGGTGTCGAAATGCTCTTCTCGAGGAGCCCGATCCGGACTCTCTCGGCGATCACGTTCGGCCTCCTGATCGGGCTCTCGCTCTCGCTGGTCTTTCAGTACGTGGTCGAGTTCATCGTCACCAGCGTGATGAGCTGGGACTTCCGCGTGAACCACCCCAGGGAGCAAGAGAAGCTCATCTCGTTTCTGAAGATCCTCTCGACAACGATCTTCTGCTATTACGGGGTCACCAACCTGATACGTACCCAGGATGACTTCAAGTTCATCATTCCGTACGTCGAGTTTCGCAAGGGGCTGAAGGGCCAGGCGCCCCTCGTTCTCGACACCAGCGTCTTTGTCGACGGTCGGATTCTTGGGATCCTTGCCACGGGCATTTTTGACCAGCGGATGATCGCCCCCAAGTTCGTCCTGGCCGAGCTTCAGACGATCGCGGACTCTGCCGATCGATCCCTCCGGGAACGCGGCCGCCGGGGTCTCGATATCCTTCACGAGATCGAACGGTCGTACCATGTCGAACTCCTCGATCACCCGGTTTCGGCGGGACAGGCGGTCGATGATGCCCTCGTCAGCGTGGCGGCTTTGTTGGATGGCAAGCTCGTCACGACGGACTTCAACCTTGAAAAAATCGCTCGCTTGCAAGGGATCGGCGTCATCAACATCAACGATCTCGCGACTGCCCTGAAGCCCGTGGTGGTGCCGGGCGAATGGATGACAGTGCGTCTGTTGCGAGAGGGAGACGACAAGGGCCAGGCGGTGGGCTTTCTCAGGGACGGCACGATGGTCGTGGTGGAGGGCGCCCGGGCAAAGATCGGCCAGGAAGTCCAGATCGAGGTGACGAGCGCCCTGCAGACAAGCGCGGGCAAGATGGTCTTTGGCAAGCTTCGACGGAGCCCCAAGGATTCCGGTGAGGCATGAGGGACTTCGCGGTGATTCTGGCTGCGGCGGGCGCCGGGCGGCGTTTCGGGGCGCGCAAACAGCTCCTCGAGCTTCTTGGGAGGCCGATGATTCACCACTCGCTCGACGTTTTCGCCTCCGTGTACGACGTGCTGCAGATCGTCCTCGTGATGGCTCCGGAAGACCTGGAGGGTGGCGCACGGATCGTCGCATCCTGGAGGGCTTCCTCTGGCCAGCACTCCTCTCGTGACGATTTGATCATGACCTTGGTTGCCGGCGGCGCTCGCAGGCAAGACAGTGTACGACGCGGCCTCGATCGGATCTCCTCCTCGGCCAAGTATGTTCTTGTCCATGACGCGGCGCGGCCTCTACTCACCCGGGAAGAAGTGGGGCGGATGGTTGAGGCCACTCGCAGGGAGGGCGCCTCGGTGCTTGGCACGCCGGCCCTTGACAGCGTGAAACGAGTGGTGGACGGGGAGATTGTGGAGGAACTGGCGAGGGATCAGGTTTGGCTGGTGCAGACGCCGCAGTCAGCGGTGGTTGAAACGTTACGCCGGGCCTACGATGCGGCGGGGGATACGGAGATGACGGACGAGGCCTCGGCGCTCAGGCGGATCGGTGTGCGTGTGGCCCTCGTCGAGGGCTCCCGGGAGAACCTCAAGATCACGAAGCGCGGCGACGAGGCCCTGGCGGAAGCGATCCTCAGGGCACGACGCGAGAGCGGACCGGCCACTTGTTCGATACAATCGGGGCCCATGTACCGAACAGGACTTGGCTACGACAATCATCGCCTGGTGACTGGCCGCAGTTTTTGGCTGGGAGGCGTCCAGATTCCAGCGCCGGTCGGTGAGGACGCGCACTCCGATGGCGACGTCCTCATCCACGCGCTTTGTGACGCTCTCTACGGCGCAGCGGGCCGGGGGGACATCGGCGAGCACTTCGCTGATACCGACGAGCGGTGGAAGGATCGCCCAAGCGCCCACTTCCTCGAGCACGCAGCCTGCACCGCAAGGAATGCCGGCTATCGGCTCCTGAATATTGACGCGACGGTGCTCCTTGAAAAAATCAAGCTTTCGCCTCACAAGCGCCAGGTCTCGGAGCACCTGCGCGGTCTCCTGAAGCCCTTCTGGGATCTGCCCGAGGACGCGGTGAGCATCAAGGCCAAGACGAAGGAACGCTGTGACTCGGTGGGCCGGGGCGAAGCCGTGGAAGCCTTCGTGACCGTGCTCCTCGAGCGACTGGACGTCCCCGTCGAGAAAGTGAAATAGATCACGCCATGCCTCTCCAGCTTTACAACACGCTCACAAGGAAGAAAGAGCTCTTCGAGCCCCTCGAACCCGGCCGCGTCCGCATGTACAACTGTGGTCCCACGGTTTACAGCTTCGCACACATTGGTAACTTCGCCTCCTTTCTGCTCGCTGACCTTCTGCGGCGACACCTCGAGTATTCGGGCCTCGAGGTGCTCCAGATCATGAACATCACGGACGTCGGGCATCTCACCCAGGACAACGTGGCCGATGCGCAGGGCGAGGACAAGCTCGAGAAAAAGGCCCGGGAAGAGAAAAAAGATCCGTGGGAGATCGCACGCTTCTACGAGGATGCCTTTCACGCTGACCGAAAGCTACTCAACATTCGAGACGCGCACCGATATCCCCGCGCCACCGAGCATGTGCCCGAGATGATCACGATGATCGAGGAGCTCCTTGCGGCAGGGCTCGCATACGAGGCTGGAGGGCAGGTCTACTTCGAGATCGCGAAGTTTCCGAGGTACGGGATCCTGAGCGGCAATTCGACCGAGGAGCTCATGGCGGGCGAGAGCGGGCGCGTGGAGTCGGACCCGTCGAAGCGCCATCCGCTTGACTTCACCCTCTGGAAGCGTGATCCAAAGCACCTCATGCAGTGGGACAGCCCGTTTGGTCGCGGATTCCCCGGCTGGCATATCGAATGCTCGGCCCTGAGTCGGAAGTCCCTCGGCGAGGTCTTCGACATTCACACGGGAGGCGAGGACAACATCTTTCCTCACCATGACTGTGAGATTGCGCAGTCATCGGGCGGCAAGGACCAAATCTGCGCTCGCCACTGGCTCCACCGCAGGTACATCTTGATCGATGGGAAGAAGATGTCGAAGTCGCTTGGCAATATCTACACGGTTGGAGACCTTGTCCAGAAGGGCTACACGCCGAGGGAGATTCGTTTCAACCTCCTCATCGGTCACTATCGAGCCAACTCGAACTTCACGTTTCAAGGTCTCGACTCGGCGCGAGAGACCATCCGCTACCTCCGCGAATTTCGCCGGAACATGCTGGAACTTCCAGCTCGCGTGACGCCAGCGGAGGAGATCCAGACGGTAGCGTCTCTCTCACAGGAGAGGGACAGGGGCTTTCGGGCCGGGCTCGACGACGATCTCAACATTTCAGCCTCACTCGCGGAGCTGCACGCTTTCGTGAGCGAGGCTTACAAGTTGGCAACGACGGAGGAATCCGGGCGCCTCGCCGTGGCTCGCCTCGACGCCTGGGACCAGGTCCTTGGCGTGCTCGGCGAACGGGATGGCTCCCCGGATGCTTCGGAGACCACCGCAAGGGTTGGGAAAAGTAACTGGACAGCCGCCGAGGTGGACCGCCTGGTTGGGGAGCGGAACGAGGCGCGCGCCCGGAAGGACTTCAAGGAGTCGGATCGAATCCGCGACGTCTTGAAGGCCGCGGGAATCGTGATCAAGGACAGTCCGCAAGGCACGCGCTGGCATGCGGAGGGTTGAGGAGGAGGGTTGAGGCGGAGGACTGACCGGTGGGTCAGAAGGCTCGCGCAACCCCTTGACGAGGAGAGTCGGTGCGGCGAGAGTGCCAACTTTGATGGCAGGGGGGGGGCCGGCCTGCTCCCCTCGAAGCGGGCCAAGGATAAAGTCACACCGATGAAGGTAGAGCTCAAGGACCGGACGTTTGGTGAGTTGGTGGGGCAGAGTTTCTCCTTGGCCGTGTCGCATTTCTACAAGCTCTTTGCGATGGTCTATCTCTTCAACCTTCCCGTCTGGGTGCTGAAATACTGGATCACCACGGCGGGGAACCAGGCCGCGACTCCGGAGCAGGTGGTCCTCGTGGCAACGGTCGGCAGCCTGCTATTCCTGTTCATTAGCCTGATAGTCACCCCCCTTGCGAGCGGGGCCTGCACGCTCCTGGTGGCATCGAGCTTCACGGACGATAATCCCACGGTGCTCGATTGTCTGCGCCTTGCCTTCAGCAGGTTTGGCCAGCTGCTGGGGGCTGCGATGATGACGGGGCTTGTAGTTGGCCTCGGGGCGATGCTGTTCGTGGTCCCGGGGTTCGTCTTCATGACCTGGTACTTCGTCACGACCCCTGCGTTGATGGTCGAGAGACTGGGAGTTCAACTGGCCATGGCCCGCAGCAAGCACCTCACGGACGGGAACCGCTGGAGCGTTCTGGGCTTCTTTCTTGTGACCACTTTCATCGTGATGGTGGTCTATGGAGCCACGAAGGCAGTGGTGGAGGATCACATCAGTAACCCTCTTCTATCCCTGGTTCTACAGTCCGTGATTGGCGCTGCGATTGACGCTTTGGGTGTCGTTGCTCCGGTCGTTTATTACTTCAATATCCGCGTGAGGAAAGAGGCCTTCGACGTCGAGGCCTTGAGTCAGATTGTCGAGGCCATCGGAGAGAGAGGCGCGGCTCGGAAGTGATCGCGTCCTGGGTCCTCGCCCTCGGATCTCTCGGCGAGGCTGTCAACGTCAGCCCCGAGGCGGTGGATCGGGCTGTCCGGGAGGTCCTTTCAGACCCGGCCTACGCCGAGGCGTTGAAAGCGCGCAGTGGGGCAATGGAGGAGATGCTGCGCTGGCTCTCGAGAGCCGTCCCGCGCCTGATCGGCTGGATTCTGGAGACGGCCGTGGAGCTTCATGAGGCTGCCCCCGCGGTTTTTTGGCTGACATTCCTTGCGCTCAGCGTCCTCCTGTTCCTTCTTGTGATGCACATTGGGTGGACTCTCACGGTTGCTTTCAGGCGGTCTCCCGGAACAGGTGCGGGAGCGGGAGATCCTGAAGCCCGGCGGGAGCGGACGAGGCAATCCGTCGAGATTCTCGATGAGGCCAGGCGGCTGGCAATCGAGGGCCGTATGCGTGAGGCACTCCATGGGCTCCTCCTGTCGGTGCTGGCCCTCGTGGAAGAGCGAAGGATCCTCCGGATCGCCCGCGGCTGGACCCACCGTGAGATTGCATCCAGGCTTCGAGTTCCCGATCCCCTCAAGGAGGACTTGCGGGAGCTTCACGGGACGATCGAGCGCGTGTGGTACGGCAATGCGAAAGCGACGTCGGACGATTTTGAACGCTGTGACGCGGCTGCCCGGCGCCTGACTTCGGGCCTGCTGGCACCCGGCTCGCCCGAGGTGCCGCCGTGAGTCCACCGCGGCCGATAGCTCCTGGGACGGGCGAGGTCCTCGTCTCGGACGAGGCCCTGGAGGCCCGGAGGGTTCAGCGGAGGCTTGTCCTGACACTCGCAGCGGCTTCCGTCGTTGCCCTCGCCATCTCATTCCTCCTGAACGCCTGGAGCGAGAAGGATCAGCTCGGCACGGATGTGCGCTCCTCCTTCAGCGTGAGGGGTGACGGCTACAGGGCCACGCGGGATGTGCTTGAAAAGCTGGGCTTTCGTACCCTGCGGCACCGGAAGTCCTATGGCCAGCTCCCGCCGCCGGAAAGCTCGGTCCTTCTCATCATCGATCCGCTTCCGGATTTTCTCCTCGAGAAGACTCGGCAGACAGTTGTGGATGCCGCGCAGATTCGAGAGCTCGAAACATGGGTAAAGCGAGGCGGCCGCCTCGTGGTTGCGCCACCCGGCCAGGCGGTGTTTCATGCGTTTGGTTATGGTGTGAGCCCGTCGCCGCCGGTGCGAGCGGGGGAGGGCCGACTCGAAAGTCTCGTCGGGAACCACGTGGTTGCGCGGCTTCTCAAGGAGCGATGGCCAGAGTTCGAACGTGGTCCTCCCTGGGGGCCCGTTGCGGGCGAGGGTGAGCTCGGAGGCTTCGGCGGATCCTGGCGGGCTCTGCCAGAAGCCCGGGAGCCGATTGTCTCGCCCTTCCTCTCCCGCGCTGGAGCGAAAACGATCCTTGATCTTGACTCCATCCTGGGTCGGCTGCAGGAGGAGGGACGCGGCGCTCTCGAGATGGACTTTCTTTCGAGCGAGCTCCGGGCGGAATGGGAGCCTGTGGTTCGACTGGGGGAGAGAGTCTGTGTTGCCTCCACCTCGATCGGGGAGGGCAAGGTGTATCTTTTCTCCTCGGCCTATCCGTTCGCCAACGTCGCCCTTGCCGAGGCAGGCACCGCACCCACCACGGTCGCCGTGTTGAGCTTGGCCACGGACGGCGGGAAGAGGATCGTCGCCTTCGATGAGTACTCACACGGCCTGTGGGCTCGTAGAGGGTTCCTGGGTTGGGTCTTCTCGACGACCCTCATCTATCCCGTGGCGGCGGTGCTCCTCGGCATCCTCGTCCTTTTGTGGCAAGGTGCCGTGCGGCCGGGAGCGGTGCGGGAGGATCGCGTGGCTCCACGTCGCGCCAAGGAAGAATTCGTGGTGAGCCTGGCAGACATTCTCCTGCGCGCACGGCGCTACACAGCCGCTCGTGACTTGCTTGTCGAGGCCTTCGAAGCCCGGCAGGGCGTCTGGGCGCACCGAATCGCAGACTTGAAGGCCGAAGCCGTGGGCTCGAGGAGCTTCGGCGCGGCCGATCTCGAACGTTTCTCGGAAGCGGTGGAAAAGATCAAGTGCCAGATCCAGCTCGGATCGGGCGGGAAGACAATGACAAGCCGAAAGAACGCAACATGACCATCATCTCCGATCTGCACGCATCGCTTCGCAGCGAGGTGTCGAAGGTCCTCGTGGGGCAGGACGAGGCTCTCCGGCTGGTGCTGCTTGCCCTCGTTTGTGAAGGGCACGTGCTCCTCGAAGGCGTGCCTGGCATTGCGAAGACCACGCTGGTGCGGACCCTGGGTGCTGCCCTTGGGCTCACCTTCAAGCGAGTTCAATTCACTCCGGACCTCATGCCCGCCGACATTCTCGGCACGCAGATTTTCAGCTTTCAGGAGTCGCGGTTTCACGTTGTCGAGGGCCCCATTTTCACGAATCTCCTCCTGGCGGATGAAATCAACAGGGCCCCTGCGAAGACTCAGTCCGCTCTCCTTGAGGCCATGCAGGAACGACAGGTGAGCCTCGAGGGTGAGCGCAGGATCTTGCCGCAGCCCTTCCTGGTCCTGGCCACGCAAAACCCGGTCGAGTACGAAGGCACTTATCCGCTACCGGAGGCGCAGCTTGACCGATTCCTCTTCAAGATCGTGCTCGGCTACCCCACCGCGGATGAGGAGATTCGGGTCCTCGAGCAGCACCGCGGGGATACTGCCGGCTTCATGGCTCTCCTCGCATCGGTCGAGCGCGTGGCCGACGCCGAAAGCCTCAGGCAGGCCAAGGAGGAGGCCATGCGAGTCGATGTGCGACCGGAGATCGTGAGGTACCTGGTCGAGATGGTGCGAAGGACACGGAGCGAGGTGCGGATTCAGCTAGGTGGGAGCCCGCGGGCCTCGCTTCTGCTGCAAGTGGCGGCCCGGGCCCAGGCCGCGCTCGAGGGGCGGGACTATGTAATCCCCGACGATATCAAGCAGCTCTTCGTGCCCGTCCTGCGCCACAGAGTCCTTCTCACGGCGTCTGCCGAAGTGGAAGGCGCCGGCCCCGATGAAATTCTTCGCGGAGTGGCCGATGCCGTCCCCGTCCCGCGTTGATCTGGCGGCAGGAACCGCGAGGCGCAGGGCCGTGCCCCATTGTCGCCTTGTGAGGCTGTTGGGGGGGCTCGTCGTCGCCTCGGCTCTCGTGCCGATCTTTCCGTCTCTCGGCGCCCTTTGGGTCGGTGCCTTGATCTTGATCACCCTCCTCGTCGTCACGGATTTTCTCCTTCGGCCTCACCGTGGCGCGGTTACGGTGGTGCGAGAAGTGCGTCCGATTCAGCACGTTGGCCGAAAGTCCTCCTACTTGCTGCGGGTGCGTAACGAGTCGAGCTCACCCTTGCTTGTGCGAGTGAGGGAGGTCCTGCCGGGGGCGCTCGAAGGGGACGGGCTCGACGAACGAGTGGAGCTTCAGGAGCAGGGGGAGGCGTCGTTTGAGATTCCACTCGTTGGCGTCGAGAGGGGCGAACACGGGCTCCTTCCGACGGGAATTCGCCTCTCTCGCCCGATCGGGCTCCTGGAGTACCAGGAGCTTGTTTGCCACGACGACAGGGTCCTCGTGGTGCCGGGCCGCCCCGCGGCGGAATCGGACTGGATACTCTCGCGTGCGGCGTTGGTGGAAGACCTGGGGGACCGGCGCGTTCGGCGCCGGGGGATGGCGAGGGAGTTTGAGTCGTTGCGGCAGTACGTTGTGGGGGATGAGGTTCGGTACATGGACTGGAAGGCGAGCGCCCGCCGGATGAAGCCGCTCGTGCGGCTCTTCGAGGCCGAGCGGAATGCGGAGGTGATTCTCGCGCTCGACTGCGGGCGACTCATGGGTGGGCTTGTCAACGGCATTTGCAAGCTGGACCTTGCAATGACGCCGGTCCTGGACCTCGCCTCGGTCGCCCTCCGGCGAAGGGAGCGTCTGGGCTTCCTCGCCTTCGACTCGGAGCCCCGCGCGTTTGTGCCTGCTCGGCCGGGTTTGCCGCAGCTCCAGGAGATTCTTACCGCGATGGCTCGCCTGCCCGCCGGGGTGAACCCCACGAGCTACCTTCGCGCTGTCCGCTACCTCGAGGCGAGGCATCGCAAGCGAGCGTTGATTGTCTTCTTCACGGATTTCACCGATGAGCTCAGCGCCCAGGAGATGTACCGGAGCCTCGTGGCGCTCACTCGGCGCCATATCCTGATCCTGGTGGGAGTGGGGGACCCGCACCTCGAGGAAATCCACGAACGGTCAGGAAACGACGTCCGCTCCGTGTTCGAAAAAGCTGTTGCCGGTGACTTGCTCCTGGAGCGCCGCAGGGTGATGGCGCAGCTCGCGCGATCAGGAGTCTTTACCCTGGACGGGGAACCAAGCCAGCTCTCGGGCCCGTTGATTTCGAAGTACCTCGAGGTGTGCCTTCGGGGTGCGTTGTGAACGTCCGTGCGGGCTGACAACCTTGCTGTGCAAGCTGCAACCCGGGCTCTCGACCTCTCCCCGGGATCGTTCGCGGGGTATCTTCCCGGGCGGCCTGCTATCCTCTGGGTCCCCGTCTTGTGGCGAAGGCAGCGAGGATTTGCTCCTCCGAGGGTAACGGGATCGCACGTTCGGCAAGGGTGCGAGAGGCCTCGAGGCGTGCGATCACGGCGGTGGGTACCCGCCCGAATCCCAGGTACGCTGCCCACAGGGCGGCACTGGCGGCCGCAAAGAAGTAGCGGCCAGTATCGGAAAGACTACTCTGACGCACGAAGCTCTCGATGAGGGCAGCGACTAGCAGCATGGGGAACGCAAAGAAGAGGTGGCGCAAGGCGTCGGCCATGGCCTGATGCAAGGACGCAACACGGCTCAGTTCGCCTGGAGCAAGGATGCGCTGAGCAATGAAGAGCCCGGCTCCCGAGAGGAGCACAACTCCCAGGAGCTCGGTGATTCCATGTGGAAGTATCCACGCCCACCACTCGTAAGCGAGCCCGTGTTGGTGAAACGTGAAGCTGAAGACGCCCAGCAAGGCGCCGTTTTGGAGAAGAATGAGGACGGTGGGTATGCCCAGAAGGAATCCCGCGAAGAAGGACTTCACAGCTATTGTGGTGTTGTGCCTCCAGAGGACGGCGGCGAAAAATGACTTGTCGGCGGAGTCCATCTCGATTCCGGGCCGATGGCTCTTCTCGACCGTCTTCTGGCCAGGTCGGCCGTTCAGGAGCGTGTCGAGGAGCTCCTCGCGGGTGGCAAAGGGCGTTCGGTCGTCCATGGCGAACTCGAGGGACCAGTCCATGTCGCGTGCGCTTCCGACGAATCCGTAAATGAGTCCGCAGCCAAGCAGCAGGGCGGCTGTGGCATGGTACCGCCAGAGTTTGCGCACAGATTGTGGAAACGCCAGGAGGCTGGTCCAGAAGACCCGGAGCCCCGCGCCCTTCCTCGGTCGACCGTAAATGACCCCATGAGCGCTGGTGACGAGACGGTTAAGATCGTCGCGCTGGCGTGTCGAAGCCCCGAATGCCTGGAGGAGTGAAAGGTGCGTTGCCGCGGCCCGGTAGAGTCGGCCCAGGTCCTTGAGTTGTTTGTCAGTGAGGCCCTCAAGACCCTGCCGCTGCACGGCGCGGAGACTGTCTGCAAGGCTCCTCCAAAGCTCTTCCCGCCCCGAGGCAATGCCACTATCATTCCCGGGACCGCCGCGTCTGTCCCCTTCATTGGCTCGATCAAGGCTCACTCGATCACGCTCCTTTGCCGTCAAGCTTGACGTTGGCAGAGCGTAACCAACCGGAATGCAAAACTCGAAACGATTTCCCTGGGAAACTGATGGCGAGATCGTGGTCTTTGAGACCCCGGAACAGACCCGCATCTCGCACCAGGTTGCGCCCTTTGGCGCACGGATCGCAGCAGCGCTTATAGATTACACCTTCCTGGTCCTGCTCGGAATTCTCCTGTGGCTGCTCTTGCTCATCGCGGTCTTGCCCCTCTCGCTGGGCGCTGGAGGAAGGGTGTTCCTCCACGTCACGACGGTCTCCATCGTCCTTGAGTTTCTGGTGAGCACGTTTTACTTCGTTTGGTGCGAGGTGCGTGGTGAGGGGCGCACCAGGGGCAAGAAGCGCCTTGGCATCAGGACCATCATGGCCAACGGGCAGGGCCTTACCCTGGCTGCGGCCCTGGTGCGCAATTTGGCCAGGATCGTGGACAATCTACCCATCTTGTGGCTTGTGCCTGCCCTCGCGAAGGGGCGCCGCCGGCTGGGAGACCTCCTGGCGGGAACGTTGGTGGTCATCGACGACACCACGATCACGGATCTTCCAGCGCGACCCGTCATGGGCAGGCTGGGTCAAAGTTATCAGAATCTCGTGGATCGCAAATTTTACTTCAGCGCCGAGATGGCAACAAAGCTCTATGCCGACGACCTCAACTTGATCGAGCACCTGGAGGTCAGATCGCAAGCAGCCAGTCCGGCGCAGGGGAGACGAATACGGGAGGAAGTGGCGAAAAAGTACGCCGAGCGCCTGGGTCTTCAGGCGGAGAAGGCGCTCGTGACCGAAGATCCCCAGAGGTTTCTCGACGAGCTCTACCTGTTCTTGAAGGATCGGTTCGAGGCTCAAGCCTACTAGTTCCCCGGGGGCTGAGCGCTGCCCTCCTGGGGTTGTTCAACGGGAACCATCGATCCCGCATCCGGTCGATTTCGGTCCAGTTCTCCGACCCGTTTCAGCAAGGACCTTGTCGCGGGCGGTGCCCGGCTGCGATGGAGCTTGGTTTTTGATTGCATGAGTATTCGACTTGGCTATAATCAGCCGTCTTTACGTGGGTTTCGTTGACACGTTTGTCAGCGTAACCTGTTTATTAGCATGAGCTAGCGTGGCTCAACGGTAGAGCACCGGTTTTGTAAACCGGGGGTTGTGGGTTCGATTCCCACCGCTAGCACTCTGAAGGATAACTAGAAAAAGACCGAAAAGACGACGCGAAAGAAGGCGGCTCATGGCTCTCCTGAAGACAATTGTGGAGTCTGGGTCGGCCGGCCTGGCACTGCGCATTGTTTCCACAAGATAGCAACGCGTGGGCAGGTACCAAAGTGGCCAAATGGGACGGACTGTAAATCCGTTGCGTCAAGCTTCAGTGGTTCGAATCCACTCCTGCCCACCAGCTTTCAGCGCAATCCTTCGGCTGGCTGATTCCTGTGAGATTTCTGCAAAAACGGCCCCGCCGGTTCGATTCGGATCAAGCCCTGACATTGGCCGAGCAAAATTTTGAGGTCCGGATTGCGACGTTCATCGAATATTCAAAGCGGGTGTAGCTTAATGGTAAAGCCCCAGCCTTCCAA
>SXGT01053471.1_pt1 | contig 20098 bp, 18 predicted proteins | sample 3176221 | NCBI WGS metagenome assembly SXGT01 (sample SAMN11356862, study PRJNA531348) | freshwater metagenome | isolation source: freshwater sample F1-120 | place: China: Fuxian Lake, Yuxi | collected 2017-12-25
GGCATCTCTCCGATCTCGTCGAGGAAGAGCGTCCCTCCCGACGCCTGCACAAAGAGCCCCTGGCGCTGGATCTTGGCGTCGGTGAAGGCGCCCCGCGCATGACCGAAGAGCTCGCTCTCCAGGAGGCTCGCAGGGACGGCGGCGCAGTTGATCGCGACGAAAGGCCCATCCTTCTGGAGGCTGGAGGCGTGCAGCGCCCGCGCCACGAGCTCCTTTCCCGTCCCGGTCTCGCCCTGGATGAGGACGGAAGCGTCACTTGACCCGATTCGACCGATGAGATCGCACACCCTCGTCATCGCCGGGCTCGACCCCACGAGCGTATTCTCCAGCGGGGCGACGACCGTCTGCCGTAGCCGTTTGACCTCCGAGTTCAGTCGATGGTGCTGCGCCGCCCGAGCCACGCTGAGACCCAGGACCTTGCCGTCGACCGGCTTGGTGAGAAAATCGTAGGCGCCAGCCCGCATGGCCGCGATGGCGGCATCCATGCTCCCCTGTCCCGTGACGACGATGATCGGGACATCGGGAATGCTCCCGAGGATCCTGTCGCAGAGCTCGAGTCCATCCATCTCGCTCATGCCAAGATCGGTGATGATGACATCGAACGCCTGCTGGAGGATGCGCTCGAGCGCATCACGCGGGGAAGTCGTCGAGACCACTTCGTAGCCAAGGCGCCTGAGCGAGACCTCGAGGAGATCGCACTGACACTGGTCATCGTCCACGACGAGCACCGTGTTTGACATGTCCACCTTGTTGACCTCACTGTGGCGTTTTTGCGAGAGCCAGAGAACAGCAACAAGCGCGCCACATCGGCCTGGATACGGCGATTTTTTGTAAGATGGAGTGAGCGCCCACCGAGATACCGCGGTGAAGCATTCATGAAAGCTCAAGGAAGTGGTGGAGGCATGCTCTGCGGCCCGTTGCCGAGCGGAATGCCGCCCCTCTGACGCTGGACGGCGCGCTCCCCTGCCGAGCGAAAGCTGAGTGTAGCGTTCTTGATCTTTGCCAGCCAGATATCGCGGTCGCTCTTGGTGGTGTCATCCATGAGATCACGAAGCCAGCATGGAACGTGCCACCCGGCGTCGCCGGCACGACAATTGCTTCGGCCTGCGCATGAAGCGAAAGGCATCGACGCATGTGGTCATCGCCGAGCATGGCTCCCCCTGGTTCGCAGAGGTTGCGTCTTCGAGCGCACAAACTGTTGTGATTGCTCAGTTGCCTGGAGAACACCGGCCCCACTTCACCCGGCGTGCGTCCGACAGGATCGCCCAGCTCGCGGGCAGATGTGCCAATCGCATGACTGTGACCTGGTTGTAACCCGACACCTTCCGTCACCTTCTCGACGGACACTCTCCCCTCACGGGCCTCTCCTGGAGGTTACGGCTCCACCTCGGAGCGAGGCCCCTGGAGCCCGGAGCGCTCATCTGGCGGGCGGTGGCATCGAGGATCGCTCCTGGATCGTCCGCCGCACGAGCGAGATCACGTCGACCAGGTTCACGGGCTTGACGAGGAAGCCATCGGCCCCCATCGCGGAGAGCCGCTTCCACTCGGAGGGCCCGCCGGACGCGGTGAGGACGACGATCGGCATCGTCGAGCTCTGCCGAGCTCTCAGGATCTCGATGAGTTCGAAGCCATCGAGCCCGGGCATGCAAAGATCGAAGATACCGACCGAAGGGCGGCGGCGTTCGAACGCGTCCAGCGCAGCGCGACCATCGGCGACGCACTCGATCTCCGTGCCGGGGAAGGCCTTGGCCAGGGCCAACTCCAGGAGCTCTCGAAAATCATCGTCGTCCTCGGCGACCAGGATGAGCGAAGGCTCGAGGCTCCGGGCGCGCGCCGCCTCGAGATCGCGGCGAAAGGCGTCCGCCGTGGGAGTCCTCGTGGCGGGATCCTTGGCGAGGGCGCGCAAGATCACGCGGTCGAAGGCAGACGACAGCCCTGGCCGCACCGCGCTGGGCGGGACCACGGGGTACTTGGCGTGCATGAGGAGCATCTCGGAGTCGTCTCGCGCCGCGAACGGAAGCTGGCCCGCGAGCAGCTCGTAGGCGATACACCCGAGCGAATAGACGTCGGCCCGGTGGAGAGAAGCCTCCTCCCCGGGAAAGACCAGCTCCGGGGCCATGTAAGCGGGCGTTCCGAGGATCTCGCCATTCCTCTGCCGTCGGCCAGACGAGAGGCTTGCCAGACCGAGATCCACGATGCGTGGACAGAAGCTCGAGTCCAGCAGGATGTTGCCCGGCTTCAGATCTCGGTGGACCGTGTTGGCCGCGTGTATCGCGGCGACTCCCGCGCAGATGCCGTCGAGGACACGGAGCGCCAGCTCGAGCACGGGGGGATCCTGGCTCTCTGCGAGCCACCTCTCCATGGTCTTGCCAAGGACGAGCTCCATGACCAGATAAGGCGCTCCGTCGTGCGCGCCGAAGGCATGGACCTGGGCAACGTTGGGGTGGTTCACCTTCGCCATCGCCCTGGCCTCCGCGATGAACTGCTCGCGAAGGTTTGGGCCAAGAAGCTCCGGACGAATGAGCTTGATGGCCACGCTCCGATCGAGACTCTCGTCGTGGGCGAGGAACACCATGCCCATACCGCCGCTCCCCAGCGGCCTGATCACCCGGTACATGGCGCCGACCAGCGCTCCAGGGCTAGGAGGAGCAGATTCACCGTCCCAATCGAGCGACAAGCGCGACGGTGTGGTGGGAGCACGGCTCTGAAGTTCCCCCAAGGCCACGGCTACGGCGTCCTTGTTTGGCATGTAGCTATCAAGACCCCCCTCGGGGTCCACAAGCACACATCATACCCACGCTGCACCCGCCCTCTACACCGGTGGCTCGATCTTCCAAGAAATTTCACTCCGAGCTCCTCGAGCCTCCACCTGCCTCAAAATGCCTCCCAGCGCGAGGCCACGGCGCAACATTTTCGCCACACCGTGGCATCCATGTAGCTCGGATGGGAACACTGGAGAAGCTCGTGACCGCCCCCCACGAGATCCGGCCGGGTGTTCTCGTCCGTGATATCGACTTTCCATTTGACGACCCGTTGTTCGGCCGGGCTGCTCGGGGTGAACCTGTCGACGCTCTACCGCCGGTAGCAAGCCAGGACGCACCCGTGACGGGATCCTCCGCCGCGAACTTGGCCCCCCCTCGCCTTCGCGACTAATCCCGTGGTGTGTCCGCGCTCAAAGGCTCACTCACCTACTCCCGTTTCTTCGTCGACGGCAAGCTCCCCGACGGCTTCCACGAACCCTTCCTGAAGGCGATCCGCCAGCGGGTGCAGAGGCCCCTGGTCCCCGAGGAGCAGGAGCCCGAGCGCTCGGGGTGGTGCCGCTTCGGCGAGCCCTTCGAGCTCGAGCTCCACCACGAGGACGTGTTCTTCAACGAGTACCTGAACCTCGGATTTCGCACCGATCGCTGGGCGATCCCCGGCGCGCTCCTCCGCGTGAGGATGCGCGAGGCCGAGGCGGCCTACCTCGCCAAGAAGGGCCGCGAGCGTCTCACGCGCAAGGAGAAGGCGGAGCTCAAGGAGCTCGTGGCCAGGACGCTGCGGCGCGAGGTGCCGCCCTCGATGCGCACGGTGGATCTCTCGTGGGCGCTCGGGGAGGGCATCGTGCGCTTCTTCAGCCAGGCAGCGCGCCCGGCGGGCGTGATGACCGAGCTGTTCTACAAGACCTTCGGCCTCCGGCTCGTGCCCGAGGCGCCTTACACGCTGGCGGCGCGCCTCGGCCTGGACAGGGCGCAGGAGAGCGCCTGGCAAGCCGCCGATCTTGTCTCACTCGCAGCGGGAGGAGTCTGAAATGCAGCTTCTGGATCGCATCGAGAAGCGCCGCTTCGTGGGGCGCGAGTTCCTCCTCTGGCTCTGGTTCGAGATCGAGATCTTCCAGGCCACGCTCGCCACCGCGGCCCACGGTAGGTTCGGGCTCTGGATCGAGAAGGATATCCTGCTCTCGGCGGGAAAGGAGGTCACCCGGATCAAGGGGATGATGCCCGCGGCGAGCCGCGAGGCCAAGGAGGCACTGCTCCTCGGCAAGCTCCCCGAGAGGGCGGGCTTCCACCTGTCGTGGCGCGAGGAGGAGTCGAGCTTCGCCATCAAGGGCGAGCCGCTGGCGCTCGTGGGCCTGGCTCTCCCCACGGTCCTGGGCGGCGCCGAGGACGAGGGCCCCGTGGACCTCGGTCCCAAGCGAGCCCCCAGGCGCGCCAGACCCACGACCGTGGAGCAGGACGCGGAGCGAGAGCAGGACGATCGGAGCGAGGTGTTCTACGAGCGCATGCGGCTCACCCGCGACATCGAGGGCCTCGTCGAGGCGCTCTACGCGGACTTCCTCGGTCTCCGCCTGGGCCCTGCGTGGGACGGGCTCGTGGTGCCGACCATGCGCGCCTGGTCGCAGAGCAAACCGGTCGATGAAACCGCGTACCGCAGGGGCCGGAGCGAGATCCTCGGGAAGAGGAGCGCCGCGGCCTGATTCGACGATGGTTGATGAGTTCTGCGTGACGGGGAGCTAGATATCTGTCTGCATGAGCGCAGCCGTCCAGATCCTCCTCGAAGCGCGGAACGTCCTCGTTGGCCAGGCGCGAGGGCGCTTTGGCAAGATCGCGCCGGAGCGCATCGCCGACCAGGCCCTCAAGGCCACTCGCGACGGCGACTGGCCGGTACAGAAGGCGGCGCTCGACGCCCTCGCCAGGCGTTACGGGTTCGCCAAGCGGGACGGCCTCGCCGTGATCGCGGTCCCCGAGGGCGGCGCCGTCCTGGGGGATTACCGCACCGGGGCAACGAACAAGGCCAGCGCCAAGGCCGGCAGCCGCCCCTACACGACCACGCTCCTCGGCGTCGCCCCCCTCCGCACGAGCTGCAGCTGCCCCGACTTCGTCCGTAGCGCCCTCGGCGTGTGCAAGCACGGCCTGGTCGTGATCGACACCCTCGAGACCAGGAAGCGCCTGGTCCCTCCCGGGACGCCTTCTCACGAGATCGAGGGAGCCCCAAGGACGCTCTCGTGGGATCCGCTCGCTCCGCTTCTGGGGAGCACGGATCGGCTGGCCCGGCTCTACCTCGCTCCCTCGAAGGGCGTGCGCGTTCCGTCGGGGTTCTCGGGGGGGGCGCCGGATCATGAGATCCTCAATGATCCAGCCGCCCGTATGCGCCTCCTCAGGAAGCTCACGAGCTTCGCGCTCCGCCCTGGCGTGACCTCGGATCCCTCGGTCGCGACCCTGCTGGCCGAGGAGCTCACGGCGGCCGAGCGGCTCGCGGATACCCGGGCGCGTGCGGCAGACGGCCTCGCTCGCATGAAGACGCTCTCCCGCGCCCTCTATCCTTACCAGCGAGAGGGCGTGAAGCGCTTCCTGGAGACTGGCAGGCTCTTGCTGGCCGACGACATGGGCCTGGGAAAGACCACCCAGGCCATCGCCGCCTGCCACTCGCTGTTCGAGTGCAAGCGGATCTCCCGGGGCCTGCTCGTCGTACCTGCTTCCCTGAAATCGCAGTGGAAGCGGGAGTGGGACGCGACGACGGGCGCGCCGCTCACCCTGGTCGACGGAAGCCCCTCCGAGCGGGCGCGCATCTACCAGGAGACCAAGCGAGGCTTCCTGGCGATGGGGTACGAGCAGCTCCTGCGCGATCTGCCGCTGGTGAAAGCGTTCGATCCCGAGATGCTGGTCCTCGACGAGGCGCAGCGGATCAAGAACTGGGCGACCAAGTCCGCCGCCTACGTGAAATCGCTCACGCCTCGTTACCGCCTCGTGCTCACAGGCACGCCCATGGAGAACCGCTTCGACGAGCTGGCCTCGCTCATGGACATCGTCGACGACGTGGCGCTCGAGCCCAAGTGGCTCCTCGGGCCGCTGCACACGATCTCGCGGGGCGACGCCCACCAAGGCGAGGGCGGGGCGCGCAACCTCTCCTCGCTCCGGGCCCGGCTGGCCCCGGTGTTCGTCCGGCGTATTCGCCACGAGGTCCTCGCCCAGCTCCCCCCTCGCACCGACACCCGGATCCCGGTCGAGATGACCGACGCCCAGCGCGACGAGCACGACGAGCTCGCCCTGCCCATCGCGCGCATCCTCGCGGCCGCCAGGAGCAGGCCGCTCACCCAGGCGGAGTTCCTCCGCCTCATGTCGCTGCTCGCCACCCAGCGCATGATCTGCAACGGCCTGGCCCAGCTCCGCTTCGACGACGTCTGGCCTCGCCTCACCGCGTCGCAGCCCACCGAGGCGCTCCTGGGGGAGCTCTTCGCGCCCAAGCTCTCGGCGCTCCGCACGGTGATGGAGCAGGTGGTGGTGGACCAGAAGCGCAAGGTGGTCGTCTTCAGCCAGTGGCGGAGGATGCTGCGCCTCGCGGAGTGGTCGGTGCGCGACGTCCTCGGCGGCGCCGGCCTGCGCGCCGCCTTCTTCACGGGGGCCGAGTCCCAGAAGCTGCGAGAGCAGGCCATCGTGGAGTTCCACGACGATCCTCGCCACGCCGTGCTCTTCCTGAGCGACGCGGGCGGTGTGGGGCTAAACCTCCAGCGAGCGGCGTCCGCCTGCATCAACCTGGAGCTCCCCTGGAACCCGGCCGTGCTCGAGCAGCGAATAGGGCGCATCTACCGGATAGGCCAGAAGCTCCCCATCGACGTCTACAACCTGGTGAGCGAGGAGGGAATCGAGTCCAGGATAGCCGAGCTCCTCGCCAAGAAGAAGGCCGTATTCTCCTCGCTCTTCGACGGCACCAGCGACGAGGTGCGCTTCGAGGGCAAATCGTCCTTTCTGGAGGGGGTGCGAAAGCTGGTGGAGCCCCTCCCTCCCGTCGAGATCCCCACCGAGGTCGAGGCCGCGAGGGACCAGGCGGAGCGCTCGGAGGATCTGCAGGCCAGCGAGGTGGTGGGCGCCCCGGATCCCCAGAGCGAGCCGACGCGAGCCGACGCGAGCCCGCCTCTTCCTCCTCAGGTGGCGGCGCCCGAGGGCCCCGTCCCCGAGCCCGGGGAGCCAGAGCCAGCTCCAAGGACGACAGCTCCAGGGATCCCTGGGATACGTGTAGAGCGCACCGAGGGAGGGGGCATCCGGATCGACGCTCCCGCGGAGCTCGCCCCTGTCCTGGCCTCGCTCTTCGCTCAGCTGGCCGAGTCGCTCCGGGCCGCGGCTCCTTGAGTGGCGGGGCGCTCGAGAGAGAGAGATTTTACACCCCGGGCCAGCCCAGCTGCGACAGGGTCGACGTCTGCCGCCGGGGCTATGCCTCCTCGTGAGGGGGTATTCATGGGGAGTCTGCCACGAGGCAACGGCCTCGCAAGACGGGTGAGGTGGTAACTCACAAGGAGCAGGCGAGGAGGCAACGCCTCGCAAAAGACGGGCGAGGGGAAAAAAGGTGGCGCCCGCAGACCTCACCCCGCAACTTTACGTCGCTGGGTCCACTGCACATCGAACACGACGCGCTTCGCGATACCCGAAGGGGTACGGTCGTTGGGCAAGACGTGGCGCGGTAGAGGGGCCCCGGGTGGACCTGGGTCTTGGCGGGCCATCGTTCTTTTGGCTCGCTTTGATGGGTGGAGGGCACAGTGGGGCCCCTCTACCGCGCTTCGTGGGAGAGGGGCCGTGGGCACCGCGACCCCCTGTGGCGGGGTGAGGTCTGTGGGCGCCGCGGTGCACACTGCAGGGGGAAGGCTTCAGGGGCTATCGTGCAGCTTTGATGGTGCGACAGTATCGGAGCAACCGGCATGCCACCGTTTCGTGCCTCAGGGTCGGCGGCACGCCGGTGAGAACTGTGAAGGCGCTCAACCCGGGCACGCGCGGCCTCGTATTTGGATATGAATCTGCAACGGCAGACACGTTCGAAGAGCACCTCCCGAAGGAGGAAGCAAAGTACGACGCTGCCCGTGTGCCCGACCAGATCGTATGCCTGGAGCGCCGGCTGTTCATGGCCTGGGATCCGAGCAGGGCCGTGTATGACGGGTATGAGCTCGACGTCGGGCCTACCCAGCAACTCATCAATGAAGTACTCAGCGCAGGCAAGGTCACGAACCTGCGGCCGTACCTGCCCACGCTCACGCCCAGCAAGCATTTGTTTGCCGTCTAAAAAGGAGCCACCATGACCACGGTCAAGCTGGAGAAGGATCGCATTCGGCAGCTTCTTCAGCTTGAAGGGTTCAGCGTGGAAAAGGGCGAGTGGACTCCTCCCGGTGTCGAGACGCTTCTCGGGCGGACAGGGACCTGACGGAGCGCCGCCCGACCCGCTGCTACTTCTTCACTTCAATTTCGAACGTTCGGCGCACCAAAGTAGCCCGGTCCACCCTGGCTCTCGGGGGCGAGCGCGCCGTCGATCACGCCCGTCAGCGTGTGCGGCCCGGCCCCCGTCGGCGACGGGAGCGTCGCGGTCAGCGGCACCTGCGACCACGCCTTCACGTCGCTCACCTCGGCGAGCATCGTCAGTCGGCAGAGCGTCTGCAGCGACTCGACCGTCAGCGATGCGAGGGGAAAATGGCCCACCGTGCGTCTGATCTAGCGCGGCGGCCTGCAGACCGCTACCACACGACGAGGCGACTCGCGTCGCCGCCGGGGCGCCTGCTCGGCCCCAGGACGAGGCCGCCATGATAACTTCGGCGAGATGTCGGCCTTTCTTCTCTGGATCGGCGCCTACAACGCCCTCGGCTCCGTGCTGCTGATGGTCATGCATTTCGATATCGTCGCCGACGCCGTCTTGCGACGAGGCACCGAGATGGTCAAAGAGCGGTACGAGCACCAGGGGTTCTCGCGCATGTTCCTCTGGTGGGCGGCGATGGTGAACCTCTTCATGGGCGCTGTCATGGTGCGCGCCGCGAAGTGGCCATTCGAGATCCAGAAAGAAGTGACGCTCTTCGCGATCGGCGTCTATTTGATTGGCTGGCTCGCCGGGACGATCGGCATGCGCCCGCCGCGCTACGGCCGGGGGCGCCATGCGATACACCCGCTGTGGTTGGGTCAGGCAGGCTGGGGCGCCTGGGCGCTCTGGCAGGGGGTCCCTTGATGCCCGGAGCCATGTCTCCCTCCGGAGCGACGCCTCGCACCCTGCGGGAGTGGCTCGCCGAGGCCCCCTTCGCGCTCGCCATGTCCTCGGGCTTCTTCTCGTTCTTCGCTCACACCGGGGTGCTCCAGGCGCTCGAGGAGGAGGGTTTTTTGCCCCGCCGCGTCTCCGGCTCCAGCGCGGGAGCGCTGGTCACGGGGGCGTGGGCCTCCGGCCTCGACGCCAGGAATCTGGCCAGGGAGCTCATCGCCTTGAGGCGCGAGCATTTCTGGGATCCTGCGCCGGGGTTCGGGCTCTTGCGGGGGCGCCTCTTCGCCGACAAGCTGCTGGCCATGCTCCCGGTGCGTCGCTTCTCGGAGTGCCGGGTCCCCGCCGCGGTCTCGGTGTTCGACGTCCTGTCCAGGACCACCCGCGTGATCGACGAAGGAGAGCTCGCGCCCGCGCTCCAGGCCTCCTGCTCGGTGCCCTTCCTGTTCCAGCCGGTGTGGCGAGGGGGCCGGCCTCTGCTTGACGGCGGCATCCTGGATCGTCCGGGCCTCCTGGGCATGCCGGAGGGCGAGCGGGTCCTCTTTCATCACATCGTCTCGAGATCGCCATGGCGGGCGAGGGGCAGCGAGGCCCTCGAGGTCCCCCGCCGCCAGGGCATGATCACGCTGAAGCTCCTCTCGCTCCCTCGCTCCGGGCCGTTTCGCCTGGACGCAGGGCGGAGGGCCCTCGATGTCGCCCGGGACGCGGCCCGGCGGGCCCTCGACCTCCAGATCCGCGAGGACGGCGTGGTCGAGAGCTAGCCATCACAGGCAAGAGCCTCCGCCCGGCAAGCGCACCCTCAAGAAGTGGGTGCGCTTGTCCATGGGCAGCGCGAGCAGCCTCCGGATCATCTCGACGAGCTCTTGCTCACTCTCGGCCCGGAGGGCTTCGAGGCGCTCCTCCCGGGTCGGCTTCGAGGGCTCTGGTCTGGCTGAGCGTCGTCTTGAGGACATGCAGAACGGCGAGGTCCCTGGGCCTCCCAGCCGCCTCCTTGCTGCAGATGATATCCTCGAGCGACGCCACCTGAAGAGGGTAAGAGCCGATGATCACCTCGGACGCCCTGGAGCGCAGCGAAGGAAAAGAGCGAACGCCGTGGATGGTCGAGAGGAAATCGACCTGCAGGCCGCGCTCCTCGTCCACGGCGCGGTAGAGCCCGGAGACCGGATAGAAGGGCTGGAACATGGTCGCCCCCAGCGCCCTCGTGAAGCGCTTCAGCTTCTCCAGGTTGGCGGGGGTCTTCCTGAACATGAAGTCGAAATCGAGCGTCGTCACGGGCGCGCCACGGAGCGCGGCAGCGGCGTTACCGATGAGGACAGCCTCGAGCCTGGCGACCGACAGCGCCCTGGCGATCTCGGCGAGGAGCGGAGCGGCGTTCACGGCGCGAGGCGCCAGATGGCCAGCGCGCTGGCGATCAGCAACGCGGCGCCAGCGAGCAAGAACGGCCAGCGACGCGGCCGGAGGAACGGGAGAAGCGTGCCTCCGCCCCGCACCTCGAGCGCGGTGGGTAGGTCTTCGGTCACCACCGCGGAGCCCAGGGCTGCGGAGACGCGGGCCGAGGAGCCCGGGGCTGCGGAGACGCGGGCCGAAGAGGCGGGCACGAGGGTCGTGCTCGCGCCGAACATCGCCACCTCGAGCGCGTCCGAGAACTCCTTGGCGTTCGAGAATCGATCGGCAGGCTCCTGCGCGAAGGCCTTCTCGAACCACCGGTCCAGGGCGTAGGGCAGCGAAGGATCGTATCGGGACGGCACGGGCGGCGGCGACGTGTGGATGGCGATCGCCAGATCGGTCAGGTTGTCGGCCTGAAAAGGGCGGTGGCCCACCAGCACCTCGAAGAACACCACCGCGAGCGACCACAGGTCGGCCCGGTGGTCGATCGAGGGGGCTCCGCGGAGCTGCTCGGGGCTCATGTACGGCGGCGACCCCATCACGGCGCCGATCTGGGTCTGGAACATGGCCTCCCCTATCCCCACCCATTTGGCCTTCGCGATCCCGAAATCGAGGAGCTTGGCAAAGTGCTCGCCGTCGTGGTCGCAGAGGAAGATGTTGCCCGGCTTGATATCCCGGTGAATGATCCCTCGCTCGTGCGCCTTCGAGAGCGCCTTGGCCACCTGGACGACCACGGTCACGAGCTGCCTCTCCGACAGGCTGCGGTCGATCAGGAAGGCGCGCAGATCATTGCCCTCCAGGAGCTCCATCACGATGAACGGAGAGCCGTCCGACGCGACGCCATGATCGAGCATCTGGACGACATGCGGGCTCTTCACCTGCGCCGCAGCCCCGGCCTCGGCCTTGAAGCGCGCGACGGCCTCCGCGTTCTCGGTGAGCTCGGGCGACATGATCTTGACGACGACCTGCGTACGCAACGCCAGGTGATCGGCAACCCACACGCTCCCCATCCCGCCACCGCCGAGGCGCCGGACGATGCGAATGTTGGGGGTTACAAGCTGACCTACCTCGAGAGCCACCAGATCTCCTTCGTCGCGACCCCACCGGCAGGCGACGCGGCGCCGGCTCCGATGATAGCGTTCAGGAGCCGCCCGTGTCCCCTCCAGAACGACGCGATGCACACGAAGCGTTGGTCCATCGCGGGGAGGAGGCCAGGAGGCAACGCCTCGCAGCGGGCGGGCGAGGGGGTAAGTCCGCCTCGCCCGCCCCCATCCTGGCCTCCTCGCGCCCCCGGCTTCCACACGGGCGATCCCGGCGAGCGCTCCTTGAGAGTTGACACACCCTCGGGCCTGAGGTCTACATCGGCCAAAGCCATGGCATCCTCCCACGACACGACGGAGCACGGGCACGGGCACGGAGCGCACCACGCCCCGCCGCTCCCGGAGCCGCACACGCCCATGTGGCTCCCGGCGCTGGGAGCCACGCTGTTCCTCCTCGCGGGCATCTGGTGGGCCCTATCGACCAGCGACTCGCCCAAGGAGGGCGCCGCCAGCCCCAAGCCCACGGCAGCCGCCGCACCGGCCACCGCCACGGGAGCGCCTGCCAAGCCCGCCGCGCCCACCAGGCTCGCCAGGCCCGCGGCAGCTCCTCCCGCCAAGCGGTGAGCATGGCCTCCGTCCTCGCCCGCCCGGGACGTCTTTCCACCGGCGCCGCCGGCTCATCGAATCGATGAGCGTCCGCTCCGTAGGGATCGTGGGAGCCTCGGGGTACTCGGGCGGGGTGGCGGCCCGCCTGGTGGCGGGGCACCCTCGCCTTCGCCTGGCCTTTGCCACCTCCGACGCCCGCTCGGGCCAATCCGTCGGCGAGAGCCTGGGCCTGGCCAGCGATCTACGCTTTGCCAAGAACAGCGAGGCCCTGGATCTGGGCAAGGGAGTGGACGCGATCCTCCTGGCGACGCCCGCGGAGGTGTCCTCGGAGCTGGGTCCGGCGCTGGCCTCGCCGGGGCGCACCGTGATCGATCTTTCAGGGGCGTTCCGGCTGGCGTCCCCCGGCGATTACCCCGCTCATTATGGCTTCGAGCACCCCTTCCCCGAGCGCCTCGGGAAGACGCACTACGGGCTACCCGAGCTCTTCGGCGCCCCCTCCGAGGGGACCCTGGTGGCCAATCCCGGTTGTTATCCGACCGCCGCCCTCCTCGCGCTCGCGCCCCTGGTCCGCGCGGGGATCGTGGAGAGCGCGGGGATCATCGTGGACGCCAAGTCCGGCACCACGGGGGCAGGACGCCAGTCCAAGGAGGAGCACTCCTTCGCCGAGGTGGCCGAGAACCTGCGCGCCTACAGGCTCCTGTCTCACCAGCACGAGCCCGAGATCGGCCAGAAGCTGGGGGGCCACCCGGCCGCCCCGGCCCTCCGCGTGACCTTCACGGCCCACCTCCTGCCCGTGCGCCGTGGCCTGCTCGCCACCTGCTATGCGAGGCCACGCCCTGGCGTGCCCCCCGAGGCCTTCGTCGAGTGCCTTCGCTCGGCCTACGCGGGCTGCCCCTTCGTCCTGCTCTCCTCGCCCGAGCAGGTCACCCTGGCCTCGGTCGTGGGCACCAACATGGCGCGCGTCGGGGTCCGGGCGCGCTCGGACGTGGCGGTGGTGGTGTCCGCCATCGACAACCTTCTCAAGGGAGCGAGCGGCCAGGCGCTCCAGAACCTGAACCTCGCCTTCGGCTTCCTGGAGACCGAAGGCCTCCTCGGCTTGCACCGGAGCTCCGCGTGAAAATTCCCAAGGGTTTCTCGTTTGCGGCCATGAACGCCGGCATCAAGACGCTGCGCAAGGACATGGCGCTCGTCTACAGCGAGCTGCCCTGCTCCGCGGCCGGCGTCCTCACGGTCAACAAGGCCAGGGCGGCCCCGGTGGAGGACGCGGCCGGGCGCCTCCCTGGCTCGGGCTTCCGCGCCATCGTCGTGAACAGCGGCAACGCCAACGCGCTGACCGGACCGGAGGGGCGCGAGGACGTCGCCGCCATCCACGCCGCCCTGGGCAAGGCGCTCGGGGTGCCCAGGGAGAGCGTGCTCTCGGCCTCGACGGGGGTCATCGGGGTCCGCCTCCCGGTGCAGAAGCTGATCCTGGGCTGCGCTGGCCTGGCCAGGAGCAGGAGCGATGCCATCGTGGGGGCCGCCGAGGCCATCATGACCACCGACACCCGCGTAAAGCTCACGCACCGCGTGGTGAGCGTGGGGGGGATTGCTGTCACGATCGCCGCCTTCTGCAAGGGGGCCGGGATGATCGCGCCCGAGATGGCCACGATGCTGGCCTTCCTCACCACCGACGCCAGCATCGATCCCAAAACCTTGCAGGGCATGCTCGAGAGGGCCACCCTGGCGAGCTTCAACAACCTCACGGTCGACAACGACATGAGCACCAACGACGCGGTGTTCCTGCTGGCCAACGGGGCGTCCGGAGCTCCCCCGCTCAGGGACAAGGCGGAGCTCGCCAACTTCGAGGCCCAGCTCACGTCGATCTGCGTCGAGCTCGCCAGGGCGATCGCCGAGGACGGCGAGGGCGCGACCAAGCTGGTCGAGGTGCGCGTCTCCGGGGCGCCGGATCTCGCGACGGCGCGCGATCTGGCCAAGAGCGTGGCGGGCTCGTCGCTCGTCAAGGCCGCGATCTTCGGCGCCGATCCCAACTGGGGGCGGGTGCTCTCGGCCATCGGGGCGCGCGCAGGCTCCAGGGGCTACCCCGTCGATCCCCACGCCGCCCGGGTCACGATCCAGGGCGACGTGGTCTTCGATCTCGGCCGGCCCGCCCACAAGGATCCGGCGTCGCTCCGGGCCAAGATGCGCGAGCCCCAGGTGAAGATCGACGTGGATCTACGCAAGGGGAGCGGGGAGGCCACGTCCTGGGGCTGCGATCTCTCGTACGACTACGTGAAGATCAACGCGGACTACACGTCCTTGACACAGGCCTCGCCCGAGGGCGTGGTCTCCAGGGACGACAGGCTCACCAGGTACAGCCCCTCGTTCAAGCGCGCTCTTTTGGTCGAGGCGCTCTCCTACATCCAGAAATTCGACGGCAAGCGCGCGGTCGTGAAGTACGGCGGCGCCGCGATGGTGAAGGACTCGCTCAAGGCCAGCTTCGCCAACGACATCAACCTGCTGCGCTCGGCGGGCCTCCTGCCGGTGGTCGTGCACGGGGGGGGCCCCGAGATCTCGAGGACCCTCGAGAAGCTGGGCGCCGGCAAGAGCGAGTTCGTCGACGGGATAAGGGTCACGGGCGCGGAGGACGTGAAGGTCGTCGAGATGGTGCTCACCGGGCGCATCAACTCCGAGATCGTCTCTCTCTTGAACCAGGAGGACGCCAACGCCGTGGGGGTGTCCGGCAAGGACGCGGGCCTCCTCCGGGCCAGGCGCCTCTATGGCAAGGACGGGCGAGATCTCGGGATGGTGGGCGAGATCACCCAGGTGAACCACATGTACCTCTCGATGCTCCTCGAGAAGGGCTACGTGCCCATCATCTCGCCCGTGGGCCTCGGCGAGGACGGCGAGGGATACAACATCAACGCCGACACGGCGGCCGCCGAGATCGCCGTGTCGCTCAAGGCCGAGAAGCTCATCTACCTCACGGACGTGGCGGGCATACTCGATCACGAAGAGCTGATAAGCGAGATATCGGCCAAGGACCTCCGCGCCAAGATCGACTCGGGATCCATCAGGGGAGGTATGGCCGCCAAGGCCGAGAGCATCCTCAGGGCTCTCGATGGCGGGGTCACCAGCGTCCACGTGATCGATGGGCGCACGCCTCACGGCCTGATCGCCGAGCTCTTCACCGACACCGGCATAGGCACCCTGGTCCGGAGGGACTGAGCCATGGAAGGCCCCGTCCGCGAGCCCCCGGCGATGACCCACGCAGGAGCGAACGCAAGCGCTGCATCGATCGCCCGCACCGCGGCGACGGGCGAAGGGGCCATGCACCCCGAGCTGCTGGCCTGGAGCTCGTCGATGTGCGACGACCGTGGCCTGGTGCGCGAGGATCTTCTGGGCAGCGCCGCCCACGTCACCATGCTGGGGAGGACCGGCCTTGTCTCCGCCGAGGACGCCGAGGCCCTGCGCTCCGAGCTGCTCGCCATGTACCGCTCGGCCGAGGCCGGCACGCTCGATCTCCCTCCCTTCGAGGAGGACGTCCACATGGCGATCGAGGCGGCCCTCACCGCCAGGCTCGGCCAGGTCGGCAAGCGCTTGCATACTGCACGTTCCAGAAACGACCAGGTCTCCACGGCGCTCCGGCTGCACGTGCGGGAGGTCCGCGCCGAGCTGCTCGAGGAGGTCGTGCTCCTGGTGCTGGACCTGGCCGAGCGAGGCCGGGCCGAGGGCGATCTCGTCCTCCCGGCGTACACCCACCGCCAGCGCGCCCAGCCGATCTCGGGGGGGTTCCTGTTCTCGGCGTGGGGCAACGGGCTCCTCAGGGCGGCGAGGCTCCTGGCCCAGGTGGACGTGAGCGAGTGCCCTCTGGGCTCGGGGGCCTGCTCGGGCTCCAGCCTCCCCATCGACCGGGAGCTCACGGCGGAGCTCCTCGGGTTTACCGGGGGCCCCACCCGGAATGCCCTGGACACGGTGGGCGACCGCGATTTCATCCTGGATCTCGCCTGGGCCGGGGCCAGGATCCTGCTCTCCCTCTCCAGGCTGGCGACCGATCTGATCGACTACGCCACCCGGGAGTTCGGCTTCGTCAAGCTGGGGGACGTCATCTCCGCGGGCTCCAGCATGATGCCCCAGAAGAAGAACCCCGACGTCTTCGAGCTGGTGCGTGCCAAGGCCTCCCACGGCGTGGGGCAGGTGGTGCAGATGCTCACCCTGGTGCGAGGGCTCCACGCCGGCTACAGCCGAGATCTCCAGGACGATCGGCGGGCCGCCCTGGGCACGGGTCCCCTCGTCAAGGGCGCGATCCGCGCGGTGAGGCTCGCCTTGCCCCACGTGATCTTCGATCGCGAGGCCTGCCTGCTCGCCGTGTCCGACGGATCCACGCAGGCCACGGATCTGGCCGAGGCCATGGTCCGCCGCGGCGTCCCCTTTCGCGAGGCCTACCAGGCCGTGGGCGCCCTGGTGCGCGTCGCCGCCCAGCGGGGCGTCCCGCTCTCGTCCCTCTCCGAAGGAGAGGCCAGCTCCGTGCATCCTTCGCTGGACTCGTCGGCCCTGGTCGCCCTGGATCCCAGGAGCGCGGTGCTGGCCAAGGAGAGCACCGGAGGCACCGGGACGGCCGCCGTCTCGATGCAGCTCGCCTCCCTGACGACGTCCGCTCGCTCGCTCCTCTCGGGCGCCCGCCAGGGGCGCCTGGCCTCCCTGGCCGAGCGGATCGCCGCCGAGCCCTTCTGACCTTGCACGAGGCCTCCATGCCCAAGCGCGATTTTCTCTCCCTGTCGGATCTCTCCCTCGCCGAGCACGAGGCCGTGCTCGCGCTCTCCTCGAGGCTCAAGGCCGAGCCCAGGGGCGCGAGCGTGGGGGTGCTGAGAGGACGCTCGGTGGCCATCGTGATGGAGAAGGCCAGTACCCGGACCCGGGTGTCGTTCGAGGTCGGCGTGGCGCAGCTGGGGGCGCACCCCGTGGTGCTTGGTACCCAGGGGAGCCAGCTAGGGCGAGGGGAGCCGGTGCGTGACACCGCCCGGGTCCTGGCCCGCTACTGCGACGCGATCGTGTACCGCACCTTCGAGACCGGGAAGCTCCTGGAGATGGCCACCGCCGACGTGCCCGTGATCAACGCGCTCACCGACGAGGGGCACCCGGTGCAGGTGCTCTCCGACCTGTTCACGATGAAGGAGAGCCTCTCCGCCCGCGGGCTCCCTGGCCTCGCCGGGCGCCGCGTCGCCTTCGTGGGGGACGCGTCCAGCAACATGGGCCGCTCCTTCGTGGAGGCCGCGCCCATCTTCGATTTTCACCTGGCCCTGGCGGCCCCCGAGGGCTACCGCCCCCCCGGGCCGGCGATCGCCCGGGCCGGCGCCCATATCTCTCTTCACTCGCGGCCGGAGGGCGCTGTGGAGGGCGCGGATTTCGTGCACACCGACGTCTGGACCAGCATGGGCCAGGAGTCCGAGAGCGCGGCGCGCATGGCGGCCTTCGAGGGGTACACGCTCGACTCGGCGCTCCTGGGGCGGGCGGCCCGTTCGGTCAGGGTGATGCACTGCCTCCCCGCTCACCGGGGCGAGGAGATCAGCGACGAGGTGCTGGAGGGGAGCGCGTCCATCGTCTGGGATCAGGCCGAGAACCGCCTCCACGTCCAGAAGGCGCTCCTCCTCTTCTTGCTGGGCGTCTCCCTCTGACCCCGATCCCTCAGTGGTGAGGGAAGCGCCTCCGGGCCGCGTCGTGGGCCGCTCCCAGCTTGTCCTTGCCATACTCGTTCATGCGCGCCTCGATCTGCTCGGCGATGCTCAGCGGGACGCCCTCGCATAGCTTCTCCAGGAACCCCGCGCAGAACCCGCCCGGGGGGGCCTGCTCGTCCTGGCCGACCACGCTCCCCACGACCGAGGCGGCGGACACTCCCCTGGCCAGCTCGATCGCCCTGGTGCGGTTGTAGCCCCTGACCCTCTCGTCGATCCCTTGCACCAGCGCCTCGGCGTACCCGTCGACCTCGCTGTTGTAGGCGGCGATCGCCGCTTGGACGGCGCCCTTCCTCGCGGCCTCCGGGAGCCCGGCGCTGGCGGCGAGCGCCCTCTGGTAGCTGGCCTCGGCCCGCTGGACGCTCTCCCTGTTGCCCGGGAGCGCCTCGGCCAGCACGGTGTCGGCGACCCTCTGGGTGGCGTTGGCCGCCAGGATCCGGTTGGAGGTCACCGAGGGAAATACTCTCTCTACGCTCTCGTGAACGGGGCTGGCGAGCGCGAGCGGGAGCTTGATCTCCAGCGGAGCGCCATGACGGACCATCAGCTTGACGACCAGCTCCTTGAGCTCCGGGGCCACGGCCACCCCGAACACCGACGGAGGGGGCGTCGCCTTGACGAAGCGCGCATAGTAGGTCCCCCAGGGGAACTCGCCTCGTCGGACGACGAACGTGACATCGTAGTTGCCATCGGGCAGGCCGCCTATCCTGAGCGGAGCCCACTTGCACTTTCCTGTCTTGGTGTGGGGATTGGCTCCGGCCTTGCCCGGTCCCAGCGCGCACTGCCCCAGCCCCAGCTCCCTCTCCCTCGCCGTCGCGTTGCCCAGGCTCACCACGCTGGCGACCACGCTCATCGGCGAACGGGTGACCCACCCGTCCAGCTCGATCGACGCCGTGAGCCGGTCGCCAGCGAGCTCCGCGCGCCCCGCCGCCTTGCCCATCTCGTCGTCGGCCCCGGCCAGGCCAGCGGTCGACATGATCCCGCCCAAAATACCCATTCCAAGCCACATCGTGGTCGTGTGCATCGTGCCGACATCCCTCCTGTACGACCCCGTGACGTATCGCGGTGGGGGTGAGGGCTCGCGGGGCCGCGATACCCTCCCTTGGCCGGACGTCACGCCGTTATTCTTATTTCTGCCACTGGAATCCCTTGTTCGCCAATCAGTTTACCGCGGGGAGCTGGGCCTCGCTCCGGCGTAGCTCGCCCCTGGCCCTGGCCTCCTTGCGCTCCAGGGCCGCCCGGACGAAGCGCGCGAACAGGGGGTGGGCGTCGGTCGGGCGGCTCTTGAACTCGGGGTGGAACTGGCAGCCCAGGAAATAGGGGTGCTCCTTGAGCTCGACGACCTCGACCAGCTTCCTGTCGGGCGAGGTCCCCGACAGCACCAGGCACGAGGCCTCGAGCCTGTCGCGGTACTCGTTGGAGAACTAGTATCGGTGGCGGTGGCGCTCTTCGATCAAGGTGGCCTTGTAGGCGTCGGCGGCGATGGAGCCTGACAGGAGCGCGCAGGGGAACGCCCCCAGGCGCATCGTGGCGCCCTTGTTGCGCTTCTCGCGCTGGTCGGGCATGAGGTCCACGACCGGGTGAGCGCAGTCCTGGTCGAACTCGCTGGAGTTGGCGCCCGCGAGCCCGGCCACGCTGCGGGCGAACTCGACGACCGCCAGCTGCATCCCGAGGCAGATGCCGAAGAAGGGGATCTTGTTCTCCCGGGCATAGCCGATAGCCTGGATCTTCCCCTCGGTCCCCCGGTCGCCGAAGCCGCCGGGGACGAGGACCGCGTCCAGGTGATCCAGCCTGGCCCCCGTGCCCTCGCGCTCCACCTCCTCGGAGTCGATGTACTCGAGATCGACCCTGCAGTCGTTGTGGAGGCCGCCGTGCACCAGCGCCTCGTGGAGGGACTTGTACGCGTCGCGCAGGTGGACGTACTTGCCCACGACGCCGATCCTCACGGAACCCCTGGTGGGCCGGGTGAAGCGCTCGACGATGCGCTGCCAGGGGGCGATGTCGGGCTGGCGGGTCCAGACGTTGAGGCGCTCCACGATCAGATCGTCCAGGCCCTCGGCGTGGAGCTCGAGGGGGAGCTCGTAGATGCAGCCCACGTCGATGCACGAGATGACCGCCTCGACCGGCACGTTGGTGAAGAGAGCTATCTTCTCCCGGGTGGCCCTGGAGAACCTGGATTTGGAGCGGCAGAGGAGGATATCGGGCTGGATGCCGATCTCCCTCATGTCCTTGACCGAGTGCTGGGTGGGCTTGGTCTTTATTTCCCCCGCTGTCTCGATGTAAGGCAGGAGCGTGACGTGGATGCTTATCGCGTTCTGGGGGCCGGCCTCGAGCTTGAGCTGGCGTATGGCCTCCAGGAAGGGCAAGGACTCGATGTCACCGACC